>Ga0187766_10000452_pt1 | contig 22745 bp, 18 predicted proteins | sample 0216_QUI02_MP05__4_FD_132971 | JGI IMG/M metagenome (GOLD analysis project Ga0187766, IMG submission 132971) | Tropical peat soil microbial communities from peatlands in Department of Meta, Colombia - 0216_QUI02_MP05_20_MG | ecosystem: Environmental > Terrestrial > Soil > Wetlands > Peat ... | reverse complement strand
GTCGATGCCTTGCGCGCCTGGATTGAGCGCTACGGAGTGCCGCTGGCCCTGTACGTAGACTGGAAGAATTTGTACAAGCGGCCTGCCACGCCCGGGGAACGATTGCGGGGAGAGGAGCCGGTCACGCAGTTTGGGCGGATGTGCGGGAAGTTGGGGATCGAGCTGATTGCAGCCTGTTCGCCGCAGGCCAAGGGGCGAGTGGAGCGGGCCCATGGGACGCATCAAGATCGCCTGGTGAAGAAACTGCGGCGGAAGGGGATCGTCAGTCATGAAGCTGCGAACGTATATCTGCGGATCGAGTATCTGGCCGAACACAATCGGCGCTTTGCGCGGGCCGCGGCGAGGAGGGAAGACTATCACCGGCGCGCGCCCCGGGCAGCGGAACTAGACCAGATTTTCCGGCTGGAGACGGAACGTACGGTGAGCCAGGACGGAGTGGTGCGCTATGGGAATCGCTTTTTCCAACTCGAGGCGCAGAGACAGAATGCGCCGGCGGGGAGCAAAGTGTTGGTGTGCGAGGGACGGCAGGGGGAGCTGGCGATCGAATATGGTGGGCATCCGTTGCGCTTGCGAGAGATTGCTGCGCCCGCTAAGCCGCAGGTTCTCGACACACCTGTCAGCAACTCGCGTCCGCGCGTGCCGATTTCGGTAAAGAAGCGGAAGTGGACACCACCGGCCAACCATCCCTGGCACCAAGCGATCCGCCGCGAGGTGCAGAAGCGAGCCTCCCAGTTGGCCGCCAACCCACCGCGAGCGCTGCGGGACAGGTCCTCCGCTTCGCCCTAAACGCTCCGCCCTAGCGGGCTCCGCAGGGCTGCGCTTCGACCAGTCCCACAAAACAGGGGATGCCGTAGGTCGAGCCAGACGGCAAGAATTGTTCCTGGGGCTTCCTAAAGCGGAATTCTTCGAGGAAAACGACGGAAAGCAAGAAAAGAGGCAGAAACAAAAAAGGGGACATTTCTAATGAGTTAAGGAAGGGGACATTTCTAACGAGTTTTGACACGCTCGAGCCGCTTCGTTGACACTCCTGAAGACGGCTGCTAAATTCCCTAGTTCGTGCGTCTGACGTCGCACCAACGAGACCTCCCCAGCGTTTTCCTCGCCCTATCCGCCATGGCGGCCCTGTTTCTCATTTGGGGTTGTGCAGCCAGCCATACCACCGCGGTAAAGCCCTCTGGCGCGCCTGTGCCGCTCGAGGTTGCCAGCAAGCAGGATCTCATCGCACGCTATACGCACCAGGCTGAGTCGGTGACCTCTCTCAATGCGGCTGTCACCATGACGCTTACAGCGGGCGCGAGCTATCTAGGAGTGATCAAGCAATACCACGAGATCGGTGGCTTCATCCTGGCCGAAAAGCCCTCCAACATTCGAGTGATCGGGCAGGCGCCGATCGTAGGGACAAACATCTTTGACATGGTGAGTGACGGCGAAACGTTCCATATATTCATCCCCTCGCAGCACAAATTCATCACCGGTTCGGCAAACCTCCAGCGCCAGTCGACGAAGCCGATCGAAAACCTTCGTCCGCAGCACCTGACCAGCGCGATTTTCTGGACCCCCATCCCGGCTCACGCACCGGTCCTCATTGAGGAAGCAAATGACGATCGATCACGCTATTATGTATTGACGGAGGTTCGCCCTGCGGGCGAACCCGTTGCTTCCGCCGCTGACAGTTCAGCGGATTGGGAAATTGCACGGCGAATCTGGTTCGATCGTTCCAATTTAAACATCGCCCGTGTGGAGACGTACGAGCGAGAAGGAAAGCTTGCCTCCGATGTGTCGTTTCTGGATTGGGAGACGTTTGGAGTGGTGAACTACCCTCGCCAGATTGTACTTTCTCGTCCGGACAGCGACTACAAGCTTCAAATCGGAATCAAGAAAGTGACTTTCAACGAGACGATTTCCGCCGACCGCTTTGTCCTGGAGCAGCCTGCTGGAACGGAATTGGTCACCGCCGGTGACGCCTCGGAGCCTTTGGCGCCTGGCCAGGGGCAGGAGAAGAAGAATTGATCGGTCATCTCGTGCTGCGCAACGCCGTTCACCGGCCTGTTCGTACGGTGATCACGGTGATTGCCGTCGCCGTCGAGGTAACCCTGGTCATTATTGTCGTCGGGTTGACCAGCGGGTTGCTGCTGGATACGGCGAAACGAACCGAGGGTGTGGGCGCCGACATCATGGTCCAACCTCCCTCTGCCTCTGTTTTCATGGCCTTTAGCGGTGCTCCCATGCCGATTAGCATCGGCAAAAAGTTGGCCCAGCTGGAATACGTGCAAGCCGTCGCACCGGTGCTGGTTCAGTTCAATTCCGTGAACGGACTCGATCTGGTCTACGGAATCCAGCCCGACTCCTTCCGCCAGGTTTCGAACGGTTTTGTTTTCGAAGGCGGCACCGATTTGAAAGACCCCAATGACATTCTTGTCGATGATGTCTACGCGCGGGCCAAGAAGGTCCAGGTGGGGCAGACGCTGCACGTGCTCGAGCACGATTTTCATATAGCGGGGATCATCGAGCATGGAAAAGGCGCACGCCTTTTTGTCCTGATGTCCACGCTACAGGAGATGTCCGGCGCGCACGACAAGGCGTCCATCTTCTTTCTAAAATGTGACCGCTCCGACCACACCGCGGCGGCCATCGACCAGGTCAGCCAGCTTCTGCCGCGCTACGAAGTCCGCCCGCTCAAGGACTACATGTCACAGATCACCTCCTCCAGCCTGCCCGGCCTGGATATTTTCATCAACGTGATGATCGGAATTGCCGTGGGCATCGGATTTCTGGTGACGTTTCTTTCGATGTACACGACGATCCTCGAACGCACGCGCGAGATCGGCGTGCTGAAATCGCTGGGAGCGTCCAAACGCTACATCGTTGAAATCATTTTGAGCGAAACCGGCTTGCTCTGTCTGGGCGGCGTCATCGTTGGCGTGGGGTTGAGCTACGTCATGCGCCTCCTGTTGCTTCGACTCTTTCCGGCACTGAGCATTCTCATCACCCTGCGCTGGATCTGCCTGGCTGGCATCATCGCCCTGCTCGGAGGGCTCATGGGTGCCTGCTATCCCGCATGGCTGGCCAGCCGCAAGGATCCGGTGGAGGCGCTCGCCTACGAATAGACCGTATCCTGCTGGGGAACTTTCCTAGGCAGAACCGGGAAACGCGACTAGAATATTTTGCACTGCAGGGAAGATGGCTGCCGTTGGGGGCCGGCTTGGAGCCGATACTCAAGACTGAAAATCTCTGGAAGGTCTTTCGTTCGGGCAAAGTAGAGCTGGCGGCTCTTCGAGGCGTGAGCATCGAGGTGCTTCCCGGCGAGTTTATTTCGGTCATGGGGCCTTCTGGCTGCGGGAAATCAACCCTACTTCACGTCATCGGAGGGCTCGCCCAGGCGACCAGTGGTCGAGTGCTTCTCGATGGGAATGACCTGACACAAATGAGCGACGCCGCGAGAACACTTTTGCGTCGCCACAAGGTGGGCTTCGTCTTTCAACGGTTTAATCTCCTGCCGACTCTCGATGCCTACCATAATATTGCCCTCGCACAGCACATTCACGGGAATGGCTTCGACCCCCATCGTTTTGAAGCCGTTGTGGGGATGCTCGGCTTAAAGGAACGCCTTCACCATCGGCCCTCGGAGTTGTCCGGAGGAGAGCAGCAGCGTGTGGCCCTTGCTCGCGCCATCATTAGCGAGCCGAAAATCGTTCTGGCCGACGAGCCCACGGGGAATCTGGATACGAAAAGCTCCGATGCCGTCCTCGCGCTGCTGCGGCAGCTGAACAGGGAGCTTGGTCAGACAATCGTCATGATCACTCATAACCCGGACGCCGCAACCTACGGAAATCGCGTTCTGCACATGCGCGATGGGATGGTTGTCAATGGCTCGTCCGCCCACTGACCCCCATGCGTGCGCTTTGGAGGTTTATGCTCCGCACCGTTTTCTGGTCCTACGAGAGGGGTAGCTGGCCCTATGACGTTTTCGTTGGCGTGATCCTGGCGTTTGTACTGCTTACGCCGCGAGGGTGGTTTCATGACCGCCCCCAGGAGGGTGCCGGTTCCAGTTCCAGCATCCAACTTGTGGCGCAAGATCCCGATGCCCGGACTCGCACCTATCGCCTCCAGGCGACAGCCCTTTCGCTTGAGAAGCGCACCCGGAAGCCGACGCCCGAACTAGAGCGAGAGACGCACGACATCCTGAGCCGAACGGTTGTCGACCTTCGGGACAGCACCTTTCAGGTCGTACGCATCGATCCCGGGTTTGCAACCGACAGTTCGGTCAGCTACTACGACGTGACCGTCCGCCAGTAATTGGAAGTCAAATAGGGAGCATCTTGGCGACCAACGCACATCCGAGCCGCCCTGTCGTCGAACGAATGGAAGCCGCTTTCGGCGAGCTCTATTCGTTGCTGGAGCGCCGCGCGACAAAGGCCGAGGTCGTTCGCGAGCACCATAGCCACGGTGAATCCTATCATCCAGCCGGGCTACCCGACGTCGTCTGCTTTCCGCATTCCACCGAAGAGGTCAGCGCGATCCTACGGATCAGCGCGAAATATCAGGTGCCCGTGATTCCATTCGGAGCGGGCACGTCGATGGAAGCGCAGGTGAACGCGATTCACGGCGGCATCGCCATCGATATGCGCGAGATGAACAAGATTCTGCGAATCAGCCCCGAGGATCTGCAAGCCACCGTCGAGGCTGGCGTCACCCGCCTGCAGCTCAATCGAGCCCTGGCCAATACCGGCTTTACCTTCTTCATCGATCCTGGGGCCGATGCCACGTTCGGCGGGATGACCTCCACGCGGGCCTCGGGAACGACCGCCGTCCGCTATGGCACGATGCGTGAGAACGTCATGGGTCTGAAGGTGGTACTGGCCGACGGTCGCGTCATCAAGACGGGCACTGCCGCTCGAAAATCGGCTGCCGGCTACGACCTCACGCGGTTGTTTGTCGGTGCCGAGGGTACACTTGGCGTCATTACGGAAATCACGCTGCGGCTGCATCCGTTGCCGGAAGCCGTTGCGGCGGCCTGCTGTACGTTTAAGACGATTCGCGACGCGGTGGAGACCGCCATCGCCACGATTCAGCTCGGCGTGCCGGTGGCACGCATCGAGCTCATGGACGAGGCCCAGATCGAATCCTGCAATCGCTATTCGAAGACGAACTATCCCGTCGCACCCATCCTCTTCTTTGAATTTCACGGCGATAGCGAACGCTATGTAAGCGAGCAGGCCGAAGCCGTGCGTCAGTTGTCCGAAGAGCATCACGGCACTGGCTTTCAGTGGTTCACGACGCCCGAGGAACGCGCCACACTCTGGGAAATGCGGCACAGCGCCTATTTCGCCAATCTGCAGATTCGCAAGGGCGCGAAGATGTTTACGACCGACATTTGCGTACCGATTTCCCGCCTCGCGGATGCCATCGTAGCCGCGAAAAATGATACCGCCGGCGCTTCCTTTCCCGCGCCCATCGTTGGCCACGTCGGCGACGGCAATTTTCATATGTCGTTTATGCTCGATCCAGAAAATCCGGCGGAGCTGGCCGAAGCAAAGGTGCTGGAAGAAAAGATCATTCTCCGCGCCCTCGAAATGGGTGGAACTTCGACGGGCGAGCACGGCATTGGCATCGGACGAAAGAAATATCTTTCGGTTGAGCACGGGCTTGCCGTCGACGTGATGCGCGCGCTCAAGTTGGCGCTTGATCCGGATAACCGCATGAACCCCGGAAAAATGGTCGAGCCCCAGGCCCTGTTTGGTGGCTCGACCGCACCCTGATTCGAGCCGGTGCGATTACGTCTTGGGTCGGGGCTCGCTCGCCCAGATGGCCGGCACGTCGATGTAGGACCGGTTGAGCTCGCTGATCGACTTCGAGCCGAGCAGCGCCAGCGTCCGCTGTAGATCAGCCCGCAAAATCTGGATGGCTCGGGCGACTCCGGCTTCGCCAGCAGCCCCCAATCCATACACGTAGGCGCGGCCAATCAACACGGCACGTGCGCCCAGGCAGATCGCTTTCACGATGTCGCTTCCGCGCCGGATGCCGCCATCGAGAAAAACTTCCGCCTGCCCACCGACCGCCTTCACGACTTCAGGCAAGGCGCGCAGTGTCGCAGCCACACCGTCCAGTTGGCGGCCTCCGTGATTGGAGACCACCACGCCGGCAGCGCCCTCATCGAGCGAGCGGCGCGCATCCTCACCCGTCAGCACGCCCTTGACCACAATCGGACCCGGCCAGACCTTGCGTATCCACCTGAAATCCTCCCAGGTGACTACCGACTTCGCCAGGCTCGCCTGGGTCTCGGCCAGCGGCAGGGGTCCACGTCCCGGCACAATCACATTCGGCAGCACGAGCATGCGCCCATCGCGCAGAAATCCCGCGAGCCACAGCGGGTGAGCGAGCACCTGCGGCAGGAATCGCAGCTTGCGCAGTAGGTTGTCTCCGATCAGCGCTCCAGCGCCATTGCGGATGTCGCGTTCGCGAAGGCCGAATGTCCCCGTATCGATGGTGATGGCGAGCACGCTGAAGCCCGCAGCCGACGCACGCCCAAGCGCCGCTTCCGCCGCTTCGCGGCCGCCGACCAGATACAGCTGGTACCACCGGCATCCCTTCGAGGCTTGGGCGACATCTTCGATCGCCGATCCCGAAATAGTCGTGAGGACATAAGCGATCTGAGCCTTCGCCGCCGCCTCGGCTGCGCGTACTTCGCCGCGAGGACAGATCAACCGAGTAAATCCCACGGGCGCAAGCAGGAGCGGCATCGAGAGTTCGGCTCCGAAGACGGTTGTGCGCAGGTCTGTCGTCTCAACCGCTACGGCGTTTCGCGGCCGAAACGTTACCTCTTCAAAGGCGCGGCAATTCTCGCGCAGCGTGACTTCCGCCTCCGCTCCGCCGTCGATGTAGTCGAAGACGGCTCGTGGCAAATTTGCTTCCGCGACACGCCGCAAGTCGCTGATATTCACGACGCGCGGCAAGGCAACTCTTTGTTCAGCTCGGGTCATCCCCTCACCGATCTTGACGGGAATCCAGGTGCGGATTTGGCTTTGCGGGGCTCATTCTACCGGGTATCCTGGCACATTTGTTGGCAAGTTCCGAATCGCGACTTGCTGAAGGCCTAGGATGAAAGTTGGCGAAGCCATTGCAGAGATTCTGAAACGCGAGGGAGTCCAGCTCCTGCTCGCCTATCCGGTAAATCACGTGATTGAGGCCGCGGCGGCGGCCGGAATCCGGCCGATCATCGTTCGCCAGGAGCGGGTTGGGCTTCACATGGCGGACGCCATCTCACGCCTGACGAGCGGGCGCAGGATCGGAGTCTTCGCTATGCAGCATGGCCCCGGCGCCGAGAATGCCTTTGGCGGCGTGGCCCAAGCCTACAGCGAATCGGTCCCCATTCTGGTATTGCCGATGGGCTACCCGCGCAGGCTCGCGCACATCAGTCCGAATTTCAACTCTGTCACCAGCATGCGCTCGGTCGCGAAATTGGCTGAGCCGGTTACGTCGGCCGCCGAGATTCCGAATATTTTTCGGCGCGCCTTTTCACGCCTTCGCAATGGCCGCGGGGGGCCGGCGGTGGTGGAAATTGCTAGCGACCTGTTCCCTGAGGAGCTACCCGTTCCACTGGTTTACGAGCCAACGATCACAGCCCGGTATGGCCCTGACAGGGCGGAGATCGTGCGGGCGGCCGCGGCCTTGGTCGGAGCAAAAGCCCCGGTCATTTTTGCGGGGCAGGGAGTTCATTACGCGCGTGCATGGGAGCCACTAAAGAGGCTGGCGGAACTACTTGGCGCACCGGTGGCCACAAGTCTGGAGGGCAAAAGCGCCTTCCCGGAAGATCATCCGCTTTCCCTTGGTGCAGGGGGACATTCATTTCCGCCGATGGTTCCTCATTTTCTCGGGCAAGCCGATTGGGTTTTCGGCGTGGGCTGCAGTTTCACGGAAACATTCTTCGGCGTTGCCATGCCCAAGGGCAAGAAATTCATTCACGCGACGCTCGATCCGGATCATTTAAACAAAGACGTTCGCGCCGATATCGGCCTGATCGGTGACGCAAAACTGTCACTCGACTCTCTCTGCTCTGAAGTCGAGCACCTCATCGGCACCCCGCGCGATCCCGTCATTGCACAGGACATCGCGGCCATGCGCCAGGGCTGGCTTGCCCAGTGGATGCCGAAGCTAACCTCGCGCGACGTGCCGCTGTCTCCCTATCGGGTTCTCTGGGATTTGCAGCATACCGTGGACGTGGCCAACACGATCATCACCCACGACGCCGGTAGCCCGCGCGATCAGCTCTCCCCCTTCTGGTCGACCACCCGGCCTCTCACCTATATCGGCTGGGGCAAGACCACCCAGTTGGGCTACGGCCTCGGCCTGGCCATGGGTGCGAAGCTGGTTCACCCCGAAAAACTCTCGATCAACGTCTGGGGCGATGCGGCCATCGGCTTCACGGGGATGGATTTCGAGACCGCCGTGCGCGAGCGCATTCCGATCCTCTCCATTCTGCTGAACAATTTCAGCATGGCGATGGAACTTCCCGTCATGCCGATATCAACGGAAAAATACCGCTCGACAGACATTTCTGGTGACTATGCGGCGATGGCGCGCGCATTCGGAGGGTACGGGGAGCGCGTGACCGATCCCGACGAGATCATCCCTGCCATCCGCCGCGGCATCCAGCAGACGGAAAAGGGTGTTCCGGCACTGCTCGAATTCATCACCGCAAAGGAGATTGCCCTGTCGCTCGACTCTCACGGCACCCGATGAGTATCGGGTGTGACATAGTCGTGTGCGAATTTCGTCTTCAGGACGTCGTGGTGGTGCGTGGGCGAGAAGGTTTCGCAGACACCGATTAAACTTTTGACACTTTCATAATAAATGGAGGTGTTCTCGCCGCTGGTCATGTTCTCGACACAATCCCAAACCGAAATCGACGTGACCTCTCGGGTTCGTGGGTCCTCTGCGTGCAGAAGCAAAAAGAAACGAAATCCCGCCAGTGTGTCCAGGTGGCACATCCGGCGTTCCATCGTTGCCTGAAACTCTTCTTCCTTCCCGGGACGAATTCGATAGCGCGTTATCCGAGCGACCATTGCTTACCCCCCTGTCTCGATAGAAGGGTTCCGGTCGGGCACGATTCTACCGCCGAGGCTGGCCGGTGGTAAACCGCTCGCGAAACGCTCGAGGGAGGCGCGCGATGGCACGAAGCGGGCGGATCGACTATGATCTCGGTCCGGGGTCTGGGGAGCTCCGATGAAACGATCTCTCTTTTGCCGTGGCTTGTTGACCGCCTGTGCCTTGCTTTTGCTTGCCTTGAGTCGTTCGACGGCCGCGCAAGAACGCGCCAATCCCTTGCCAACTTCGCCAGGCGCGACCGTCTTTGGTGAGCGCTGCGCTTCCTGCCACGCGAATCCCAGCACGAACAATCGCGCACCTGACCTGGCGACTCTGATGAAGCTCACTCCGGAGAGGATCTATGCGGCGGTGACGACCGGCTCGATGGTTGTTGCGGCCCAGGGACTCACGGATGAGCAGAAGCGTCAAGCGGCAGAGTATTTGGGCGGCCGTCCCCTGGATCTCACCGACACGGGCAGCAAGGAAAAGATGGCAAATCCCTGCACCACGAACCCTGGTTTTCAGGATCGATCTGGCAGCTCCTGGAATGGATGGGGAGCTGATTCCGGCAATACTCGCTCCCGAAATCTGCAGGCCGCTGGACTCAACGCCGAGCAGGTCCCGCAATTGAAACTGAAATGGGCGTTCGGCTTTCCCCAAGGCGACAGCGCCTACGGACAACCTAGTGTCGTAGGAGGCAGGGTCTTTATTGGCAGCGACAATGGCTACGTCTATTCTCTCGATGCCGAAACGGGATGTGTTTACTGGTCGTTCCACGCCCGATCCGGCGTGCGCACCGCGCCCGTCGTCGCTCCCCTTCGAGGCCGCGGTTCAGATAAATACGCGGTGTACGTCGGGGACATGCGGGCGAACGCCTATGCTCTAGACGCTTTGACGGGCGAGCAGCTCTGGGTACGGGAGCTGTCCGATCATTACACGGCACGAATTACCGCCGCTCCGGCCCTCTACCAGGGCCGCCTCTACGTACCCATTTCCGCCACCGAAGAGGTTTTCTCCGCGTCTCCTTCCTATCCCTGCTGCACGTTTCGCGGCAGTGTGGTGGCGCTGGACGCCGACACCGGCCGCGAGATCTGGAGAACCTACGCAATTCCCGAGGCACCCAAACCCATCCGCAGGAACTCCGCCGGGACCCAGTTGTGGGCGCCGGCTGGCGCGGCCATATGGAATTCGCCAACCATCGACAGCAAGCGCCACCTCCTGTATGTCGGGACCGGAGATGCATATACCGAACCTGCATCGAAAAACTCCGACGCGGTTCTTGCGATCGAATTGACGACCGGCAAAATCGTCTGGTCGTTTCAGGCCGTTCCGAATGATGCCTGGATGGTGGGCTGCGTCCCCACAGCCACCGAGAACTGCCCGAAGGATCTCGGCGTCGATTTCGACTTTGGCTCTTCGCCGATTCTGCTCGACCTCTCAAGCGGGCGCGAGATTCTGCTGGCTGCGAACAAAAGCGGTACGGTCTTCGCGCTCGATCCGGACCGCCGGGGTGCACTTCTGTGGAGCGTCAACCTTTCCGAAAAGACTGCGCCAAACAACGGTCAGATTGCGTTTGGCGGGGCCGCCGATTCCGACCGCCTTTATCTGGCTCTGGAAGACGGCACGTTTGCCGCCATCGACCTAAACACCGGCAAGCGCGCCTGGGTCACGCGCCTGGAATCGCTCGACAATCTCGGCCCTCCGACGTCGAACGGTGAGAACAGAACGAAGGCGGGTCTGCGCTTTGGCCAGTCCGCGGCGGTCACGGAAATTCCCGGCGCCGTTTTCACCGGCGGATGGGACGGCACCTTGCGCGCCCTCGCAACGAGCGACGGCAGGATCCTCTGGCAGTTCGACACGGCTCAGGAGTTCCACTCGGTGAACGGGGTTCCGGCCAAGGGTGGCTCGATGGGAGGACCCGGGGCCGTCGTCGCGAACGGCGTCGTGTACGTGCCGTCGGGCTACGCGCACGTCGGCGGCGGAATGCCTGGAAACGTCCTTCTAGCGTTCGCAGTGAAGTAGATGCTTACTGCTTGGGTGCGCTCGTCTTCCTGGTAATGATGATGTTCTTCAAAGCAGCCGGGTCATTCTTAAGCTCGTCGGTCCCGGCAGGAAACTTGTTGAATTGAAGCAGGTAGGCAATCACGTCGATCGTCGCGTCGGGGCTCAGGGTGCCGGGTTTATCCTGCGGCATCGTGTTGTGGATCAGATCGAACAGATCGGCGACGGATTGGCCCTCCCACGTCTCCGTGAAGGCATCGCCCGCCAGCGGAAGCGCCTGACCGCTGCCACTTAGATCGTCCATGTGGCAATTGGCGCAGACCTGGCCGTACTGCGCCTTGCCGCGGCCGGCCTGATCGTTCGTATAGACGCCATCCATTGTCGTCTTTTGCGCGTCGGCAGCTCGTGCCGCGCGAATCGCACCGCCCACTGTGGCCAGCGCCCCGCCCACCAGAAGAGCGAGCGCGATCGGTCGGCGAATCAAAGAAAATCGTTTAAAGTCTGTTTTAATGGCCCGGTTCATACAATGATCGTCACCTCGCAAGGAATTAGACGCACGACTTGCGCCTGGCGGCTACAAGGAAATCATAGCAAACGAGGCTGCCCTGTGGATCGAGAGGCCCGGCCTGCCGGTGGCGGCGCGTCAGTTGCGGCTACCGGCTGTCTTTATTACTATCCCCGTGGCAGGGTTCATCAAGGATCGGAGCAGCGCGATGAGCATCGTCAAACGCAGACTCGGGAATTCCAGCCTCGAGGTGGGCCCCTGGGCGCTGGGAGGTAACGTCTTCGGATGGACGGCGGATGAAGCAACTTCGTTTAAGCTGCTCGACGCCTTCATTGACGCGGGCCTCAATCTGATCGACACCGCAGACGTCTACTCGAAATGGATACCCGGGCACAAGGGCGGCGAATCGGAAACGATTATCGGCAACTGGCTCGCCAAGCGCGGCTGCCGCGACAAAGTCTTGATCGCGACGAAACTTGGCGTGGAGATGGGCCCTAGTGAAGTAGGACTTTCCGCCGCCTATATGAAGCGGGCTGTGGAACGGTCCCTAGCGCGTCTCAAAACCGATTACATCGATCTCTATCAGGCACATCGTGACGATGCCGACACGCCGATGGAGGAGACCCTTTCGGCGTTCGGCGAGCTGATCAAGGCGGGCAAAGTGCGCGCGATCGGGGCATCGAATTTCAAAGCCAACCGCCTGGCCGAAGCTCTTCAGACGAGCGCTGCCAAAGGTCTGCCACGCTACGAGAGCCTGCAGCCCTGGTACAACCTGTACGATCGCGCCGAGTTCGAGCGAGATCTCGCAGAGTTGTGCCGGCGCGAAAACATCGGAGTGATTCCCTACTTCGCGCTGGCCAGTGGGTTTCTCACCGGAAAGTATCGCACCGAAAAAGATCTTGAGGGCAAAGCGCGAAGCTATCGCGTGAAAGATATGATGAACGAGCGCGGCTTCCGCATTCTGAAGGCGCTCGACACCGTGGCAGCGGAATTTCGAGCCACTCCCGCGCAGGTTTCGCTCGCCTGGCTCGTGGCGCATGGCGCGACAGCCCCAATTGCCAGCGCGACCAACCTCAACCAATTCCAGGATTTACTCAAGGCCACACAGCTCGAGCTGAGTCCGGAAGCCGTTCGGCTACTCGATCAAGCGAGCAAGCCCTAGAGCGCTCGCTTGCTGAGCGTCTTCGGCTCGCTATCGAGCGCCCGCATCTGCTCAGGGCCGTAGCGATCGCCGGCAACTGATCCTTGAGGGATCACGTGTTCGATCGATCGGATTTCGTCTGAGGACAGCGTCCTAGGTAAGACCGCGATCGCTTCGGCCAGTTGCGCTGGGTGCTTGGTGCCGATCAAAGGAATTACGTCTTTGCCCTTTGAAAGGACCCACGCCACGGCGAGTTGAGCGACGCTCAGCCCCGTTTCTCGCGCCAGTTTCTCCAAGCGCGAGATCAGCTGCCGATTGCGATCCAGGTTCTCTCCTTGAAAGCGCGGAAAATGTGCGCGGATGTCTCCCTGAGTTGCGTCGTCCCGGCGGGGAAAACGACTGGTGAGCAGGCCGCGTGAAAAAACGCCGTACGCCACCAGGCTCATGCCAAGCTGGCGGAGCGTCGGCAGAATGTCCTCCTCCACCCCGCGAGAGGCGAGCCCGTATTCGATCTGCAAAGCAGCGATGGGATGGACGGAGCAGGCACGGCGGATTGTGTCGGAGCCAGCTTCCGACAGGCCGACGTAGCGGACATACCCGGCCTTGATCATTTCGGCGATCGCCCCGACGGTCTCCTCGATCGGAACAGCTGGATCGACGCGCGCCGGCTGATAGAGATCGACGTAATCGGTTCCCAGCCGCCGGAGCGTATACGCGAGGAAATTCTTAACTGCTGCCGGCCGTGCATCGACTCCGATGAAGGCTCCGCTCGGGCTACGCATGCCGCCGAATTTCACGCTGAGAAAAAAGCGGTCTCGCGGTCGACCTTGGAGCGCCTTTGCCAGCAGCATCTCGTTGTGGCCCATGCCGTAGAAGTCGCCGGTGTCGAGCAGATTGATGCCCGCATCTAGAGCCGCGTGGATCGTTCGGATGCTCTCGTTTTCCTCGGCTGGTCCGTAGAGGCCGGACATGCCCATGCAGCCCAGACCTATCATCGAAACGGTAGGTCCGTTTTTCCCAAGTGAGCGAGTCTCCATAGGGTGTCCTTCGGCTAGTGGCGGGCCATCAAGAGGTGAAGCTCCGGAGGCAGAGGGGCGAGGTCGATCGCGACGTTGATGCAGGCAGGCCGGCCGCTCGAGAAAGCAGCTTTGATCGCCGGCCCAAGCTCCTGGATCGCGGTGACACGCTGGCCGCAGCCACCGAACGCCGCCGCAACTTCGTGATAGTTGGCGTCGCGCAGTTCAGTCGCATTCACTCGATTTTTTCCCGAAACAATCTCCTGAAAATGCTGCGAGGCCGCCCAGCTATGGTTGTTCATCACCACAGCCACGATGGGAAGCCGGTGGCGCACCATGGTATCGAACTCCGCGATGGTAAAGCCGATCGCGCCGTCCCCCACCAGGCACAGCACCTGGCGCTTCGGATTCGCTACCTGCGCGCCGATCGCCAGGCCCAGGCCGAACCCGACCGCTCCCAAAAACCCGTGCGTTATGTAGCTACCCGGATGATTCTGCCGGATCACTTCGTTCATCCAGTGATAGGCCTCGGCACCGTCCCCCACGACGATGGCGTCCTCGGCGATGTTGTCGACAATCGCTTTGACGGCCTGTAGCGGATGAATCGGTGGGGCGCTGCGCTCGAGGTCCTTCTGGGCACGCTTCGAGCGTTCGATTTTCGCCGTGCGGATGGTTTGCTGCCATTGGCTGCGGTCCGGCCACGTCTGGGACTTGGCGTTTTGATTCATCGCACGTAGTGTCTCCCGTGGGTCGGCGACAATCGGAACAGCGACCTGTCGCAGGCGACCAATCTCCTTGGGATCGATCTCCACGTGAATGATTCTGGAAGCCAGAGGAACCACCAGATCGCTCATGCCCAGGGTAAAAAGTCCGAAACGAACGCCCACGGCGAGCACGACGTCGGGCCGCTCGTCTGGACGAGAGAGATCAGCCATCTTGTGAAGCGTGCCGCCGTAGAGCGGATGCGTGCTTGGCAGCAAACCGTGTGCCTGGAAATCGGAAAAGACGGGCGTCCCGGTGACTTCGGCCAGCGTGCGCAACTCGTCGCCCGCACCTGACATGTAGGCCCCGACACCGACCATAATCACGGGACGGGCCGCCGTTCGAAGAAGCCTGAGCGCCTCGTCGATCGAGCGCGGCTCCGGCATCGGGCGCGAATCAAGAAGCACCGTCTCAGGAACTGCCACAGAGCCTTCCTCCACCTGGGCTCCGAGCACGTCCATGGGCATGTCCAAAAGCACCGGCCCCATCGGACCCGATGTTGCCAGCCGAACGGCCTGGGCGACCAGCCGCGGGATGGTCTGGGGAACGGTGACGCGGTGCGCCCATTTGGTAATGGGCGTTGCAATCGCCACCTGATCGAGGCCGGACTGCAGCGTGTTCGTTTCTGCTTCGGCAAGACCGCTCGATCCGGTGATGTAAAGCACGGGCGTGCGATCGAGATAGGCGTTTGCCACCGACGTAATGATGTTCGTGAACCCCGGCCCGGCGGTGGCCAGTGCGACACCGAGCGTGCGGGTCGAGCGCGCATAGCCTTCTGCGGCATGGCCTGCTGCGACCTCGTGGCGAGTATCGGTAATCGGGATCTGGTGATCGAGGCAGGACTGAAAGATCGTTTCAAGGTGTGCGCCGTGTAGCCCGAACACATGCTTCACGTTGGCACGCATCAGCGTTCGGATGAGCAGCTCGCCGCCCGTGATCATTCCCACGTGCGATTACCTCCTGTCGGGAAGAGTCCATGCATAGAGCACGCTATCGGAGGGCGTGATCACATATTGCCGGCCATCCAATTCATACGTCATGGGAGCGGTGGTCGAGCCGCCCCCGCCGTAAACGTGCCATAGTGTTCGACCTGTCGCGGGATCAAGAGCCATGAGACTGCCGCTGTCGTTCGCGGTGAAGAGCAGGCGCCCGGCGGTCGTGAGAACGCCGGCCCATCCGCCCCGCCCACCGCTCATATCCCTGCTCCAGCGAACCTTACCGGTCTCGAAATCGATCGCCAGCAGCAACGTTTTGGAATGCAGAATGAAGTCGCGGCCCGCCCATCCTTCCGCGTTTTTCGATGGCATCGTGACGTAGTAGACGCCCGTGCTCTCGCGCGCAGTTGTGAACAGCAGACCCGTTTCCGGATCAAAGCTTGGCGGCGCCCAGTTGGCTCCGCCGGCCGCGCCCGGCCTTGCCAGGGCCCCGTCCAGCTGTGGTTCGGTCTCTTTCTTGGGTATCGGCTGCCCGCGCTCGTCCACGCCATTCATCCAGTTGATGTTCAAATACGGAGCCGTAACGAGCGATTTGCCGTTCGTCCGATCGAGCAGCGCAAACACTCCGTTGCGGCTGGCTTGCGCGACCATTTTGCGTGCCTGTCCGCGGAAGGTACCGTCGATTAACACGGGAGTTTGGATCGCATCCCAGTCATGGGTGTCGTGCGGAGAAATCTGGTAATACCACTTCATCTGGCCCGTGTCCGCATCGAGCGCCACGATCGAGCAGGTATACAGGTTCGCTCCGAGACGCGCGTCACCCGCCTCGACCGGATGCGGATTGCCCGTTCCCCAGTAGAGCAGATTCAGTTCCGGATCGTAGGTACCCGTGAGCCACGTCATCCCGCCGCCCCGGGTAATAACGTCGGTGTCGTGTGGCCAGCTCTCCCACCCCGGTTCGCCCTGCTTCGGCTCGCTGTCCCAATGCCATTGAAGCTTTCCCGTCATCGGGTCGCGCGCTTCGATCCAACCCGGCAGGTCGGCGATGTCGCCGGAGATACCGACGATCAGATGATCTTTCACCACCAGCGGCGCGGCGCTGCCGAACGCCTTGAGCATCGGATCGGCCAACCGGACCTGCCAAAGCGTTTTTCCCGTGCGCGCGTCGAGCGACAGCAGCATCGCGTCAGGCGCAGCGTAGTAGAGCCGATCCTTGTACATCGCCAAGCCGCGATGGCCGGCTCCCGGCAGGCCGCCGGCTGCGGGGCGGTTGACATGCCAGATCTGTCGTCCCGTGCGCGCATCGACGGCAAAAATGTCGTTCGTAAGCGTGAAGTAGAGAATGCCGTTCACCTCGAGCGGCGTCGCGGAGATGGCCGGCGTTCCATGTGTCTGAAACGCCCAGGCGAGGACGAGAGATCCCACGTTGGACTGGTTGATTTGCCCGAGCGGGCTATAGCGACGACCCGAATAATCCCCGTTGTAGTTGGGCCAGGAATCGGTTCCAGGTTTTAGGAGCTTCGCGGGATCCAGTTCTTGCCCCCACAGGCAGGCACCACAGGCAAGAAGCAGCAGCAGTTTTTTCAAATGCAGATCCCCCCAACGCGGATGAAGTGGCGCTGCCGTAAGTTCGGCGCGGAAAGTGAAGGCGCCGAGCCTGGTTGCTCGCGCGGGCAGGCATCATATCACGAAGGCTCCTGCGAAGACCGCCACAGCGCTCGAAACCAGCGGGCAGATCCCGCGCGGTGTTACTTCGCGTTTGAGTTTGCTACCATGGGTGGCAAATGCCTCCGCAGCAGTGGCAGACCAGATTCGATACAATCCCTGGGGCAGGAGTCCTTTGTGGCTGAAGGTCCAAGACTCATCGTAGTGGAACCCAACGGTGAACGGCGCAACGTCGTGATTGCCACGTTTCCGTTCCGCATCGGCCGGCAAGCAGGAAACGAACTGACGCTGCGTGATAGCCGTGTCAGCCGGCATCAGGCGCAGATTCTCAAACAGGATGGCAAGCTCGTTCTTGAAGATACGGGAAGCAGCCACGGAACCTTTGTCAACGGCGACAGAATCAACCGGTACGAGCTCAAGCCCAGCGATCGCATTGATTTCGGAGTGCCGGACTCCTATCAGCTTACCTTTGTCGGCGAGGGAGCGACGATTGAGGAGCTGGTCGAACGCATCGAAGCCCCTGCGCCAGAAGGCTCCGGCACGCGCGAACTCCATCATCTGGGTGTGCTGCTCGAGGTCGCCCGCACCCTGGGTTCAGGGCTTTCGCTTGAGGACGTCCTCACGGTGGTTTTGGATGCGGCCATCGCCGTAACGCGCACCGAGAGGGGAGTGCTGCTTCTGAAGAATCCTGGCGGCCAGATGGAAACGATCGTGGCACGCAACGGGCAGCGCGGAACTCTTCGTCCTGAAGACGTGCAGGTGTCTGAGACCGTGGTGAAGCGTGTCGTTACGACCCGCCGCGAGATGGTCGTTGGCGAACAGGACGTCAGCGCCAGCAGGGTGGGCGGGAGTCCCACGCGCACGACACTCGCCGACGCCAGCCTGACGCGCCTGGAGTTGCATACGGTGGTCGCGATTCCGATCGATAAACTACCCGTGATCGAGGCCCTGGACGTGACGATCGCTGCCCGCCAAACCGAGCTTTTGGGTGTGCTCTATCTCGATAGCCGCGCTCCCTCCAGTGCGTTTTCCGCGCTCGACCGTGAAGTGCTTCGAAGTCTGGCGCGGGAGGCCGCGACGGTGGTTGAAAACGCCCGGCTATTCTCCGCGGCACGGGCCAAGGCGCGACTGGACCATGAGATCGAAATTGCCAGCCAGATCCAACAGAAGCTGCTGCCCAAAACACTGCCCAACCTGTCGTACGTGGCGGTGACAGGCTCCACCCTGGCTTGTCACTCGGTCGGTGGCGACTGCTTCGACGTGATCGAATTGAGCGGGGGGCGGCACGGATTTTTTGTGGGCGACGTGTCGGGGAAGGGAATTTCGGCGGCCCTGCTGGCAACGCTTCTGCAAGGAATTTTTTTCACGACGGCATCGACCGATCTGCCGCTGCCGGGGGTTTTTTCCCGGGTCAATCAGTATCTGTGTGAACGTAGCGGAGATGACCGCTATGCCACCGTCTTTTATGGTGTGCTCGATGAGTCAGGCCACTTCGAGTACGTCAACGCCGGGCACGTTCCGCCGCTGATCCTTCGTCACTCTGGCTCGGTCGAGGGGTTGGCGTCCGGCAATCTCCCGGTGGGTATGTTTGACGAGGCCCAGTACTCGTGCGCGTCGGTTGACCTCAGAGACGGAGACTTTCTGGTGATCTATACCGACGGAGTTTCCGAAGCTGCGAACATTCACTCAGAACTTTTCGAGGAAACGCGGCTACGGGAGGTACTCGAGCAGTTTAAAGGTCAGAAGGTAGAGGAGATAGCCGAGGCGATCCGGGAGGGAGTGAGGGCCTTTACGGCGGGAGCGCCACAATCGGACGACATCACGATCCTCGCCATCCAGTACAAGGGCCAGCTGAAGGCTTCGCCCGCCGTAAACCCAGCCTGAGCCAGTCGCAATAGAGCCGAGCGCTACAGTGCCGGTTGTAACGCAATTTTAACATTCGGGGAAAAGCGTTTCGCTACAATCCCGCCCTATGGCAAAGGACACCTTGCAGATATCTAGTTCCCGCGGCGAGCGGGGGCAAACGATCTTTGCGCTCGAAGGCCCTCTGAATATTCACACAGTCTTCAAATTCCAAGAGGCGGTCCACGGAGATCCTTCACCTGTCCTGCTCATCGATTTCAGCGGCGTCCCCTACATCGATTCGGCCGGACTCGGCGCCATGGTTGGCGTACTTGTGTCCAGCCGAAAAGCAAACCACAGGATCGCCTTTGCTGCACTGAACAAGCAAGCGAAGGCGCTGGTTGACATGACCGGCGTCAACCAGTTTCTACATCCCTACGAGACGTTGAAGGAAGCTGAGACGGCTGTTTCCTAGCAAGCGCACCTGACGGATTGCTTCCCGCCTGCGAGAGGCCTTGCGCACGCTTCTTTCGACTCCCTCTCGAGCTTCTTGCAATGGGCCTCTGCCTCCGGACTTTCGAGTACTATCGTAGTCGCAATTCCTGAAAGGAGCGTCATGCCGCAAGTGAATCCCGGTATAGCCACTCGCTCGCCGAGAGGGAGGCGAGTCGGCTGCGCGACATTTGTCGCACTCATTTGCCTGTTAATGCTGGCTTGGCCATCGTTGGCGCGTCAGGGTGACAAGCAACCGGCCGATCGCCCGCCCGACCTGAAGGCATTTGTGGGCACGTGGAAGGCTAGCTTTCAGGGTGACGTCTTCGCGATCCTCGTCCTGAGCGAGGAACGTGGCACTTTGAGCGGGACGCTGAACAATTTCGATCTAAGCGTCGATAAGGAGGGAAACCTGGTCGACGGCACGCACAAAGACGACGGCGATGCACCGCTGCTGAACGTCCATTTCAAACGAGGCGCGCTCTACTTCATCGTCCTTGAAAAGGACCAGTATCGTAGCGGAATGAACTGGAAATTCGTGCCGCTCAACGCGCAGCAGGGCGAACTGAGTCCATTACTGGATCACCAGGAAGATGTTCCAAAGGACCTCGTCATCAAACCCATTCGCATGACGCGCGAGCCCAGTAAACCCTAACGCAGCAGGATGCTAGGTCGTTTCGATCGCCGGAGCTCGCTTCCGATCGGCGATCCGGTGCACGGGGGGCGCTGCCAGCAGATAGAGGAAGGCGGAGAGCAGGCACAGCGCCGCGATTGCTTCGAAGACGGGCGCGTAGGTGCCATACCGATCATAGACGTATCCGGCTGTGACCGGCCCGATCGCTCCGAGGATCGTACCAATGGGCGTGGTTACGCCGAGCAGCGCGGGATAGAGCTTCGGTCCGTAATAATTGCTCCAGATTGTCATGATGCAGGTGAAGGCAGCGGCAAAGCCGGTGCCCATCATGATCGCGTAGACGTACATGGTCGTTGTGCTCGAGGCATGAATGGCGACCAGTGTGCCGCCACCGTAGAGACATACCGCGACGGCAGAGATAAAGCGCGGCTCGATGCGGTCACCGAGTGCGGCCACCGCAACCTGCCCGATCAGGGAAGAGGCGAAGAGTACGGAAATTGACCGGGCCGCTTCAGCGGGCGTGTGCCCCAATCCTTCAAGGTGCAGAATGCCGTGGGCCAGGTAGATGAAAAAGCCCATGAAGAAACCAAGATAGGTCGGCACGAGCAACCATACCGCTGGTGATTTCAACGCTTCGCTTAAGGTCCAGTCCTCTGTGGTCTTGAAAACCTTCTGGGTGCGTCCCGCGCTTTTTCGGGACAAGGACGGATCAAGCAACGCCTCGCCGTCGGGCGATTGGTTCATCTCTGCTGGGCTCTCTCGAACGAAAACGGCGGAGACAATCGCGGCGACCATCGACATCGCGCCCATACACCACCACGCTGCTCGCCAGTTCCCCCCGAAATGGGCGATAACCGCATTCAGAGTGGGCACGGCGATGAGGCCTCCAATGCCCGAAGCGGTGAGAAGCAGGGACATGGCGCGGGCGCGTTGTCTGTGGAACCAGCGCGCGATGCCGACCTGCGGCGCGATGGTGCCCGCCAGCGCTGCGCCTGCACCGACGATGAACCCGAAAACGAGGATTGCCTGGGAAGTAGTCTTGACGAAGAGCGCCATCAAGAAGGCTCCAAAGGAGGCGAGCACCGTTCCCATCACTAGCGTCAGGCGAATCCCTGCCGTGTTAATCGACTTTGCGATGAGCGGACCTGGCAGGCCCGCCATCAGGCTGAAGACGGAAAAGGCGAGGCCAAGCTCCTTGCGGTTCAGATGCATGGCCTTGGCCATGTAGGTGTTGACAACGCTGGTGCCGAAGGTAGGAAAGGTGAAGTTCAGGATGATGATGGCCCAGAAGATGACCAGAAGCTTCCAGCCGTAGAACGGTTTCTCCTGCACGGTGCTCCTCGTTCGGCCATTTCCGCTCGGCGCGACGTTTTTCAAGTGCGGCAGTGCGTAAGCGCCCGAATAATCCCCTGGTCGGGGATGGCTGTCAACCTGGATTCGCCTCGATCGAGGATCGGCCGCTACTGATGGTGAGCCACGATGAGAAGAAGAGCGAAGAGAGCGACGGGAATCAAGGCGAGGGCGAGGTAAGCCAGTGTGAGCTTGGGTGCACGTGGTTCAGGCCGGATTTCGATAACAGCACCGGACGAGCGACTCAGGTCGATTTCTTCCGGATGGCTGAGATCGTGGGCGAAGTGGTGGGCGGAAGAGTAGCGCCGCACAGGTTCGCGTTCCAGCGCGTGGCGGATGATCTCGCGCAGCGGCGCGGGAATTTCCTGATCCAGCGAACTCTCCGGTGGTTGCTGGGAGACAAGGCGCAAGTTCATGGCTACCACCGGATTGGGACCGCGGAACGGTACGTCACCGGTCAACATCTCGTAAAAGATCACGCCCATGGCATAGATGTCGCTGCGGGCGTCGCCGCGCTTCCCCCTGACCTGTTCGGGCGAAACGTAGTCGGGTGTGCCCATGCTCTTGGTCAGCCTGGCGAAGGTCAGCCGTCGGGCGCCTGCCTGGCGGGCAATGCCGAAGTCGATGATTTTGATGCGGTCTTCGTCGTCGATCATGATGTTATCCGGCTTCAGATCACGGTGGGCCACGCCGTGCTCGTGAATGTAGCTGAGTGCTTCGCAGATACGGGCGGCGATGCGTGTGGCCCTGTCAGGGGAGAGCTTTTTCTGCTCCTCGAGGAGGTCGCGCAAGGGGCGGCCCTCGACCCACTCCATGACCATCGAGACGCGTGGATCGTCCTCGGCGGGCAGAACCTTCACAACCCCCGGGTGATCGAGCTTGCGCCCGATCTCTGCCTCGCGATGGAAGCGGTCAAAGAAAAGCACATCGGCTTCCAGCTCAGGACGAGGAATCTTGATCGCGACTCGGGCACCGGAAACGACGTCGGTCGCGCGATAGATCGAGGCCATTCCACCTGCCTTCACGAGACTGTCGATGCGATAGCGTCCGATGCGATCGCCGGGCTCAGGAGCCTGAATCATTCGCGTCTTTCTGCCGAACCGGTCAAGCGAGACGCGCCCGGTCGCGGCAGGAATGACGCTAGCCTGTGAGCCGTAAATCGGGCATAACCAATCTATAAGGAATTCATAACGATCCCGGCTTTGGGAGCCCAAAACCGCTGATCCAACCGATCGAAAAGCTAACACGCCCGAGTGGACGTGTCGGTGTATAGTATGGAAGACTGCGTGGATTTTTGCCGGGCGTCCCAGGCGTGCCC
>Ga0187766_10000451_pt1 | contig 22767 bp, 19 predicted proteins | sample 0216_QUI02_MP05__4_FD_132971 | JGI IMG/M metagenome (GOLD analysis project Ga0187766, IMG submission 132971) | Tropical peat soil microbial communities from peatlands in Department of Meta, Colombia - 0216_QUI02_MP05_20_MG | ecosystem: Environmental > Terrestrial > Soil > Wetlands > Peat ... | reverse complement strand
GAGCCGCGACATCCGTTCCGCGAAGTCCATGATGGCGCGATTATACTCGACCGCGTGGACCTGGTGGAGGTGCCCGCCGGCTGGTTCCAGATGGGCTGGGAGGCCGGACACCCGGGCGAGCGGCCGCGCCACCGAGTCTGGATCGATCGCTTCGCGATCGCCCGCGAGCCCGTCACCAACCGCGACTACGCCCCGCTCGTCGACCTGGGCCTCGTCGAGCCCCCGCCGTGGTGGCGCGACGCGCGCTTCCGCGATCCCGCGCAGGCGGTGGTGGGCGTGAGCTGGCCCGACGCGAGCCGATTCGCCCGCTGGCTGTCGACGCGGGACGGTGCCTCCTACCGGCTGCCGACCGAGGCCGAGTGGGAGAAGGCCGCGCGCGGCGGGCTCGAGGACGCGCGCTTTCCCTGGGGCGACGCGCGGCCGGCGGGCTCGGCCTTCGACCGGCCTCCGCGGCCGGCCGACACGCCGGCGAATCCGCTCGGCGTGCGGGCGCTCTCCGGCGTTTGCCACGAGTGGTGCCTGGACTGGGAGGACGAGACCTACTACGCGCGATCCCCCGACCGCAACCCGACCGGCCCGGAGACGGGCACGCGCCGCGTCTCGCGCGGCGGCGCATGGCGCCATCAGGATCCGTGGAGCCCGGTCGCCCACCGCTCGTCGCTGCCGCCCGGCCTCCGCTACTCGGACTACGGCTTCAGGCTCGTCCGCGATCTCGCGTGACCGCCCGGCTTCCCGATCCGGCGCCTCACTCGGCCCGGGCCAGCCAGTAGCGCATCTCCATCTGCCGGAGCTGGCTCGTCACCTCGGCCAGCGTCTCCCTGGCCCGATCGTGATGACCGGAGCGCCGCGCCAGCGCCACCTGGCCGAGCCGGCAGAGCGCCTCGAGCGGGCGCATGCCGAGCGCCCGTGCCTGCGCGAGGGCCTGGTCATAGTGGCTCGCCGCGGCCGTGCGCTCCGCGGCGCCGCCGCGCGCGCTCACCTCGCCCAGCATCCGGAGAGCGCCGGCGGCGTAGCCCCGCTCGCCGTGGCGCGAGGCCAGCTCGCGCGCGCGCCGCGCGCTGGCCGTCGCTTCGTCCATCCGATCCGCGAGCAGGTACGCTTCCGCGAGCCACGTCAGTCGGAGCGCGTGCCGGCTCAGGATCCGCAGCGCCTCGGCGCGCTCGACGCCCTCCTCCAGCAGCGCGATGCCCTCGGTCAGGCGCCCGCCCCGCGCGTGCGCGGCACCCTGCGCGGAGAGCAGCATCGGCAGCCACGCGGTGAGATCCATCTCGCGCGAGAACGCGACGCCGCGGTCGAGGACGGGCCCGGCCTCCTCGAGGTGTCCCTGGCTCAGGTGCACGAAGCCGAGGGTCATGTAGCTCCCCGCGGTGCTCCACTGATGATCCGCTGCCTCCGCCAGGGCGAGCCCCTCGAGCGCGCGGTCTACCGCGGCCGGGAAGTCGCCCACGTCAGCGAGCGTGGCGGCCAGCCAGATGCGCGAGGCCACCGACACCAGCCCGGCCATGCCCCAGCGCTCCCGGCTCCACTCTCCCTCCGCGGCGCCCACCGCCCAGGCGAGGTGCTCGCGGGCCGCGCGATGGTCGCCGAGGACGTGGTGGGCCTGACCGAGCCCGAACGAGGCGACGATCTGCAGAGGCTCGTCGCCCAGCTCCCGCCCGATCTCGAGCGCGAGGGCCGCGGAGCGGATCGCGGCGGCCTGATCGCCAAGCGTGTAGTGCGACTGCGTGAGGTAGGACGAGGTCCAGCCGAGGCGGCGACGGTCGCCGAGCACCTCGGCGCGCTCCGCGGCCCGGCGCAGGTGCTCGAGCGTGCGGACGAACTCGCCCAGCGGAGCCAGCAAGGCGCGCAGCTCGAACGCCAGGTCGATCGCGACCTCCGGCGGCGCGGCCGCGTGCCCCTCCGCGTCCACCAGCTCCATCGCCTGCTCGAGGAAGCCCACCGCCTCGCGATGCGCGGAGCGCGCCGCGGCCTTGCCGCCGGCCTGGCGCAGGAAGCCGACCACCCGGTCGCGCAGCCCGCCCCGGAGCGCGTGATGAGCGAGGCGCTCCACGTGCTCGCCGAGCCGATCCGGGTAGAGCCGCTCGATCGCGGCGACCACACGCGCGTGCAGGGTGCGCCGCGTCTCGTGCAGCAGGCCGCCGTAGGCGACCTCCAGCGTGAGCACGTGCTTGAACGTGTACTCGATCTCCGGGAAGAACGCGGCCTCGTAGAGTAGCTCGGCGGCCTGCAGTCCATCGAGGGCCACCCGCAGCGCGTCCCCCGGCAGATCCGCGATGGCCTCGAGCACGGGCAGCGGCACGTCTTTGCCGAGCACCGAGGCGGACTGGAGCACGTGCTTGGCGTCGGGGGTCAGCCGGTCGATCCGCGCGGCGAGCACCGCGTGCACGCTGCCCGGCACCTGGATGCTCTCGAGCGGCCGGACCAGCCGGCGCGCCCCGGGCGCGCCCACCAGCGCCTCGGTCTCGACGAGGGCGCGCACGTTCTCCTCGAGGAAGAGCGGGTTGCCGCCCGTCCGCCCCACGAGGAGCGCTTTCAGCGGCTCGAGAGCCGGATCGCGCCCCAGCAGGCCGTCGAGCAGGGCGCGTGCCGTCTCGGGCAGGAACGCCTCGATCCGCATCTGGCCGTAGTCCGGCTTGGTCATCCACCGGTGCGCGTACTCCGGCCGGTACGCGACCAGGATCAGGAGGCGGCTCCCGCGCAGGCGGTCCACCAGGCTGTCGAGCAGGGCCTGCGTCTCCTCGTCGATCCGCTGCAGGTCCTCCACGACGAGGATCACCGGCTGCCGCTGGCTCTCGACGCGCAGGAGGCTCCGCACCGCGTCCTGGATGCGCCGGCGCCGCTGCGGCGGGTCGAGCCCCCGCCAGGTCGGGTCCGCCGACTCCTGATCCGCGAGCGCGAGCAGGGCGGGCAACCCCGCGTCGAGAGCCCGGTCGAGGGTCAGGATCTTGCCCGCGATCTTCTCTCGCATGACCCGCGCGTCGTCGCGCGACTCGATGCGGAAGTAGCGGCCGAGCGCGTCGATGATCGGCAGCCACGACGTCGTCTTGCGGTGCGCGACCGGCCGGCCCTCCAGGACCAGCGCGTCGGCGATCCACGGGCCCTCGACGAACTCGCGGATGATGCGCGACTTGCCGACGCCGGCTTCGCCCACCAGCGCGACGAGCCGTCCCTGCCCGGCGCGCACGCGCTCCAGCGCGTGGCGGAGCTGGTCCAGCTCGGCGTCCCGACCGACGAAGCGCGAGAGCCCCCGCACCGCGGCGGCCTGCAGCCGGTAACGCGCCGGGCCGGGCCCGGTCAGCTCGTACACCGCGACGGGCTCCGCGCTGCCGCGCACCGGCACCGGGCCGAGCGGGGTGACCGTAACGTAGCCCTCGGCGAGCCGACGGGTCTCCCCGGTCAGGAGCGTCGAGCCCGGGCGCGCGAGGCGCTCCATCTGAGAGGCCAGGTGCGTCGTCGGCCCGACCGCGGAGTACTCCATGTGCAGGTCGTTGTCGATCGAGCGCACGACCACTTCGCCCGAGTTCAGGCCGACGCGGATCTGCATGTCGAGGCCCTCGGTGCGGATCAGCTCCCGGGCCAGCCGTCGCACCCCGTCGTGCATCCGCAGCGCGGCGTAGGCCGCCCGCACCGCGTGGTTCTCGTGGGCCACCGGGGCGCCGAAGATGGCCATGACGCCGTCGCCCAGGACCTGGTTCACGGTGCCCTCGTAGCGGTGCACGGCCTCCATCAGGACCGCCAGCACCGGGTCGAGCACCCGGCGCGCATCCTCGGGATCGCGATCGGCCAAGAGCTCGAGCGAGCCCTTCATGTCCGCGAAGAGCACGGTCACCTGCTTGCGCTCGCCCTCGAGCACGTCCCGCGAGGTCCGGATCTTCTCGGCCAGGTGCGCGGGCGTGTACGAGCCGGGAGAGGCGAAGCGGCTCGCGCCGGCGACGTCGCCGCCGAGGGGCCGGCCACAGCCCGTGCAGAAGCGATGGCTCGGGGGATTGGCGACGCCGCACCGCGCGCAGGGCGTGTCGGTCACGCGCTCGGCCAGAGCGGGGCGACCGCGGGCAGTCCTTCGAGCGCGTCGGCCGGCAGGGGTGGCCGCGGTGGCCGCCCGGCGGCCACGAGGGCGGCGTGAAGGACACGGAGTCGCCGGGCCGCGTCGGCCGTCACGCGCTCCAGCACCTCGTGGCCCGATCGCGGGCCGTCGTGGACCGCGATCACCCGGGTGAACTCGCGCGGCGAGGCGCCGTCGAACCAGCCCGCGAGCCGGCCCCGCACCAGGGCTCCGTACCGCGCGATCGCCGCGCCGTCGCGCAGATCCCCGGGTGCCGCCTCCTCGCCCCACGCCGGGACGACCCGGCCGAGATCCATCCCGTCGGCGAAGGCCAGGCCGAGACGGAAGAGGCGGAACGCGTCGGTGCGAAGGCGATCGTCCATCGCATCCTCGGGGATCTCGCGGACCATCCGCTCCGCCGCTCCCAGGATCAGGTCCAGCCGACGCCCGAGCTCCGGCGGCTCGAGCCGGCTCACGGTCGAGGGCTCACGCGGGCAGGCGCGGGCCGCGCGCTACCGGCCGCTGAACGTCACGGGCTGCTTGCGCGCGAAGCCGACGACACCGTTGCGGAAGTCCTCGCTGTGGCCGCTCGCCGCGATCGCCTGCGCCTCCAGCTCCATCTGGGTCTCCAGGCTCTCCTGGGTGGACTGGTGGAAGAGCTGCTTGGCCCGGCCGAAGGCCAGCGTCGGCCCCTGCGCCAGCTCGCGCGCGAGCGCGGCCACCGCGCCGGGGAACTCGGCGTCCGGGTGCACCCGGTTCACGAGGCCCCACTCCATCGCCTCGCGGGCCGAGAGCACGCGGTTCGTGTAGTGCAGCTCGAGCGCGCGGCGCAGCCCGATCATCCGCGGCAGGAAGTACGACGACGAGCCGTCGGGCGAGGCCGCGATCTTCGAGTAGGCCATCGTGAACTTCACCGACTCCGCGGCCACCACCAGGTCGCCCGAGAGGGCCAGGCTCATGCCGCCCCCCGCCGCGACGCCGTTGACGGCCATGACCACCGGCTTCATCGAGCGGGCCAGCCGCGAGATCGCCCCGTGCAGGTAGGTGGTCAGCTCCTTGATCAGGATGCCGATGCGATCCGGGTTGTCCGCGAAGTCCTTCACGTCGCCGCCGGCGCAGAACGCGCGGCCGGCCCCGGTGATGACCACGCAGCGGACCCCCCGATCCTCGTCGGCCTCGAGCGCCGCGTGGAAGAGGTCGCGGCCCAGGGCCAGGTTCAGCGCGTTGTACGCGTCCGGCCGGTTGAGGGTGATCGTCGCGACGCCGTCCTTCAGCTCGTAGCGGAGGGTCTCGTAGGCCATGTGTCGTCTCCGTGTGACGCTCGACTTCGTGTGGTGGTCGACCGGTCGGGCGCGCCGCGATCAGCGGCGGTCGCCCACCCGGTGCAGCTTGAGCAGGTTGGTGGTGCCGGTCACCCACATCGGCGCGCCCGAGATGATCACGATCACGTCGTTGTTGCGCACGGTGCCGTCGCCCAGCAGCGTCGCCTCGACCTCCTCGAGCATCTCGTCGGTGGTCTCGACCTTGTGCACCAGGCGCGAGGAGACTCCCCAGAACAGGCCGAGCCGGCGCTGCACCTCGGCGTACGGCGTCAGCGCGATGATCGGCACCTCGGGCCGGTCCTGGGAGATGAGCCGCGCGCTGAAGCCGGACTGGGTGAAGGCCACGATCGCCTTGGCGTGCAGCAGCCGCGCGGCCTGACACGCCGCCTCCGCCACCGCCTCCGGGAAGCCGTAGGCCTCGGGCCGGGGCCGGGAGCCGTCGGTGATCGGGGCCGCGCGCTCGGCGCGCTCGGCGATGCGGGCCATCACCTGCACCGTCTCCACCGGGAAGTGGCCGGTGGCGGTCTCCGCGGAGAGCATGATCGCGTCCGCGCCGTCGAAGATGGCGGTCGCCACGTCGCTCACCTCGGCGCGGGTGGGGCGCGAGTGGGTGACCATGGACTCGAGCATCTGGGTCGCCACGATCACCGGCACCTTGGCCTGACGCGCCTGGCGGATGACGTCCTTCTGGATGATCGGCACGTCCTCCAGCGGGACCTCGACGCCCAGGTCACCGCGCGCGACCATCACCGCCTCGACCAGCGGCAGCACCCCCTGCAGGTTCGCCACGATCTCGGCCCGCTCGAGCTTGGCGATGATCGGCAGGTTCGAGCCCTGGTCGTGGAGGAACTTGCGCACCTCCTGGATGTCGGCGGCGGAGCGCACGAACGAGATCGCGACGTAGTCGACGCCGTGCTGGATCCCGAAGAGGAGATCGTCGCGGTCCTTCGGGGCCAGGCAGGACACCGGCACCGGCAGCCGCGGGAACGACACGCCCTTGTGGTCGGACACCGGACCACCCGAGACCACCAGGCAGTGGACGTCGCCGTCCTCGACCTTCTCGACCGTGAGCTGGATCATGCCGTCGTCCATCCAGATGGGATCGCCGGGCCGGATCGCCGCGAGGAACTCGGGATGGTTCAGCGAGCTGCGCGCGGCCGTCCCCTTCACGGTGCGCGCGGTCAGCGTGAAGTGATCGCCGGTCATCAGGGTGGCCTGGCCTCCCACGAAGGTGCCCAGGCGCACCTTCGGCCCCTGGAGGTCCTGCAGGATCGTGATCGGCCGGCCCCAGCGCGCCTCACCGTCGCGGATCGTCTGGATCACGCCCGCGTGCTCCTCGTGCGTGCCGTGGGAGAAGTTCAGACGCGCCACGTCCATCCCCGCCGCCACCAGGCGGTCGAGGGTCTCCAGCCGGCTGCTGGCCGGACCGAGCGTGCAGACGATCTTGGTGCGACGCATCGGGCTGTCTCAGGCGGTCTTGAGGGCGCGGGCTAGATACTGGCCGGTGGCGGACTTCCCCGCGAGCCTCGCGACGTCCTCGGGTTGGCCGGTGGCGATGACGCGGCCGCCCTCGTTGCCGCCCTCGGGGCCGAGGTCGACGATCCAGTCCGCGGTCTTGATGACGTCCATGTTGTGCTCGATGATCACCACGGTGTTGCCCTGCTCGACCAGCCGGTTGAGCACGTCGAGCAGCCGCCGGATGTCCGCGAAGTGCAGCCCGGTCGTCGGCTCGTCCAGGATGTAGAGCGTGCGGCCCGTGGCCCGCCGCGACAGCTCGGTGGCGAGCTTCACGCGCTGCGCCTCGCCGCCGGACAGCGTGGTGGCCGCCTGGCCGAGCCGGATGTAGTCGAGGCCCACGTCGTGCAGCGTCTGGAGCTTCTGCTTGATCGAGGGCACCGGGTCGAAGAACGCCAGTGCCTCCGCCACCGTCATGTCGAGGATGTCGGCGATGTTCTTGCCCTTGTACCGCACCTCGAGCGTCTCCCGATTGTACCGCTTCCCGCGGCAGACCTCGCAGGTCACGTACACGTCGGGCAGGAAGTGCATCTCGATCTTCACGAGCCCGTCGCCCTGGCAGGCCTCGCAGCGGCCGCCCTTGACGTTGAACGAGAACCGGCCCGGCTGGTAGCCCCGCACCCGGGCGTCGGGCGTGCGGGCCAGGAGCGTGCGGATCAGGGTGAAGACTCCCGTGTAGGTCGCCGGGTTCGAGCGCGGGGTGCGGCCGATCGGGGACTGATCGATGTCGATGACCTTGTCGAGGTGCTGCGCGCCCTCGATGCGATCGTGGGCCCCCGGCCGATCCTGCGCGCGGTGGAGCATCGAGGCCAGCGCACGGTACAGGATGTCGTTCACCAGCGTGGACTTGCCGGAGCCCGAGACCCCGGTGACCGCGGTGAAGGTGGCGAGCGGGATCTTCACGCTCATCCCCTTGAGGTTGTGCTCGCGGGGGTTGTGGATCGTCACGAACTTGCCGCTGCCCTTCCGGCGCGCCGGCGGCACCTCGATGCGCTCCGCGCCGGCCAGGAAGCGGCCGGTCAGCGAGTCGGGATTGGCCATCACCTCGTCGGGCGTCCCCACCGCCACCACGTGGCCGCCCAGCTCGCCCGCGCCGGGTCCGAGGTCGACCACGTAGTCCGCGGCCCGCATCGTCTCCTCGTCGTGCTCGACCACCAGCACCGTGTTGCCCAGGTCCCGCAGGCGCTTGAGCGTGTCGAGCAGCCGGCCGTTGTCGCGCTGGTGCAGGCCGATGGAGGGCTCGTCCAGGATGTAGAGGACGCCCACCAGGCTCGAGCCGATCTGGGTGGCCAGGCGGATGCGCTGCCCCTCGCCCCCGGACAGCGTCGCGGCCGGCCGATCGAGGGTGAGGTAGTCGAGCCCGACCTGGGAGAGGAAGCCCAGGCGCTCGCGGATCTCCTTGAGCACGCGCCGGGCGATCGCCATGTCGCGCTCGGAGAGCGTGAGCGTGTCGAAGAACTGCCGCGCCGCCTTGATCGGGAAGCGCACCACGTCGGCGATGGAGCGGCCCGCGATCTTGACCGACAACGTTTCCGAGCGCAGCCGCGAGCCGCCGCAGGCCGGGCACGGCCGCTCGGTCATGAAGTGCTCGACCTCCGCGCGCGACTCCTCGGACACCGTCTCCTTGTAGCGGCGCTCGAGCAGCTTGAGCACGCCCTCGAAGCCGTCGTCCGGCTCGCCGTACAGCACGACGTCGCGCGCCTTCTTGGGCAGCCGGGCCCACGGCGTCTCCAGGCCGAAGCCGTGCCGCTTGGCCAGCACCCGGAGCGTCTGCTTGAAGATGCCGGAGGCCGACGGGCCGGCCCACGGCAACAGCGCCCCGCCGGCCAGCGTCTTCTCGCCGTCCGGCACCACGCGGTCGGGATCGACCTCGTACCGGGTGCCGATGCCGCCGCACTCCGGGCAGGCGCCGAACGGGTTGTTGAACGAGAACATCCGCGGGGAGACCTCGGGGAACGAGATGCCGCAGGTCGCGCAGGCCAGCCGCTCGGAGAACACGAACGACGGACCGTCGGGCACCTCCACCTGCACCACTCCGTCGGCCAGGCGCAGCGCGGTCTCGAGCGAGTCGGCGAGCCGGCCGCCCAGGGTGTCCTTCACGATCAGGCGATCCACCACGACCTCGATCGTGTGCTTCTTCGTCTTGGTCAGCTCGATGTCCTCGGTCAGCTCGCGGACCTGGCCGTTGACCCGCACGCGCACGTAGCCCTGCCGCCGCAGATCGAAGAAGAGCTTGCGGTACTCACCCTTGCGTCCGCGCACCACCGGAGCCAGCACGATGAGCCGGGTCCCGGCGGGCAGCGTGCCGACGCGATCGACCATCTGCTGCACGGTCTGGGCGGAGATGACGTTGCCGCACTGCGGGCAGTGCGGGATGCCGACCCGGGCGAACAGCACCCGCAGGTAATCGTAGATCTCGGTGACGGTGCCCACGGTGGAGCGCGGGTTCTTCGAGGTCGTCTTCTGCTCGATCGAGATCGCGGGCGAGAGCCCCTCGATCGAGTCCACGTCGGGTTTCTCCATCTGCTCGAGGAACTGCCGCGCGTAGGCCGAGAGCGACTCCACGTAGCGGCGCTGCCCCTCCGCGTAGATGGTGTCGAAGGCCAGCGAGGACTTGCCAGAGCCCGACAGCCCGGTGATCACGACCAGCTGATCGCGGGGCAGCTCGAGGTCGATACCCTTCAGATTGTGCTCGCGCGCCCCCCGGATGACGATGCGATCGTTGGCCATGACGTCACATCATACCCCCGGCCCCGAGCGCGGTAAACGCGCGGACCGGGCGCGGCGCGCTCAGCGTCGGCCGAGCCAGAGCACCAGGAGGCCGGCGGGCGCGCCAGCGAGCGCGGGATAGGCGACGACCGCGCCCCAGAGCTCGCCGCTCGCGCCGCCGAGCTGCGCGGCCGCGACGGTGGCGAACACGACGAGCCCGACCGCGCCGGCGGTGGTGGCGAGCGCGCGGCCCGGCGGGGGCGAGCAGAGCGCGGCGGGCCCGAGCGAGGAGCCCGCGCCGCCGAGCGCGAGCACCGTCAGCGCCCACGGGTCCACCGGCCACAGGCTCGCGAGCGCCGCGCCGCCGAAGAGCCCGGCCCAGAGCCCGGGGTCGTGGCCGATCTCGCCGCCCCCGGTCCGGTCCATCGCGCCGAGCCGCTCGCGCAGCGCCACCGTCGAGGCGAGGAACGCGGCGAGGCCGGCCACCAGCAGCAGGGCCTGCAGCCCGCGGCGGAGCGGGTCGGCGAAGAGGGCGACGCCGGGCAGCTCGAGGAAGCGCTCCGGCGTGACACCGCCCAGGAACACATCGGGTGACTGCAGCATCGCGTAGATCGCCCAGCCCTGCGCCCAGAAGAGCACGAACAGGACGCCGCCCGCCACGATCGCGACGCCACGCCGCGAGAGACGAGCGGTCAGGCCGGAACGCAAGAGCGCCGCCCCGCCCGCCAGAAGGGTCACGAGCAGGCCCACCCGTTCGGCCAGGCGTCGCGGACGGCCCTCGGCCCAGCTCATGCCCGAGGGCGGCGCGCCAGGAACGCGCCGGTCCGCCTCGAAGCGCAGCCGGAGGGGAGTGCCGCGCACCAGCTCGTCGCCCGCGCGCAGGGTCACGGTCTGCCCCGGCGCGAGCACCCACTGGACGTCGGCCAGGCGGGTGCCGTCGAGCGTGCGAGCCCGGAGCACGCCGCCGACCGGCGCGCTCACGCGGTGGACTTCCTCGAAGACGAGCGGCTTGCCGTCCCGAGCCAGCGCGAGACTGCGCCCCACCGTGACCCACGGGCTTCCGGGCGGGAAGCGGAAGGCCGGCTGTGTGGCGACGCGATCCCAGGCGGCGAGCGGCCCGAGCCCGGTGGCCCACACGAGCTGCGCGAGCGGCACGAGGGCGGCCAGGGCGGCGACGACGAGCAGCCCCGGCGCGCTCCGGTGCAGCGGACGCCAGGCGGTGAGCACCCAGCCCATCACCGCCGAGAACGCGATGCCCTGCCAGCGCCGCGCGCCGAGCCACGCGGCCGCGTTCCCGGCCAGCTCCATGTTCGCCCAGAGGAGCATGCCTACCGTGATCAGCAGCGTGACCACGGCGAACAGCGGCTCACCGTCACCACGGCTCGCGTTGGAAATCGTTTCACTCCGGGTAGATGCGAGCCCGAGGATGATGAGCGGCGCGAATGCCAGCGCGAGCCCCTGCCAGAGGCCGGCGGGCCCCCGGGCGGCCAGGGCGGTGGGGAGCGCCAGCACCGCAACCGGGGTCAGCCAGACGGCGAGGACGCGCGAGGCGCGGGTCATTCCTCGCGGACGAGCGCGGCGAGCCAGCGCATCGCGATCACGGCGCCGAGCACCGGTGCCACCACGCCGCCGTACCACCACATGAGCGAGAGGCCCCCGATCCGGATCGAGGCCACCTGATTGGGCAGGGCGCCGACGAAGAGGAAACCCCCGAGCAGGAGCAGCAGCAGCACGACGCCGAGCCGCCTCGCGGTCACCGGGGACAGTATAGCGGCGGTGGTAAGATAGCCCGCACGAAAGGAGCTTCGATCCATGCCCGATTCGCCCCCGCGGCCCCCCTTCGAGCGCGTGCTGGTCGTGACCGCACATCCCGACGACTCGGAGTTCGGCGCCGGCGGGACGGTCGCCCGGCTCGCCCGCGAGGGCAAGCGCGTCGCCTACTGCATCGTCACGAACGGCAACAAGGGCTCGGGCGACCGCAGCATGACGCCCCAGCGGCTGGCGGCCATCCGGGCCGAGGAGCAGCGGAATGCGGCTCGGGTCCTGGGCGTGGAGACCGTCGACTTCCTCGGCTTCCCCGACTGCGAGGTGGAGGACACCCGCGAGAGCCGCATGGCGGTCACCGCGGCGATCCGACGCCACCGGCCCGACCTGCTGATCGTCCAGAACCCGCACCGCACCAAGAACCTGGGCGCCTCGCACCGCGACCACCGTATCGTCGCCGGCATCGCGCTCGATTGCGTCTACCCGCTCGCCCGCGACCACATGGCCTTCCCGGAGCTGCTCGCCCAGGGGCTCGAGCCGCACAAGGTCCGCGAGGTGCACATGATGTACTGGGAGAACCCGGGGCTGGTCGTGGACATCAGCGAGACCATCGACCTGAAGATCAAGGCGCTCTCCTGCCACGCGAGCCAGTTCAAGGACTTCGAGGGGCTGGAGCGGCGCGTGCGCGAGCGCGCGGCCGAGCTCGGCAAGCTGAAAGGCTACGCCTACGCGGAGACCTTCGACCCGATCGTGCTCGAGCGCTAGCCCGCGGCACGCCGCGCCGCGCGGCGAGAAACCTTCCCCGCCCCGACCGGCTTCGCTAGAATGCCCGGTGTGAAGCCCGGAGCGCCCATCCTGGCCACCCTGACCGAGCTGATGGGGGGCCGCGCCGCGCGGGATCCCGACACCCCGTACTTCCATCTCTTCGACGAGGCGGTGACGTACGGCCGGCTCTGGCGGGAGAGCGGCCGCTACGCGGCGGGCCTCCGTCGCGCCGGGATCGATCGCGGCGACAAGGTCTGCCTCATCTATCCGACCTGTGCGGAGTTCTTCTACACGTTCGTGGGCGCGCTCCGCCTGGGCGCGGTCCCCGTGCCGCTCTACCCGACCCTCGGCGTGGAGGCCACCGCCAGCATCTTCCGCGACTCGGAAGCGCGCGCGGTGGTCACGATCGGCTGGTTCCGCAAGGGCGTCGAGGAGTCGCAGGCCGCCGCGCCGGGTCTCCGCCACCTGCTGGAGCCGAGCGACCTCGAGGTGGACGATGGCGAGCCGGCCTTCCCCCGGATCGGCGCCGACGACGTCGCCTTCATCCAGTACACGTCGGGCAGCACCGGGCAGCCGCGCGGCGTCGTGCTGACCCACGCCAACGTGATGCGCACGGTCGAGTTCATGGCGGAGGCGGCCCGGCTGGACCGCGAGGACGTGGTGGTCTCCTGGCTGCCCCTCTACCACGACATGGGGCTGATCGGGTGCTCGTTCACGCCACCCTGGAGCGGGGCCGAGCTGCACCTGCTGCCGCCCGATCTGAAGAACCCGCGGGTCTGGCTCGATCTGATCGCCCGGGTCCGCGCCACGTTCACGGTCTCGCCCGACTTCGGCTATCGCAACTGCGTGCGCAACATCCACGACCCGGCCGGCCTCGACCTCTCCTCGCTCAAGCAGGCCCTCTCGGGCGCCGAGCCGGTGCGCCCCAGCACCATCGAGGCGTTCGAGCGCAAGTTCGGCACGCCGGGCCTGATCACCCCGTGCTACGGGCTGGCCGAGGCCACGCTCGCGGTGGCCATCTGGCCCCGGCGGACGCCGCTCCGCCTGGACGCCTCCGGCAAGTTCCTCTCGGTGGGCCGTCCCTGCCGCGGGGTGAGCGTCCGGATCGTGGCCGACGAGGAGGAGGTCAAGGCGGGGGTCGAGGGCGAGATCTGCGTGCAGAGCCCCGGGGTGATGCAGGGCTACTACCGCAACGCCGAGGCGACGCGGCAGGTGCTCTCCCCAGACGGCTGGCTACGCACCGGTGACCTGGGATTCGTCGATCGCGAGGGCTACCTCTTCGTGACCGGCCGGCTCAAGGACGTCATCATCGTCGGCGGCGAGAACGTGATCCCGGCCGACGTCGAGGACATCGTGGACCACGTGCCCGGCGTGCGCTACTCCGCGGCGGTCGGGGTCGAGAGCGAGCGCACCGGCACCCAGCGGCTGCACGTGGTGGCCGAGGTCCGCGAGCAGGCCGCGACCGCGGACGAGCTGTCGAGGCTCGCGCGCGAGATCGTGCGGCGGGTGCGCGAGCACCGGGGCCATCGCCCGGCCAGGGTGCTGCTCGTGCGGCCCAGCACGATCCCCAAGACCTCGTCGGGGAAGATCCAGCGCTCCCGGCTCGGGGAGATGATCGTCCGGGACGAGCTGCGCGAGAGCCTCCTGCACGCCTCGGGGGCGTGACCCCGGCCATGAAGTTCGGCTGCCACCTGCCGATGTTCGGCCCCATCGGCACCCGCGACAACGTGATCGCCTTCGCGCGGCGGATCGAGGCGCTCGGCTACGACTCGCTCTGGGCGAGCGACCACGTCGTGCTCCCCTACGACATCGCCTCCCGCTATCCCTACAACCCGAGCGGCAGCTTCCCGCTCGCCGCGGACGTGGCGTTCCTCGAGCCGATGACCACGCTGGCTCTGGTCGCGGGCGTCACCGAGCGCGTGCAGCTCGGCACCACGATCCTGGTGCTGCCGCACCGCAATCCGGTGCTCGCGGCCAAGATGGCCGCCACGCTGGACCACCTGGCCGCCGGGCGCGTCGTCCTCGGCGTCGGCGTGGGCTGGATGCGGGAGGAGATCGAGCTGCTGGGCGGCGACTACGACCACCGTGGCCCGTGGAGCGACGAGGCCATCGCGGTGATGCGGGCGTGCTGGCGGGAGGCCCGCACCTCCCACCGCGGCCGCTTCTTCCGGTTCGACGACATCGGCGTCTTCCCCAAGCCGGCGCGCGGCGACATCCCGATCTGGATCGGCGGCCACACGCCCCGCGCCCTGCGTCGGGTGGCCGGGCTGGGCGACGGCTGGCACGCGGCCTTCATCAGCCCCGCCGCGCTGCGGGAGGACCTGGCGCGCCTGCGCGAGGAGTGCGCGCGCGCCCGGCGGCCGTTCGAGCGCCTGGCGATCTCGGTGCGCGCCGGCCTCTCGCTCCGCGACGCCCCGCTCGACCCGGAGCGGAAGGCCCTGCAGGGATCGCGGGAGCAGGTGATCGGCGACCTCGTCGCGTACCGCGACCTCGGCGTGGACACCGTGCTGCTCGAGGCGCGCTACCGGGACCTGCCCGACATGCTCTCGATCTTCGAGGCCTTCGCGCGCGACATCCGCCCGCGGATCTGATCGCCCGGGCCGCGGCGCGGCTACGCGGCGTCGTGGAAGATCACCCCCAGGGTGTGGCGCACGCCCGAGGTCAGGCGGCTCACCCCGTGGCGCAGGGTCACCCGGTAGGCCCCGCGCGCGCCGCGGGCCGGCCGATCTCGCGTGGCGAAGACCACGATCTGGCCGCGCTCGAGCGGCACCACCTCGCCGCGCGACTGCGCGCGCGGTCGCTGCTCGACCAGCAGGAACTCCCCGCCCGTGAAGTCGGATCCCGGTCGGCTCAGCAGGCACGTCATCTGGAGCGGAAAGGCGATCTCCCCGTAGAGATCCTGATGCAGGCAGTTGTAACCGCCCGCTTCGTAGCGGAGCAGGAGCGGCGTGGGCTTCGTCTGCCCGCGCTCGGCGCACAGGCCCAGGAAGCCGTCGAGCGTCCCCGGATACCGGCGCGCGCCGCCGAGCGCGGCCTCCCACTCCGCGGCGATCGGCGCCAGGTACGGATACGCGTGGCGGCGCAGCTCCGCCACGAGCGGCGGCAGCGGTGCCGCGAAGTACTTGTACTCGCCCACGCCGAAGCGGAAGCGCGCCATGTCGACCCGGCTCCGGAACCGACGATCGCCCGGATAGAGGCCGATCAGCGCGTCGCACTCCGTCGCGGTCAGGAGCGGCGGCGTGGTCGCCCAGCCCCGCTCACTCAGCTCGCGCGCGAGCCCGGCCCAGTCGAGCGCCTCGAGGCGGGCCGCCAGCCCAGCGTCACGGATCAGGCCGCGGGCCGGCATACCTTGCACGGCCGGTAACCCACCGAGCGCGCGTCGTCCACCGAGGCGAACACGACCCGGTGGTCAGGCCTCATGTGCCGGCCGTGCACGCAGCCCACTCGGCACACGATGCGCGTGCCGGTACAGCCCTCCAGCACCGGCGTGGTCCGCTCGAGCTCGATCAGCCGATCCTTGACCGGGGTGCCGAAGATGTAGCCGCCCACCCCGCCGTCCCTCCGCCACACGCGGTGGCACGGCACAATCAGCGGCACCGGGTTCCGGCCGAGCGCGGTGCCGACCGCCCGGACCGCCCGCGGGTGCCCGATCCGCTCGGCGATCCACGCGTAGGGCCGCGCCTCACCGAACGGGATCAGCCGGGCCGCCTCGAGCACGCGGCGCTGGAAGTCCGGCACCGTGGCCAGGTCCACCGGGACCCGGAAGAACGCTCGCTGGCCGCGCAGGTACTCGTGGATCTCGAGCCGCGCCTGCTCGACCAGGCGACGCGCCGCCGCGGTGGCCGGCTTCCCGGCCGCGTCCCCGGTGCGGATCAGCGAGACGCCCCGCGGCGTCGCCTCGACGGCCAGCCGGTCTTCGAGCGCCTCGAGCGCGCGCTCGGACCGGCCCGCCGCCGCGGTGATCCGCCGCGCCAGCGCGCCCGGCGTCTCGTCGGGCCGGAAGTAATCCGTCAGCAGCCGGTCCAGCTGGTCCGATCCGGTTGCGTCGTGCTTGCCGTCAGTCATGACCTGCCCCTCGCTTGCCGAGCTCCTCGCGGAGCAGCGCCTTGCCCCGCGCGAGCTGGCTCTTCACGGTGTTGATCGAGATGCCGCGGATGCGCGCGAGCTCTCCGTAGGAGAGCCCGTCGACGTAGCGCAGGGCCAGCAGCACCCGCGCCTCGCGCGGCACGCGGCCGAGCGCGCGATGGAGATCGAGATACGCGTCGGGCGGCCGGTGGTTCGTCGAGCCGGCCCCGAGGGCCGCGAGCGCGGCCGGCTCGGCCTGCGCCGCCGTCCTGGTCGCCCGGCGCCGCAGCTCGTCGACGCAGATGTTGGTCAGGATCCGGTAGAGCCACGTGGACACGGCCCAGCGCGGGTCGTAGCCGGAGGCGCCCGCGTAGCAGGCGAGGAGGGCGCGTTGCACCGCGTCCTCGGCGTCCGCGCGCGAGCCGAGGAGCCGGCCCGCCACCGCCAGGAGGCGCCCCGCGTAGCGTTGCGCCAGCTCCGCGAAGGCGGCCTGATCCCCGCGCCCGACCTTCTCCATGAGTGCCCGCTCGGCGTCCACGTCGACCTCTCACCCGGTCATACGGCCGAGACGGAAGAACGGGTGGAAGACTCGGCGCCCCCCGGGCGTCATATCCGCCGGATGTCCGGGCGGCCGAACATCCCGTAGGGGCGCACGATCAGGGTGGCGACGAGGACCAGATAGCAGGCGATGCGGCTGAACCCGCCTCCCACGATCGGATCCAGGTAGCCGGCCGTGAGAGCCTCCAAGAGACCGATCGCCATGGCGCCCACGATGGACCCGGCGATGCTGTCGAGACCGCCCAGCACGAGGATCGGGAACACCTTGAGGCCGAACAGCTCGATCCCGAACCCGCCGCCGAAGGCGAGCATCCACAAGGTGCCGGCGGTAACCGAGACCACGCCCATCAGCGCCCAGGTGATCGAGAAGTGCCGCTGGATGTCGATGCCCGTGGCCATCGCGGCCCGCGGATCGTCGGCGATGGCCTGCAAGGCCAGACCGGTCCGGGTCCGATGGAAGAACCAGCCGAGCGCGCCCACGGCGACCACGGCGACCGCCGCGGCAATGAGCTTCTCCCCGGGCACCGCGAGGCCGCCGGCCACGACCGGCGGGAGCGGAGCGAGCGGGATCGCCGCGGGCACCGCGCGGAACAGCAGCGGCACCGCACCCCGCACCGCGGCGCCCAGCCCGAGCGTGACCATGATGACGGAGATCAGCGGCCGCTGGGCCAGCGGCAGCACCACCAGCCGGTTGAAGGCGACCGCGGCCGCGCCGGTCGCCGCGCTCGCCGATCCGACGGCCGCCGGCAGCGCGAGCCCGAGCGCGGACGAGCCGGCGGCTACCAGGCGCGTGCCGAGCAGGGCCCACTCGCCGAGCGCGAAGTTGGCCATGCCCGAGGCCTTGTAGACGACCACGAAGGCGAGCGCGATCAGGGCATAGATCGTCCCGGCCAGGATCCCGTCCGCGACGAGGGAGACGAAGAACCGCACTCGGAAGCGGCGCCGGGAGGCGTCAGCCCTCGCGTGGGGTCAGATCTTCTCGCCGAGCTTGTTCCAGTCGTCGAGGAACTTCTTGAGCCCGATGTCGGTCAGCGGATGCTTCATCAGCATCTCGAGCACGTTGAAGGGCATGGTCGCCACGTGTGCGCCCGCCTTGGCCGCGTCGATGACGTGCAGGGGGTTGCGGATGGAGGCGGCCAGGACCTGCGTCTTGTAGCCGTAGTTCCGGTAGATCTCGCAGATGTCCCGGACCAGGTCCATGCCGATGTGCCCGATGTCGTCGAGCCGGCCCAGGAACGGGCTGATGTAGACCGCGCCCGCCTTCGCGGAGAGGAGCGCCTGCGGCGCGGAGAAGCAGAGCGTCTGGTTGACCCGGATCCCCTCGCCGCTCAGGTACTTCACGGCCTTGAGGCCGTCCTTGGTCAGCGGGCACTTCACCACCACGTTGGGCGCGACCTGGACCAGTTCCTTGCCCTCCTTCACCATGCCGTCGAAGTCCGTGGCCACGACCTCCAGGCTCACGTCTCCCGGGACGATCTTGCAGATCTCCTCGACGAGCGGCCGGAAGGGGCGCTTCTCCTTCGAGATCAGCGAGGGATTGGTGGTGCAGCCGTCCACCAGGCCCATGGCCACGCCCTCGCGGAGCTCGGCCACATTCGCGGTGTCGAGAAAGATCTTCATCGCTTCCTCCCTCAGGCGCGCTCGACGCGGACCGTGGTCCCCGAGCGCACCTTCTTGAAGACGGTGGGATCGCCGAGCAGGCGACCGAAGACGTTGACCGGGCTCGCGGGTCGGATCTCGTCGCCGCGGCTCGCCGGAGTCCGGCCGAAGAAGATGCAGAAGGCCGACCCGGGCGGCCAGTAGCCGAGGTCACCCAGCTCGACGACCTCGCGCGCCCCCTCCGGCTTCACCTTCACCGGGATACCGAAGTAGATCTCGTCGCCCCAGGTCTCGCCCGGGATGCTCAGGGGCAGCGCGTCCCAGACCGCGGAGGCGGTGGCCGAGCCGTTCAGGACGGCCTCGGCGTGCACGCTCCCCGCGGTGATCCGGACCTTTCGCTCGACCATCGGCGCGTTCGTCAGAAGTGTAGCCCCGCCGCCACGGCGGCAGCAAGGCGAAGGCCGCCCGCGGTGCTCACCCGGCCTGGCGCCGGCGGTACGCGGCGATCCGCGCCTCGAGCGCGGCGCGGTCCGGGATGCCAGCCACGCCCTCGGCCTCCACCGACGCCGCCGCGCAGCAAACGGCCGCCGCGGCCGCGTCCCACGGGCTGCCGTCGCGGTTGTAGGCCACGAGCAGCGCGGTCGCGAAGACGTCGCCCGCTCCGGTGTCGTCCACCTCCGTCGCGCGGTCGGGCTCGACCCCGTAGCGCTCGCCGTTGACGAAGAGAATGGCGCCCTCGGCGGCGCGAGTCACCGCCCCGAGCGGGACCTGCTGGAACCACTCGAGCGCCTCCTTGGTGAAGGGCTCGATGTCCTCGTGGCTGACCACCAGGGCCTGCACGTGCGGCAGCACGAGATCGGCGTCCTCCCAGGGTTGCGGCGAGACCACGCCGCCGGCGCCCCGCTGGCGCATCCAGCCCTGGGGCATCGCCACGATCGACGCCTCGGGGAATGCGGCTGCGAACGCGGGGTCGACCTCGCCGGTGACGGGACCGAGGGCCACCAGCGTCGCGTCGCGCCACTCCTCCGGCACGACGTCGACCTCGAGGTCGGCGGCGCGCGCCAGTACCGCCAGCTCGCGGCGGTCCGGCCCGGAGCGGCCGCCGCGGCCCGCGCGGCCGACCCGGAAGATCGTGGTGTGCTTGGACGGCACGTCGACCACGCGGATCTCGCCGGGGATCGTCTCGCGCGGAAACTCGGGACCGAGCGCGGTCAGGAGGCCGGTGCGCAAGCCCAGGCGGTGCGCGGTCATCGCGGCGTAGTAGGCGGCGCCTCCCGGCCGCACCCCGCCCGGCGTCCGGTCGAGCGTGACGTGCCCGACGGCCAGGAAGTCCACGGCAGCCTCAGAGGGCCAGCTGCTTGGCGATGATCTCCTTCATGATCTCGGAGGTCCCGCCGCCGATGGTCATGAGCCGGATGTCCCGGAAGAAGCGCTCGATCGGGTACTCGCGCATGTAGCCGTAGCCCCCGTGGAGCTGCACGCAGTCGTAGGCGACCTTCTGAGCCATCTCCGCGGTGAAGAGCTTCACCATGGAGATCTCCTTGACCGCGTCCTCCCGGTCCCGGTACCGGAGACACGCCGCGTAGGTGAGGCAGCGCGCCGCCTCGATGAGCGTGGCCAGGTCCGCGATCTTGTGTCGCACGACCTGCTTGCGGGCGAGCGGCTCGCCGAAGGCCTGGCGCTGCTGCACGTAGGCGATGGTGTCCTCGAGCGCACGCTGCGAGCCCGCCACCGCGTGGAGCCCGGCCACCAGCCGCTCCCGCTGGAAGATTCGCATGACCTCGTAGAAGCCGCCGCCCTCCTGGCCGAGCAGGTTCTCGGCGGGCACGCGCATCTCCTGGAAGACCAGCTCCGCGGTGTCGGAGGCGCGGTTGCCCATCTTGTCGAGCTTGCGGCTGACCGAGAAGCCCGGGGTGCTCCGCTCCACCAGGAACATGGAGATGCCGCCGTGCCGCTTGGCGGGGGCGCGGGAGGGCTCCTGGATCCGCGCGGCCACGAAGTAGAGGTCCGCCATGACCCCGTTGGTGATGAACATCTTGGAGCCGTCCAGCACGTAGTGGTCGCCGTCGCGCACCGCCCGGGTCCGGATGGCGGCCACGTCGGAGCCGCCGCCCGGCTCGGTCACCGCGATCGCGGTCAGGGCCTCGCCGCGGCAGATCGCGGGCAGGTGCCTGGCCTTCAGCGCGGGGCTCCCCGTCCAGTACAGATGCGGCGAGGCCATGTCGGTGTGCACGCCCACCGCCATCGCCAGCGAGCCGCAGCGCGAGCGGGCCATCTCCTCGCAGAGCACCGCGGTGGTGAGCAGGTCCGCCCCGGCGCCCCCGTACTGCTCGTCGTACTCGACGCCCAGGAAGCCCAGCTCGCCCATGCGCGGCCAGATCGACTTGGGGATCTGCCCGGCCTCCTCCCACGCCTCGACGTGCGGCTCGACCTCCTTCTGGACGAAGGCGCGCACCGCCTGCCGGAACATCTCGTGGTGCTCGTCGAAGATCCTCATACGCTCCACTTGGCCTTGACCGCGTCGCGATCGACCGCGCCGTCGGCGCCGCGCGGCAGCGCGTCGGTGAACACGACGACCTGGGGTCGCTTGAAGCGTGCGATCCGCGAGCCGACGAAGTCGCTCACCTGCTGCGGGGTGATCCGGCCCGCGGCCTTCGTCTCCACCACCGCCTTGATCGCCTCGCCCCACCGCTGATCGGGGATGCCGAAGACGCACGCCCCGGTCACCCCGTCCATCTGCACGATGACCGTCTCGACCTCGGCCGGATAGACGTTCTCCCCGCCGGGCTTGATCAGCTCCTTCTCCGGCTTGCGCTTGACGTAGTGGAGGTAACCGTCGGGCTCGAAGCGGCCGACGTCGCCGGTGTGGTGCCAGCCGTTGCGGAAGGTGTGGGCGGTCACGTCCGGCTGACCGAAGTAGCCCTGGAAGACCAGCGGGCCCCGCACCACGATCTCGCCCGGGGTGCCGGTCGGCACCTCGCGATCGTAGTCGTCGACCAGGCGGACCTGGGCCGCCGGGACCGGGCGGCCGGAGGCGCCAGGCTTGTCGGCGACGCGCTGGATGGTGACGAACCCGCTGGTCTCCGACTGCCCGAACCCGGTCCAGAACTGCGCGCGCGTCGTCTCGTGCAGCCGCTGGATCGTCTGGGGCGCATCGAGCCCGGAGACGTGGGTCAGGCTCGGCAGGGCGCTCCCGAGCTTGCCGGCGGCGTCGAGCACGCTCGCGAGGACCGGCGGGAAGTCGGAGAAGTGGGTCACGCGGTGCCGGTCGATCAGCCGGACCGCTTCCTCGGCGTCGAAGCGCGAGACGATGACGGTGGCCCCACCCGCGTGAAGGTGCGCGAGGGTCATGCCGAGCGCGCTCACGTGGAAGAGCGGCAGGGCGGCGAGGTAGCGATCGCGGGCGGTCAGCCCCATCGCGCCGATGGCGGTGAGGTTCGCGGCGATCACGTTGGCGTGGGTGAGCACGGCCCCCCGCGGGATCACGTCGACGGCCGCGGTGGAGATGACCGCGAACGGATCGCCCGCCGAGACCGTGGCCGCGGGCGGTGCGGCGCCGGCGCGGTAGAGCGTGGCGAACGGCGTGAAGCCGGCGCCCGCCCCCTCGCCCAGCTGGTAGCGGTGCGCCACCCGGCCGTCGAGCCAGCCCGCCACTAGGGGCAGCGTGGCCGCGTCGACCACCATCATGCGGGGCTGGGCGCGCTCCACGACCCGCTCGACCTCGGGGCCGGTCAGCCGCCAGTTGATCGGATACGCGATGATCCCCTGGCGGGCGCAGGCCCCGTACAGCTCGAGATAGGCCGCGTCGTTCTGGGCGAGGACGCAGACGCGGTCGCCCGCGCCGATCCCGAGGCCGACGAGGCCGGCGGCGAGCTCGTCCACCCGGCGGTGCAGCTCGCGGAACGAGAGCACCCGCCCGCCCTGGATCACCGCCGGCGCGTCGCCCTCCACCGCGGCGCCGCGCTGCACGACGTCGTAGACGGTGAGGGCGTGGACGCTCAGCTCAGCCACCGCTTTCTCCGCTTGTAGTGCTTCACGTCGCGGTAGGACTTGCGCGCGCCGACCTCGGTCAGCCCGAGGTAGAACTCCTTGATGTCGGCGTTGGAGCGCAGGACCTCCGCGGCGCCCTCGAGCACGATCCGGCCATTTTCCATCACGTAGCCGTGATCGGCGATGGCGAGGGCCAGGGTCGCGTTCTGCTCGACCAGCAGCACGGTGACCTTCTCCTCGCGATTGAGGCGCTGCACGATCTCGAAGATCTCCTCGACGAGCATCGGGGCCAGCCCGAGCGACGGCTCGTCGAGCAGGATGACCCGCGGGTTGGCCATGAGGGCACGGCCGATGACGAGCATTTGCTGCTCGCCGCCCGAGAGGTAGCCGGCCTGCACCGCGCGCCGCTCCTTCAGCCGGGGAAAGTACTGATACACG
>Ga0187766_10000450_pt1 | contig 22767 bp, 20 predicted proteins | sample 0216_QUI02_MP05__4_FD_132971 | JGI IMG/M metagenome (GOLD analysis project Ga0187766, IMG submission 132971) | Tropical peat soil microbial communities from peatlands in Department of Meta, Colombia - 0216_QUI02_MP05_20_MG | ecosystem: Environmental > Terrestrial > Soil > Wetlands > Peat ... | reverse complement strand
TCCTTTATCGGCAGTACCGTCTCCGCGTAGTTTACGTGGACACCCGGCGCGAATGCGATGCTTGGGATGGTCGCCGCAAAAACGTCGATCAAACCGAAGGTCGGATGGTTGGTCATAAGATGTCCGCCACATTTTCCGCAGAATCGGCGCTCACTCATTTCCGTCTTTTTGAATTGGCCGATGAGGTCTGCGCCCTTTGTGACCTTTACGTTCTCGGGTTTCCACAAAGTGAAGGCATTAATTGGACCCGCCGACCACGATCGGCACGACCTGCAGTGACAGTAACCCATCGCCTCGGGTGCACCTCTTACCTCGATCTCCACGGATCCGCAAAAGCAAGATCCCTTATGTGTGAATGCATTCAACTTCTCGGAGTCGGTTGCCATATAATGCTCTCCTTGTTGGGTACGTCTTAGCCTTCCCGATTGCGAGTTCACGTCTCGCGAAGTGAGCAAGTAACCACGGGCCGTCGCCCCCAAGTGTGAAACGGCTCACACTTCTATCGGCATGGCTGGCATGCTTTCATTCCTCGACTGCTTTCCTTATGGCTTTTCGCGTGACGTCGTGCCGACGAATGGAATCAAAGCGATCTTACGGCGCAATGACGCTCTACGGAGTTCGTCACTTCGGCGGGCACTAGCGAATCCGGACATATTCCGTGGAATTCTTGGTCGAGCGGAAAAGCCCGGCGTTGGGCAATGATGCATGGCGATTTGCAATTGCGGTTTTGCATAATGGCAAGACATGTCGATGACGCGACGGGCTGACTCGAGTACCTCAGCATTATCGGCTCGGGTAAGTATTTGGGCGCGTGACTGGTGAAGAACCTCGTGATTCCATGTCTAGTGGTGAATTGTTTGCCTACAGGTGGAGCAATCTTGGACTGCGACAAAGTGACCCGGCCAGGTGGCCCAATATCTGCAAGGCCTGACACCGGATGGTGAGCTGCACGCTCTGGTTCGGGCCTTGCGTGCCATGCAACTCCGGAAGGGCACTCGATGGCGTTTCATGCAGTTTATGGTTCCGTCTGTCACGATAACGAGCGATGCGTAATCGGCACTAGCATTCCCGAAGGGGAGAGACAGGGTGGTCCTGGCGGCAAACCGCTATGTCGGGTTTGCGTCAAACTCAATCGAGCGGATGCTCACTCGAACGGAACTGGCGCGCCATTAAAGATTTCTGCAGCATCAAAAGCCAATCGGCGCGCGGCCGAGACCAAACATCATCTCAGCTGCCCAAAGAGCCGTCACCACTAAATACGCGATCTACCAATGGCTGGATTGCGAGACGACGATTGGCTCGACTTGCCCTATCCGAAGCTCTCGCCATTTCCGTCTGTAAAGCACGCTAGCCTTTAATACTGGATTCAACGCTGCGGCCGATCCGTCAGGACGCATATAACGCCCTCGATTTACTCTTCGAATTGAGCATTCTCAAAAATTAGCGCTGGCAGAACTCCCTTGTAACGCACCTCAAAGCCGGGCAACATCTTTTGGGGATGGGCACGAGAGTTGAGAGGCCGAAAGCGGGGATCGCTCAACAAGAGAGCGTAGCTTAAGGGACGACGGTGCGCGAACATGACAATTGAGACTCCCAGCGAAGATGCTGGCGGTTCAGGCCATCGTCGGGGCTCGCGCATCGCCCGGAGGGCCCGCGCCGGCGCATTCCAGCAGAAACCATTTCGACAACCGCGCCGGCATTTCCGGCCGGTTGAGATCGCTTCGGCAGATGAGATAGAGGCAATCCACGAGGCGTCCCTGACCATCCTGGAGGAAATCGGGATGGACTTCCTAAGCGAAGAAGCGAGGGAAATCTTGAGGCGCGCCGGTGCTGCAGTCGAACACGGTTCGGTGCGAGTGCGAATCGACCGCGGCCTCATTTTAGAGTTGATACGGTCATGTCCGCCCGAATTTACGCTTCATGCCCGCAATTCCGACCACAATATCCGCTTCGGTGGCGACTGGATTGCATTCCCGCAAGTTGCGAGCGCCCCTAACTGCCAAGATACAGATAATGGACGGCGGGCCGGCAACCAGCAGGATTTTCGCAATCTTGTCCGGCTGGCCCAAGTCTTCAATATTATCCATCTGACGGGTGGATACCCCGTGGAGCCGATCGATATTCACGCGTCGGTGCGACATCTCGACTGTCTTTCCGATTTCGTAAAGATGACCGACAAAGCTTTTCACGCCTATTCACTGGGCCGTGAGCGCAATCTCGATGCACTTGAGATCGCGCGCATCGGCCGTGGCATATCAACTGATCAACTCGAGCGTGAGCCCTCGCTCTTCTCGATTATCAACTCGAACTCGCCGTTGCGCCTCGACGGTCCAATGCTGACCGGCATGATCGAAATGTCGCGGCGCAATCAGATTATTGTCATGACGCCGTTCACGCTTGCCGGCGCAATGGCTCCGGTGACCATCGCCGGCGCCCTGGCGCAACAAAATGCCGAGGCGCTGGCCGGCATCGCCTTCACCCAGCTGGTGCGGCCTGGCGCGCCAGTGGTCTATGGCGGCTTCACCTCGAATGTCGACATGAAATCCGGCGCGCCGGCCTTTGGCACGCCCGAGTATATGCGGGCTGCGATCATCGGCGGCCAGCTTGCGCGACGCTATCGGTTGCCATACAGGACCTCGAACGCATGTGCCGCTAACACTGTGGACGCACAGGCGGCCTACGAGTCGGTCTTCTCCTTGTGGGGTGCCGTCATGGGCGGGGGCAATTTCATCATGCATGCGGCGGGCTGGCTGGAGGGTGGCCTCTCGGCTTCATTTGAAAAGACCATCCTCGATGTCGATCTCCTACAGATGGTCGCCACGTTTCTCGATCCTGTTGTCGTCGATAACGATAGCCTGGGCCTCGATGCAGTCCGGGAAGTCGGCCCCGGTGGTCATTATTTCGGTGCCGCCCATACACAGTCGCGCTACCGCGATGCCTTCTATGCGCCGATCTTATCGGATTGGCGAAACTACGAAAGCTGGCGCGAGGCAGGGAGCCCAACCGCGATCGAGAAGGCGAATGCAAAGTGGAAGGAGGCGCTCTCTACCTACGAGCCGCCGCCGCTCGATGCCGCCATCGCTCAAGAACTTGACGAGTTCGTCGAGCGGCGCAAGCGGGAAGGCGGGTTCAAGACGGATTTTTGACGAAGGCGGGCAGCAGATCCCCAATCCCACTTCATCTCCATTGCTCGGACTACCGTATCGAGTTCAGGGCCAGGAGGGTGCGATGTGGCGCAGAATTATACCAGTGATGCTTTCCCTCTCGGGTCTCTCCGCATGCAACGAGTACCTGGCTTACGTCATAGAACCCGATTTGGCTGACCGGCCTTCTGATCAAGGAAGATATCAAACCGACTTAGGGCAGTGCCAGAGCGAGGTTGCTGCAAAGCCGGATACGAACGACATGCTCGTTCCATTCAGTTTGAGTGGCTATGGCCCCATCGGCGCAGCCCAGGATAACGGTACCATCCAAGCGGCCGAAGAGGCCTTGAATCATTGTATGGATGCAAAAGGGTATCGAATTAAACCGTGGCCTTCCGCAGGCTGAGCGAAGTCAATATGCGTCGTGGAAGGGCGTAAAGCGAGGGTTTGTATGTGCAGCCGCCACGGTACTAAGAGTACCCCAACATCCGCGTGCCGTCCCCTTCGGGTCGGCATCGCACTTTCAATAGTCGCATTACCCCTGGCCGCATGTGAGGCAACTCAGCCAGGTGCTGCGCCGCAATCAAACGACACTATGCTGAAGGGCTCGTGGAGCCTTCTTGAGTTGCAGTCGTCAAGCGACGGTAGTGGCGACGTGCGGCCTGACGATCCCGCCAAGTACGAGCTGACGCTCGCTGGCGACGGTCGGGCGTCACTGCAACTCGATTGCAATGGTGCGACCGGAGTTTGGACATCATCGGCGGCTGATCAGACACACGGCTCAATTACCTTCACGCCGCTTGCCATGTCCCGCTCAGCGTGCGCTCCTGGATCGCTCGACACGCGCATTGTACAGGCGTTAGCTGGTGTACGCACATATTCGTTGGGGGACGGCCGGCTCGTTCTGAAGCTAGCCGGCAACAGCGGCGATCAAGTGTGGATGCGTGTAGCAGAATAGCCCCCCGGGTCTATTGTGTAGCCCATTGCGTTGGCGAACGATGTAAAAGCCGAGTGCGGAGTCCAGTTTTGGCGCCGCGCGGAATGCCGGCTTCACGCAGTCTCCGATCACGGCGTTGATCATGCGAGCGGCGAAATTCACAACCAAACCTGCCGCACTGAACGATTTATCACGGCGTGGAAGGGTTCGTGAGACGCCCCGGAAATCAGGAGGACGCAATGACGGAATACGATGCAATTATCATTGGCACCGGCCAGGCCGGGCCGTCATTGGCGCGGCGCATGGCGGGTGCCGGGATGAAAGTAGCGATCATCGAGCGATATCGTTTCGGCGGTACTTGTGTCAATACGGGGTGCACACCGACCAAGACGCTCGTTGCGAGTGCCTACGCCGCGCATATGGCGCGCCGCGGCGCCGAATTCGGCGTGAAGATCGATGGCCCGGTCGCTGTCGATATGAAACGCGTGAAGGCGCGCAAAGATTATGTCGTTGGTCTCTCGAATGTGGGCGTCGAGCGAATGCTCAGGAAACTGGAGAATTGTCACGTCTACAAAGGGAACGCCCGATTTGTTTTCGCCCATGAGGTGCAGGTCGGGACCGAACGCCTTCGCTCGAATCGGATTTTCGTCAATGTCGGGTGCCGAGCAATTGTGCCTGACATCAAAGGCCTCGACGGCGTCGACTTCCTCACCAACAGCTCGATGATGGAGGTCGATTATCTACCGCCTCATCTCCTGGTGCTTGGTGGCAGCTATATCGGGCTGGAATTCGGCCAAATGTATCGGCGCTTCGGCAGTGAAGTGACGATCGTAGAGATCGGTCAGCGCCTCATTCCCCGCGAGGACGAGGACATCTCGTCGGCGGTTTCGGCATTCCTCAGTCGCGAGGGCGTTAATGTGCGTCTGAATGCGAGGTGTGTGAGCGTCTCGAGTCATGGTGGCGAAATAGCGATGACGCTCGATTGCGCACAAGGTGCGCGCGAAGTCAGAGGTTCTCATCTACTAATTGCGGTCGGGCGCCGGCCTAATACCGACGATCTTGGCCTTGAGCACGCCGGCATCAAGCAAGATTCACGCGGCTTTATAATCGTCGATGATGAGCTTAAGACCAATGTAGCGGGCATTTGGGCACTCGGGGACTGTAACGGGCGAGGTGCATTCACTCACACTTCGTACAATGATTTCGAGATTGCAGCCGCCAATCTCCTCGACCACGATCAGCGGCGAGTGACCGATCGCATTCCGGCCTATGCGCTCTATACGGACCCTCCGTTGGGACGCGCTGGCATGACAGAGACAGAAGTGCGGCGAAGCGGACGTCGCGCACTCGTGGCGAAGATCGCAATGGAAGATGTGTCGCGCGCCTTCGAGAAAAGTGAGACGGAGGGCTTCATGAAAATTTTGGTTGATGCCGATACAAAGGAAATCTTGGGCGCCTCATTCCTTGGCACTGGCGGAGACGAGGCGATCCACGCCGTCTTGGATATAATGTATGCGAAAGCGCCCTATAGCGTCCTGCAGCGAGCAATGCACATCCATCCGACGGTTGCGGAGTTCATTCCCACCCTGCTCGGCGATCTCGGACCTTTGCCGGAGCCCTCGTCTGCGAAGGCCAATGCGGCATGAGTTTGAAGGTGGTGTCGAATGGATGTGGCCTTAATTGCCATTGAATCCGGCTATCCGTGCAGGCCGCACGTTGAGATTTTTGGTGTGACGGATATGGCGTGGGAAGCCAGCGCGACACGACCACGGCTCAGCACTCGACGACGTTGACCGCCAGGCCGCCCTTTGCCGTCTCTTTGTATTTGCTGTGCATATCGGCCCCCGTTTGGCGCATGGTCTCGATGACTTTGTCGAGCGAAACCTTATGCGTGCCGTCGTCCTTGAGCGCAAGCCGTGCAGCATTGATGGCCTTGACCGCACCCATGGTGTTGCGCTCGATGCAGGGGATCTGGACGAGCCCGCCAATCGGATCGCACGTCAATCCTAGATTGTGCTCCATGCCGATCTCGGCGGCATTTTCAACCTGGGCATTGCTCCCGCCAAGTGCTGCGGCAAGTGCCCCAGCCGCCATCGAGCAGGCCGCACCCACCTCGCCTTGGCAACCTACCTCTGCGGCCGAGATCGAAGCGTTCTTCTTGTAGAGCGAGCCGATCGCGGCGGCGGTCAGCAGGAAGACAAAGATTCCCTTCTCGTCGGCGCCGGGGCAGAAACGAGCATAATAGGTAAGGACGGCCGGAATGACGCCGGCGGCACCATTGGTCGGCGCCGTCACCACGCGCCCGCCGGCCGCATTTTCCTCGTTCACCGCAAGCGCATAGAGATTGACCCAGTCGAGCACGGTGAGCGGATCTCGGAGCCCTGCCTCCGGGCGCTTCAGCAGGTCCTGGTGGAGGTTGTAGGCGCGGCGTTTAACTTGGAGTCCGCCCGGAAGTATTCCCTGTTCGCGGCAGCCGCGCGCTATGCAGTCCTGCATCGCCTGCCAAATGCGTCGCAAGCCTTCCTCGATCTCAGCTTCCTCTCGCCAGGCCTTCTCGTTCTCAAGCACGATCGCGGAGATCGGGAGGCCAGTACGCTGCCCAATCGCAAGTAGCTCTTCGGCCGAATCGAAGGGATAAGGAACCGCAACATTGGAGCCACGGCCTTCGCCTGCGCCGGCGACTTCCTCCTCGTCCTGCACGAACCCGCCGCCTACGGAATAATAGACTCGTTCGAGGAGTGCCCCACCCGCGGCGTCGTGTGCTGAAAAATGCATGCCATTGGGGTGCTGCGGCAAGGTCTCAGCATAGTGGAAGCGGAGATGCTTATTGGGATCGAAAGCTATGGATCGCCTGCCATGGAGCGTAAGCGACATGCTACGCTCTACTTCCGCAATAAGCCCAGGTACCGCGTCCGGGTCGACCGCATTGGGCGTCTCCCCCATCAATCCGAGTAGGACCGCTTTGTCTGTGCCGTGGCCTCGACCGGTAAGCGCCAACGATCCATAGAGATCGACCACGACCTCGTTCACGCGCTCCAAAAGTCGACCAGCCTCGAGCCCGGATAGAAAGCGATGGGCTGCCCACATCGGCCCAACAGTGTGGGAACTGGACGGCCCGATGCCGATCTTGAAGAGATCGAAGACGCTGATTGCCATTTCGCTCCTTTTCCCGCCCTACCAAGTGAAATGCATGGAATGGCCACTAGCGGCTCGGTCGGTTGCCGATGCCACGGACTAATATTGGGAAGAGCGGAGTGGTAGGAGACTATCACAGTTGGAATGGATCAATGCAAGCACCGGCTTTGGATAGTCGCGGCTTTCGGCCCGCCTCAGGTTTAGGCTCGGCACTGGGTTATCGGCGCGACGCCGCGCGAAGGTCCGTTAGGAAGCGCGCGATGTCGTGGGGCTGAACGACCGCGGCGCGGACGAGGCCGTCGAAAGGACGCCGCTTCTGGACCTCTTTTTCCTATTCAACTACCTCCACTCGGCACATCACGAGAATCCGGGTCTCCCATGGTACGTCCTACACCGCTATTGCCGCGCCAATTGCAGCCGGCTTCTGGCAGAGAGCGGGGGGTTGTTCTATTGCGGTTATCTCGAGATCGCCCTGCGTCTCCTTCTCACGCCGCACGACACGCCGACCCATCCCGCGGGCCGCCGGTTGCCAACCCGCATACCCGATGCGTTTGGCGTCGACACTTCACCTGACAGGATTCGTCTGACGCGCTGATTCGCCTTGCGCCAGAATGCGTCCGGATCGACGGTCTAGTTCGTCTTCATGCGGGAACTGGATACCCTGCGGCGTTCGCGTCGGCGTCCCATGCGAGCATCGCCGCGAAATCCTCAATTTCTACCGGAGCGAAGCCTTGGATCAGCAACGCAGCCCCAAGCCGCGGAAACCAATCGCGGGTCGCAGCGTGGGAAAGGGCGTCGCGCAGACGACGGGCGACATCGCATGGCATGGTGCGCGCCGACACGAAGGCTGGGATGGGCGCAAGCTCGGTCGATTCGAGCACGCGTATATCGGCCGTCAGCTCCGGCCGGTATTTTTCGATCAGCGCATGCCAATAGGCGTCGAGCGGTCCGACATCGATGGCACCCTTGCGCACGCTGTCGAGAACACGGCCCGCCGTTATCAGCGGGCCGATTACCTCGCGATAAAGCACTGGTCGTACGGCACTGCGATATTGCAGCAGATGGTGCCGCAATGCGTTGAAACCCGAGTGCGAGTGCTCGACAGTCCACCCGAGGCGTCCGCCGAAAGTGTCGGCGAGACTGCGATAAGGGCTGTCGACGCGCACGATTAGATCGGAGCGATAAAGAGGTCGCCCCCCAGCCCATTCGGCCAAAGGGATGGGCGCCGCAAGCGGTATAACGTCGGCGAGCCTTCTTGCGATCGGATACCCGCACATTTGCACGGCACCCAGATCGTCACGCGCCCAGAGCACCTCGAGCGGCTGTGGCGCTGGATAAGACATGTATTCGAGTGCTTCGCCGGCGTCCTCGGCGATATGCAACAGAAGAGCCCGCCAGGCCGCTTCCGCCTCTGGGGCGACTGAGTACATTCGAGCGTTTGCGACGAAGCGAGTCATTCGGCGTGCATATCCTCATCAACCGTCTCATTTGCCCTAACGATGCTGTCCGATCGTCAGCGCAGCCAGTACTCGTCCGGTGGGGGTCCCCAGTCATTCAGGACACAACAATAGACCGCGGTTTCGTCGAAAGGGTAACGGGCTTCCATTTCCGGAGTCAGCGTGAGGCCAAGTCCAGGTGCGCTCGGCCGCGCGAGACGTCCATTCTCGATGCGACCTTGGTCTCCGATCATCTCAGTGCCCAATGGGAAAGCAAGCATCGGAAATTCAACAAGGTTCCCTGCGGCGGCAAAAGCTGCATGATAGCTGGCCATGATTGCTGCGGCGCCACCCCACGCATGGACGACGACACCTGTGTCATACTTTCTGCCTGCCTCGAAGATCTCCATAACGGCGGTAATGCCGCCTATCACGGAAGCATCAGGTTGGACGGCGTCGTAGACTCCGTTTTTCATACGCTCAACCATCTCCTTGGGCGTGGTGATGATCTCGCCGCCATAGACAGGAACCTCGATGCGCGCTCTCAACGCCTTGAATCCGCCGGGGTCGTCGGGTCCAATCGCTTCCTCAAGGAAGATTATCCGGCGCGCCGTGAGGAAATGAACGGCCTCGACAAAGGCCACGACGTCGTCGACCGCCTGCGGAGGGTCGGCAAGATTCTGGCACATATCGACGCCGACTTCGATGCCGCGACTAGCCGCCTGGTCGAGAACCCAGGCTGTGCGATATAGGTCGCGTTTCACGGAGCGGATTTTATATCGCGTGATCCCTTTCGATACCAGGAGGTCGAGCTCGCGCACGAACTGCTCCTTGGCATCGCAGCAACCGCCACTGCCATAGATCTCTATGCTGTCGGTCTTGGCGCCGCCGAGAAGATCGTAGACCGGCACGCCCAAGGATTTGGCCTTAGCGTCATGGAGGGCGATCTCGAAGGCGCTGATGACGTGACGCGCTGCCCCTTGCAACGACCAGTAGTCGCAGAGGCGTCTGAGCCGGCGAACCGCACCAGCGATATCGAAGCCGTCGAGGCCGATTACCTGTGGCCGGCAGAGATCGACGATCGCGGTAAAGACAAGTGGTGCGAAAACCGCGAGATAGCCTTCGCCGAGTCCCGTCACGCCATTGTCGAGTGTAACCTCGACCATTCCGATGGTGCGCTTTGCTCCATTCGGAAAACATTCCTTGATCTCGGGATCGTCCGGATCGGCGTACGGCGAGCTCAGAAGGATGGGACGCACACTCCGAACCTTTGGCATTGCTTATACCCTTGAAAGTAATCGGGAGCTGCTCGTCATCCCTGCGCACGCCTCACGGATATGTGCCAAGGAATGATCAGACGCTCGGCGAGCGTGATCGTCCCGAAGAGAACGAGCCCAATCGCGGTCAGGAAGAAGATCCCGGCGAACGCAAGCTCCGGCCGCATATTTCCCGTCGTTATCTGGATGTAAAAACCGAGCCCTTGGTCGGATCCGATGAACTCGGCGATAGCGGCGCCCACGGTCGCATTGAGGCCGGCGTATTTAAAGCCGACGAAGCATTGCGGCAATGCCGCCGGCAACCTGATCTTGAAAAAGGTACGCCACGTACCCGCACCGGTCGAATAGCTGAACCGCGTCAGCTCTTCGCTCAACGAATTGAAGGCAAGGATTGCATTGAGCACGATGGGGAAGAAGCAGACGAGAAAGACGATGATGACTTTCGGTAAAAGACCGAACCCCAACCATGAGATGAAGAGCGGCGCAAAGGCGATCTTGGGCACCATCTCAGTGCAGACGAGAAATGGATAGATCGTTCGCCGTAGAACCGACGAGAAGGCGATCGCGAGCCCCATGGGCAGCGCGGTAACGATGGCAACTGCATATCCAAGCAGCGTTTCTAGTCCGGTGATATAGGTGTACTGGACCAGCCGGCTCATGTCCGCCCAGGCCTTTGTCACGATCATGGACGGCGGAGACAGGATGTAGAGTGGAATCTTAAACAAGACGATCGACCATTCCCAGAACAGGAAAAAGCCGACGAAGAAGGCGATGAACATCCAGGATCGGCCAATCCAGCGCGACAACCGATCGAGCGAATTGCCGCGCTCAGATGACGCCGTAGCCATGGAAGATCTCCTGGATATCGTGCACATGCCGAATGAACGCCGACGAATTCTTGACCGTGAGATCACGCGGGAATGGCAGATCGACGGAAATGAGGGTGTCGATTTTTCCCGGGCGCGGCGTGATTACTGCAACCTCCGTCGATAGCTGGACAGCCTCCTCGATCGAGTGCGTCACGAATACAACGGTTGGCCGGGACTGCATCCAGAGACTCTGAAGATCGGCTCGTATGTGCTCGCGAGTCATGGCGTCAAGCTTGCCGAGCGGCTCATCGAGCAGAACGATTTTCGGCTGATGAATCATCGCCTGGCAAAACGCCGCGCGTTGCTGCATGCCGCCAGACAGCTCAAAGGGGAATCGATCGGCGAAATCTTCGAGACGCACGGATTTCAGAAGCGCCGCCACCCGCTGCCGAACGGCGGCGACAGGAATGCCACGCATTTCGAGCTGCAATTCGATGTTGCCCCGCACGGTGCGCCAAGGCACAAGCGTGCTGTCTTGGAACATGATCCCAATATCCGTCTGCGGGCCCTTGACCTCCGTGCCATTTACGCGGATCGAGCCCGCACTTGGCGCGAGCAATCCCGCAATCATCAACATCAAAGTCGATTTGCCGCAGCCCGACGGCCCAAGGAATGAAATGAACTGGCCCTCACTGATGGCGATATCGACAGGCCCGAATGCGTGAACGGCCGCACCGCCCTTCCCGAATACCTTCGTAACGCCCCGCAATTCGATGAGACTCGTCAATCCGTCCCAGCCTTCGAGAAAGATGGAAGGCGGTACTGTCCGCCTTCCATCTTTCATATCACCACCCCATCAGTTGACAAATTCGTTCGTGTAGAAGGACTTCGCGTCGGCCTTCGGGTCAAGGTCGTTGTATTTCTTCATGAGGGCGATCATGTCGTCCCAATCGGATGGGACATTGAGGCCGAGCTTCTTGTCCTTGTTCGCAGGTGAAATAAGGACACTGATCGTGACGTCGAGCACGGCACGCGCCTGCGCTTTGCCCTGCTCTTCGTTCATCGTTCCGCCGACGATGTCGGCCATGGCGTTGATGGCGGCATCGGGATTCTTGACCGTTTCGGCATATGACTTCAGCGTGGCTTGCATGAAGCGCTTAACAAGATCGGGATTGTTTTTGACCATATCTTTTGTCGTCGAGATGCAGTAGCCGACCTGATGGACCCCATAATCGGAGTACGGGAACTCGACTGGAACCGGGCCGCCCGCCGCCTTGATCTCGGCCGGCTTGTCATCGAGACCGCCCAGCATGCCGACGGTGTCGCCTGCCCCTTGGAGGTAGCTTGACACCAGCGCGCCCTCTGCGACGTTCACGAGCGTAATATCTGACTCACCGAGGCCTGCCGTCTTGACCACGACCGGGAAGAAGGTATTCACACCGGCATTCGCCGTCGTGAGAATCTTCTTGCCCTTGAGATCCTTGATATTCTTAACGCCGGTGTCGGGACGAACCAACACGGCGTCGGTACCCATCGCGTCGATGACACCGACTGAGATCAGCGGGGCGCCCTTGGATGCCAGATTAACCATGGCCCCGCAGGAGCCATAGGCGAACTGACTGTCGCCGTTGGCGACAAGGCGATGTGCTGAACCCGAGCCGTTTCCCGAGCGAATATCGAGATTGATCCCGACGTCTTTGTAATAGCCTTTGTCCTTCCCATAGGCGAACCCTGCATGGGAGCCATAATACATCCAATTCAACCTGAGCCGGACATCATCCGTGGCTCGTGCAGCCATCGGGATTGTCACGACTGCCAGAACCGCTGTGGCAACCAGGATTTTTCCAAAAGCTTTCATCGACACCTCCCTGTTGTTGGGTGCGAAGGCATTTCGATGTATGCGCGCGCCCCTATGTCCGCTCCGGCGTCGGCGGCGCCGAGCCGTCGATACGCGGAGCCCCAATCTCGCGCAGCATAGACAGAGTCGCCGCGCGATAGTTCTGTCGAATGTCCCGGGTCGGTGGACGGCATCGGCTCGAGGGTAAGCCGACGAGTTCCATGCAAAGCTTGTCGAGGTAGCCGTCTCCGCTCGTGTAATTCTTCTCGATATTGACCCAGAGCTTATAGAAGGGCATGGCTTCCTTCACGAGCATTCGGGCGATTTCGGAGAAATTTCCAACCCTTACTTGGTCGATCAGCTTGATGCCCCATTCCGGCCAAAAGTTGCAGTTGTGAACTTCGAAAGCCTTTGCACCGAGTGCCGGCATGGCGCTGTGGGCAAAATAGAGATTATTGTCGATTATCATGAAGCGGTCGGAAAAATGCGAGACGACATCCTCAAACTCCATCGCATCTGTCCTTGGCGTCGCCCATTTGAGCCCGATGATGTTCGGGATCTCCGCGAGCCGTTCGATCATGCGGAAGGAAAGATTCTGGCTTGTCCAGAAGGTGTTGTAGACGATTATCCCGAGCTCCGGTTCAGCCGCCGCCGCCGCTTGCACATAGGCCTCGAAGTCATCTTCGGTGTGCGTAAAGTAGAATGGGCAGGACACTTGGATAAAAGTGGCGCCGAGCCGCTTAGCGGTCGTCGCTAGCCGCACGAGCTCGAGCGTGCTCGTGGTTTGCGCGCCCATCGCGACGGGAACGCGGCCGGCCGCCTCATCGATTACGATCGATGCGACTAGTGCCCGCTCGTCAAAAGTCATAGTCGAGAAATCGCCTGCCGCGCCGCCGGCAAGAAGGGTTGCGTAATCGGCGGTCAAGCCTCCGTCGATCAGGAAGCGCACATATCTACGGAGCGCGCGCTCGTTCACAGGCAGCCCGTCCACATCCTCAAATGGCGTCGGGACCGTAACGTAGCAGCCTTCGAGCAACTTTTTCAGGCGACCCGGGTTCACGAACTGACCCCCCGATAGGAGGCTCGCACCCGTGCTGGCTCCTGAGTTGACGATTTCGGCAATAATATATACTTTTTCCGCAAGCATCTCACCTTATGGCAGAGAATCATCTTGCCGACCGAGCGACGCCAGATTCCTCAGTTCAATTTCATTCTTCAGCCGGAATTCCCGCTGAATGCGCTCATTTTGGCGAGCGACGCGCTCAGAATTGCTAATCAGAATTCGGGGCGACGCTTTTTTTCGTGGTCGTTCGTATCCGAGACGGGCGAGGCCGTTCGCGCCAGCAATGGCATGTGGCTCGACGTCGATTGCGCGATCCAGGACATGCCACTCGCTACCGCATGCCTTGTATTCGCCGGCAATCTCCCCACACAGAGGAACTCTCCTAAACTCCTCGCCCAACTGCGACTCGCGGCGCGTTTGGGCGCCGTCATTGGCAGTGTCGATACGGGTGCATTTGCATTGGCCCAGGCCGGCCTGATTGGTCGGGAGGACGACCCCGATGTCGTGCTGCACTGGGAAGCGGAGCCGACGCTTCGTGAGCGTTTTCCCTCCGCGCGTCCGTTGCACCAGCTTTATCTCTTGCGGGGATCGAGGGCACAATGCGCAGGTGGTGTCGCCACGCTCGACATGATGCTCCACCTTGTTGCGCGGTTCGCAGGCGAGGTGTTGGCAAATGAAGTTGCCAACGCACTCGTTCACACAAGACGGGTGCAAGAAGTCAAGCAGCGAAATGACACGGCGATAGAGGCCCGACAGAACTCGTTTTCAAGCCGATTGATTGGCATAATGGAAGGCAATCTCGACTTTCCGATCTCACTTTCAGAGCTGGCGCGTCAACTTAAGGTTCCGCCGCGAAGCCTGTCGCACGTTTGCAAGCAAGTATTTGGAGAGTCCCCAATGCGGCTTTATTTGCGCGTTAGGCTTCAAGCCGCGCGCAATTTTCTGTTTTACGAGGAGTTCTCTATCAAGGCGGTCGCGAACGCCTGCGGGTTCTCGTACCCTTCGGTGTTCTCGCGCGTCTTCAAGACACAATTCGCACAGACACCGCGCGAATTTAGGGCCCGTCTCCGAAAAGATCAGAACATGGCCATGCGTCCTGAAATCCGGCGATTGGCTCGCGCCCTTCCTGAAGCTAAGCCAGTGCGGCGTAGCTGACGCAAAGGCCAGCAATGTTTGGGTTGGGTCGCCTTTGGGGACGGCGGCGCGAGCTTAACCTTTACGGAGACTTTGGATGCCACGTACTGACCGTCGAAACACGAAACAATCTCAAGATACAATGTTTCGATTTCGTCTGCATTTTAGGTAGCTTTTCGCCGGTGCATGAGGCGCTTTTCCGAGTGATCGCGCAGCCACGCACCTGGCAGGTACAAGAGGGGGACTTAGCCATGACCGCGCCATTCCGCGTTGCCCTCTCGGGTGATTTCCGGAATCCGGACGGCTCGCCGGTTTTCCCTGATTTCAAGTTGGTTCCGCTCAGCAGTGCTCCTGGAATTGAAGTGGAATACCTCGAGCCTTCGAACACGATCCGCGCTGAACAGGTTGAGAATTTCGACGCACTCATCTTGTTTGCCGCACGCTTCGGGCGTGAGAGCATCCATCCAAACGGCCGCCTCGCTGTCGTGGCCCGCTTCGGCGTCGGCTACGACACAGTCGACGTCGACGCCTGCACGGCCGCCGGCATCGCCCTCGTGATCACGCCCGACGGCGTTCGTCGGCCGGTGGCGGTATCGATCATTACGTTGATGTTGGCTCTGACCGGCAAGCTGATGATCAAGGACGCGCTGACGCGGCAGGCGGCGGGCGGCTTCGCGCGCCGTGGCGAGCATATGGGCGTGGGGCTCGTCGGGCGGACGCTCGGATCGATCGGTCTCGGAAATATCGGTGCGGAATTGTTTCGATTGGCGCGGCCGTTCGACTTGCGCTTCATCGCTTACGATCCATATCCCGATGGGAAGCTCGCGGCTGACCTCGGCGTCGAGCTTGTGGCGCTGGACGACGTATTTCGCCAAGCGGACATCCTTAGCGTCAACTGTCCGCTGATTGACGCGTCGCACCATCTTGTCAATGCCGAACGCCTCGCCCAGATGAAGCCGACAGCCTACCTTATCAATACGGCACGCGGCCCCATCGTCGATCAAAGGGCGCTAACCAAGGTGCTCCAGGAACGGCTAATCGCCGGCGCTGGGCTCGATGTGCTCGAGTCGGAGCCGCCCGACGCTGCCGATCCGATTCTCAAGCTTGACAACGTTATTTTGACACCGCACGCGCTCTGTTGGACGGATCAATGTTTTGCCGGATGCGGTGTGGCGGATGTCAAGGCAGTGATCGATGTGCAGCATGGGCGCGAACCGCATGCTGTGGTAAACCGGGTCGTGCTGGCAACAAAAACATGGCAGAGGAGAATGGCAGACCTGCGCGCTAGGTTCGGCGAATGATTTTCGAGTGGTGCACCTGATGTGTAGGCAGCGGAATAAGGAATTTAACAAAGGCCCTGCTCGCACTTGGTTGTCAGTTACACGTCTTGGAAAGCCGCCGGCATTGAGCAAGACCACTCGGAGAAACGCACTCAAATGACGCGGGCTATGGTGCTGTCAAGCATCGAGCATTTCGAAGTTAGTTCATTAGACCTGTAAGGATCCCATGCGCTGGCGCACTGCATTGCCGCCGATCTTCGGCACTCATTGTCGCGCCCCTTGCAGACTTTCCCCCGCGCGGCGCCGGGCGAAACAGGCGGCGTCAGCGCTCAAGACGAACCTTTTCTGCCTCGTGAATCCAGCCGCCAATCGAAATGATCACGACTCCAGCGAATAGCAGCGCAACACTGAGGGGCCAATCAAGTAACCACTCAATAACCTTCTGTGTTCCGCGCCATTGAATTTGCGGCAATGGTAGATTGGCCCAAATCCAGAGATCCTTTACCTCGAAACTAGGCCAATCTCCTTCGTGAACTAAACGAAAGCACTGGTAGCCGAAGGTGCAACCGCCTCCCAAAATCACGAGGGATCCGATCGACGCGACGACCGTGCCGAGGCCACCATTTTCATCCTTATTCCCCATTTTGCACTTCTTGGATCTGGGCAACCTTCGGCTTGGCCGGGGCCAGGACATCGACGTGGTGCGATTGTCGTTGAATCGTGGCACGTGTAACTGCTTGGATCAATAGTCGAGGTTATCCCGACACTAAGGTGGGAAGTGCATTTAGATCCTGCGTATTCGCTAACGACATTGGCGTAACGCTGCAGTCACGATTTGCCAAACACACCATCATGCTCAAGACGGCGTCGTGTGGTGTCTGCGGCGGATTCGCGCCCCGACCGAGCTGCTGCGATTCCACCGCGCCATCCTCGATTGCCCGGAGCCGAATACACACGGATATAACATTAGGCGCTGCGATGCCGCGTCCTCATTGCCAAGGGTTATGCGTTCGCAATTCCGACACAGTTGGGAGCGACCACAAATGCCAGAGAACAAAGCGGGACACTATCGGATGACGGTGTCACCGACACCTTCGTCTAATAGATTCGCCTCTGCACTTGCCGCATCTTCGTTGACTTGGGATGGAGCGGCATCGGCGCAACGTAGATTCGGCCGAATGGGGAGGTAATGGCTCAAGGCAGTCGCCAGGATCTGCATCCTGTCAAGGCGAAGGGCGGCCCCGTAGATGCCGTCTGCGGTCGCTATGAGCCGTTGGGCGACGATAAGATCTCGGCGGACCAAGCCGATACCACCGGTACGGAATAAGGAGTTCTATTATGAGTGCAGAACGGAAAGTCGCAGTCATTACCGGTGCTTCGCAAGGTATAGGTGCCGCTCTCGTGACGGCATATCGCGAGCGGGACTATTGCGTGGTCGCAGTCGCGCGCTCCATCAAGCCGTCGAGTGACCTCGACGTTCTTGCTATCGGAGGCGACATCGCAAATCGGCGGACGGCGGAGCACGCGATTTCCGAAGGCGTTGCGCGGTTCGGACGCATCGATACGCTCGTCAACAACGCTGGCATCTTCATTGCCAAGCCCTTCACCAGATACACCGAGACCGACTACGTTGCGATCTTGGGCGTGAATGTCGCCGGCTTCTTCCACATCACCCAGCTCGCCATTGCAGAGATGGAAAAGCGGGGCCGCGGCCACGTCATACAGATCACGACGACCCTGGCCGAACACGCAATGACCGGCGTGCCCGCCGTCCTTGCAGCATTGACAAAGGGCGGCCTCAACGCAGCGACCAAGTCGCTCGCCATCGAGTACGCTAGGCGTGGCATTCGCGTTAACGCGGTAGCCCCCGGCATAATAAGAACACCTATGCATCCAGTTGAGACCTATGAGGCCCTTGGAAGTCTTCACCCGGTCGGACGCATAGGTGAGATGTCCGACATAGTGGGGGCGATCCTATACCTCGAGGAGGCGCCCTTTGTGACCGGGGAAATTCTCCACGTCGACGGCGGCCAGAGTGCCGGTCATTGACCCAATATTGCTCACACGGACGCTAATTCCGTCTGAGGAGACGTCATGCCAATTGTTACAATACAAGTGACTCGAGAGGGTACGAAACCGGGAGCGAGTTGCGTCACGACCGAGGAAAAAGCGGCACTCATTAAAGGTGCAAGTCAGCTCCTGCTTGACGTCCTGAACAAGCCGCTCGACACCACTTACGTCATCATCGAAGAGGTCGATACGAGTAATTGGGGTTGGGGCGGCTTGCCGACGCTCGACTATCGACGCAGGCGCGCGGTCGCAGCAAGATGACGCGCTTCCAAATCTGTGGACGCTTTATTGATTAAAGTGACAGGCTTAAGGAAAACCAAATCACTGCCAAAGTCCGGTTCGCGCACAAGGAAACCGGGCAAGCGGCTGGCCGTGAATGACGAGCGAAAAGATCAAACTCACCGCATCGACGCAATGTTGGATGCGGCGCTCGAGGAATCGTTCCCCGCCAGCGATCCCGTTGCGATCACTGAGAAGAGCTGACTAGACATATAGCTCGACTTACCTTGCTCGCGCCTCGAATCAAGTGGTGCCTTAGCCTTTGAGAGCTATGAATATTCCAATGTGAGACGCCCTCAGACTTCGAGATGGCAGGTCAGGCCGGATCGGACGTGCCACAAAGATTTCGAATTGAGGTCGTATCCCTTTTTACGACAATTCAATGGTGACGACGCCGGCGGCAAAAGCAATCAATGCCATTCGTCCATGAGTTGCCTCGCCGTTTGCAGATCTTTACTTTCGAAACCCTCCGCAAAGCGACCATAACACAAGGCAATGAGATTATGTGCTTCCTGCGCTCGCCCTTGACCACGCAGCAAGCGTGCCAAGCTAATCGAGGTTCGCAGCTCCCACGAAAGAGCCATCTGTCTTCGTGCCCAGTTTAGCGACTCCAAGAAACTTTCGTGCGCTGCCTTGATTGCGCCCAGCGTGCTCTCATGGATCAACGCGGCGCCACGCAGGCGCAAGAGCTCGGGAAAGTACCAGCGTTCGTCCGTATAGTCCGCACGCCGAATCGCGTCGCCAATTGCCAGCAAGGCTTCTGCGGACCGGCCGGCCTCGCTGAGCGTTTCCGCCAGCCACGTGAGATAAAGTTGAATGCGCATATCGAATGGCGTCTTTTGCAATTCCGCCAGCGCCGATCTGAGGAGCTTTGCGCCCTCGATGGCATCGCCACGTTTCGCAAGCAATCGCCCGCGAAAGGCCAACGCGTAAGTGCGCCAGACGTCGAGGGCATGCTTTTCGGCGTACTCGGTCAACATCGCTGCATACCGCTCCGCTTCGATGAGATTGCCAGTCAATATCGAAATTAGACAGGCTCCATCGGCGAGCGCTATGCACGTCGAATTCCCGTGAGCGACTGTGTCGGCTTCCTCCAAGCCGGCGTGCATTGCTTTTATTGCTTGGTCCGGGAAGCCTTGCAGCCAGAGTGCTCGGGATAGAAAGACATGCGGCCCCACTCGCTCGTCGGTTCCATAATGCGTGGCGCGAAATTCGCGGTTCAAAAGAATTGGTGCACTTAGGGCCCGTTTCGCATACGCACGAGCTGCCGCCTGATCGCCAAGGAAATGCAGCGTGATTTCTGCCATGCGGTCGGCGGTTGGAACATCTGCATCTGGAGCGCATTGCTCAGCAACCTGCCGGAATTGCTCCGAGAGTTTCAGTGCGGTGTGATACTCGCACGCCAGAACCTTGTACAGCCATAGACCATATAGGGCTCGCAAATGGAATTCTGTTCCGCCAACACGCATTGCGAGCTCAAGCACGCGCGTCCATATCGATTCGGCCTCGTCCACGGGTCCGCGTGTGTACATAAGGGACATGCCGAGCGCTGTTCGCAGAAGCATCTCGCTTTCCAGACCGAGATTTGTTGCGCGATTTGCCTCGTTTAGTACTTTTTCGACTCTCTCACGGCACTCTCCGAGTAGCGAAAGTCGCAGCCATAATGAGACAGACACAATCGTAAGTGCCATGCCAGTTGTTTCGTCGCCGCCTGGTAAAAATGCCCAATCCAGTGCTGCGCGCGTATTCGCGACGACCTCATTCAGGTCCGATGGGAATTCGCTTTTTCCCAGTCGCCAATCCATCTCCATCTTCTCGAGGCGCTGGCGACAGTAGCCAGCTTGGCGCGAAGCGACTGCGGCATGTTCGTTGTTTTCGACCATTCTTTCGAGGGCATACGCACGGATCGTCTCGAGGAGCCGCCAGCGAGGAGCGGTCTCGGGTCCATCCAATGTTACAAGTGACTTCGAGACCAGACTTGAAATGCCAAGGGCCACGTGCGAGTCGGTATCGCCCAGGACCGCTGCTGCGGCTTCGAGCGTGAATCCAGCAGGGAAGATGGCGAGATGGCCTAGCAGGCGCTGTTCCGCCTCGGGGAGCAGTCGATAGCTCCAGTCCAGTGTCGCCTGCAGCGTCTGGTGCCGGGGCAATGCCGTGCGTCGTCCACCGGTCAGCAACGCGAAGCGATCATCCAGGTGCGCTGCGATCTCCTCGGGTCCAAGTGCCGCCGCGCGGGCCGCTGCAAACTCAATGGCAAGTGGGATGCCATCCAATCGCCGGCAGATCGCTACGATCGTCGATAGGTTCTTTCCATCTGGTGAAAAGTCCGCTTGCAGCGATCGCATCCTTGTAATAAAGAGCTGCACCGCGCTGTGCCCAAGCACATCGCCCGAGGCCCCTCGACGCGGCGATGGCACCTCCAGCGCGGGTACTTGAAAGACGAACTCGCCTTCGATTTGCAAGACTTCTCGACTGGTTGCAAGTACCGTCGCGTGCGGACAGAGGCGCACGAGGGTGTCCACCATTCTCGCTGCGGCGTCGATGACGTGCTCGCAATTGTCGAGAATCAACAGGACTTTCTTGCCGCCGATCGCCCGAGCGACCGATGCCGGTGACATCTCATCGCCGCCCAGCTTCAAACCGAACACGCTAGCAACTGTGGATGGCACCAGGCTGGGATCCGTCAGCGAACCTAGCTCGACAAACAACACGTCGCTCTCGGCTATTGGGAAGAGCCCGCGGGCCACCTCGGAGGCCAGCACGGTCTTCCCAATTCCGCCTGGGCCCGTCAGCGTCACCACCCGGTAGGCGGATACAAGATCGCGCAGATGTTGTACGGCGGCCTCTCGACCGACGAGTGCCGACGCTGCCACGGGGACATTGGTCTGAAATGGCCGGCTGCCCGGCCGGGCCCGCTCAGGCACACCCAACGTTGTTGGCGCGCTCTCCAGCCGGATCGACCAGTCGCCCAACAGGCGATAGCCGCGACCCGACACCGTCCTCAGCATTCCGCGATCGGCACCTAGCGCTTTTCGGATCGAGGAAATGTGAACCTGGACCGTGTTGTCTTCGACGATGGCACCCGGCCACACGCGCCCCATGATGTCGTCCTTCGTCACGAGTTCGCCTGCCGATTGGACGAAAACCGCGACGATTTCGAACGCACGGTCCCCAATGGGCACCGCTAACCCGCCCACGCGCAATTCGCGGCGGGTGAGATCAACTTCCCACCCGCCGGATTCAAACACGATTTGTTCGCTCTGCCTCACAAGGGATCCCGCCTTCAGTATTTTTCAGTTTTATTCAGGAAATCGAATACGGGCAAGGGGGCGTGAAGATATCTGATTCGCTTCCTTTTTCGAGGCAGAACACGGTCGGCGTTACCACGATATTTCCCCGTGGGCCAACACAGACGCTCGGTGTAACCGGTTGCTTCCTAACCAAGGGAAGCGCAGCCGGCGCTCTCACCGTTCGGTGCGACAAGCTACTTCAGATTCCACAATTTTGAGCGGAGCGATCGGAAGGAAGTCCGTCGAGCGCCACGCGGCCCGTGATCGCGCCAGATTTAGTGCTGCCATCGGTCGGTACGACGCAGCGTCACGGCGAGATCACAGTGCGATTAAGGCTCGCGAGATTCGCTGAACCGAAGGGAACGCGCATTTTAAGTACTATTCAGTTCCCCGTCAGGACTCTCCACACTCAATCCGGCAAACTCTCAATGAATGAAGATTGGGCATTCGCCTCGCATGTCGGGTGCGTTAGACATTTTGGAGGCTGAAAATGAGCATCGCGAACGTATTCGACCATCAGGCGCGGTCGTTCGAGGACGTCGGGTCTTCGCCTGAATTGCATATCACGCCAACTGTGTTCGTTATCGATAACGACGGCTCGCTGCGGCAAGCCCTGGAGTTCGCCGTCTGCAATTTAGGCTGGCAGGTCGAGACCTTTGCCTCTGCGGAGGACTTCCTTTCTCATCCCCATGTTCTCGGTCCGAGTTGCCTGGTGCTCGACGTTACCGTGCCGGGCCTCAAAGGCCTTGAACTTCAGAGGCGAATCGCGAGCGAGCGGACGGGCATGCCGATCATCCTCGTCACCGGTTACGGCGACATCCTGATGACAGTGCAAGCCATGAAAGCGGGAGCCGTCGAGTTCGTGGCTACTCCCTTTGGCGGCGACAGCCTGTTGAGTGTCATCCAGCACGCCATCGAGCGTAGCGAAATGACGCTCCTCCACGAGGAAAAGATTCGGATGCTACAGCGCCGCCACGAAACGCTCAGCATCCGCGAACGGGAAGTCATGGCGCTGGTGGCCACGGGCTTGCTTAATAAGCAGGTCGGCTACGAACTCGGCATTAGCGAGATCACCGT
>Ga0187766_10000449_pt1 | contig 22784 bp, 21 predicted proteins | sample 0216_QUI02_MP05__4_FD_132971 | JGI IMG/M metagenome (GOLD analysis project Ga0187766, IMG submission 132971) | Tropical peat soil microbial communities from peatlands in Department of Meta, Colombia - 0216_QUI02_MP05_20_MG | ecosystem: Environmental > Terrestrial > Soil > Wetlands > Peat ... | reverse complement strand
GGGCCGGGGCAACGTGGACCGCCCGGAGCCGGCCACGCCAGGTCGTCTTCACGGGAGCGGCTTCGCTCACGCCTTCTCCGCCACCTTCTCGCCGAAGATCCCCTGGGGACGCACCAGGAGGAAGAGGATCAGCACGAGAAACGCGAAGGCGTCCTTGTAGATGGCCGAGATGTACGCGGCGCCGAAGCTTTCGATGACGCCCATGGCGAGCCCGCCCAGGATGGCCCCGCGGGCGTCGCCGAACCCGCCGCAGATGGTGGCGGCAAAGGCCTTGAGGCCCAGCGTGGCCCCCATCTTGTGCGTCACGAAGAAGATGGGAGCCACCAGCATGCCGCTCAGACCGCCCAGCACGCTGCTGTAGATGAAGGTGAGGGCGATCATCAGCGCCACCGGGATGCCCAGGAGCCGGGCCATGTCCTTGTCCTGCGACGTGGCCTGCATCTTCTTGCCCAGGAGGGTGTGCTCGAAGAACAGGTAGAGGAGCCCCACCAGCACCAGCGTCACCACGAGGGTCACCAGGTACTGGTAATCGAAGAACACGCCGCCCACGGTGGCGCCGCCGCTGCCGCCGGCCTCGATGACGGGGCGGACCTTCTCGGGGCTGGGGCCGAAGACGGCCAGGGCGCCGTTCTGGAACATGATGCTGGCGCCGATGGTGGCGATGATCACGGGCAGGAAGGACCGGTTCCGCAGCGGGTAGTAGACGGCCAGCTCGAAGAGCAGCCCCAGCGCCGCCATGATGGCCAGCCCCAAGGCCATGGCCGCGAAGTAGTCGAGCCTGGCGCCCTGCCAGAGGGTCACCAGGGTGTAGGCGCCCAGCATGGAGAACTCGCCCTGGGCGAAGTTCACCACGTTGGTGGCGCGGTAGATGAGGACGATGCCCAGGGCCACCAGGGCGTAGACGCCCCCGATGGCGAGCCCGGCGAAGAGGAGCTGCCCGACCAGCGATAGGCTCTCGGACATCGCCTACCCTGCCCGGCCGCGGGCGCGCGGGGGGCGACCCACGCGGCGCGGCTTAGCGGCTGACCCGCAGCATCTTCACCAGCTTGATGGCGCCCTTGTCGTTCTGGACGATGTAGTAGTGGTCCAGGCCATCGCCGTTCTGGTCGAAGTTGTACTCCCCCTCGGCGCCCGGAAACTTCTTGATGGCGAGGATGGCATTGCGGAGGCTCTCGGCCTTGAGGTCCGGCGCCCGCTTCATGCCCTCCGCCAGCACCAGCACGGCGTCGTAGGTCCAGGCGGCGTAGAGGTCGGGCTCCACGCCGTACTTCGCCTTGTAGGCCGCCGCGAAGGCCTTCGCCGTGGGGCTGGAGTCCACGTGGAAGTCCGTGATCCCGTACGCGCCGTACAGGGCGTCGCCCGCCAGGTTCCGGCCGTCCACGGCGGTGATGGAGGGGGAGCCGACCCACTTCACCTGGGCCCCCAGCTGCTTGAGCTGGCGGGCCAGGATGCCCAGGTCCGTGGAGAAGGTCATGTAGGTGACCAGGGCGTTGGCGCCGGACTTCTTGACGGCCGTGACCACGGCGGTGAAGTCCTTCTCGCCGTTGTTGTAGCCCTGCACCAGGACCGGCTCGGCGCCCAGCTCCTTGAGCGCGGCCACCACCATGTCCCTTCCCCCGTTGCCGAAGGCGTCGCTGGCGTGCACCACGGCCACCTTCTTGAGCTTCAACTCCTCCACCACGTACTTGGCGATGACCTTGGCGCTCATGCCGTCGTGGGGCCGGAAGCGGAAGACCCACTGGCTGCCGCTGTGGGTGAGGCCGTAGTTGGTGCCGCCGATCATCACGGGGATCTTGGCCTCGTTGATGGTGGGCAGCATGGCCTGCACCTGCGTGGATCGGATAGAGCCCAGCGCCGCCGGGATCTCCTTGTCCTCCAGGAGCTTCTGGAGCGCCGCCACGGCGCCGGGGTTGGTGGTCTGGTCGTCCTCCTGCACCAGCACCAGCTTTCGCCCGTTGATCCCGCCGCCGGCGTTCACCTTCTCCGCCGCCAGCTCGGCCCCCTGCTTCTGGTACCTGCCCGACTCCGCCGCCTCGCCGGTGATGGGAATGACCTGGCCGATCTTGATGGGCTTGGCCTGCGCGTGGGCCGCCGTGGCCGAGACGGCCAGGAGCCCGGCGGCCACCACTCCCGCCGTCCATGCCACATGTGACCGCATGTTACCCCTCCCCCGTCTCATCGGGTTTGAGCGGTTCGATGGTGATGTTCCCGGAAACTGGCGCGTGAGGACGGAGCCGCTGTGCGCCCGGGCGCCCTACAACGCAGCGCGTGGCTCGCGGCTCGGCGAGCATCGCCCGGCGGCCTGCCGGGGCTTCCTTCGGTCCTGTGCGGGAGCCTCAGGGTGCCCCGTTTTCGTCCCCGTGTCAAGCCGACCGCGCGGCGGTGCAGCGTGCCGCAGGATTCGCAGGACGCTGAGATACTCTTCCGTGCCCAGGCTGCTCAAAAAGGTCCAGCTGCAAGGCGGCGCCCCCCATTGCGGAATGCGGATTGTGGAATGTGGAATGGGACGGTCGGTACCTCACGACGAGCCCCCAATTCCGTGTCCCGCAATGGAGCGGTGGGCCTTTTTCAGCGGCCTGTCAGAGCGGCCGCTTCAGGAGGTGGCCCAGCTCGCCCACCACGCCCCGCCGGAAGCTGAGCACGCAGACGACGAAGATGGCCCCCTGGACGACGGTGACCCACGCCCCCAGCTGGGTCAGATAGTTCTCCAGCGTCACCACCATGAGGGCGCCCACCACCGGCCCGAAGACGGTGCCCAGGCCGCCCAGGAGCGTCATCAGGACGACCTCGCCCGACATCCCCCAGTGGACGTCCGTGAGGGAGGCCAGCTGGAAGACGAGGACCTTGGTGCCGCCGGCCAGCCCCGAGAGCGTGGCCGAGAGCACGAAGGCGATGAGCTTGTAGCGGTCCGCCGTGTAGCCCAGGGAGGTGGCCCGCGGCTCGTTCTCGCGGATGGCCTTCAGCACCTGGCCGAAGGGCGAGTGGATGGTGCGGTAGATCAGCAGGAAGCCGGCCAGGAAGACCGCCAGCACCACGAAGTAGATGGTCAGCGTGTGGCGCAGGTCCAGGACGCCCAGCACCGTCCCGCGCGGCACCGCCTGGATGCCGTCCTCCCCCCCCGTGAACTTCGCCTGCAGGCAGAAGAAGTAGAGCATCTGCGCCAGGGCCAGGGTCGTCATGGCGAAGTAGATCCCCTGGCGCCGGATGGCCAGCGCCCCGATGGCGAGGCCCAGGAGGCTCGCCACGACGACCCCGACGAGGACGGCCAGTTCGGGCCGGAACCCCCACACCTTGGCCGCGTGCGCCGTGGCGTAGCCGGCCGACCCCAGAAACGCCGCGTGGCCGAAGGAGAGCAGCCCGACGTAGCCGATGAGCAGGTTGAAGGCGCAGGCGAAGAGGCCGAAGCACAACGCCTTCATGAGGAAGATCGGATAGACGGCGAAGGGCGCGACCACGAAGAACCCGACCATGACGCCGAAGGCGACGTATTGGTGCCGCAGGGGCACGGAGGCCGCGGCCGCCGCGGGCGCCTCGAGGTATTCAGTCGTGGTCGCCACCCTATTGCGCCCTGCCGAAGAGGCCCGCCGGCCGCACCAGGAGCACCAGGGCCATGATGACGAAGATCACGGTGTTGGAGGCCTCCGGATAGAACACCTTGGTGAGCCCCTCGATGACGCCCAGGGCGAACCCGGTGACGATGGAGCCCATGATGGACCCCATCCCGCCGATCACCACCACCGCGAAGACGACGATGATGAGGTCCGCCCCCATCAGGGGATTGACCTGATAGATGGGGGCCGCCAGCACGCCCGCCATGGCGGCGAGCCCCGCGCCGAACCCGTAGGTCAGCGTGATCATGCGGGGGACGTTGATGCCGAACGCCTGGACCAGGGTCGGGTTCTCGGTGGCCGCGCGGAGGTACGAGCCGAGCTGCGTCCGCTCGATCACGAACCAGGTGAGGAGGCACACCCCGAGGGAGAAGACGACGACCCAGCCGCGGTAGTTGGGCAGGAACATGAAGCCCAGGTTGTGGCCGCCCTCCAGCACGGGCGGGATACCGTAGGGCAGCCCGGACGACCCGAACCGGTTGCGGAAGTAGCCCTGAAGGATGAGGGCCAGGCCGAAGGTGAGGAGCAGCCCGTACAGGTGGTCGAGCCGGTAGAGGCGCTGCAGCATGGTGCGTTCCAGCGCCACCCCGAACAGGCCCACGGCCACCGGCGCCAGGAGGAGGGCCCACCAGTAGCCCAGGCCCGCATACTGCAGCAGGAACCAGGCCGCGAAGGCGCCCAGCATGTACTGGGCGCCGTGGGCGAAATTGATGATGTTGAGCAGGCCGAAGATGATGGCCAGCCCCAGGCTGAGCAGGGCGTAGAATGCCCCGTTGATCAGCCCCAGCAGGAGCTGTCCGAAGAGGGCCTGCGGCGGGATGCCCAGGAGTTGGAACACTCCTTACTTCTTCACCAGCGGGCAGTCGCCCTGGTCCAGGGGGCGGAAGGCCTCGGCCGCCGGGATGGTGGCGCGGAGCTTGTAATAATCCCAGGGCCCCTTCGACTCGGACGGCTTCTTCACCTCGAAGAGGTACATGGGGTGGATCTTGCGGCCGTCCGCGCGGATGGTGCCCTTGCCGAAGAGCGGATCGTCGGTGGGCATCTCCTTCATCTTGGCGATGACCTTGGTCCCGTCGTCGGACTTCAGGGCGGTCACCGCCTTGAGGTAGTGCAGGATCCCGGCGTAGACGCCGGCGTGGATCATGGTCGGGTGGATCCCCCGGTCCCGCTCGGCGAAGCGGACGCCCCAGGCGCGGGTCTTCTCGTTCGCGTCCCAGTAGAACGCCTCCGTGAAGATCAGCCCCTGCGCCGCCTGGAGCCCGAGGCCGTGGACGTCGGTGATGAACACCAGGAGCCCCGCCAGGTTCTGCCCGCCCTTGACGATGCCGAACTCGGCCGCCTGCTTGATGGCGTTGATGGTGTCGCCACCGGCGTTGGCCAGGCCGATGATCTTGGCCTTGGACGTCTGGGCCTGCAGGAGAAACGAGGAGAAGTCCGCGGTGTTGAGGGGGTGCCGGACCTTTCCCAGCACCTTGCCGCCGCTCTTCAGCACCACGGCCTCGGTGTCCCGCTCCAGGGCGTGGCCGAAGGCGTAGTCGGCGGTGATGAAGAACCAGGTGTCGCCGCCGGTCTTCACGATGGCGTTGCCCGTGCCGTTGGCAAGGGCCCACGTGTCGTAGGTCCAGTGGATCGTGTTGGGCGAGCACGCCTTGCCGGTCAGGTCGGACGAGGCGGCGCCCGACACGATGAAGGCCTTCGCCTTGTCCCGCGTGATCTGGTTCACCGCCAGCGCCACGGCGGAGTTCGTCACGTCCACGATGAGGTCCACCTTGTCCACGTCGTACCACTGGCGGGCGATACTCGATCCCACGTCGGGCTTGTTCTGGTGGTCGGCGGAGAGGACCTCGACCTTCAGCCCCTTCGCCGCGGCGCCGAAGTCCTCGACCGCCATGCGGGCGGCCACCACGGATCCCGGCCCGGCGAGGTCCGCGTAGAGGCTCGACTGATCGTTGAGGACGCCGATCTTCACCACGCCGTCAGAGATTTGGGCGTGCGCCGTGCCGACCGCCAGGACCAGCGCCGCCGCCATCAGCGTCAGGGTGCGCCAGGTGCTCATGCTCTTCCCTCCATTCAACAAGTGTCGGTTGTGCCCGCCACGGGGCCGGACCGGAAGGCGGTGGGGCATCGCGGCCGTCAGCGCTTTTTCACCAGCGGGCAGTCGCCCTGGTCCATGGGGCGGAAGGCCTCGCCCGCCGGGATGCTGTTCACGAGCTTGTAGTGATCCCAGGGCCCCTTGGCCTCGGACGGTTTCTTCACCTCGAAGAGGTACATGGGATGGATCTTCCGGCCGTCCTCGCGGATGGCGCCCTTGCCGAAGATCGGGTCGTCGGTGGGCAACTCCTTCATCTTGGCGACCACGGCCTTCCCAGCCGCGTCCGGCGGGAGCTGTGACCGGGCCTTGAGGTAGTGCCAGACCGCCGAGTACACGCCGGCCTGGATCATCGTCGGCATGTTCCCGTTGTGGCTCTGGGCGAACCGCCTGGACCAGGCCCGGCTCTGGTCGTTCATGTCCCAGTAGAAGGCCTCGGTGAGCTGGAGGCCCTGGGCGGCCGGCAGGCCCAGGGCGTGGACGTCCGTGATGAGGGCCAGCAGCGCCGCCAGCTTCTGGCCGCCCCGCACGATGCCGAATTCGGCCGCCTGCTTGATGGCGTTGCTGGTGTCCCCGCCGGCGTTGGCCAGGCCGACGACCTTGGCCTTGGAGGCCTGCGCCTGGAGCAGGAAGGACGAGAAGTCGGCCGTGTTGAGCGGGTGACGCACGGCGCCCAGGACCCGGCCGCCGCTGGCCTTGACGACGCTGGTGACGTCGCGCTCCAGGGCGTGGCCGAAGGCGTAGTCCACGGTGAGGAAGAACCAGGTGTCGCCGCCCGCCTGGACCACGGCCCGGCCGGTGGTGTTGGCCAGGGCCCAGGTGTCGTACGTCCAGTGGATGGTGTTGGGCGAGCAGGCCTTGCCCGTGAGGTCGGCGGTCCCGCCGCCCGAGACCAGGAGCACCTTGTCCTTGGCGCGCACGATCTCGTTGACGGCCAGCGCCACGGAGGAGGTCGGCACGTCCAGGATCGCGTCCACCCCGTCGCGGTCGATCCACTCCCGCACGATGCTGGAGCCCACGTCCGGCTTGTTCTGGTGGTCGGCGGAAAGGACCTCCACGGGGACGCCGCCCACCCTTCCCCCCGCGTCTTCCACCGCCAGGCGCGCGGCCACCACCGAGCCCATGCCGGTGGGCGTGGCGTAGGGGCCCGACTGATCGTTGAGGACGGCGATCCGGATGGGCTTCGGCGGGGCCTGGGCGTGCGCCGCGCCGGCCGCCAGGACCCCGGCCGCCGCCAGGGCCAGGATGCGCGTGCGGGTCATGGGTTCCCTCCTTCCCGCGGGGCGGGTTGCCGTCCGCCCGGAATCAGACCCCCAGGTACTCGTGCAGCATGTCCATGCGGGCATCGAGTTGGGCGTTGGGGATCATGTCCACCACCCGGCCGTGCTCCATGACGTAGTGGCGGTCCGCCAGCGTGGCGGCGAAGCGGAAGTTCTGCTCCACCAGGAGGATGGTGAACCCCTCGGCCTTGAGGCGCCGGATGGTGTCGCCGATGTGCTGCACCAGCACCGGGGCGAGCCCCTCGGTGGGCTCGTCCAGCAGCAGGAGCCGGGCCCCGGTGCGCAGGATGCGGCCGATGGCCAGCATCTGCTGCTCGCCGCCCGACAGCTTGGTGCCCTGGCTGCGGAGCCGCTCCTTGAGGTTGGGGAAGAGCCCGAAGATCGCGGCCAGGGACAGCCCGCCCGGGGCGACGGGGGGCGGCAGGAGCAGGTTCTCCTGGACGTTGAGGCCGGCGAAGATGCCCCGCTCCTCCGGGCAGATGGCGATCCCGAGCCGGGCGATGCGGTTGGAGGGGAGGCGGATCAGTTCCGTGTCCGCGAACCGCACCGACCCCTGCCGCTTGCCCACGAGGCCCATGATGGCCTTGATGGTCGTCGTCTTGCCGGCGCCGTTGCGGCCCAGGAGGGTCACCGTCTCGCCGGGGTGGATCTCGAAGTCCACGCCGTGGAGGATGTGGGACTCCCCGTACCAGGCGTGGAGGCCCCGCACCGCCAGCAGGGGCGCCGCGCCGGGGGCCGCCGTCTCAGGCATGGCTGGCCCCCATGTAGGCCTCGATGACCTGGGGGTTCCGCGACACGGCGGCGTAGTCCCCCTCGGCCAGCACCTCGCCCCGCGCCAGCACCGTGATGGTGTGGGAGAGGTGCTCCACCACGCCCAGGTTGTGCTCCACCATGAGGACGGTCCGGTTGGCGGCGGCGCGCTTGATCAGCGCCGTGATGCGGTCGATGTCCTCGTGCCCCATCCCGGAGGTGGGCTCGTCCAGCAGCAGCATCTCGGGATCCAGGGCGAGGGTGGTGGCGATCTCCAGGGCCCGCTTGCGCCCGTAGGGGAGGGCCACCGCGGGCATGCCCGCGAATTCGGCGAGGCCCACGGCGTCCAGGAGCTCCACGGCCCGCCCGTTGAGGCCGTCCAGGACCTTCTCCGAGCGCCAGAAATCGAAGGAGCCGCCTCGGGCGCGCTGGAGGGCGATGCGCACGTTCTCCAGCACGCTCAGGTGCGGGAAGACGGCCGAGATCTGGAAGGACCGCACGAGGCCGAGGCGCGCGATCTCCGCCGGCCTGGCGCGCGTGATCTCGCGGCCCTTGTAGGTGATGCGCCCGCGGGAGGGCTCCAGGAACTTGGTGAGGAGGTTGAAGCAGGTGGTCTTCCCGGCCCCGTTGGGGCCGATGACCGCGTGGATGGTTCCGCGGCGGATCCGGAGGCTCACGTCGAGCAGGGCGATGAATCCCCGAAACACCTTGGTCAGCCCCTCGGTCTCCAGGATGAAGTCGCCCGCCATCCCGTCGCCCCAGCCACAACAGCGAACAGCTCGCCAATAAATGACCCTTCGGCAGGCTGCTCAAAATGGTCCAGATGCAAGGCGGCACGCGATGGGAGGCGCGAGGCGTACTCGGGCCGTACGTCGCAGCGCCGCCCGGGCGCGCCAACGCCGCAGATGGGCCTTTTTCAGCAGCCTGCCAAGGCCGCCGGATTACAGCATGGCGGCGGAGGCACTGTCAAGGTTACGGCCGCCGGGACGCGGGCCCTTCCGCCGGGCGTCCCGGCTTGCTACAATGCCGCCCGGCGTGGGCCGGGCCGCGGCGAGGCTTCGCCGCAGACCCTCCTCCGGCCGGCGTTCCTCTCGGGGGGATCGGTGACCAACTGGATGTTCTGGGTGTTCGCCGCCGTGGACTTCGTGGCGTGGTCCGTGCGGGCGCTGCAGTTCCGGCGCTACGCGCGGACGGCGTTGCGCCTCGATGCGGCGCCGGCGGACGGGCCGGAGCCGCTCCCCCGCCTCTCCGTGGTGGTGCCCGCCCGCAATGAGGAAGCAACGGTGGAGGAGGCGATGCGCACCCTCCTGGCGGCGGACTATCCGGAGGTGGAGGTCGTCGCCGTGGACGACCGGTCCACGGACGCCACCGGCGCCATCCTGGACCGCCTGGCGGCGGCGCACCCGCGCCTGCGGGTGGCGCACGTGGGCGAGCTGCCGCCCGGCTGGCTGGGGAAGAACCACGCCCTGCACCTGGGGGCCGGGCTGGCCTCCGGGGAGTACATCCTCTTCACCGACGCGGACGTGCACTTCGAGCCCAGCGCCCTGCGCCGGGCCGTGCGCGCGGCCCGGCGCCGCGGGGTGGATCACCTGGTCCTGCTCCCGGAGATGGTCCTGGAGGGCTTCTGGGAGACGCTGGGGGTCAGCTATTTCGCCGCCATGTTCCTCTTCCGGTTCCTCCCGTGGAGGGTCTCGGACGCGGACAGCGCGGCCTACGTGGGCGTGGGGGCCTTCAATCTGGTGCGGGCCGCGGCCTACCGCCGGGCGGGCGGCCACGCCGGCCTGCCCATGGACGTGCTGGACGACGTGAAGCTGGGGAAACGCCTGAAGGCGAGCGGGGCCCGCCAGGAGTGTGGTTGGAGCGGGGGGCTGGTGCGCGTGCGGTGGGCGGTGGGCCTGCGGGGGATCGTGGAGGGCCTCAGCAAGAACGCCTACGCCGGCCTGGGGTTCCGCCCCGCCGCCGTGGCCTGGACCTTCGCGGCGGCTTTCCTGCTGGCCGTCTGGCCGGCCGTGGGCCTGTGGGTGGGTCCCCCCGGGGCGCGCCTGCTCTGCGCGGGCGCGCTCCTGGGCATGGTGGGCATGGCGGGGGCGCTCCGGCCCGGGCTGAGCGGCTCGGCCCTTTACGGTTTGGCGTTCCCGCTGGCGGCGCCGATCTTCTGCTACGCCATCCTCCGCTCGATGGTCTGCACGTATCGGCACGGCGGTGTGGTCTGGCGCGGCACGCTGTACCCGCTGGCGGACCTCCGCAAGGGCGTGGTGTAGCAGGCTGCTGAAAAAGGCCCATCTGCGGCGTTGGCGCGCTCGTGCGCTCGCTGCGGCGTACCCGAAGTACGCCTCACTCGGCACATCGCGCGCCGCCTTGCATCTGGACCTTTTTGAGCAGCCTGGAAAGAACACGTTTCCCAGCGACCTGCTGGGAGGCTAGCACGACCGGCGTCCCGTATCCGGCGGAGCCGGGGACGCCGCGGGGTTTCCCCTCGGGCGCCAGGAGGTCTCCATGCACATCGCGGTCACGGGCTCGAGCGGCCTCATCGGCTCGGCACTGGTGGCGTCCCTGGTCGCCGGCGGCCACCGCGTGTCGCGGCTGGTGCGCGGCCCCGGGTCTGGCGCGGACGCCATCGAGTGGGACCCGGCCTCCGGCGTGCGGGAGGTGGCCCTGCTGGAAGGCCTCGACGGGGTGGTGCACCTGGCCGGCGCGAACATCGGGGCCGGCCGCTGGACCGCGCGGCGCAAGGCGGAGATCCGCCGGAGCCGGGTGGAGGGCACGCAACGTCTCTGCGAGGTGCTGGGGCGCCTGGCGAGGCCCCCGAAGGCCCTGGTGTGCGCCTCGGCCATCGGGATCTACGGGGACCGCGGGGATGAGCCGCTCACGGAAGAGAGCCGACCCGGCGCCGACTTTCTGGCCGAGGTGTGCCGCGCCTGGGAGGCCGCCGCCGAGCCGGCCGCCCGGGCCGGGATCCGGCTGGTGCGCCTGCGGTTCGGCGTGGTCCTGAGCCCGGCCGGCGGCGCGCTCAAGAAGATGCTCCTGCCCTTCCGCCTCGGCGCCGGGGGGCGCATCGGGAGCGGGCGGCAGTACATGAGCTGGATCGCGCTGGACGACGCCGTGGGCGCGATCCACCACGCCCTCACGAGCGGCTCGCTAACGGGGCCGGTGAACGCCGTGGCCCCGTCCCCTGCGACCAACGCCGAGTTCGCGCGGACCCTGGCCCGCGTCCTGCGCCGGCCGGCCCTGGCCCCGCTGCCGGCCTTCGCCGTCCGCCTGGCCCTGGGCGAGATGGCCGACGCGCTGTTGCTCGCCAGTCAGCGGGTGCTCCCCGCCCGGCTGCAGGCCTCCGGATACGCCTTCCGGTTCCCCGACCTCGAGGGCGCCCTGGGGCACCTGCTGGGGCGGGGAGCATGAGCCAAGGTCCGGGGCCCGATGTCCCCTGTTCGCGGCGCCGACGGGCGCGGGGTGAAGTCCGCGGGGATTCCGGTGGAGCGGGTCCGGCGGATGAGCGATCGGCCCGAGCGGCCGGGGGCAGACTTCGTCCTGTACTGGATCCAGATGTGCCACCGCGCCGAGCAGAGTTGGGCGCTGACGGCGGCCATCGAGGCGGCGAACCGTCTGGGCCTGCCCCTCCTGGCGTATCAGGGGTTGGGGTGCTCCTATCCGCACGCGAATGATCGCATCCACCGCTTCATCCTGGAGGGGGTGGCGGAACTGGGCGAGCGGTTCGCCCGGCGCGGGATCCGATATCACTTCTATCTTCGCCAGCGCCCCAAGGATCCCAACGACCTGGTGTACCGGCTGGCGCGGCGGGCCGCCCTGGTGATCAGCGACGACTTCCCGGCCTTCTTCCTGCCGGCGCAGACGGCGCGTGTGGCAGGGCGCCTGGATGTGGCCATGTGGGCCGTGGACGGCAATGGCATTGTCCCGATGGCGGCCATCCCCGGCGAGCAGTACGGGGCCTACACGCTCCGCCCCCGGATCCGCCGGCTCCTGCCGGAACACTTGCGGCCGATCCCGGAGCCGGAGGTCCGGAAGGACTCGCTGGGCATCGACCCGGACGTCCCGGAGACTCGCGTGACACCCGGGTCCATCGACGGCCTCATCGCCTGCAGCGCCATCGATCACGGGGTGCCGCCGTCCCGCGTCTACCGTGGGGGCACCCTCCAGGCGAGGGAGCGGCTGGAACGGTTCGTGGCCGGGCCCCTCAAGGGCTACGCGGGGGCCCGAAACCAGCCCGGTGCCGACGCCACCTCGCGCCTGAGCGCCCACCTCCACTTCGGCCAGATCGCCCCGCAGGAGGTGGCGCTGGCCGTGCGGAAGGCGCCGGGCGTGGGCGCCGAGCACCGCGAGGCCTTCCTGGAGCAGTTGATCGTGCGCCGCGAGCTGGGATACAACTTCTGCCGGTTCAATCCGCACCACCGGTCGCTGGAGGCGCTGCCGGCGTGGGCGCGGCAGACGCTGGCGGCCCACGCCGGGGACGCCCGCCGGCATCTCTACGCGCCTGAAGCGTTCGAGGCGGCCCGGACCCACGACGACCTCTGGAACGCGATCCAGGCGGAGTTGCTCGTCACCGGGTCCATGTTCGGCTACTACCGGATGTACTGGGGCAAGAAGATTATCGAGTGGAGCCGGTCTCCCGCCGAGGCGCAGGAGACCATGATCGCCCTGCACGAGCGGTACGCGTTGGACGGACGAAACCCGAACACCTACAGCAACATCCTATGGTGTTTCGGCAAGCACGACCGCCCATGGCCCGAGCGGCCCATTTTCGGCACGGTCCGGTCCATGTCCCGCGAGGGCATGGAGCGCAAGACGGATGTGGCGGGCTACATGGAGCTGGTGAACCGCTGGTGCAGCGAGGCCGAGCGGCCGGACCTGCGGGTGGAGCCGCCGAGGCGCCGAGATCGCGAAGGCCGCCACGGCACGTGACAAAGGAGGAGGGGATGGCACGCGTGGACTGGAGCTATCATCGGCCGGGGTGAAAGACCTGCGCCAAGACGCAGGGGTTCCTTGCGAAGCATCGCATCGAGACCGCCTCCCAGGTGGACGCGAGGAAGGCGACGTTGAAGGCCAAGGAGGCCCTGGCCCTCGTTCGCGGGGTCGACGAGGTGTACGCCGCCAAGGGAACGCGGGTGGTGCACGTGGACCTGCGAAGAGAAAAGCCGGACGAGCCCACGCTGCGGGCGCTGCTCCTGGGCCCCACCGGCAACCTCCGCGCCCCCACGCTCCGCCGAGGCCGCACGCTCATCGTCGGCTTCGATGAGGCGACCTACGCGCGCCTGCTGGGCCGGAAGTAGGAGATGGAGCGCCCGGCGCCAGGATCGGCGTACGCCACGTCCACGAGCGGATCTACCTGAACCCACATCCGAAAGAGCTGCTCCCCCATCGGCCCGGCCGATGCTACCGATCATCTCGCCTCCGCACACGGGCGAGACGTCCCCGCCGAGTTCGGGGGATGGCGCCCGCGCTGGGAGCCGGGCACCGGGAGATCTTCGGTTGCCGGCGGGGCCAGGGATTGGTGGGTTCCAGAATGGGCAGGGAGGGGGTGTGAGTTCGTCGCGCTTTCCGTGTTGGGCGTAGGCTGGGGTAGCGCGGCCCGCGGCGAAACCGGGCAGCCAAGCGGCCGGCAGATTTCGTCTGGGCTGAGGTGGAATTACGGCGATTTAGTGGACATCGAAATGCACGGCGATGCCGCCGTAGAGCTGGTGCGTATTTAAATCCATGCTGACGTTCGTTGTTCGGAGGCCGCTGAAGGTCAGATCAAAGTTCCGATTGGTGCTGAAGTGGCTGAACTTGTACTCGGCGAAAACTGAGACGTATTTATGGACGAAGTACTTTACGCCGGCGAGCGCATCGACTCCCAGATCGGTGGAGTCCTCGCGTTCGTTGTGGAACGGCTTGACGCGCATGGATGAGAAGAAGATCGCGGGACCAGCGCCCAGGTAAGGCTGAAGACGGCCGTTCGGATAGCTGCTGTCCTGCAGGAACCGGAGCCTGCCGACCACGTGGAAGCCAAGATCCATCACGCTGAGATCGGCCTTGTCTATAGGGACTGGAGCCACCAACGGGAACCCACCGAACGTTGCGGGAACGAGGTTATTCAGGCCCAGGGTCACGCGCCGAGGGACTACGGCCACTACGCCGGCTGGGAGGCCGAGGGAGGATACGCTTGTGGAGACAGTCTGCTGGTCGATGTTCGGGATGAAACGGTCCAAGCTAACCTCGATGCCGAGATTGGGAAAGAAACCAAGCCAGTACCCGGCCTTGCCGCCCCCCATGAAGGAGTTGTCGAAGCTGACGCTATTCAGCGTTGCGTTGAGGTTGAAGGTGGTGTCCTTCAGGGTCACGTCGCTATTTTGCGTGAAGCTCTCCCCCACGTAGCCGGAGATGTAAAACTCGGCCGTGGCGGCCGGCGCTCGGAGGAGCAGGACCGACAAGGCCAGCGGTAGGGCGAGGAAGAGGTGGCGTGCGCTTCGCATGGTCTTCCTCCTTACGGGAAACCCCACGGGAGCCCTACGATTACACAAAAGTGCACCACAAGACCTCGACGGAAGTAGCACCCCTGTCGAGGATTGTCAAGGGATTTCTGGCCTCGTTGTCTGGCCCCCTCTGGTGGTCCGGGTGCCCTTGCGATCGCCGGGCCTACTCCATGTTCCCGCCTTGTCCGCCTCGGGAACCTTACTCGTAGCGGAGGGCCACGATGGGGTCCAGGTTGGCGGCTCGGCGGGCCGGATACACACCGAAGAAGACGCCCACGGCGGCCGAGAAGAGGAAGGCCAGAGCCACCATGGCGGCCGAGACCTCGGTGGGGACGTAGGCGAAGAGGGCGGGGAGGAGTCGGGCGGTCCCCACGCCCAGGAGGATCCCGATCGTCCCGCCCATCAGGCTCAGGGCCACGGCCTCGGCGAGGAACTGGCCGAGGATGTCCCGCCGCCGCGCCCCCACCGCCTTGCGGATCCCGATCTCCCGGGTGCGTTCCCTGACGGCCACCAGCATGATGTTCATGATCCCGATCCCACCCACGAACAGCGAGATGCCGCCGATGCCGGCGAGCGCCGCCGTCAAGATGTTGACGACGTTGGTGAGGACGTCCAGCATGGCCCCCTGGCTGACGATGGTGAAGTCTTCGCGGTTGCCGTGGCGGCGCATGAGGATCTCGCGGATCTGGGCGGTCGCCTGCTCGATGCCATCCGCCGAGCGGACGGACGTGAGGATCTCAAAAAGCCGGTCCGTCGCGAACAATTCCTGGGCGGACCTGACCGGGACGAAGGCCGTGTTGTCGATGTCGAAGCCCAGGCTCATCCCCTTGGGCTCCATGACCCCGATGACCCGGTAGCGGGCGTCGGCCAGGGTGACGAAGCGGCCCAGGGGATTGTCCACGCCGAAAAGGTCGAGCCGGACTTTGTGGCCCAGCACGGCCACCGGCCGGCGCGCCTCCACGTCCTCCTGGGAGAAGAAGCTGCCGAGCGCCACCCGCAGGTTCCGGGCCGGCAGGTACTCGGGCGTCACCCCAACCACCGACGTATCCCGGCTGGTGTTGCCGGACTTCATCCGCCCGCTCCCCAGGACGATCGGCACGGTCTCCTTGAGCAGGGTGGCCCTCCGCTTCAGGGTCTGCGCGTCCTCGTAGGTGAGTTTCCGTACCGTGTCTTCCCCGGGGGGGTGGAGGCCGCCATGGAGCTGGGTCTTGCCGGGGGTGACGATGAGGAGATTCGTGCCGAGGTTGGTGATCTCCGAGGTGATATAGGTCCGGGCCCCGGCCCCCAGGGAGACCAGGATGATGACGGCCGCCACCCCCATGACCACGCCCAGCATGGTGAGGGCGGAGCGGATCCGGTTGGCCGCCAGGGCCTCCAGGGCCAGGGTGACCGTCTCCCGAAGGTCCACCGTCAAGCCGCCGGGCCGTCCGCCACGAGCCGGCCGTCCTCCAGGGCGAGGATCCGCCGGGCCCGCGCGGCCACGCGCGGGTTATGGGTGACCACAGAAACGGTAACACCCCGTCCGTTCAGCTCGGCGAAGAGATCCATGACTTCCTCGCCGGCGCGGGTGTCCAGATTGCCCGTGGGTTCGTCGGCCAGGAGGAGCGCCGGATCGTTCACCAAGGCCCGGGCGATGGCCACACGCTGCTGCTCGCCGCCCGACAGCTCCGAGGGCCTGTGGGCGGCTCGGTGAAGGAGCCCGACGGCCCCCAGGGCGCCGGCGGCCCGGCGGGCCCGTTCGGCGCGTGACAGGCCGCAATAGATCATGGGCATCTCGACGTTGCGCTGGGCCGTGAGGCGCGGCAGGAGGTGAAAACTCTGGAACACGAATCCGATACGGATGTTGCGGAGGGATGCCAGGGCATCGTCGTTCATGGCGCCCACGTCCACATCTTCCAGCAGGTACCGGCCCCCCGTGGGCCGGTCCAGGCACCCGAGGATGTTCAGGAGGGTGGACTTGCCCGAGCCGGATGGCCCGCAGATGGCCACGAACGCTCTGCGGGGCACGCTGAAGGAGACATCCCGCAGGGCCGCCACGCGGATCGGGCCCTGGGCGTAGACCCGGTTCAGGCCCTCCACGCGGATCAGCTCAACCTCGGTGCCATGGTCGGGCATGATCGGTGCGTGCCGTCAGGGATGTGAGGCGTGCTCGGCGCGCACGGGGACGCCGTCGCGAAGGCCGGGCGTATCGGCGGGGACGACGACCGCGTCCCCCTCATCGAGCCCCCGGCGTACCTCGACCAGATTCCAGGTGCCTTGCCCCCCCTCGATAGGATGCAGGCGGGCCCGCCCGCCCTCCACGCGATACACCTGCTTCGCGCCGTCCCGCTCCAGGATGGCCTGGGCGGGGACGCTCAGCACGCCGGACAGCCGGGCCACGATCACCCTGACGTCGGCCGACATCCCCGGCTTCAACAGTCCGTGCTCTTCGCCCAGGGTAATCCGGATGGCCACCGTGCGCCCTTCCTGCTTCTCCGTGGAAACCGACGGGGCGATCCGCGAAACCCGGCCGCGAAAGGTTTCCCCCGGGTGGGCGTCGAAGCTGACGACGGCCCCCTGACCCATCCGGAGCCGGCCGGCATCCACCTCATCGATGGTCGCGCCCACGTAGAGCCGAGAGGTGTCCACCACGGTGAAGAGGGGGCCGCCCAGGGTGATGGTGCCCACCCCGCCGAGGCCCAGGGCGTCCCCCGGGTTGACATACCTTCGAGTGACGAGGCCGGTGACGGGCGACCGGAGATCCATGCGCCGGAGCTGGACCTCAGCCGCCGCCGCGGCCGCCTCGGCCTGTTTCACCGCGGCCCGGGCGGCCTCCACCTCGCGATCCTTGACGGCCCGCTGATCGCGATTGGCCTGGGCCGCCTCCAACGTCGCTTGGGTCACTCGGAAATCGGCCTCGGCCAGGTCCAGCTGCTGCCGCGAGATCGCCCCCTCGTCGAAGAGCGCCCGCATGCGCTCCAGGTCCTTGCGGGCCCGTTCTCTGGTGGCCCGGGTCTCCTCGATCCGCGTCCGGATCTGCTCATCCAACATGCTGACCCCGGCTGTGGCCTGCGCCAGCCGGGCGCGCGCAGCGGCCACGTTGGCCTGCGCCAGCTCCACGTTGGCCTGGGCCTCGCGGCGATCCAGGCGTAGGAGGAGCTGCCCCCCCTCAACGCGGTCGCCTTCGTCCGCCAGGACCTGGTCCACGCGACCCGGGACCTCCGCTCGGATTTGCACCTCCGACTCCGATTGGACCGTTCCCGTGGCGGTGGCGGAAATGGTGACTTCCATGTCGCCGCGCCGCAAGAGGACGGTCCTCACCATTATCGCTTTTTCCCAGGGCTGAAAGGCCGCCGCAACGAGCCCCACGAAGACGGTGCCGGACAGAACCCACAACTTCCAGCGCTTGGCCATAGGATCCTTTTCCAGCGCCTCTCGGGCCTGCGCGCCGCCCGCGGCAAACGTCCGGAGCCCGGCGCGTCGCCACGTAACGTATCCTTACCCCCCCGATAAATCAATATGGAAGAAGGTCCATGGTTTGCCCCTCGAGCCGGGGCTCCCCGTACAGGGACGGAAAGGGCTGGGCGGTTCACGGCGGCGGCGCGGGCACATGGGTCTGGATCGTTGCGGGCCGTTGGCAGGTGCCAGCCGAGTCTCCCGAGCGGGGCCATGGATTTGCAGTCCGATGTTGGGGCCGGCCGCTCCGCGAGGAACAGGGCGCAGTCGGTGAAGGGACAGCGGTGAAGAAACTGCTTGACAGGGGAACCCCCCGGGGATAACGTCACGCGGAAGTGGGCCAGCCCAGAGAAATCCCTGCGGTAGTTTCCACGGAGGAGGGACCGATGACAATGAAGAGGGCGCGCGTGATCGTGGCGTATTTAGCGGTGCTCCTGGTGCCGCTCCTGCTGGCCGCCTGCATGGAGCCCTGGCGGCCCTTCTAGGGCCACCCCGCGCGCGTTCGACGGGCCCTCCGGGCCAGGCCCGGGTCGAGAGGGCTTTTGCGCCGGGGCGGGGCTTCGTCGTGCGGAAGCGCCGAGTTTTGCGTCCCCGGATACCTGGTGGGCATTACCCGGGATCATGGCTTTTCGCTTCGTGACCAGACCAAGAAAGTGAGCCTCACGTCCAAGAATGTCGGCTTTGATTCCTCGCTTTTGGGTCCGGCAGGGCTTGGATTCGGCCTCGGCTTCCTCCCCAATACCGGCATCGAGACCCACCCCACTAGTTCGTCCCCAGCGTTGATCGGCAAACCGTCAAGGTGAGCGTGGTGTCCCTGGGGGCGATCCCTCCCGGGACGGTTGTCTCGGTTTCCTCCAGCCCGATCCTGGGGGTGGCGTCATTCCCAGCGGTGGATTCCAGCCGTGCCAGGTCGTCGCCCCTGCGGCGTTCGCTGCGGACGTGCGGCTCGGCCCTGCAGCAGTTTGCTCGAGAGGTTTACCGATGTGGGGGTCCAGGCGCTGGGTGGCGTGAAGTGTTTCCTCCATAAACACATCGGCGTGTTCGTGGCATACAGGTTCAGCTACTCCGGCACGGGCCTGGGTGTTGCCCTCCTGGTGCCCGGCCTTCCGGCCATCGGGTCGCCGAAGGTCGGCACAGACCCGAGCGCCCACCACATCTACGGAGGCGTCTCTTTCCACTTCGACGTGTTCTGGAATCCTGCGAGCCAGCGCGCATCTCGGGCGGCCGGCCAGCCGCCCGTTTTGTTTTGCCTGCGGCGCCCGCCTCGCGCGATCGGGGCAATGCTGCTCTGGGCCTGGGGTGCCCTCGACATGGCGTCCCGGTTTCTCTCGGCGCCCGCGGCCCCGCCCGCCGGATCCGGCGGCCTCCCTCGGGACGCAGCGGCGGGGGATCGGAGCGGGAAGCGCTGGCTCGGCAGGTGGGGCGGTCCGAGTCAGGCGCGGAGGGTGCAGCGGTAGGCGCCGGCCTCGAGAACCACGAGGCCGCGCTGCAGGAAGTCGTCCAGCATCTGGCGGTAACAGGCCTCGGGGTCGCCCCCCAGGTAGCGGCGGATCGGGTCCATGAACCACGGGGTCGCCATGAGGCGGGGGAGGAGCTTCTCCGCCGCCACGCCCCCCCACATCAGCAGGGCATAGAGCGTCATCTTCTTGAGCTGGTCCCACCCCAGCGCCCGCCGGTCCTCGATCAAACGCTCCACCTTCCGGATCGCCCGGCGGACGGCCCGTGCCGGGTCGGTGATGGCCGGGCCGTGCCCCGGGTAGATCGCCTTCACCTCCAGGGCGGCCAGGCGCCGCACGGAGTCCAGGGCCAACCAGGGCGCGATGGTGCCTTCCACGTGCGTGTTGAGCACGCCCACGTCGCCGTCCCACAGGGCGTCCGACGGGAGCAGGATCTTGAGGCGCGGCTCGTACAGGGCGAGCATTCCCGGGGCGTGGCCCGGCACGTGAAACACCTGGAAGCGCAGCGGTCCCAGCGCCAGTTCGTCGCCCTCCCGGATGGTCTCGTCCACCCGAAAGAACTGCGCCTCGTGCTCGTAGTAGCGGGCCCAGGTGGCCCAGTCGTCCCGGTCGTCCATGATCCGCTTCTGGATGGGGTGCATGGCGATGCGGCACCCCGTGGCGGCCTGGATCGTCGCGTTGCCCCCGATGTGGTCGCAGTGCGAGTGCGTGCAGACGATGCGGCGGACGCGGTCGAGGCGGATGCCGACGCCCGCCAGCAGTTCCTCGGTCTGGGGGAGGCAGGGGAGGTAGCCGGTGTCGATGAGGACGCCCCCGTCGCCCCCCGCGTAGGCGAAGTGGTTGCCGTTGAGCCAGCCCCGCTCGAAGAAGTAGAGGCCCTCAGCGATCTCGTGCGCCATCGAACGTCCTGTTGGTCCGCGACGGGGCGGGGCGGCCGGCGGCGGGCGCGGCCAGGCGCCGCTCGAGCCAGACGACGGACTGCGCCAAGTCCACGGCGTTCCGGTCCACCACCCACTGGAGCAGGAGGCCCTCCACGGCCGCCACGAGGACGGCGGCGGCCGCGTCGGGGTCCGTGGCGCGCGGGTAGCACCCCTGGCGCATCCCGCGGCGGAGGATGAGGGCGAAGACGCGGCGGTATTCCCGGAAGAAGTCGCGCAGGGGCGCCGCCAGGTCGTGGGTCGCCGGGGCCAGGGCGTAGTAGTTGAGGAACACCAGCATTGCCCGGCGCGTCTGGGGGGTCGGGGCCAGCAGGGTTTCCAGGACGGTGCGCATCTGCCGGTCGGCCGGGCCGGACCCCGCCAGGATGGGCCGGAGGGCCGCGTGGTAGTCGGCGACGGCCCGGGCCAGGAGCGCGCGGAGGATCTCGGCCTTGCTGCGGAAGAAGAAGTTGATGGCGCCGCGGGCCACGCGGGCCTCCCGGGCGATGTCCGTGATGGTCACCTGGCCGTAGCCCCTGCGGGCCATGCAGCGGAAGAGGGCCTGCACGATCTGCCGGCGGCGCTGCGGGGCCACGCGCGGGCGGGGGGACATGGCGCCTCCAGTCTCGAAGCCGCCCCTCCCGGGGACCGGTGGCCCGGGAGCCGCGGCCAGTAATTTGGACGAACGTCCAAATAATGGCATGGCGGCCGGCCATTGTCAAGCCCGATCGCGCGGTCCGGGGTCCCGGGTCCAAAGTCCCGCGTCGAAAAACATGCCTACGGGTTGGAGCCGCGGGCGGATTCTGCGATAATAATCGGGTCATGCGGCTCTTGAGCGGGTTTCATATCGGTGGGGTGCCGGTGCGCCCTAGCCTCGTGCTGGCGCCCATGGAGGGGCACACCAATTCCGCCTTCCGCCGGCTGGTGAAGGCCATCGGCGGGTGCGGCCTGGTCTATTCGGAGATGACCACCGCCGGGGCGCTGGTGAGGGGCAGGGTGCTGGACCGCACGGGACTGAAGGTCTTCACGCCGGAGGAACGCCCGCTGGCCTTCCAGGTGACCGGCTGCGATCCCGGCGAAGTGGCCGAGGCCGCTTACCGCTTCGCCGCCCTGGGCCCGGACCTCATCGATATCAACATGGGCTGCCCGTCCCACAACGCCGGGGCCAGCGGCCACGGGGCGGCGCTCCTCAAGGACGTGGGGCGGGCGCGGGCGGTGATCCGCGCCGTGGTCGCCGCGGTGCGTCCCTTGCCCGTCACGCTCAAGATGCGCGCCGGGTGGGACGACGGGTCCCTGGTGCTGGCCGACCTGGGGCGGGCGGCGGAGGCGGAGGGAGTTGCCATGCTGGCGCTGCACCCCCGCACCAGGGCGCAGGGCTACGCGGGGGCGGCGCCCTGGGAGAGGATCGCGCGGCTCAAGGGGGCGGTGGGGATCCCGGTGGTCGGCTGCGGGGACGTCACCAGCCCCGAGGACGCGGTCCGCATGCAGCGGGAGACCGGGTGCGACGGCGTGATGATCGGCCGCGGGGCGCTGGTGAACCCGTGGATCTTCGCGCAGACGGTCGCCCTGCTGGAGACCGGCGGGTACCCTCAGCCCGACCTGGCGGAGAAGCTCGCCTTCATCGAACGCCATCTGGAGGCCTCCCTCGCCGTGGAGCCGGAAGAGCGCCTGGCCCTGCGCCGCATCAAGGGCCTGGCGGGCCACATCACCAAGGGCATGCCCCAGGGCGCGGCGCTCCGCCTGCGCCTCAACGATGTGCGCTCCCACGCGGACTTCCTGGCCTTGCTCGGCGAATACCGTTCCGCCGTCCCCTCGGCCCACGCGGCGTCCGACCCGCGTGCCCCGTCCCGGCCCCTGGCGTTTCGGTCCCGAGCGATCTCGAAGGCCCCCAGAACCTTCGAGGACCCCTCGCCCCCGCAGGGGGAGAGGGAAGGGATGAGGGGGCCGGCGGGCGCTGGATTCCGCGGCCAAGAGACCCTCACCCATGCCCTCTCCCTCGGCGCGGGAGAGGGGAAGGATTCCTGACAGCGAAACCGCGAAAGAGGTGGACTGGTCCGGGCCGGGCCTGGTCGCGGCATCGGTCCCTCCGGAGGCGTCCCCGCCGGGAGTCCGGAGGACGGAAAAACCAGGGTTGCGCCGGCCGGTCCAATGCCGTAGCGTAGGGCATGGACCTGCGGGCGCCCACGCCCGCAGGGGTAGTTGTCGGGACCGGCGGCGGAGAAGGGGGATGGCGGCGCACGGCCCGGCGCGGGCGCCCGCATGGAGGTGTCTCGGGTGATGGTTGGCCAACGAAGCGTTCGTGGTCTCCGGCCTGGCCGGGTTTCCCTGCCCATCGTAACCCTCGGACTGGTGCTGGCGCTGCTGGCGGCCGCGAGACCGGCCGGCGCGGCGGAGCCTGCGGCGCCGAGCCCGCCCGGGCGGCCGCTCATCGCCGTGGTGCTGCCCTTCGCGAATGAGACGAGCGATCCCGGCCTGGCCTGGATCGGCGTGGCCCTCCAGGATGCCATCAACGTGGACCTCTGGTACGTGGGGGCGCTGCACACCTGGGACCTGCCCAACATGGTGGGGCAGGTCAAGCAGCCGCCCCTGAGCCTGGCGGTGGCCGATCCGGCGGCCGTGACGAAGTTGGCCGCGGGCTTCGGGGCGGACCTGGCGGTCTCCGGACGCTACCGCGTGGTGGGCGATCAGGTGACGCTCACGTCCCGGCTGGCGCGGGCGGGGGCGGGCGGGCCGCCCGCCGAGCGCACGGGGTCCGCCCCCCTGGGCGGCCTGACGGCGCTG
>Ga0187766_10000447_pt1 | contig 22827 bp, 19 predicted proteins | sample 0216_QUI02_MP05__4_FD_132971 | JGI IMG/M metagenome (GOLD analysis project Ga0187766, IMG submission 132971) | Tropical peat soil microbial communities from peatlands in Department of Meta, Colombia - 0216_QUI02_MP05_20_MG | ecosystem: Environmental > Terrestrial > Soil > Wetlands > Peat ... | reverse complement strand
CGTGAGACCTCGACGAGGCGGCAATCCCCGTAAAGCTTTGCAGTCTCGTCCTCGCGTCACTGCGCACGAGCAATTGCCGGAGTAGGATGTTCTCCCATGAGCTTTCTCAACTGCTACCAGGACGCCGCTCGGGCCGACGCCTACGCCACGCTCTCCTTCAAAAACACCTATTACCTCGCCTATCGCGACTTGCCCGCAATCATCCAGCAACAAGTCAAGGGTTTCAAGGCGGTCGACTTCGGATGCGGCACCGGCCGCTCAACTCGTTTTCTCCGCCAACTCGGCTTCGAAGTCACCGGCGTCGACACCGCCGAAGACATGATCCGCAAGGCCCGGGAGATCGACCCTTCCGGCGACTATCGCCTGGTCCCCGGCGACGATTTCAGCAGTTTGGACGCGGCGGGCTACAACCTGGTGCTTTCCGCTTTCACCTTCGACAACATCGAAGGCAGGGACACCAAGGTGCATCTTTTTCGCGCCCTTCGAGATTTGCTCGCCGCTGACGGCAAGATCGTCCACATCGTCTCCACGCCCGAAATCTACACCCACGAGTGGGCATCGTTCTCGACCAGGGATTTTCCGGAAAATCGCCGATGCCGCTCCGGGGACAAGGTGAAGATCATCGTGACCGACCACGCCGACCGCCGCCCGGTCGAGGACATTCTCTGGACCGGCGAATCCTACAGGGAAGTCTTTGCCTCCGCCGGACTCACCGCAGTGATCAAGTACGAACCCCTGGCCACCGGTGGCGAAGCCTATCCCTGGGTCAATGAAACCCGCATCGCCCCCTGGGCCATTTACGTTCTCAAAGCCGCCTGACCTCTTGTCATCCTGAGGAAGCGGAATTGTTCGCACGCCACTCCTAAGTGGGGTAGTCAGAAGCCCCGCCCTTCGCTTCGCGATAGGATGGGCTATCGCGTCTAATGTCCGATAACAAGTATTATGTAAAACGCGAGAAATCGCCCGCCAATCCCGCTCCAGCCCAGTTACTGTCCGGCCCTGCCGTCGCTTTTGTACTCTAGTCATATCGAAGTGAGCTATGTCCTCCCCCGCACTATCGTCGACACGTCCTCACTCCAACTGGATTGTTACCTTCCTTGAAGGCGGATTGGCCTTGCTCGCAGTCGGAGTCGTGCTGCTCTACCTCAACCCGTTCTGGCACCTGAACGAAACCGGATTTCTCGATCCGCGAGTGCACTGGTGGAACTACATGGGCGAAGGCGCAGCTGCGCTCGGCCTCCTGCTGCTGGCGGTGGCGCTCGTGGGCTGCCTGGCAGCCCTGGTATCGCGCTGTTTTGCCAGCCGTCCTGCGTGGCCTTATGTCTTGGCAGGCTTGGCCGTTTGCGCAGCTGTAACCTGGGCCAGCCTCGATGGCTTTACCCGGGATTTCCAGGCCAACTTCGAGTGGAATGCCGCCGACGGGTTCAGGGTGTTTCAAGTACAAGGCTCGCAAGCAAACCCGGTGCCATCACTCGCGTCGGCCAATCTGGCGTGGACATCGATTATCGGCTTGCAGGTCGAGCCGCAATTGCGCGGCTACTTTCACCTCATCGATTGGCAGCGGGCCAACGGTCATATCGGCGTCACGGTCGCCAGGATTCTTCCGATCGCGTGGCCGATCGGGCTGGGCAACGAAGGCGAAACGCTCGAGGATCCGGACGAGACGCCGCTGATGCAGGCTGCCGAAAGAGGCGACCTCAAGGCGGTGGAGCAATTGCTCGTCGCCAAGCCCGACGTCAATGCCCGTGACCAGGGTGGCGAGACCGCGTTAATTCGCGCCTGCCGCAGCTCGCAGGCGAATCCGGAAGTAGTGAAGGCCCTGCTTGCAGCCGGCGCCGACATCAATTTCCGCAGCCGCAACGACTATACTGCCCTCGCTTGGGCGACCGCCCGCAACAACACTGCCGTGGTGCAGGTACTGCGGAAGGCCGGGGCGAAGCCGTAGTCTCAAGATCCGGTCCCAATCAGCTCCACGGTATTCTCCTCCGCACTCCCCGACGCGAGTAACGCAAGTACGCTTCGATCCAAAGTGGCAAACCTCCCCTTCTTTCGTATCGCCAAACCGAGAAGATATGCGTCCGTAATCTGCTGATGGCCGATGATACGATCGCGGAAAGGACGAACTGCCTCCACAAAGCCGACGTCGTTGGTCCAGAAGCGATGTGTCGGATGGCCCACGTTCGTAGCTAGCAATGAGATGGCGTCGGCCGTGGTAAGCGCGTCTGGGGAGAATGCCGGATTAGAAAGGATTCTTACGAAGGCCGCCTGGGTGAAGGGGCAAGTCGCCCATCCTTGCTCGGCATGTCTCGCGAACCAGCGTGTAACCCGCTCGTGGGCGCTGTGCGCTGGCCACGCGTAGGCAATGAGGACGTTGACGTCGAGCAAAACTCCGCTCACGCGAGCTCGTCCCGAAGGCGTTTTACGTCCTCAGTTGTCACCCGAGGCGAGTCTGGCGGGAGCACCACGACATGAAACCCATTGACAACCCGTGTCTGCAGCGGCGCTCGCAGCCCTTTTCGCACAAGCTCAGAGACGGCCTTTCCCAAGCCCAAGGACCTGCTTTTCGCGTACCTTTGAGCTTCGCAGAATACATCATCATCGAGACTGAGCGTCGTCCTCATACCATTATGATGCCATATTTCAAACCATGATGTCAATAATTACCTAAATGCATCATTACCGCACTGTGATGCTCACGTAACAGTCCGATGCTTTAGTAAGGCTTCGAGCTCCTCCCGAAAAAACTTAAGCTGCTCCAGCCTCTCGGGCGTGGCTTCCACGATCTCCTGTTTGGCCTGGAAAACCTTGCGCCCGTCGACCTCGGTCAGAACGCCGATCGCCTCCCCGATTGCCCAGCCGGGCGTGCCGAGCATCTGCAGACCGTCGGGTACCGGCACCAGCAGTGCGATGCAATTTTCGCGCACCACTCCCACGCATTTAGGAAAGCGGTCAAAGGTTTTCAGTTCGAATCCAGCGAGATAGATTTGCTGCAGTTGTCGGGCAGGATCGGGCATGAAGGAAATTGGTAATTGCGTAATTTGTAATTGCGCAATTTAAAGGTTGTGGCTCTTCGCTTTACAAATTACAAATTGTCCAAATTACCGATTCTCCTACATCTTGTATCTTCCCAGGTCCTCGTCATTGAGGTTCTCAAGCCACTTGCGCAGTTCTTCCTGGCTGACCCGGTCGGAAGCGCTGGCGGCGAGTTTGGAATTCTTGAGAACCTCGTCGTCAACGAAGATGGGACAATCCACGCGCAAAGCCAGGGCGAGCGCATCGGAAGGCCGCGAATCGATGCTGATGATGTGCCCGTCCCGCTCCAGCCAGATCACCGCATAGAACGTATCTTCCTTCAAGTCGGTGACCACAACTTTGTGCACCTGGGTGTCGAGTCCGGTCAGCACATTCTTGATCAGATCATGGGTCATGGGTCGCGGCGTACTGACTTTTTCAATTTCCAGCGCAATCGCATTCGCCTCGTAGATTCCAACCCAGATCGGCAGCACCGTGTCGCTGCCCGAATCCTTCAAGATCACGATCGGCATATTTGTCACCGGATCCATCATTAGGCCACGGATTTTCATTTCAACTTCCATCGTGATCTCCCGAAGTGCTTCGACTCTTATATCACCATTTCCCCGGTCAGGCTGTTGGGAAAACATCCGGTGGTATGCACGTTGACATAGGCACCGGGTGTCAGTTGCCGGCCGGCAGTGAAGTTCATGACTTTGTTTTGCGATGTGCGGCCGATCCACTGCTGCCGGGCCTCGTTCTTCCCTTCAATCATTACTTCAACCACACTGCCGAGATGTTTCCGGTTCCGCTGGCGCTGAATCTCCCGCTGCTTCTCGTTGAGCACTGCGAGGCGCCGGGCCTTCTCCTGATCAGGGATCGTGTCCGCGAAACCCAATGCGGGCGTGTTCGGGCGCGGTGAATACTTAAACCCGAAAATTCCGTCGTACTCGACTTCGTCCAACAGCGACAATGTCTCCTGGAATTCGGCTTCAGTCTCGCCCGGGAAGCCGACGATGACGTCTGTGGTGATGCTGATTTCGCGCCGCGCAGCCTTCATCCATGAAATTCGTTCCAGGTACTGCTCACGCGTGTACAGACGCTGCATGGCATCGAGCACGCGGGTCGATCCGCTCTGCACTGGGAGATGAACGTGATCACAGAGTGTGGGGAGGGATTCGATTGCATCAACAATGTCGCGGCCAAAATCTCTTGGGTGTGAGGTGGTGAAGCGCACACGCCTGATGCCATGGACTTCCCCCACTGCAACAAGCAAGTCAGCAAAGCTTTTCTTTCGAATAGGATCCTGATAAGAGTTCACGTTTTGGCCGAGCAGCTGAATCTCGGTGTATCCGAGATTGGCCATGTGTCGAACTTCGGCCAGAACGGAATCCGAAGTACGGCTGCGCTCCTTGCCGCGCGTGAAGGGCACCACGCAGTAGGCGCAGAACTTGTCACATCCTTCGATGATGGTGATGTACCCGCGATGTGGGTTGGTGCGGGCGGTGAACTCAGTTTCGAAGCAATGATCGGTCTCGCGGTCGTCGAGGCCGGTAGCCCGCTTCCCTGCCTCGATCTGGACCAACAGTTCGGGCAAATTGCGGTAAGACGCCGAGCCGCACACTATCGAGACGTGGGGCGCGCGCTCGAAAATCTTGTCGCCTTCCTGCTGCGCCACGCAGCCTAGCACGCCGAATTTCTTGCCCTGAGATTGAAGCTTTTTATAGTCGGCCAAGCGATGAAAAACCTTTTGCTCAGCTTTGTCGCGAATGGAGCAGGTGTTGTAGAGGATCAGGCCGGCTTCTTCGACGGTCGAGACCTGGCGGTATCCCTCGGAGATCAGTGTTCCGACAACCTTTTCGGAGTCGTGGACATTCATCTGGCAGCCGAAGGTTTCGAGGTAGAAGGTTTTTGGCTGGTCCGCGGCCATCCTGGGTCAAGTATAGCGCAGGCGTCATTAGCATCGGAGCGGAGAAGTCCCCACTCGATGCAAGATCGGGCTTGGTGGGCCGCCCCCGCCCGGACAAGAGTGTCCGCACTAAACGATATACAATTTCCCGCCTATGGGTTGGGCAAGGGCGCTGGGCATAAGCCGCACGACTGTGACGGAGTCGCTGAGGACGACTGTTGGGGCCGTCGCTTCCCTGCTGATCGCCCGCGGTCTGAGGTTGCCGGAGTTTTACTGGGCGCCAATTTAGACCGTTGTCATCCTGCTCTCTACGATCAACCCTTTCACCCTGGCGTGGCAGCGCTTTGTCGGCACAGCATTAGGTGCGGTGTTGGGCGCACTCATCGCAAGCGTTCTGCAACCTAACTGGATATGCTACGGTGCGGGCATTTTCTTTTGCGGGCTAGTCAGCGCTGTGTTGCGACTGGGCAACGCGTACCGATTTGCAGCAATCACACTGAGCATAGTGTTGCTGGTCGCCCGCAGTGCTCCGCCGTCGAGCGTGGCCCTTCATCGTTTTATTGAAGTGTCCGTGGGAATTGGCGTGGCGCTGCTGACGACGTTGGTCTGGCCAGATCCGAAGGCTACGCCTTAGATTAGTTCCCATCCCTCGAAAACCGCTGAGGGTCGGGCAACCTACAATGTGAAACAGCTTGCAGCAGAGAAAACTTTTGCAGCTCGAAATTACAATTTCAATCTCGCTTTTCCGCGGCTGAGGCGTTATGTTCAGTTCACCTACCAAAACCGCCAAATGCCGCGGCTGATGGCCAACTGCAGATTCGCGCGGCACGGTGGAGGCAAGTACGTGGAGGCAGCTATGCGGTATCTCCCAGTTCTTCTTGCCAGCCTGATCCTGATGGGATGTGGAAACGGCATCGCCAATAAAAGCATGGATCCGAGGACAGTGAGCGTGGTTGTCCTTCCACCTTCGATCATGGAACTTTCCCCGGCAACTACGCCGGTAAACAGCGTTCCCTTCCTCATGACCGTGAACGGCACAAATTTTGGTACCGCTTCGATCGTGTTCTGGAACGGCACACCGCAACACACAACTTTCCTAACCTCGAACCAGCTCGTGGTCTCGATCACGCCCCAGGACCTGTTGTTCACCGGGCTGGTTCACGTATATGTGCTCAGCGGAGGCCTCACATCCAACACGGTGGATTTTAACGTGACACCTCAGTAGAGTGCAGCGCCCCAAGGCTTGCGAGTTCGGCTGCAGTGCCCGAAGTGTCCGCGTTAGTTTGGGCCTACACGATCCCGTCTAGCCTTATACGCATAGACAACGGCCAGGAGTGGAGGCGCGAGCAAAACTCCCCAGAACGGAACGATGATCCCCAAGATGAAGGGTGCGAGAATCGACACCCACATCGGAACCTTTGCAGCGCGCTTCAGAATGAATGGCTGCAATAGAAATCCGTCGAGCGCCACAATCGCCGCATACAACATGAGAACGTAGAGAGGATGTTTCCAGTCGGCCCAAGCGATTGCTGCGGACAAAACCGGCCCAAGCATGCCTAAGACCGGTCCGAGATGTGGGATCAATTGCAAGAGTGCAGCTAACACCGCCCAAAGCGGGGCGAAGGGGACCTTCAAGAAATACAAACCCAGTAGCCAGAGGATCCCCACCGAAACCGAGTCGATCATCTGAGCAATCAGCCAATTTTTCAGGGCGCCACCGGTGATGCGGGCATGCTGCGCTAGGTCCATACAATTTTTGATGCCAATAATTGTCTTTCAGGAATCACAGTAGTCTCGGGAACCGCTGTTTTCCGCATGTTAGACTCAAAGCATCCCAAAAGGTACAGCGTATGAAATTCGGCGTAATCATTTTTCCGGGCTCCAATTGCGATCACGATGCGTACTGGACCATTCAGCAGGTCGCGAAGCAGCCGGTGACGTTTCTCTGGCATGAGTCTCACGATCTCCAGAATTGTGACGCCATCATTGTTCCTGGTGGGTTCGCATATGGCGATTACCTGCGAACCGGGGCCATCGCGAAGTTTTCGCCGGTGATGGAGTCGGTGCTGAAGTTCGCCAATGGCGGAGGTCTGGTGCTTGGCATTTGCAACGGATTTCAAATCCTTTGCGAGTCGGGATTGCTGCCCGGGGCCCTGATGCGGAATGTTGGCTTGAAATACGTATGCAAGCCGGTACATGTGCGTGTCGAGAGTAGCAACACGCCATTCACGAACGCTTGTCGTGAAGGCGAGGTCCTCACCATTCCCATCGGTCACATGGAAGGAAACTACTTTTGTGATGACTCTACGCTCGCGGAATTGCGGCGCGAGAAGCGAATAGTGTTTCGCTATGCAGAGCCCGATGGCCGGATTACGGCCGCGGCGAATCCCAACGGTTCGCTGGAGAACATTGCCGGCATCTGCAATCCCGGACGCAATGTGCTGGGCATGATGCCGCATCCGGAACGCGCCGCTGAACCTGAGCTCGGCGGCACAGATGGTTTTAAGATTTTCGAATCGCTGGTCGGCGCCATGGCCGAAAAGTGACGGAATTACACTCTGACCGCCTCGTAGATCGAAACCGACTACTCCAACTCAGGTAGTGCTCAACCTGTTATATTAAAGCTCACCTCAATCACTGAGAGACAAAACCGGAGTTTGCGTCTTTCAAACGAATGATTAGCAGATTTGCATCCACAGCACGCTGGGTGTCCGCGTCTATATTTTTCATGCTGCTAATCTCAGTTCCCCACTTGCACGCGCAGGAAGCGTCGCGCTTTGATGTGTTCGGCGGCTTCTCCTATTTGCGGTTCAATGCGCTGACTATCGGATACCGTAATGACGCCAATCTGTATGGCTGGAACTTTGACGGAACCGGTTATATCAAGCTGAGCTTTGGGGTGACGGTGGATGCCAGCGGCGATTATGGCTCGAAGATCAGCGCTTATCATTTCATGATCGGGCCGCAGTACACGTGGAGACGGGACAAATCCAACCTTTACGTGCACGGGTTATTTGGCAAAGCGCAAAACAACATAAGCATTGTGCAGCCGACGAGAAGCGGGTTTGAGAGTGTGGGCCGATCATTTGGCGGAGGGTTCGGTTACGACTACCACTGGAGGGATCGCTTCAGCATTCGCGTATTTCAGGTGGACATTTTGCACAGCACTACTTTCGGTAAGGGCCAGAACGACGCGCGAGTCTCAACCGGCCTGATCTATCACTTCGGACACATCGGTCATCGCCGCAGGTTATGAGAGTAAAAGCAAAAAGGCGGGAGCCGGTGACGACAATAATCTCATCAGCGAGACCGTCACGGCTGGTTACGACGCTAACGCTGCTTATACCTATGCTCTTGATGGGCGCGACGGCGTGCGCGCCCGGCACGCACCTTGCCTATGTGACGTTGCCGGAATCGAACGGGGTTGCTGCATACCGGATCCGGGATGTAAACAGCATCTTTACTGCGATTGTGGGTTCGCCGTACCTGGCCGGCAACTCGCCCGGGCCGATTGTGGTGAGTCCTTCAACGAAATATGTCTACGTCGCCAACCGGGTTGACAACACGATTTCGCTGTTTAAGGTCGATAGCCAGATCGGATCTTTGACTGAGGTTCTACCGCGCGCTGCCACAGGACTGGTTCCGGCGGCGATGGTAATGAATGCCAGCGGCAGCCTTCTCTTCGTGGTGAATGAAATTGGAAGCAGCATCTCGGTTTACTCAATAAACTCCAGCAATGGCGCACTCAGCTTGGTGGCTGGAACGCCAGTGTTCACAACGCCTAATCCGGTCACGTTGGCGGTCACACCGTCGGGACAATTCTTGTATGTGGTCAATACAAATCTGGGTGCGATTTTCGGCTACTCGATTGCTGCGTCAGGCGCCTTACAACTGGTTCCCGGGTCGCCATTTCCGTCCGATGTTGGAGCTTTCTCTCTGGTTATCGACCCCAACGGCAAGTTCGTTTACGTAGCTAATTCGACAGCCAGCACGGTGTCGATTCTGGCGATTGCTCAGAATGGGGCGCTCAGTCCAGTAGCCGGATCGCCATTTGCGACCGGAACAACTCCGGTATCGGTGGCGGTATCAAAAGGCGGACAGTACTTGTACATTGCGAACCAGGGTTCCAATAACATTACTGAGTACTCGATTGACCCCAACACCGGGTTCCCTACTGTGCTTACCGGATCTCCGGTGAGTGCCAGCATGGGGCCCTCCCTCTTGCTGACTGATCCCGACGGCTTCTTTCTTTATGTCGTAAGCCAAGGCTCCAAGACCATTACGTCGTTCTCGATTCCGGCAGCCACCGGCGAGCTGGCCGGTACAGCCGAATCCACGAGCACATCCGCGTCGGTGGTTGGTATGGCTGTCAGCCACTAGGAAAGCTGCGTCGGCTAAATATGGCGACTTTGGTTGGCCTAAAGGTTCAATGATCAACTTTGGCATCGTCGGTTTCGGGCTGCATGCGGTCAAGCGGCTGATGCCCGGCTTCGCGTTGGCAGAGAACTGTCGAGTGGTGGCGCTTTCACGGCGCGATCCGGAGAAGGCTCTCGAATCCGCGCGGCAATTTCAGATCCCGCTGGCTTTCTCTTCAGCGGAAGATTTGTGCCGGTCTTCGGGAGTGCAGGCGGTTTTTGTGGCTACTCCGAACGCCTGCCATGTGCGCGACGTTCTGGCCGCCATCGAGTGCGGGAAGCCTGTTTTGTGCGAAAAGCCGATGGGGGTGAACGGGGATGAATGCCGGCAAATGGTGGAAGCGGCACGCCGGAGAAAGGTTTTATTGGGCGTCGCCCAGGTGTTCCGGTTTGAAGAGAGTACCCGGCATTTCCGCCAGCGAATCGCGGCTGGACAGATTGGAAATGTGATTTTTGCCCGCTCGGAATTTTCGTTTCCTGGGGGAAGCAGCCACCCCAGAAGATGGCTTAACAATCTGGCGATTGCTGGTGGCGGGCCAATTGCCGACGTGGGCGTCCACGCCGTGGACGCCCTGCGTTTCATTCTGCAGGACGACGTGGTCCGAGTGACTGCGCGCGGGTTCTCGGACCGGGACTCGGGCGATGTCGAAGCCGCTGCCGTATTGATCCTGGAGTTTGCGCGCGGGACGCTCGGCACCGTGGCAGTCTCGTTTCGCGCTGAGTATCGCACCCCGTTGGAGTTTGTGGGCACGACAGGGGTTCTGCGGGCGGATAACGGTTTGAACGTGGAAAGACCAATCAAACTTGAGCTGCGCCGCGGCTGGGATGTAGTGGAGGCCGAGACGGTCTCAAACCAGGAAGCTTACGCTCGACAGGTCGACGCCTTCGCTGATGCAGTTGAGGGCGGAAGCGAATTCCCTGTCCCGGGCGAGGATGGCTGGCAGAATCAGGAAATTCTGGATGCGGCGTATCGAAGCATCAAAAGCGGCAAAACCGAGCGGGTGCGTACGGTGAGAGATTCGTAGCCAAGACTTGACCCTGCACGTTGCTCCGGCACGGCCAGGCAAAGGGTTCGGCGAGGGATTTGAGTGTATCGCCTGATAGCCTCAGTTACAGCGTTGAAGAAGTTTATCGGAGACAAAATGTTCGAAGCATGCTTAAGACCGCACTAGGGCAGTTCTAACTCGAGCGCATACAGCTCGCGGTTACCGATGTCACGCATGATAAGCAGCGAGCCGTCCGGGGCAACTCCGTTCCAGGGTTCCTCTGATCCCCTCAGCGGCACGCGGGCAATATTCTTCAGACCTAGAAACCGCTCCTTTTTATGACTCAGTACGTTTACGCAGTTGATCTGGGGTTCGTCGCCGGGTTGCTCTTCGTAACAAAGCTCTCTGCTGTCGGGAGACCAGAAGGGATAGTACATATTCTTTTGCGTTGCCAGTTGTGACCATTGTCCCGTGTTAAGGTCGAGCAACATGAGCTTGTTGTCGTCGATAGTGAACGCGGCGATGTACCGGCCATTTGGCGACCATCGCGGCGCCCATAGTCCAATCGAGCCGGGAAGCGTGGAAGTCTTTTTGGTCTGCAGATCGAGTTGCAGAATCGAGTAATCGTTGCTGCTTCCGCCGCTGATCTGGGGCGGGTACTGTTCGATGATGACGCTCTTTCCATCCGGCGACCAGGCGGGATCGTCTTCGCCATTCTTGTCGTCCGGTAGAAGCTCCGTCGCGTTGCCACCCTGGGAGGAAACGACGAGCACCTTGAGTGACTTGCCGCTTATTGGGCTGATGAATGCGACTTGCTTACCGTCCGGAGACCATCGAGGCATGGAGGCTGTAAGCGGCGGATAGGTCAATTGCAGCTTCTCAGTTCCGTCCATGCGCATGCGCCAAAGGGTGTCGTCAGGATAAGTGACATAGGTGACCCACTGTCCGTCGCGAGAGAAGTCGACCTGCCCTGCCGAGATGCCGGATAAATGAGGTAGAAAACTTTTTGTCTTATCATCGTAGCGCTGAAGTTCGGCGCGGGGTTGTTCTCCCACGACGAACACCCGATTGCCAGTCAAAGAAGGAGTCGGGTCCCAATAGGAGAGCGGACCGTTGGTGACGGGAAAGGGATCGGCGCTATGCTTGCGAAGCAGCCCCACCGGCTCCTGGAGAGCCCAAATGTCAGTCCGTCCATTTCGAGTGGCGGTAAAAAGGTAGTAGCGCCCATCCCGGGTCCATTTGCCAGCATACTCGCCGGGATCCTGGTGAAAGCTTGCGGGAAGCACCGGCCGCAGCCCGGTACCATCAGCCTTGATCTCCCAAATGGACAACGATAGGTCATCGGGGTCGCGCATGGTGAATCGCAGCAATGTGGCGTCGGGAGAGAATTGCGGAAGGAATGCGAACCCTTTGACCGTGGCCAATTTGTGCGATTGGGTGCCATCCCATTTGGCCACGAATAGCCCGCTGCCCCGTGTATAAGCGAGCTGCGAACCATCCGGTGACCAGGAGGCATCGTTCGCCATGAAGTCTCCAATGCGTCGGGGTGGGCCGGCGGGAACCGGAATGGCCCAGAGCGGGCCTTCGCCGGTGGTGGTGATTCCGCCCTCACCACTGAAAGAATCCACCAGAAGTTCTGAGCGGGTTGCGGCCACATCGTGAACGAACGTGTTAGCAAAAGGCGTGGGTATCTGAGCGATGTCACCCCCAGCTGCAGACACCTCGCTCAAGACGGTTCTTTCCCCGACGGTCTCGTTGAAATAGAGCCGCGGACCATCAGTAACGATGGTGAATTGGGGATGTCGGCCGGTGGTCAGTTGCTTGATGGAAAGCACGCGCGGCGGGGGTAGAGGCATGCGCAGCCAGAAGAATCCGATGAGCAGAATCGCGAGCACGGCGATGCCGAAGACGATGCTAGTTGTTCGCTTAGAAGGCTTGATGGTTGCAGCTTCGGCGATCCCGCTTCTTCCTGACTCGGTGTCGCGCTTCAGACGTTGCAAATCGGCGCGAATGTCGGAGGCGTGCTGGTAACGGAGCTTTGGGTCCTTTTCCAAGGCCTTCTCGATAATCTCGGGGAGTCTTGGCGGGAGCTCCGGATTGAGCCGCACTGGGGGAGTGGGCGCACGGTTCAGAATGCCCTCAAAGATGACCCCTGAGGTGTCGCCGCGGAAGGGCAAGGCGCCGGTCGCCATTTCGTAGAGCACGATACCAAAAGAAAACAGATCAGAGCGGGGATCCAACTCCCTTCCACGTACTTGTTCAGGAGACATGTAGGCCACTGTGCCGAGGGCAAAGCCCGGGCTGGTGAGATGCTCGAGCGCCTCGGTCATGGTCGTGCCTGTATGGGCGCCTCCCCCTGTCTGCGTAACTTTGGCCAATCCGAAATCCAAGATTTTGGCGTGACCACGCTTGGTCACGAATATGTTCGCAGGCTTAACGTCGCGGTGGATGATACCTTCGCCATGGGCAGCATCGAGAGCGTCCGCCACTTCGACTGCAAGCGATAAAAGCACCTCGATTTCCAGCGGGCGTCCAGCGGCGTGATGCTTGAGGGTCGCACCTTCGAGAAATTCCATCGCGATGAACGCTTTGCCTTCGTGTTCCCCGATGTCGTAGATCGTGCAGATGTTGGGATGGTTCAGGGCCGATGCGGCCTGCGCCTCGCGCTGAAAGCGGGCCAGCGCCTGCGGGTCCTGGGCAATGTCTTCGGGAAGAAATTTGAGCGCGACGAAGCGACGGAGGCGCGTATCTTCGGCCTTGTAAACCACACCCATTCCCCCTCCCCCTAGTTTTTCGAGGATGCGGTAGTGGGAAACGGTCTGGCCGATCACGAGAAGAAATGCTAGGCTGTGTCATCCAGCAAGTCAATCAAGATGGTAGAGGTTGGCAGCACTCCGGCTACTTAAGTCGAATACGCGATCTAGATCACATTAACTTGGGATTGAGCTGTTCGCGGCGTCGCTCCCACACGGATCACATTCCGCCCCAGCGGAGGAAAGGGCAGAGCGGATCCGGCGGCTGCGGTCACCGACGAGACTTGACGTCTTGAGTATCGTTAAGGCGTTGAGCCCCCTTACGGGCTGATGGCGACCAATCCTGGCGAGCGCCATGGCTGCTATGCACCCGCACTGGGAACAGTCGGGATCTCCTCCAAACTGGCATGGAGTAATCCTGGTTTTTAAGTCTGCGGAGATTGTCTCGGTGACCCGTGCGAAAGCACAATCTTCCGGGCGGACCGGAGGATGCAAGAACGCTTCCATGATCTCGCGGTTCATATCGAGCTTGGGATAGAACTCTGCGAGGCGCACCAGTTCCTGTATGACGAAGCGACGCTGATCGGGATTGAGGATCTCGACGTCGGTCGCGCCCCGTTGTGGCGTGAACAAACTCATCCAGATCCTCTTTGCCTCGGGCCGGTTAGTCCAAAAACACAGAAACTCCTCCAGGTACGCCGGTCGGACCATTGAGGATGTCACGGTGCAGTGGACCGTGATCTGGTTCCCCGCGATGTTTTGGAGAATTCGCTCGTAGGTCGCAGGCTTGCGGCGGACATCGTGCTCCGGTTGCAGCCCGTCTATAGAAACAACAATATCGAGACCGGGAAGCGAAAACCACGAATCCGGAATCTTGCGGAAGGCGCTGGTAACTAGAAATACGCCAATGCGACGGCGCGACAGTCCAGGGAGAATCTCCGTGAGCTCGCGAAAGCGAATCAGCGGGTCACCGCCAACAATGGAGACGTGCAACGGGCGAAGCTCGTCCACCAGGGCGAACACGCGACGAATGAGATCGTCTTTCCGGTAGTCAGAGAGTTGGCGCAGCAGCACGCCGTGGAGGTGCTGTAATTCGTAGGCATAGCAGCCGGGACATCGAAGTGGACACTCCCGCGTGATTTCAATCGAAAGAAATGGCTTGTATCCGGTGAAAAGGCGCCCCCAGATTTTCAGCACATCGCGACGATCGAGCAGGTGGCGGAATTTGTCGGGCGCGCTTTGTGTCTCGAACAGGCGGGAGGTCCCATTGGGCATGGAGGTTCTCCACATGCTTGCGTGGGAATGGTAGGTCGGGAGTTTAGGTAAGTCAATTCTCGGGATTTGGTCTTCCCAGGTGCGAGCGACTCCAACTTACTGCTTTGCTTCTGGGACGATCCCCTCTAGAATCCGGCTAAAGGAAATTCAAAAGGGGATTGCATTTGGCGTTGCTTGCGTTTCTGCTTGTTCTCATACTTGTCCTGAATGGGGTGCTGGTTGTCCTGGCAATAAACTTCCAGAAGAAAATTAACAATTCTCCTCAATTACAAGAGCTCAGTAAGCTTGCGTCGGGTGCTGAATCGCTTCAGCGAACCCTCTCGAATCAGTTCAGTTCGGCGACGGCGGACATGGCCCAGCGTCTGGAGCGGACGAAAGGAGATCTGCGGCAGCAAGTCGCGGACCGGCTCCTTGCCGGGTTTGGCGAAATTCGCACTGCCGTTGAGTCGCAACTTCAGGCTGGACGAAAGGAGCAATCTGAGAGGCTGGCGGAAGCACGAACGGAGCTGACGAATTCACTAGCGTTAACGACATCGCAGTTGAAATCCGAATTTGATGGCCTAAACCAAACGACGGTTCAGAGCCTCGAGTCCATTCGCGATCGGGTAGATGCCAAGCTGCTCGCCATCACCGACCAGGTACAGCAGAAGCTGGATCAGAACATCAAAGAGGGATTTGCGCAGTTCGAAAAAGTGCAGCAACATCTGAGGGCTGCCGAGGAACAGCTGCGCGAGGTTGGCGCGCTGGGACACTCCATCAATGACTTGAACAATCTGCTGAAGCTGCCGCACCTGCGCGGCCAATTCGGCGAGGCCAGCCTGGAGCGTTTGCTGGCTGATTTTCTTCCCGCGCACATGTTCGATATGCAGGCTTCCCTGCCCGACAGCGGCGGCCGTCCCGATGCCATCATTCATTTTCCCGACCGGCGGCTGCCCATTGACGCAAAATTTCCCCGCGAGCAAGTGCTGGCGCTGTTTGAAAGCACGGATAAGAGCGAGATCGAAGAAGCGCGCGGGGAATTTGTGCGAGTGATGAAGGCGGAAGCCAAGCGGATCAAAGCTTACATTCAGCCGGAGCACGGCACGACCGATATCGCGCTCATGTATCTGCCCAGCGAGACGCTTTATATGGAGGCGATCCGCAACCGCGAGCTGGCCGACTGGCTCAACCAGCAGCATGTTTTCCCCGTCTCGCCGAATACTCTGCTGATGACATTGAAGACGATTGCGCTGGTACACAAGTGGTACGAAATGGCGGGGCGGTTCGAAAGGAGCAGGATGGAACTGGCGAAAGCGCAGAAGTCGTTCGACTACTTCCAGAGCCAGTTTGAAAACGTCGGCAAAAGCTTGAGCAAGGCGCAAGAAGCCTTCGATAAAGCTTCCACGCATCTGAGAACCTACCGTGGACGGGTGTCCGCACTTAGCGGGCAGGAGCAGCTGGATCTGGACTCCGAAGCCAACACCGCTGCTGAACCGCTCCCATTGACCGACAAAGCCAGCGCGTAAGGCATCAACCTCCTATTTGTCATCCCGAGTAAACGAGGGATCCGCAGTTCTGGCGTGTCCCACCCTTCGAAAAACGGGAAGGGTGGCCGAGCCCGCGACTAAAATGGTGGGATGACAGTTCCGGCTGCGATTCACGACCAGAGATATATCTCGCTTACAACATTTCGGAAGAGCGGCGTCGGCGTGCCAACTCCGATTTGGTTCGGAGAAGAAAATGGCAAGCTTTACGTCAAGACGCGCAGCGATTCGGGAAAATACAAGCGGATCAGAAACAATTCCCGGGTGCAGGTGGCGCCGTGCACCATGCGAGGCAAGATTACCGGACCGCAATTTGACGGCACAGCCCGCATTTTGCCGACGCCGGACTGGCCCGCAGCACAAAAGACAATCAATCGAAAATACTGGCTGGCGCGACTTCCCTTTTGGAGCAAGAAGAACGTGTTCGTGGAGATTGCGATCGGCTGATCTCCCGCACGGAACAGCAGGTCCCTCGACTGCGAGGATCGTTCGCCAGCGAACGATCTTCTACGCTCGGGTTGACAAGCGTTACTTCTTCGTCCACTGATCCACCCAATCGTTCACCGTCTTGTACCAGAGCCGGCTGTTCTGCGGCTTGAGCACCCAATGGCCTTCGTCGGGGAAATAGAGCATCTTCGAAGGCACACCCAGACGCTGCAAAGTCGTGAAAAGCTGGAACCCCTCGGATATATCCAGCCGATAGTCAAGCTGCCCATGGATGACGAGCGTTGGAGTCTTGAAATTGGTGGCGCTCAGGTGTGGCGACCATTTGTCGTACATCGCACGGTTCGTGTACGGCGTGCCTTTGTACTCCCATTCATTGAACCAGAGTTCCTCGGTTGTGCCCCAGGCAGAAGTCGAGTTGAACATGCCATCGTGCGAGACGATACACTTGAAGCGATTGGTGTGGCCGAGAATCCAGTTGGCCATGTATCCGCCATAGCTCGCGCCCAGCGCGCATTCGCGATCTTTGTCGATGAAGGGATAGTGCTGCTCCGCGTAGTCGAGACCCTTCATCAAATCTTCAAACGGCGCGCCACCCCAGTCGCCGTTAATGGCATCGACAAACTTCTGCCCGTAGCCGGGCGAACCATGAAAGTTGATTTCGATGACCACATATCCACTCGCGGCGAAAAGCTCGGAGTTCCAGCGGTAACTCCATTCGTCACCCATAGGCACTTCGGGCCCGCCATGGACGATGAACTTCAACGGATATTTCTTCTTCGGATCGAAGTTTGGGGGTCGAAGAAGGAAACCTTCCACTTTGTCGCCGTAAGCGCCGGTGAACCAGAACGGTTCGAGCGGGGACATCGCGACTTGCGAAAGGACGAGATCGTTGACGTGTGTCCCCTCGTTTATCAGGCAAACAAGCTTATCGAACGCCCGTTCGTCCATGGATGACCCCTCGACCTTCTTGCCGAAGCAGGGCACGTGCGAGAGCTCCGAAATTTCATTTGGCCTCTGTAGTGACATGGACGTGAAGAACAGCTGTCCCTCGGCACTGATCGCTAAGTCATCATTGAACCCGCGTACAACCTCTTTCGGTTCGCTGTCGGAAAGACCGATGTGATAGATCGGGGCTTCGCCTTTGTCCTCCGAAGTGAAATAGAGTCCCCGAGAATCCGGCATCCAAGCCATCGATCCGACCCAGCGATCAAAGTCCTCCGTCAGATTTTTCTTCTCTCCCGTCTTGCGATCGTAGAGGATCAGCCGGAAGCGATCGCTTTCGTAGCCCGGACGCTGCTGGGCACGATAGGCGATGTATTTCCCGTCGGGCGAGTAGAGCGGCGTGGAATCGCTGGCTTTATTTTCGGCAGTGATGTTCTTTGCCGGACCGCCATTCACCGACACAATCCACAAATCGTTATTTGTCGAAATCGCGGGTTCGGGATCGTGATTGGAGGTGTAGCAAATCTCCTGGCCATCGGGTGAGAAGGCGTAATTGTCCTGACCGCCGAGGCTGAAGACCGGAGCGTCGTAGTCCCCGGGCGTGAGATCGCGGGGCGGCACGGGAAGTTGTCCTGCGATGACCTCGCCTTCGTGCGCCAGGGAGATCACCAACAGGTGGGTACGCTTCCCTTCCTTGTAGACATTCCAGTGGCGATAGAGCAAGTGATCAAATATCAATGCCTTTACTTTAGAGTTTTCATGTTCCTCAACCTTCTTCGCATTGCAGGGCACTTCGGTTTCCGGTTCGCCATCGCATTCCGCGTACACATCCGACTTGAACACAATGTTCTTGCCATCGGGCGACCAAAGTTCGCCGCTGGCCTCGGTGGCAATTGAGGTCAACTTGTGTACGCGAGTGACTGTGCCCTCTGATGCATCGAAGTCAGCAATCCAGATCTGTGACCCGCCTTCTTTTGTTGAGACAAAGGCAAAGCGTTTGCCATCGGGCGACCAACGTGGGCGGTCTGCGTCCTGACCCGAGATAATTTCACGTTCCTTTCCGCCCGCGGTTGGGACAACCCAGATGTGCGGGGTTCTTGTATTTGCCGCGAGATCGACATCGAGGGCGCTGAAGAGCACCCATTTGCCGTCGGGTGAGACGATGGGCTGGCCGACACGTTTCAGCGCCATCATATCTTCGAAGGTGAAAGGATGCCTGGTTTGAGCGAAGGCCGAGCTGAACAGAAGCAAAGAAACAATAAGTAACGAAAAATGACGCCGCATGACTGTTTCTCCCAGAAAGCGAGTGTAACTTATGCGAACGGGCCCTCGCTGTGAGCTACGCCACTAACCCATGGTGTAGCGCGGGCATTCTTGCCCGCGAAAAAACTGGCGGACAAGAATGTCCGCCCTACACGAATTCGTTCTGTGCTAGCATTTGGCTTCCTCATGGCCTCAAACCCGCAGCCTCCAGCCGAAGCCAAGCCCGAACCGTTTTATTGTCCCAAGTGCGGGACAGAGGTGGCCGATCCCCTGATATGTGGTGATTGCTCGGCCATCATCTGCCGACGCTGCGGAACTCCGCTCGAATCGCCGGACGAACTGGGAATCGGATAAGCCATGGAGCCGCCCACGGTAGCGCAGGCAGCGGCAGCCACAAAGCCTGAGGCGCAGCCGACCCTCGTTCGCGGCCTGTCGCTACTTGATTGCGTTCTGCTGCTGGTGAGCGGCATCATCGGGTCATCAATTTTCCTGACAGCGAAGGATATCGCCGGGCCATTGCCGCAACCCGTTTTGTTTCTGGGAGTGTGGGTGCTCGGGGGAATTGTGTCGCTCTTCGGCTGCGTAGCTTTTGCCGAGCTTGGTTCGATGTTTCCCGATTCCGGCGGCCAGTACGTGTTTTTGCGAGAGGCTTATGGAGATTTAATTGCTTTTCTGTATGGCTGGATGCTGTTCAGCGTCGCGAATGGAGGAAGCATTGCGGCGCTGGCTGTGGCCGCGGCGGCGTATACGGGCGAAGTTGTGCCCGTCATTTCGCAGCAGCGCGTTGTCCTCTCACTGCTTGGTATCACACTGACCCGCGCTCATCTGGTTGCGCTGGTTCTCATCGCGGTGCTGACCTACGTCAATGTTGTCGGGCTTCGCTGGGGCGCGCTGCTGCAGAACGTATCTACCTGGACGAAGTTCGCGGCCATGGCGGCTTTCGTTGTCCTCGGGATCCTCGTGGGCAAAGGTTTCTGGGGGAATTTCAGTTCGCATGGGACCAGCCTGACTCTGGGCTTGAGTCCCGGGCCATTTATCTCCGCGATGGGAATTGCTCTGATCGCCGTGTTCTGGGCCTATGACGGTTGGGTCTACGTCACCTGGGTGGCGGGCGAAGTAAAAGATCCACGCCGCAATGTTCCGCTCGCGATGGTACTGGGGATTGTCGCTGTTGGCGTGATCTACATTGCGATGAACGTCACATACGTTTATGCCATGCCAATCTCAGAGGTCGCCAAACATGAAACGATTGCGCATGCGGCCGCAGCCGTATTGTTTTCGCCGGGTGCTGCCATCTGGCTTTCGGCGACGATTGCGATTTCCTGCTTTAGCGCAGCGGCAACATGTACCTTGTCAGGAGCGCGAGTGTACCTGGCGATGGCGCAAGATGGGGCTTTTTTCCGGCGCATGGCCGTGATTCACCCGAAGTGGCGCACCCCGGCCTTCAGTTTGATCGGACAGGGGATCTGGGCGGGGGTTCTTACCTTGAGCGGACGCTATGACCAGCTTTACACGTATGTGATCTACGGAATGGTGCTGTCGTACACGCTGACGGTAATCGGGCTTTTCATTTTGCGCTGGAGGCGGCCAGACATTCCGCGGCCGTACCGCTGTTTTGGATATCCCTGGATCCCCATGATCTATATTCTGGTTGGGGCCGCATGGACGCTGAACACGATCATTACGCGTCCCGGGGAAGCGTTCTGGGGAACGGCCATCGTGCTACTAGGGGTGCCGGGATACTTGTATTGGAAGAAGGGCGCGCCGAAGACTGCGAGATGAGGTGGTTGGGTTGTTGCAGTTGTCTGCTCTGCAGACAAGCCCGGTTAATGGTGCAGTCTAATAAGGAAGCGAGCCAAACGCGCGATCCTTGTGTCGCAAAAAACCGCGACACTTCGAGCGGCTCGCCCAGATCCCTCGCGGCGCAAAAGAGGCTTGCTCGGGATGACAAGCGCGTCAGAACTTATCGTCGTTGACCTCGATCCAGTAGCCATCGGGATCCTGGAAATAGATTTGCCGAACCCCATCGGGACGGTCTGTAACCTTCCCACCCCTGATCCCACCGTATTTCACGTTCATGCGATCGAGATGGGCCATGAAGTCGGCAAGTGAGGATACGCGGAAAGCAACGTGAAGCTCCGTTGGCTGCGGAGGCACAGCAGTGGCACCGCCGACCAAGTGCAGTTGCTCGTGCGCGCCAACGCGATACCAAACGTGCTGACCGTCTTTGAACGGGTCGGGCATCCGGTTAAGCTGCATGACCTTATCGTAAAACTCTGCGCTTTTCTGCAAGTCACGCACGTTGCGGGTGACATGATCGAACTCAGCGGGAGCCGCCTGCGGGGCAGATTGTGCGGCTGCGCAAGTCACGAGGAAACATGTCGACAAGGCGATGAGTAAGGCGATTCTGGTTGGTTTCATGGTCAGGCATCCTAACAGAAATTATGCTGTGAGCTGAGCTCATCCTGACCGGGTCATCGACTCCCCACACAGACTCATACCGGCACGGCGGTTTTGCGCTTGGGATTAAAGAATGGCATGGGCACGATTTTGGCCGTAACCCGATGCCGAATGGCTTCGATAGTGATTTCCATTTGAAGCCGACTGCCGAGCTTCGAGTGCGCGGTTTCAATGCTGGCCAGCGCGATCATCTTCTTCAGGACCGGTGACCAGGTTGTAGTCGTGGCTTTGCCGACTTGTTTCTCGCCGGAATAAACGGGGACCGCGACACGCGAGGCCTGGGTTGGTGCCGCAGGGGTCAGACCAAACTTGTCGTATCTCTGCTCCACTTCGGTCCAATCGATTTCGAGCCCCACATACTGCCTCGGAACCCCGGACTTCTGGTCGTGCTCGAGCGCACTCTTTCCCACGAAATTGGTTTTGTCGAGGTGCACCATCTTCCCAAAACCCAATTCATAGGGAGAGTATTTCTGGGACGGAATCAGCGCCTTCTTGCTGCTGATGTAGTCGACTTCTATCAGCAGAAGACCGGCTTCAACCCGGGCCACATCCAGCGCGAGCATGCCAGCAGCATGAATGTCGAACTGCTTGCCCTTGTCCACGAGCGCGTCCCAGACTTTTACGGCATCATTCCACGGCACCCAGATCTCGTAGCCGAGATCGCCGGTGTAGCCGGTGCGCGAGATGTCGACGGAGACGCCCGCGATCTTGCCGCTGGTCACGCGGAAATATTTGAGGTTAGCGATGTCAGCTTCGGCTGCGGCCTTGAGCAGCTTGCCCGAAGTTGGGCCCTGCAGCGCCAGAGCAGCGACTTTCTCGGAGATGTCCTCGATCTGGACATCCATGTTGTTGCCGTTCTGGCGAAACCAGCGCAAGCTGGGATCGGCGGCAGTCCAGCGGTATTTGTTCTCTTCCAGGCGGGTGATGGTGCCATCGTCGATGACCTTGCCTTCTTCGTCACACCAGCAGCAGTAGATCACCTGGCCGATGCCGACTTTGGTGATGTCACGCGTGATGACCCGGTTCACGAGCTTAGTGGCGTCTTTGCCGGTGACCAGGTACTTGTAAAGCGGCGTGATATCGATCAGCGCGGCGGCATTGCGAATGGCGTTGTACTCGTGCTCGGGATGCACCTCGTACACGCTGACGGTGTAATAGCCAGACCACTCGCGGTAATTCAGACTCTGACAGAGGGCGAAGGTTCGTTCGTGAAATGCGGTTCCGACGGGCAAGGTAGTGACCTCTAGGATCAGTGGTTGAAGTCGGATTATATTTAGGCGCACGCATCAGGAGCAACCCGGCAGGTTAGGGAGCGATCATTTTCGGCGGAATACCAGCTCTGTGGACGCCGGGAAGAAGACTGCCTCACTTCACGCAGCTCACCGGCAGGGAAACGTCCCAGCTGGTCACAAGTCGACCCGTCGGATACAATACTGCTCTGGCTACCCACATGTGCCGCCTGCTCCAATGGGCCGTTCTACCTAGCGGACTCTGATCCGCTTTCTGCGGCAGAAAAGTATCGTCTGCGAGTATCATTCCCTTTCCTGACCGAGAAGCTAACCGCTGAGGGCTGAGAGCTGATGGCGAATGCATACGACGTGATCGTGATTGGCGGAGGCCACAACGGCCTGGTGAATGCCGCATATCTCGCGCGTGCCGGGAAAAAGGTGTTGGTGCTTGAGCGCCGTCACGTGCTCGGAGGCGCAGCCTGCACCGAAGAGATTTTCCCCGGATTTAAGTTCTCAGTGTGCTCGTATGTCGTGTCGCTTCTGCGGCCGGAGATCATTCGCGATCTTGATCTCCCACGCCATGGCCTGGAAATCCTGCCGCTGGATGGAACGT
>Ga0187766_10000444_pt1 | contig 22867 bp, 20 predicted proteins | sample 0216_QUI02_MP05__4_FD_132971 | JGI IMG/M metagenome (GOLD analysis project Ga0187766, IMG submission 132971) | Tropical peat soil microbial communities from peatlands in Department of Meta, Colombia - 0216_QUI02_MP05_20_MG | ecosystem: Environmental > Terrestrial > Soil > Wetlands > Peat ... | reverse complement strand
CAACCACACCTCGGAGGGCAACGAGTGGGGCCCGACGCTGTGCTTTCGCGGGATCGACAACGGCGCCTACTACCGGCTGCAGGACAATCGCGCCCACTACGTCGATGACACGGGCGTGGGCAACACGGTCGACTTGCACCAGCAGCCGCCGCTGCGGCTGGTGATGGACTCGCTGCGCTACTGGGTGCAGGAGATGCACGTGGACGGGTTTCGGTTCGACCTCGCGGCCAGCCTCGGGCGCGCGACGAGCGATTTTGACCCGTCGTCGGCGTTTCTGGAGGCGACCACGCAGGATCCCGTGCTGTCGGAGGTGAAGCTGATCGCCGAGCCGTGGGATATCGGCTGGGGGGGCTACGACCTGGGGCAGTTCCCCGCCGGGTGGAGCGAGTGGAACGGCAAGTACCGCGACACGGTGCGCGACTTCTGGCGCTCGACGCCGGGCGTGCTGCCCGACTTCGCGACCCGGATCAGCGGCTCTCGGGATCTGTACGGCTACGGCGGTCGGCGACCGAACGCGTCGGTGAACATCATCACCGTCCACGACGGGTTCACGCTCGCTGACCTCGTCAGCTACAACGGCAAGCACAACGAGGCCAACGGCGAGCAGAACCGCGACGGCGCCGACGACAACCGCAGCTGGAACTGCGGCGCCGAGGGTCCGACCGACGACCCTCAGGTACTCGAGCTGCGCGCGCGCCAGCGGCGCAACCTGCTCGCGACGCTGATGCTGTCCGAAGGCGTGCCGCTGCTGCTCGGCGGCGACGAGTTCGCGCGCAGCCAGAACGGCAACAACAACGCCTACTGCCAGGACAACGAGCTGACCTGGTTCGACTGGAGCCAGGTCGCCAAGCACAGCGACCTGGTCGAGTTCGTCGCACGCCTGTGCCGGCTGCGCGAACAGCACCCGGTGTTCCGCCGCCGTCAGTTCTTCCAGGGCGTCCCGGCGCACGGCAGCACCCGCGACGACCTCGACTGGTACCGCCCGGACGGGGTCGAAATGGACTCCCAAGACTGGGGCGACTCGGGCGCCCGCGCGGTCGCGATCGCGCTCAGCGGCGACACCGGAGACCCGACCCGCCCCGACGACCCGTTCCTTATCCTGATCAACGCCTGGTGGGAACCACTCGACTTCAGCCTCCCCGACCCACTACGCGACCTCGGCTGGCAGGTCGAGATCGATACCGCCGATCCCGGATCCTCGGGACGCACCGTCGACCCGAAGGCCGTGACCCTGAGCGGCCGATCGCTGATCCTGCTGCGAGGCACCCAACCCTGATCCTGGGTTCGACTGGGCCGGGATCGAGCTCGGTTCACCTCGCGGGTTTCGCGGCGGCGGTTCTCAGCGTTTCATTCTTATCGGGTGATGACACGCGCGCGGCGCACGGCCATGCTGGCAACATGTGTCGCTGGATGGCCTGGCATGGACAGCCACTGTTGGTCGAGGAGCTGCTGTTCAAACCCGAGCACGGGCTCGTTGACCAGAGCCTGCATTCTCGGATGGGCGCGGAGACGACCAATGGGGACGGCTTTGGCATCGGTTGGTACGGGGTGGGCGACGGACCGGGCGTGTACCGGAGCATCTCGCCGGCCTGGGCAGACGCCAACCTGCGTCACCTCGCCGCCCACATCGAGACGCCGTTGTTCCTCGCTCACGTCCGCGCGACGTCTGGCACCGCGGTGCAGGAATCGAACTGCCACCCGTTCAGCCACGGGCGCTGGCTGTTCGTGCACAACGGCCTGATCAACGACTTCCACGCCGTCCGCCGCGAGCTGATGCTCGCGCTCGATGCGGAGGCGTTTGCCGAGATCGAGGGCTCGGCCGACTCCGAGGTGATCTTCCACCTCGCGCTCGGCTTCGGGTTGGAAACCGACCCGATCTCGGCACTCGAATCGGCGATCGGGTTGGTCGAGGACACGCTGCGCCGCAAACAGATCCAACCGGCGCTACAGGCCAGCATCGGCGTGAGCGACGGTGCGAGCTTGTGGGCCGTCCGCTACTCGAGCGAGAGCCAGTCGCGAACCCTGTTCAGATCGTCCGATGTCGACAGTGTGCGGATGCTGCATCCCGAGAATCCACGCCTGCAGCTGCTTCGCGAGGGCGATCACCTGGTGGTGTCCGAGCCTCTGTCCGACCTACCCGGTGCCTGGCATGAGATACCGGAGGCGAGTTCGTTGACGATCGGCGCCGACGGCGCCTGGGAGACTCGTCCGTTCAGCCCGCGCGGGTCCGGCCGCTGACGGGGCGGGCTCAGTACCCGGTCCGGATACCGTCCCGCTCGTTGCACATCGCACAAAGATCGCGTATCCTGCGCCATCCCGTCAATCGTCCAAGCGGCCGGCGAAGGGCAGCGGGAGAGGTCATATCGAAGGTGCACGAGAGGAGGACTATGCTCGATTCCGCCCGTCCGAGAACTCGTAGGGCTCGCACTCGCCGCGCAGTGAGCGCGGGCAGATTGTTCGCGCTCGCCGTAGCGGCCGTGTCAGTCATGGCGATGGCTGCAGCCGCCGTGGCGGCCACCACGACACTAGGGACCGCCACCGTCAGGGTCAGCGGGAAATCCAAGACGGTGGTCGTCGATTCCAGCGGCGTAACGCTCTACAGCCTGAGCGGCGAGACAACCGGACATCTGAAGTGCCAGACCCGCACGTGCTTTACGGCCTGGCCGCCGTACGAGGTCTCAGCCGCCGCCAAGCTGACGAAGGCGAGAGGGGTTGCGGGCACCCTGTTGCGGTTCCACCGAGTGAAGGGCAAGTTCTACCAAGTGACGCTGGGCGGCCATCTGCTCTACCGCTACTCGGGCGACAAGGGCAATAAAGGATCCGCCAAGGGCGAGGGGATCACGGCCTTCGGCGGTACCTGGCACGTAATTGCCGCCGGCTGACGCTCGCCAAGCTCACCCGGATGTCGCTGCGGCCGCGCTCCGAAATCGGGGCGCGGCTGGGTGGCGCTGGGTGCAATCAATTGACGCCCGTTCGTGGACGAGGGCGTTCCGAGCCGTCAAGACGTTCCTCCTCGGCTCCTGGGGGGACCACCAGCGCCGGCACGCGCGCGCCGTGCACGACACGGCGCTGCTCGGGGAGCTCCGCGCTGCTGGTTCCCGGCACGCACCGAGTCGGACATCCCTGCCGTCCGCACGAACCAACGGCCACGTCGACGATCACACCGCCTACGATGCGAACTCTCTGATCCGATGAGCGAATCGCCTGTCGTCACCTCGCCGCACTCGACCCACCGTGTGGTGGTGGTCGGCGGCGGCTTCGGTGGACTGAATGCGGCTCAACGGCTCCGCCGCACCGATGTGGACGTGACGCTGATCGACCGCCGGAACTTCCACCTGTTCCAGCCGCTGACCTACCAGATCGCCACCGGTTCACTGTCTCCGGGGGACGTTGCCTATCCGCTGCGCGCGGTGTTCAAGTCCGCGACCAACGTGCGCGTCCTGCTGGCCGAGGTGGCCGACTTCGACCTCGATGCGCGAGAGGTCAAGCTCGCCGACCAGCCCGGGGTACCCGGTCCACGGTCCGTGCCCTACGACACGCTGATCCTCGCCGCCGGTTCGAGCTACTCGTACTTCGGCCACGACGACTGGCGCGAATTCGCGGCCGAAGTCAAGACGCTCGAAAGTGCGATCATGGTACGTGGGAGGATTCTGCGCGCTTTCGAACGCGCCGAGATAACGTCCGATGACGATGTTCGCAACGCCGAGATGACGTTCGTCGTCGTCGGCGGCGGTCCTACCGGCGTTGAAATATCCGGTCAGATCGGCGAGCTGGCCCGTGACACCCTCCCGAAGGACTTTCGCAGGATCGACTCTCGCAACGCCCGGGTCCTGCTGATCGACACGGGCGATCGGCTGCTGGCGACATTCCCGCGCTCGCTCTCGGTCAAAGCGGCCCGCTCGTTGGAGCGGCTGGGCGTGACGGTGATGCTGAACCAGACCGTGGTCGATGTCGACGCGGAGTCCGTGACGGTTTCAATGGAGGGCGGCGCTCGCGAGCGAATCCCGACGCGGACGGTGGTCTGGGCGGCGGGAGTCACCGCGTCGGGCTTGGCACGCCGGCTCGGGGAGTTGGCCGGTGCGGAGGTCGATCGAGCCGGCCGGTTGACGGTCGAGGGCGACCTCACGCTGCGCGGGCATTCCGACGTCATGGTGCTCGGCGACATGGTCCGGGTGCGTGACCGTTCCGGCGACGCCGTGCCGTTGCCGGGGGTGGCGCCCGTCGCGATCCAGCAGGGACGGTACGCGGCGAGGTTGGTCGGCGACCGGCTGGCGGGCCGCTCGACCGCACCGTTTCGGTATCTGGACAAGGGCAACCTCGCGACGATCGGCCGTGGCCGCGCGGTCGCCGACCTTCACCTTGTCAGGCTCAGTGGGCTGCCCGCCTGGATGGTGTGGCTCGTCGTTCACCTGTGGTTCCTGATCGGGTTTCAGAACCGCCTGCTGGTCGCGATCCAGTGGTCCGTCAGCTTCTTCACTCACGGACGCGGGGATCGGCTGATCGACGAGGCGATTCCCGCTGACGATCGTTTGACGCCCGGTGGGTGAGCACAAGGCTGCGGAGCCGGTTCATCGTTTCCGACCCGACGCCACGACCCGGCAGTTCGACTTCGTCGCGACGTGAACGGGGGACCTCGTTGGCGGGCCATCGTCCGCTCGCCAGCGGGGATGATTAGCCGAACGTGGAGGTGAGCAGGTCGAACCTGGCCGTCAGCTCGAACCTGGCGGTCGACCCGCAGAGGTGGGCGCAGCCGGGATCCGCACGTCCGGTGGGGCGGTCGAGCCGATCGATGTCGCCGATCCTCGTCCACCAGCGGACGACGAGGCCTTGATCGAGGTCAAGGCGGCCTGGGTGCTCGACACGTGGAGCTCGGCCGCTGACGCATTCCGAACGGGTCGCCTGCATTCCAAGACGGGCGCCGCCTTGCAGCGGACGCGTCCAGCTATGAGCATAAAGTCAATTGTGTTACTGTAGTAGCCCATGGACATATCGGCGGTCACGCGCACAACCTGCTTGCGAGGATCGGAGCGATCAGGTGAGCCTGACGAACGCTGAGCTCGAGCGATTCGTCGCCGATCTTGCGGCGCGGCCCGAGCTGTGGCAGCAGTTCGTCACCCATGCTGACTACGCCCGCGGGTTCGAGCAGATCTGGGACGACGAGGATGTCAACGCGTGGCTGATCTGCTGGAGCGATGGCCACGACACCGGCTTTCACGATCACGACGATTCCGCCGCGGCGATCCTCGTGATCGAGGGCCACGTCCGTGAGGAACGGTTGCGGCTCGCGGGGACGCGCGATACCCGCCTGCTGGGACCGGGGACGACATTCTTCATCGCACCGACTGCGATCCACCGCGTCCTCCATGCGGGGATTGCGCCGGCGGTCACGATCCACGCATATTCGCCGCCCCTGAGGCGCACCGGCACCTACAGGGTCGGCGACGGCGGCGAACTTGAGCGGGTGGCCCAGTCCTACGAGCGAGAGCTGCGGGCCGACCCGGCGCTGAGCTGACGCTCGACCGTCCGGGAGGTTCGGGGATCCGGGTGGCCACGGTGGGGGCGGAGCTGCCGCTTGATCGTCCGGGGGGTTCGGGATCGGGGCCGCCGTAGCGGAGGGGCGGGGGAGCTGGGGGTTGATCGGCGGGGGTTCGGGATCGGGTTGCCGCGGCGGACGGGCGCGGAGCTGGCGCTTGATCGTCCGGGGGTTCGCAATCCGCCCCGTGCGGGTCCGCGGCACGTGGCTCCGGCCGGCACAACATGCATTTCGGCCCAAACCGACCAATCGCAGGCAGCTCTGGGTGATCGTGCATGACATGCATGCACGGTGACCCAAAGCCCGCTCGCCGGGGTCAGTTTGGGGTTTGATGCAGGTCGCAACGAGCCCCGCGCGTCCCGACCGGGCAAGGCAGGCCACGTCCGCCCGACGGCGCGCCTTGATCGGTCCCACGAGCTCGGTCGTGATCAGCACGTCATCGATCCCCGCCGCGAGCATCACCTCCGCTTCGCCGAGCTTGGCCACGCAGATTCCGGCCGCGCCGGCGTCAAGCAGGAATCGCGCCACCGCGGGGCTCTTCGCGGTCTTCAGGTGCGGACGGACGCGCACGCCGTGCAGGCGCTCCATGCACAGCCGTACGTTGCTCTCGAACAGCTCGAGGTCCACCGTCAGGCACGGCGTGTCCAGCGCCGCGACCCGAACCGGATCTATCACCGAGTCATCCTGACTGCGGCGGAAGGTGCGTGGCGACGTACTCGCGCGCAAGCCGCTTCGACGCACGCGTGAGCCACGCCTCGACGATGATCTCTTCCGGGTCTTCGACCGAGATCTCCTCTAAGCGGATCAGGATCGCCAGGTAACCGTCGAAACGCGGAGTGGTGAAGAAGACGCCCGGATCGTCGGCGAGAAGCGCCTCCTTGGCGCCCAGATGCGGGACTCGTGCCCCGAGGATCGGTCCGGTGGGCGCGCGATCGCGCAGTGCTCGAACGTCGGCCGGGCGAAGCGGCCGCTCCCACACGAACAGCTTGTCGCGCACCCACCACGAGGCAAGGCGGCGAGAGCTACGTTCACTGCTCTCCGGGAGCGCGAGCGCGATCCGACGCACGTGATCCCAGCTGGCCACGACGATCAAAATAACTCCTCACGCGTCTCAGGGCGGGCCTCTCTCGTCGGACGCGCGGCGCGGGGCGGGCGCGTCTCATCAGACGCTCGCCGTGGGAATGGGCCTGTGTCGTCGGACGCGCGGCGCGGGGCGGGCGCGTCTCATCAGACGCTCGCCGTGGGGGTGGGCCTCTGTCGTTGGACGCGCGCCGCGCCGCGGGCGCTGTCTCGTTGGACGCTCGCCGGGGCGGGCTTCGCCGGCCGGGCCTCACCGCCGGGCAGGTCCTCCCGTGAGGCACGCACCCCAGGGGAGTTTGTCCCGTTAGGGTGGGAACCGTGTGGTTCGGTTCCGATCGCTCGCTGGGCCTGGCGCCGGCGACGGCGCTCGACTACCGGGAGCTCGCGCGCAAGCGCCTCCCACGCCAGTTGTTCGACTTCGTCGACGGGGGCGCGTACGCGGAGAGCACGATGCGCGCCAACGTCGCCGACCTGGAGCGCCTGCAGCTGCGCCAGGTCGTGATGCGCGACGTCTCGACGCGCGATCCGGCCGTCGAGGTGTTGGGGCAGCGGCTTGCGATGCCGGTGATCCTGGCGCCGGTCGGCCTCATCGGCATGCTCGCCCGGCGGGGCGAGGTACAGGCCGCGCTCGCCGCGCAAGCGGCGGGCGTGCCGTTCGTGGAGTCGACGGTGTCGATCTGCGGTATCGAAGAGGTCGCGCGAGCGACAGCCGCTCCGCCTTGGTTTCAGCTCTACCTGATCCGTGACCGCGGGCACGCGGAGGAGCTGATCTCCCGCGCGCGAGCGGTGGGTTCTCAGGTCCTGATCCTGACCGTCGACTTGGCCGTGGTGGGAGCCCGGAACCGTGATACCCGCAACGCGGTCGTCGGCGATCCGTCGGCGTGGGCGAGCGCCGTTCGCGGGCTCGACATGATCAGCCATCCACGCTGGATTCGCGACGTCGCGCTTGCCGGACAGCCGCTGACGTTCGGCAACCTGGAGAGCGCGGTCCCGGGTGCACGCACCCCGGGGGCGTTTCGGAACTGGGTCGACGCCCAGTTCGATCCCAGCCTGACGTGGGACGACGTCGCCTGGGTGCGCGAAAACTGGCATGGCCGTTTCGTCGTCAAGGGCGTGCTGGATCCCGACGATGCGCGCCGCGCGATCGACGTCGGCGCGGACGCCGTGGTCGTATCCAACCACGGTGGGCGTCAGCTCGATTCCGTGCCCTCGACCGCGCGTGCGCTTCCGGACGTGGTCGACGCGGTCGGGAGCCAGGTCGAAGTGCTGGTCGACGGCGGCGTGCGAACGGGACTCGATGTCGTCAAGCTGATCGCGCTCGGCGCCGACGCGGTCCTGATCGGACGCCCCTGGGCGTGGGCGGTGGCGGCACGAGGCGAGGCGGGCGTCAGGCACATGCTCGAGATCATCAGATCCGATCTCGACGTCGCGCTCGCGCTGACAGGGCACAGGTCGTTTCGGTCGGTCGACCGAGCCGCGCTCTGGCAGCCAGGCTCGTCGATCCCATCGTGGTAGCCGGCGACGATACGCCAGCTAATCTTGAGTAAGTGGATGACACGGTCGTCGCGGCGGTCCGTGTCGTTTTGAGTTCGAGAAAGACCGAGAAGGGTGTGACAGTTGGCGAAGGTATGGGTGCTGGATGCGCAAACGAAGGGCACAGGAGCGACGATGGTGCCGCTCGAACGGATCCTACGGAAACCGGGATCCGACGCGGTCCCCGGATTCGCGCTGCCCGAGCTCAAGCCGTCGCCAGCCGATCCGACCGAGTCGCCGCAACCACGGATGTTCCGGGTGATCGACGTGATGAGTCGCGAGCTCCTCGCCGACGGTGTCGACGCCCGCAGCGCGGTGAGCGTACTCAATGATGTCCGCAGCATCGTCGATGTCACGGTCTACGTGCGGGAGCCGAAGTCCGAGCGCTGGAGGATGCTGACGCTCGGCGAGACTCGGGCCCTCTGGGATCACCGGGGTCGGATCGAGGAGGCGGAGTGTTCGCACCCTCACAGCGCCGCGCAGTGAGCGCTAAGCGTCCGCGGAACGCCTGATCCGACGAGCGTCGTCGGCGAGGATGCGCGGGCTGTCGATGATGATCTGCCGCCGTCGAAGGCCCGCCATGAGCGACTCCTGATCCGGGAAACCGACAGCTGTCGCGGCGGCCGGAAGCAAGCCGATCGTCAGCGATCGAGGCTGCGTCTCGGCGACTTGACCATCGAGCTCGACGCGAACGCCACCATGTCCGGGGCTGATCTCGAGCCGGAGCGTCGCGTCCGGGCCGACAACGAGCGGCGGCCGGAAGCCGCCGTGAGCCGGCAGCGGCGTCAGCACGAACCCTTGGACGCCGGGCGCCAATAGCGGCCCGCCGGCGGCGATCGTGTACGCGCTCGAGCCGATCGGGGTACTGACGACGCAGCCATCGCCCGCGAAGCGGCTGAATAGAACTCGATCGAGCTCGGCTCTCACGATCACCTGGCCCTGACCTCCGCGCGTGATCGCGACGTCGTTGAACGCCAGCAGGTCGTCTCCGTCGTCTTGCCCGACGGCCAGAGCCGGAAGCATGCGCGGAACCCACTGCTGGTGGCTGAAGCGGTCGAGCGCGGCCTCGATCGCGTTCGGGGCGACGAGCGTCAGCACCCCGAGGCTGCCGCACGCGACTCCAAGCACCGGTCGAGCGGCCGGCGCCGCCGCGTGGACCGCCGCCAGCGCCGTGCCATCTCCGCCGATCGCCACGACCAGATCACACGCGTGCACGGTGCCCACGTCGGCGACACGCCGGTCCTGGCCGGCGACCGGGATCTGGAACACCTCGACGTCGCGACTGTTGGCCCACCTCTGCAGGCCCCGCAGCGGCAGCTCGATGTTCCTGGCCGGGTGCACGACCAGCCCGATCCGCGCACACAGCGCGGGGGCATCGATGGTTGACTGGAGGGTGTCGCGCTGCAGTGCCATTGGGCCCGACAAATTGTCGCGGACCCGCGCGCGTGGCCGCAGATCGCCTGCAGCACGGCGTTCGGCTGGCGCGAAGCGGCGGCTGCCGCTCCGCGCCTGACCGACGCTTATGCCGCTTCGCGCAGGCCCTCGAGTTCGGGGATCCGCGCCATGCGCCTGAGGCCCTGCTCTTCGAGCTGGCGCGTTCGCTCGATCGACAGCCCGAGCTCGGTTCCGGTCTGCTTGAGGGTCAGCGGCTCCTCGCCCGCGAGTCCAAACCGGAGCTTGATCACGTTTCGCTCGGACTCGGGTAGCTGCTCGACGATGTCGTTGACACGCTGCTCGCGCTCGGTCGTCGACACCTCCTCGACCGGTTCGGGGCGATCGCTGGCCAGGAGGTCGCCGAAGGCGGTCTCGCCGTCCTCGCTCACCGGTTGATCGAGGCTCGCCAGGCCGCGGCTCAGTTCGCGAAGCTCGCTCACCTCATCGACTGGGATCTCGGCCACCGCGGCGATCTCCTCGTCGGTCGGCTCGCGGGACAACTTGACGCTCAGCTCGCTCTCGACCTTGCGCACCTTGACCTGGCGCTGGGCGACGTGCACCGGGACTCGGATCGTCCGACCGTGGTTCTGAAGCCCTCGCTGGATCGCCTGCCGGATCCACAGCGTCCCGTAGGTCGAGAACTTGAATCCGCGTCGCCAGTCGAACTTCTCAACCGCGCGAATGAGTCCGAGCATTCCCTCCTGGATCAGATCTCCCAGTTCCAAACCGTGGCCCTGATAGCGACGCGCCTGCGAGACGACGAGCCGCAGGTTGGAGTTGATCATCCGCTCCTTCGCCTCCAGGTCGCCGCGCTCGATTCGCTTGGCGAGCTCGATCTCCTCAGCCGCCGTCAGCAGCGGATGGACCCGAGCCTGTCGAAGGAACAGCTCCAGCGAGTCGGTGCCGGCAGTGTCCTCGCCGGTCAACCGCGTCCCAGCGTCGCCGTCGAACCGCCGGGCGACATGTGCGCTCCGGCGCCGGTTCTGGCGCTTGTTTCCGCCGATCGTCTTGTTTCTCGTGAGCGCGCCCTCGGTGCGCCCGTTCTGTGTCTGCTCATGATGGTCGCCCCGGACGCGAACCGCGCCGTCGCGACCCTGCGTATCAAGAGTATTCAGTGTGTCTCCATTACTTCGAGTGTTCGATGGGCGTCGAATTATAGCATTGATTCGACGTTTGTCGAACTATGCATTTTGCGGCCGCGGGATCAGGCCGCCGTGGGCCCGCGAGTCCGAAGCATCGCGAACTTCGGGTCGCTACTCCGAAGTATCGGCAGGTTCGGGTCAGTTCGCCAGCCCGCTCGGCGTGGTTCCACGCCCTGCGCTCAGGAGCCGGCGAACGTGGCTCGCGCGAGCTCGAGGAACTCCGCCGCCGCCGGCGCAAGCCGCCTGCCCTCCCGCCATGCCAGCGTGATGTCGCGCGTCAGCGGCGGCTCGATCAACGTTGCAACCGCGACGTCGGCCCCGGGGCTGTCCGCATCCGAGCGCGGGAGGATCGCGACGCCGACCCCGCGCGCGACCAGGCGCCTGATGCGATGACCTTCGCTCGAAGCGACCGTCACGCGCGGCTCGAAGCCCGCGTCGCGTCCGGCTGAGACGAGCAGCTCGCGCAGTCTCGCTCCCTCTCGCCAGCTGATGAATTGCTCGTCCCGCAGCTCACCCATTCGGATATGGCGACGCCGCGCCAATCGGTGTTCCCTGCACAGGATCACGACCAGCTCCTCGGAGACCAGCTGCTGCAAGCCCAGCTCGCGGCTTTCGACCCGCTCGGTGACCGACAGGAACGCCAGGTCGAGCTCGTCGATCCGGAGCAGTTCGGCCAGCTCCTCGCTCGCCTGCTCGCGGACCGTGAGCTGAACGCCGGGATGGCGCTCGTGGAAGATCGCGAGCGCAAGCGAGAGATCGACCGGTCCCATCGTGTGCATCGCTCCGATCGTCACGTGGCCGGTGTGGATGCCGCTCAACCCCTGCATCTCGGCGTTGGCGGCCTCGACCTCGGCCAGGATCCGCCGCGCGCGGGCGACCAGCAGCTCGCCGGCGCCAGTCAGCGACACGCGCCGTGTGGTGCGGTCGACCAGGGCCAGTCCGACCTCCTCCTCCAGGCGCCGCACCTGCTGCGATAGCGCCGGCTGAGCGATGTGCTCGCGCGCGGCCGCACGCGTGAAGTTGCGCTCGTCGGCGAGGGCGGTGAGATACCGCAGCTGGCGCAGTTCCATAAGCACAGCCTATAGATGGCCTAGAAAACTCGTCTTGGACATCTAAAGCGATTCGCGCGATCATGCGTCCGCAGGACCTCTCCTCCCTCTTGAGCGCGCCCCGCAGATCTGGCCTCATATCCCGCCGGGTCCGGGGCGCGACTCACACCCGGTCCCGTGCGCGCCCGGTCGGCCGCGAGTCATGCCCGGGCACGACCGATACCCGCTTCAGATCACCCCTACTGGAGGATGTTCACCGCGCGCGAGACGACGAGCCCGATCGTGACGAGCGACACCAGCGACTGCACGCCCATCAGGCTCTTGGCCGTCGGCGTCAGCGGCATCGTGTCGGTCGGGCTGAACGCGGTCGCGTTCGTGAGCGACAGGTACAGATAGTCGATGAACTGCGGCCGCCAGCCTGGCGGATGGACGCGGTCATCGGCCATCTGCGGGAACAGGAAATCCGGTGCTCGATCCCGTCCGGCGGCCCGGTTCCCCGGTCCACCGCGATCGGTCTCCCAGTACCACAGCGAGAAGATCAGGACGTTTGTGAGCCAGATCAGCACCCCGGCGACGATCAGCCCGCGGCCGTTCGTCGTGCCGTGGTGCACCAGCTGATGCGCGAGCAGCGCGAGGTCGGTGATGTTGGCCGCGCTGACCAGCGCGGTCAGCGCCACCGCGAGCCACCGGCGACGGGGGAGCATGCCCTCGAGCTCGCGGGGCGAGGCGAAAATCAGTCCCAGGAGCAGCACTCCTTCGAGCGCCGGGAGCAGCCAACGCGGCCCCGGACTGACCCGCTCGGGGAGCAGGAGCTGAAGCGCGATCGCGGCCACGACCGCCAGCTGCGCCGGCCAGACCGGCTCGGGTCGGGCCGGCGGCGGGTAGGGGCGGCCCGGCGGCCGAGCGTCGGTCTGCGGGCTCTCGTCGATCTGCGTCATCGAGCGTAGATCTCAGCAGGTCGACGAAGGGCTCGAGCTACCAGCGCCGAGGCTCGGATCATCGACCACACCTTCGGCCGCCGGGTGCAGGACCGCGCCGAGGTGCACGACGTACCAGTCGCCGCGCCAGGAGATCATCGACGCGATTCCGAACGAGCGGGTCTGGCCGTGCTCGCGGTACACCACACGCGCATTCGGCAGCTCGTAGTACCCGACCCCGTTGTAGCAAGCGCCCGGAGGCACCCAGTGCGCGTAGGAGCTCGGGACGTTCAGATCAACGAGCCTCGCGCTCGCGACGTCCGTTCCCAGCAGCGCGTGCAGCGCGGCGATGTCGACGCGGTAGTCGTACACCAAGCGAGTCGCGTAGTCGCCCCCGGGATTCGCGATCGCCTTGACCTGGGCGTACGCCCGCTCGGGAAAGAAGGCTGGCATCGCGAGCGACAGCGAGTTGGTGCGGATGCCCTGCCACAGTGCGCGCATCTCCGCGTGGAAGCACGGCGTGTGCGCGGACGGGAGCTGTGGCGTCTGCGGCTTGGAGGCGGCGGACCGCGGCGGGCACGGGTTGGGGGGTCGCGGCGGGCGCGTCGCCAATGGGTGCGCGGTCATGGTGGAAGCGCTCGCCGTGGCGCCGGCGAGCGTCTCCGGTGCGCCCACGGACCTAGTTCGGGGGGCGCTGGTCGAGGAGCTCGCCGCCCCGCTCGCGCATCCCGCGAGCGGCGAGCAGGCGAGCGTGCAAAGGGCCACGAGCACTGCGAACGGAGTCCGCACGGTCACAGCTTGCCACGCGTCGCCGTCGCCACGCCACGGGTGCGCGCTGCGCCGGCGACTCGCAGCCGGGCCGAACCGCCCCAGCCCCGGGCGTGTTGCGCGACGTCAGCGCCCGCGCAACCCGAGCAACCGCGCCGCGTTCTCCTTCAGCACCAGCGGCCGCACCTCGTCCTTGATCGGCAGGCGCTCGAAGTCGGCCAGCCAGCGTTCGGGCGTGATCAAGGGATAGTCGGTGCCGAACAGCATCTTGTCTTTCAACAGCGTGTTCGTGTACCGGATCAGGTTGTCCGGGAAGTACTTCGGCGACCACCCGGACAGGTCGATGTACACGTTCGGCTTGTGCACCGCGACCGCAAGCGCCTCGTCCTGCCAGGGGAACGAGGGGTGCGCGAGGATGATGTCGAGCTCGGGGAAGTCGGCCGCGACGTCGTCGACGCAGATCGGGTTCGAATACTTCAGCCTCACTCCGCCGCCGCCCGGCATGCCGGCGCCGATGCCCGTCGTCCCCGAGTGGAACAGCGCGATCAGGCCGGCCTGCGCGATCACCTCGTACAGCGGATAGTGCTCGCGGTCGCTCGGCCAGAACGCCTGCGTGTTGGGGTGAAACTTGAATCCGCGCGCCCCGGACTCGATCAGCTCGCGAGCCTCGCGCACGGCAAGCTTGCCCTTGTGCGGGTCGACGCTGGCAAACGGGATCAGCGCGTCGGGGTTTGCTCGGCCCGCCGCGAGCACCTCCTCGTTGCCGAGCCGCTTGCGGCCCAACCCGGCCTCGTCATCGACCGTGAACACGACTGCGAGCATCCGCCGCTCGCGGTAGTAGTCGGCGACCTCCTGCGCGGTCGGCTGCGCCGGGCTGCCGCCGAAGTACTCGGCCGCCGCGGCGAGCAGCTCGTCATCCACGGGGTCCTGAGGCCCACCCGTGTTTCGCTCCGCGTGCGTGTGGACGTCGATCGCGACAAGCTTGTCGACGTCGATCGCGTCGCTCACGAGGCGTCAAGCCCTCCCGCGCGGCGCGGGAGCCCGGCCGCCGCCGGCCGCTCTGGACCGCCGCGCGGCGGTCCGCTCACCCGTAGACCCGCATCAAGCTCTCAGCGAAGCATGCGGGCTTCTCCGACCCCTCGACCTCAATCGTCGCGAGCAGCTTGACCTGAACGCCGCCGCTGACGTCGCTCAGCTCGGCGATCTGCAAGCCACCCCGCCACCTCTTGCCGACCGGCAGGGGCGCCGGGAAGCGCACCTTGTCGAGCCCGTAGTTGACGACCATCAGCGCGTCGGTGACGTTCATCAGCTGCAAGATCGTCGGCGCGACGAGCGACAGCGTGAAGTAGCCGTGGGCGATCGTGCCGCCGAACGGGGTTGCCTTCGCCTTCTCGACGTCGACGTGGATGAAGTTGTGGTCGTCGGTGGTGTCGGCGAACTGGTTCACCAACTCCTGCGTCATCTCACGCCACTCGGTGTAGCCGATGTGCGATCCGACCTGCTCGCGCAACCCCGCCATGTCCGTGACCAGGCCGCCCGTCTCCGAAGTCGTCATCTGTGGTCTCCCGTCCTCGGTGAATGTCAGCGCCGCTCACGCTATCACCGCGCGAACTGGGACGGTTGTCCTAGCTCCGGCCGCGGCCCGCTGCGCTCGCGCGTCCTATCGATTCGGGACGCCGCGCAACCCGGGATCACCCGTCGGGTGCGCAACTTCAGGCCCCTATACTTGCCGGACCTACTCAGTGTGAGGAGCCCGACGTGCAGGAGATGGTGATCTACGGCGTGAGCTTCGACATGGTCGGCAAGCAGCCGATCGTGTTGCTCAAGACCGTCGAAAGCAACAAATTCCTGCCAATCTGGATTGGCCATCCCGAGGCGGCGGCAATCCTGATGAAACTCCAGGGAGCCTCGACACCGCGCCCGATGACGCACGACCTGCTGTCCGACATGCTCGGCGAGCTCGAGGTCGAGTGCACGCGCGTTGCCGTCACGGAGCTGCGCGAGAACACGTTCTACGCGTCGATCAGCCTGCGCGCCAACGGCCGCGAGCTGGAGATCGACTCGCGTCCCAGCGACGCACTCGCGCTCGCCGTCCGCGCCGGCGCGCCGATCTACGCCGCCGACGAGGTGATCTCGGAGTCGGCGATCGAGTTCGAGCACGAGGTCGAGGACACCGAGGAGGTCGTCGAGAAGTTCAAGGACTTCCTCGACCAGGTCACGCCCGAGGATTTCGCCAGCGAGGAATAGGGACCGGCAGGACGCCGGTCCGCGGAAATTGCCGTCGCGCGCGGAGCGGTCTCCCGGAACTGAGTAGCGGAGCGCGCGACGGCCCGGAGCCGGACGCGGTTATGGCTCTGCCTCGCGGCCCGAGTGCGGGTCGCGCTGTGTATCGCCGGGCAACCCGTCCTTCGCCGGCGATACACAGCGCCGCCCGCGCGGCCGGCGAGGCAGAGCCCACCCCCGAAGCAGAGCCGATCCCGTCAGACGGCCGCGAGGATCCGCTCGATCAGCTCGTCGAACCCGATCCCGGCCGCGTCCGCCGCCTGGGGCAGCAGGCTCGTCTCGGTCAACCCGGGGATCGGGTTGAGCTCGAGCACGTACAGCGCGTCGGTCTCCGACTCGAGCATCAGATCGACGCGCGCAAATCCCGAGCAGCCGAGCAGCGCGTAGACCTCGAGCGCGGTCGTGCTCGCCTGGACGCCGATCGCCGGGTCGATCTCCGCCGGGCACACGAACCGCGTGCGACCGATCTCGTAGCGCGACTCGAAGTCGTAGAAGTCCTCCTCCTCGGGCACGGCCTCGACGATCGGCAGCGCCCGCGGAGCGCCGTGCTCCTCGATGATCGAGACCGCGAGCTCGCGCCCCGAGACGTAGCGCTCGAGCAGCACCTTGCGGTCGTACGAGAACGCCGCCACCAGCGCCGCCGGGACGTCGGCGGGGGTGCGGGCGAACTTGATCCCGAGCGCCGAGCCCTGCGAGGCCGGCTTGACGACGATCGGGAACTCGAGCCGCTCCTCGATCGCGGGCAGCGCCTGCGCGGCCCCGAGCTCCCTGAACGCCGTCTCGTTGAACGAGTAGAAGTCGGGCGTCGGGATCTGGCGGTCGCGCATCGCGTGCTTGGCGAGCACCTTGTCGGCAGCGCGGATGCATGCCGAGACGCCCGAGCCGGTGTACGGGATGCCCATGATCTCGAGCAGCTCCTGGACCGTTCCGTCCTCGCCGTCGCGACCGTGCAGCGCGACGAACGCCACCTCCGGCCCCGCGGCCGTGAGCTGATCGACGACGTCGCTCCCGACGTCGATCGCGACCACCTCGTGACCGAGGCGCTCGAGCGCGTCCTGCACGCGGGCGCCCGACTTCAACGACACCTGGCGCTCCAGCGAGCGGCCGCCCTTGAGCACCGCAACGCGCCGGCCGCCCGCTCGGCGTCCAGCCTCGCTCATCGGGCGGGCTGCGTGTCGTCCGGCTGGCTCACCCCCGGCATCCCGATCGGGTCATCCCGTCTGCGTGCGCTTCGCCGGCAGCCTCAGGATCCTGGCGAGCTCCGCTTCCGGCTCGGCCCCCGGCTCCGCCTCGGCTCTGTCCGAGGGGGTCGCGGCGCGTCCTGAAGACGCGGGGCGAGCGCCCGTCAGCGTCCCGTACAGCGCGACCTGCTCGCGCACGACCTCGCCGATCCGCCGGATCCCTTCGCGGATCTCGTCCTCGCCGACCCCAGAGAAGTTCAGCCGCATCGACGAGCCGCCGCGCCCGTCGACGTACGCGGCGCGTCCGGGCACGAACGCCACGTGCTCCTCGAGCACGCGCGCGAGGAGGTCGTTCGTGTCGATGTAGTCGGGCAACGTCGCCCAGATGAACAGGCCGCCCTGAGGATGGGTCCAGTGCGCCTCACGGGGGAAGTGCTCGGCGAGCGCGTCGAACATCACGTCGCGGCGGCGCCGGTAGATCTCGATCAGCGACCGCACGTACTCCTCCCACGGACCCGAGTCGAAGTACGCGCCGACGAAGTACTGCGTGATCGACGATGAGCACAGATCGGACGACTGCTTGCCGAAGTTCATCTTCTGGAGCACCGGCGCCGGGGCCGTGGTCCACCCGAGCCGCACGCCCGGGGACAGGATCTTCGAGAACGTGCTTGCGTAGATCACGAATTCGCCGCCGTCGAGCGCGCGCAGCGTCGGCAGCGGCGTGCCCTCGTAGCGCAGCAGGCCGTAGGGGTTGTCCTCGAGCACGAGCAGCTCGCGCTCGCCCGCGATCCGCACCAGCTCGCGGCGGCGCTCGAGCGACATCGTGACGCCCGCCGGGTTGTGGAAGTTCGGCACCGTGTAGATGAACTTCGGCCGCCGTCCGCTGCGCTCGAGCTCGTCGAGCGTCGCCTGCAGCTCGTCGATCCGCATCCCCTCGCGATCCATCGTGATCTGGACGACCGCGGCTTCGTAGGCGGAGAACGTCGGCACCGCTCCGGGGTACGTGGGCGCCTCCGTGACCACCACATCGCCCGGGTCCAGCAGCGTCTTGCAGACGAGGTCGATCACCTGCTGCGCGCCGGTCGTGACCAGGATCTCGTCGGGATCGATCCCGAGCCCCTCGGCGGCCATCACCTCGGCGATGCAGCGCTTGACGAGCTCGAGTCCCTCGGTCGGCCCGTATTGGAGCGCGCGGGCGCAGGACTCGGCCGCCACGGTGCTCATCAGCGAGGCGTACGAGTCGGGCGGGAACGTGGAGGTATCGGGCAGGCCGCCGGCAAGCGAGATCACGTCCGGGCGCTCCGTCAGCGCCATCAAGTCGCGCATCGCCGAGGACTTCATCACCTTCGTGCGCTCGGCGAACAGTGCCGCGTAGCGCTCGATATCGCGTGCCGTGGACCGCGTGCGCCTCGAGCCGGAGCTCACCGGACCGCAGCCCTCTCGTCTATCGTCACGGTTCCTCACGGTACCGCACAGTGAACTTGGCCTTCGACATCTTCCAGGGAATCGGCGTCGCGTCGGCCGTCGGCATCCGCCCGTTCCTGCCCGCGCTCGCGGTCGGCGGGCTCGCTGCCGGCGACGTCGAGATCCAGTTCAAGGGCACCGACTACTCTTTTCTGCAGAGCGTGCCGTTCCTGCTTGGGATGGCCGTTGGCGTGATTCTGATCGCGCTGCTCGAGCGGCGGTACGCGGACCGGCTCGAGCGGCGGCCGGGGATCTTCGTGCTCGCGGGGATCGCGTTGGCGCTCGGGGCGCTGCTGTTCGCCGGCTCGCTCGCGCGCGGTCACCACGCCGCCTGGCCCGGGTTGATCGGCGGCGTCGTGTGCGCCGCGGTCGGGGTCGCGGCGACCGTTCCGCTGCTGCGCCGCGTGCGCGGGCGGCTCGATCAGGGCACGGCCCAGGCTCTGCCCGTGTACGCGGAGGCCGCCGCGGTGCTGTTCGCGGCGCTGTCGGTGGTCGCGCCGCCCGTCGGACCAATCGTCCTGCTGCTGCTGCTGTGGCTGCTGATCGCCGGTCGCGGCCGGGAGGAGCAGAAGTACGCCGGACTACGCATCCTTCGCTGAGTGCCCCGTTCGGAAGCGAACGCTGAGCCGTCCCGCCCGGTGACCGAGCGCGAGCGCAAGAAGCTGGTCCTGGTCGTGATCGACGCGCTCAAGCCCGCGATGCTGGAGCGCGCGATCGCGGCCGGACGGGCTCCGGCGCTGGCACGGCTGCGGGCGGAGGGCGTGTATGTCGACGACTGCGTGGCCGTGTTCCCGTCCGTCACGCCCGTGTGCGCGGCGACGATCGCGACCGGAGCCGGCCCCCACGGGCACCGGATCCCGAGCATGAACTGGTACCACCGCGAGGAGGGGCGCTACGTCGAGTACGGCTCGAGCTTCTCGGCCTCGCGACAGTTCGGCGTGCTGCGCTCGCTGACCGACACCGTCTACCGGATGAACGCGGAGCATCTCTCCCGCGATGTCGAAACGGTGTTCGAGTCGCTCGACGACGCCGGCGTGCGGACCGCCGGCACGACCTACCTGATCTACCGGGGTCGCCACCAGCACGAGGTCTCGAACGAGACCGCGCTCGCCAGGATTGTGACCTCGACCTTGTTTCGGCGCACGATCGACGGCCCGCTGGAGCTGTTCTACGCCGACCTGTACGCGAGCCGCAAGACCGGGTGTCGAGGCCAGCTCGGGATGCCCGGGGTCCGCGACCAGCACACCGGCTGCGTGGGCGCGTACCTGGTCGAGAACGACCTGTTCGACTTCATGCTGTTCTCGCTCCCGGACAACGACGCGTGGTCGCACAAGAACGGCCCGCACGCCCAGGTGACCTCGATCGCGGCGGCCGACCGGCAGCTCGAGCGCCTGATGCACGCCGCCGGAGGACCCGACGCGTTCCTGGAGAATCACGCAGTCATCGTGACCTCCGATCATTCGCAGGCGTCCGTCGAGGCCCGCATCCGCCTGCTCGATGCGTTCGCGGACTTCGAGCTCGCGACGCCGAGCCCGTCGCGTTCGGTCGGGGCGGAGGTCGCGATCAGCCCGGCGCAGCGGTCGGCGATGGTCTACGCGCTCGATCCCGAGCGGCGCGATTCGGTGATCGAGCGCTCGCTGCAGGCGGTGAGCGCGGTCGAGGGGGTGGACCTGGCGCTGTGGATCGTGAACGGCGACGGCGACGGCGACGGCGAGGGCGACGGCCGCGAGGCCGTGGTTCGCACCCGGCGCGGCGAGCTTCGATTCGCGCCCGGCGACGAGCTCGAGGACGGGCGCGGCCGGCGCTGGCACGTCGACGGAGCGCTCGCCGCACTGCGAGCCGAGGTTCAGGACGGTCGTTTCATCTGCACCGAATATCCCGACGCGCTGGCGCGCGCGTGGTCGGCGCTCAACTGCCCGACCGCCGGTGATCTGCTGCTGTCCGCGGCGCCGGGGTACGAGTTCGTCGACTGGGGCGGCGCCGACCACGTCGGCGGGGGCAGCCATGGCTCGCTGCACCGCTCCGATTCACTCGGCGCGCTAATGTGGTGCGGGACGGGCCCCCAGGGGCGTGACGCGCGCAGCCAGTGGTCGCTGCGCGACGTGGCGCCGATGGTCAGGAGCCATTTCGGCTTGGACTCGGGGGAACTTTCGGATTAGGACCCCGTTAACGGGTCCGTGGTCTTACGGTGATCCCACCTTCCACCGATACATTCGAGGCCGTGTCGACGGATACATTCGACGCAGTGCCCGAGAATCTGACGACGACGGTCGCGGTGCCGTTTCGCGCCCGGGTGCGCCACGGCGTGCGGCGGGGACACAACTGGCTCCAGCTCGTGCGGTTCGCGGCCGTCGGCGCGAGCGGATACGTCGTCAACCTCGCCGTGTTCGCCGTGTGCGTGCACGCGCTGTCGATCGACTACCGGATCTCCTCGGTGATCGCTTTCATAGTCTCGGTCATCAACAATTTCTGGCTCAATCGCCATTGGACGTTCGACGCCAAGCACGACCATCCGATGTACCAGGGCATGCGCTTCTTCGTCGTGTCCCTGCTGGCGTTCGGACTCACCGAGCTGATCCTGATCGCGCTCGTGGAGGGGACCGGCCTGGAGAAGGTCGTCGCGCAGGCGATCGCGGTCGCCGCTGCGATGCCGCTGTCCTTCATCGGACAGAAGCTTTGGAGCTTCCGCGCCTAAGCGGTCGCCTGCTCGGGAACCTCGTCGCGATCGCGGCCGCGGTGTGCGCGGTGCTTCCGAGCGCTGCCCGCGCCGCAACGACCCCGGGTGGGACGACGACGGCCGCGACGGCAGCGACGGCGGCGAGGGCTGCGAGGCCCGCGACGGCGGCGAGGCCCGCGACGGCGGCTACGCTCGCCGCTTCGACCAACCCGGTTCTGGTCACCTCCCAGGACCGACCGCCGGCGGGCTACCGGCTGACCGCCGCCGAGGTCGAACGGATCGCGGCCGCCGACCCGAAGATCGTGGCCGAGATCAAGCGCCACCCGCGGGCGCTCCCGTACGAATACACGAAGGGGCCCGGGCAATGGCAGGTGAGCTGGTTCTCCGCCGGCGCGAATCCACGCGAGCTCGCACAGGTGTACGTCGACGACGCGACCGGGAGGGTGACCGAGGTGTGGACCGGGTTCCAGGTCGCGTGGACGATGGCGCGCGGCTACCCGGGTGCGTTCGGCCGCCGGGTTGACGCGTGGTACATCTGGGTGCCGCTGTGCGTGCTGTTCGTGGCGCCGTTCATACCCTGGCGACGGCGGCCGTCGCTGCTGCACCTGGACCTGCTGGTGCTGCTCGGGTTCTCGGTCTCGCTGGCGTTCTTCAACCACGCGCTGATCGGGATCTCGGTCCCGATCGTGTATCCGTTCCTGATTTATTTGTTGGTCCGGATGCTGCTGCTCGCGTTCGGGCGCGGCGTCCCGCGCGAGCCACTGCGCGTGCTCGTCCCTGTCTCCTGGCTGACGATTGCGGTCGTGTTCCTGGTCGGCTTCAGGATCGGCCTGAACGTCACCAACTCGAACGTGATCGACGTCGGCTACGCCGGCGTGATCGGCGCCGACAAGCTTCGGCACGGCAAGCCGCTGTACGGCAACTGGCCGTCCGACAACGCCAGTGGCGACACGTACGGGCCCGTGACCTACTACGCGTACGTACCGTTCCGAGCGATCTTCGGCTGGAGCGGCACGTGGGACCAGCTGCCGGCCGCGCATGCGGCGGCGATCGCATTCGACCTGCTGACGCTGCTGGGGCTGTACTTCCTCGGCCGCAGGATCCGCGGACCGACGCTCGGGACGGTGCTCGCGTACGCGTGGGCGAGCTATCCGTTCACGCTCTGGTCGCTCAACTCCAATACCAACGACACGCTCGTCGGGCTGCTCGTCGTGCTCGCACTGCTCGTGATCACCTCGGCGCCTGCACGGGGCGCGGCGGCCGCGCTGGCCGGGTTGACGAAGTTCGCCCCACTCGCGCTCGCGCCGCTGTTCCTGCGCGGGGTCGGTGAGTGGCCGCGCCGGCGCTCGGTGATCGCCTACGTGCTCGCGTACGGGCTGACGATCGTCGTGGCGATGCTGTACGTCGTTCTGGACAACAACCTGCACGCGTTCTGGCACGACTCGATCGCCTACCAGGCGAACCGCAGCACGCCGTTCTCGGTCTGGGGCCTGTGGGGTGGGCTCCGGTTCGAGCAGCACGTGGTGGAGGGGGCGGCGGTTGCGCTCGCGATTGTGGTGATGTTCGTCCCCCGGCGGCGAGGCCTGGTCGAGGTCTCGGCGCTCGCCGCCGCGGTCCTGATCATGCTCCAGTTGAGCGCGAACTACTGGCTGTACTCGTACATCGTGTGGTTCTTCCCCGCCGTCCTGGTGGCGCTCCTGGGCGCGTTTGCACCGCGACGGTCGGCGCTCACGGCCGCTATCTCCGCCCCGGCGCCGGCGCAAGCAGCTGCTCGATCGCCGCTGCCCGCATCGGCTCTGTCGCCGT
>Ga0187766_10000442_pt1 | contig 22891 bp, 23 predicted proteins | sample 0216_QUI02_MP05__4_FD_132971 | JGI IMG/M metagenome (GOLD analysis project Ga0187766, IMG submission 132971) | Tropical peat soil microbial communities from peatlands in Department of Meta, Colombia - 0216_QUI02_MP05_20_MG | ecosystem: Environmental > Terrestrial > Soil > Wetlands > Peat ... | reverse complement strand
CGCCTGCACCCGGCGGAGCGAGCCGCCGTGGGTGACGACGGCGACCCGAAGTCCCGGGTGGCGGTCGGCGATCCGGCGCACGGCCCGAAGCGTCCGCTCACGATGCTCCTCCGTCGTCTCGCCTTCGAAGGCGACCCGCTCGCGCTCGGCCGCCGTCAGCCCCTCCCAGGTGCCCCAGTTCTTCTCCCGCAGGTCGGCGCGGACGACGACCGGCAGGCCCAGGTGCACGGCCACGATCTCGGCCGTCTGCCGGGCGCGCGCGAGGTCGCTCGAGTAGAGAGCCGCGATCTCCTGTGCCGCGAGCTCCTCGGCGAGCCTCTGCGCCTGGCGGCGGCCTCGCTCGTTGAGCGGCCGGTCCGTGTGTCCCTGCAGTCGGCCCTCCGCGTTCCAGTCGGTCTCACCGTGGCGGACGAGGAGCAGCGTGGTCACCGGAAGCTAGGCTAGCCAGCCGTGGATCTCGGTCTGCGCGATTCCGTCTGTCTCGTCACCGGCTCGACCGGCGGCATCGGCCTGGAGACGGCACGGCTGCTCGCCGCCGAAGGCGCCGCCGTCGCGACCACGGGACGCGGCCCCGAGGCGCCCGGCATCGGCGAGGCGCTCCACCTCGCCGCCGATCTCGCCCGGGCCGGCGAGCCCGAGCGACTCGTGCGCGAGGTCGAGGCGAGGCTCGGCCGTATCGACTGTCTCGTGAACAACGTCGGCATCGCCTTCCAGCGCGCGTTCGAGGAGGTCGGCGACGAGCAGTGGGAGGAGGTCTGGCAGCTGAACGTGATGAGCTACGTCCGAGCGATCCGCGCCGCGTTGCCGGCGATGCGGGCGCGCGGCGGCGGCGTGATCGTGAACGTGTCGTCCACCGCCGGGAAGCGCCCGTCGACGTCGATGCCCGACTACTCCGTGACGAAGGCCGCGGTGCTGTCGCTGTCGCGGCTCGTCGCGGACGTCTACGCGAAGGACGGGATCCGCTGCAACGCCGTCACGCCCGGGCCGACCGCGACCCGGGCCTGGCTCGGCGAGGGCGGGCTCGCCGACCAGCAGGGCGCGCGCAGCGGCAGGTCGCGCGAGGAGGTGCTCGCCGCCGTCGGAGCGGGGCGGCCGCTGGGCCGTCTGGCCGAGCCGGCGGAGATCGCCGCGGTGATCGCGTTCCTCTGCTCGCCGCGCACGAGCTACGTCACCGGAGCCGCCTGGAGCGCCGACGGCGGCACGGTCCCGATCATCATCTGACGGCCGCTCGGGCCACTGCCCGGCCTCCGCTCGAGCGACTACGCTGCCCCCACGATGCCGGAGCTTGCCGGTCGAGTTGCCGATGCCTTCGAGAGCCTCGTGCGCGAGCACGAAGAGCGCTGGCTGTCGCCGCTTGCGGTCCGTTCATACGAGAGCCGCGGCCGCAATCTCCCGGAGGAAGAGTGCCGTCTCCGGACGCCGTTCCAGCGCGATCGCGACCGGATCGTGCACTCGAAGGCGTTTCGCCGCCTGCGGCACAAGACGCAGGTGTTCGTCGACCCGGAGGGCGACCACTTCCGGACGCGACTCACGCACACGCTCGAGACGACGGGCATCGCGCGCGGGGTCGCGCGGGCGCTGCGTCTCAACGAGGATCTGGTCGAGGCGGTCGGCCTCGGCCACGACCTCGGGCACCCGCCGTTCGGCCACGCCGGCGAGCAGGCGCTCGACGAGCTCCTGCGCGAGCGCGGCGGCCGCGGATTCCGGCACAACGAGCACTCGCTGCGCGTGGTCGAGCGGCTCGAACGGGACGGGCGCGGGTTGAACCTCACGTGGGAGGTGCGCGACGGCATCCTCAAGCACACGGGACCGGACGAGCCCGAGACACTCGAGGGGAGGATCGTCCGCATCGTCGACCGCGTCGCGTACATCAACCACGACATCGACGATGCGATCCGCGCCGGGATCCTCGATCCCCACGACCTTCCTGCGGACGAGCTCGCGGTGCTCGGCGCGACCGGCTCGCGCAGGATCGACATGCTCGTCCACGACCTCGTCGAGACGTCGGCACAGGCCGGCGACATCGTCCAGAGCGACGAGATCGGCGGCGCCATGCTCGCCCTGCGGTCGTTCATGTTCGATCGCGTCTACCTCGGCCCGCAGACGGCCGAAGAGCACGCCCGCATCCGCCACACCGTCCGCCGTATCTTCGAGCACCTCGTCGACGAGCGCGGAGACGATCTCGAGCATGCGACCGACTATCTCGCCGGGATGACCGACCGCTTCGCGTTGACGTTCGCCGCCGAGCTCGAGTAGTGGCCCGGATCAAGGACAGCTCCGTCGAGGCGGTCAAGGCGGCCGCCGAGATCCTGCCGGTCGTCGAGGACTACGTTCGCTTGCGCAAGTCCGGCGGCACGTACAAGGGGCTCTGCCCGTTCCACCAGGAGCGGACGCCCAGCTTCACCGTCTCGCCCGCGCGCGGCACGTACAAGTGCTTCGGCTGCGGCGAAGGCGGCGACGCGATCTCGTTCGTCGAGCGGCTCGAGCAGGTCGACTTCGTCGGCGCGATCGAGTCGCTCGCGAAGCGGTTCGGCGTGCAGATCGAATACGAGGAGATCTCACCCGAGGCGGAGCAGAGGCGGCGCCGGCGCGAGCGGCTCGGGCAGGTGCTCGAGCGCGCCACCGCGTTCTACGAGCGCGTCCTCTGGGAGTCCGACGCGGGTGCGTTCGCGCGCGAGTACCTCGCCTCGCGCCGGCTCGGCGAAGAGGTGTGCAAGCAGTTCCGGCTCGGGTACGCGCCCGACGGGGCGACGCTCTCCCGGCGTGCGCTGCAGGAGGGTTACACCCGGGAGGAGCTGCTCGGCGCGGGGCTCAGCAACCGGAGCGGCAACGACTACTTCCAGCGCCGGTTGCTGTTTCCGCTCGCCGACGCCCGCGGTTCCGTCCGCGGCTTCCAGGCGCGCAAGCTCCACGACGACGACCGACTCCAGGCGAAGTACGTCAATTCGCCGGAGAGCGACCTCTTCAAGAAGGGCGACCTCCTCTACGGCCTCGACACGGGCCGGCAGGCGATCGCGAAGGACGACCGCGCGGTCGTCGTCGAAGGGAACACGGACGTGCTCGCGCTCCGGCAGCACGGGTTCCGGCCCGTGGTCGCCTCGATGGGCACCGCGCTGACGGAGATGCAGCTGCGCGAGCTGGCACGGCTGACGAAGCGGCTCTTCCTCTGCTTCGACGCCGACGCCGCCGGACAGGAGGCGACGCTGCGCGGGATGGAGCTCGCCGTGCGACAGGGGTTCGACGTCCAGGTCGTCTCGCTGCCGAAGGGGACAGATCCGGCGGACGACCCGGCTGCGTTCGAAGCGCGTCTCGCCTCGCCCGCGAGCTACCCCTGCCACCGCGTGCGGCTCGAGCACGAACGGGCGCATGACCGGCAGAGCGCGTTTGCCGCCATCCGTGCCTTTCTCGCCACGCTCCCCGATTCGCCGGAGCGCCAGGACGCGCTTCGCCTCGCCGCCGACCTGCTCGACCTGCCGCCCGAGACGCAGGCCGGTCTCGCGCCGGCCCGCGGCAGCTCCAGAGCCGCCGGGGTCGTCTCGCCGCGGCTGCTCGACGCCGGAGCGCGCCTCGAGCGGAGCGCGCTCGCGGGAGTCGCCGCGCACCCGGAGTTGCTGCGCATCCTCGCCGAGCTCGGCCCGGAGCACTTCGACCTCGAGCTGCATCGCCATGCTCGGGCACACCTGCTCGGCGAGGCGCCCGCCGACGGCGAGCTGACGCGGCTGCTTGCGGAGCTCTACGCGCAGGCCGAGCAGGACGCGATCACCGTCCCGACCGCGAAGCAGCTGCTCCTCGGCCTCCGCGAGCGCCAGCTCGAGCGCGAGCTCGCCGCCGCCGCGAACGGGCGCGTGCTGCAGCTGCAGCAGGCGCTGCAGCGGATCAGGGCCGAGATCCGCGAGCTCGATTGACCCCCCGCTAGAATGGCGCCGGCCAATCCCCGGTAGCTCAATTGGCAGAGCATCCGGCTGTTAACCGGAGGGTTGTTGGTTCGAGTCCAACCCGGGGAGCTCGTGTCTGCCCCGGCGTGGGCACGATCCAGGGCGAGGGTCGTGGCCCGATTGGCCGAAGGTATGCAGCGCGCGCAGGCGCCGCCGAGGATGATCGCCGTATGGGTCGCCGTGCGCTTCTCGTCGCCGTCGTCGCGTCAGCGGCCGCAGCCGCGGCCGGAGGTCACGTCGCGCGGGGCGCGACCGCCTCCACGGCGCGCTCGTTCGCCGAGCGGCACACGCTCGTCAAGGGCGCCGTCGTCGTTCGACAGACCGGTGTGAGCACGTCCCACCTCGGGCACGAGGCCACCCGTGCCTCGTGGGGCGTCGTGCTCGCGAACACGTCGCCCGGCCGTGACGCGCTGAACGTGCGGGTGACCGTCGATCTCGTCGGCGCGAACGGGAAGGCCATTCCACACCATGGCCGGGTGGCGAAGCAGACGCTCGCGCTCATCCCGGCCGGCCGGGTCTTCTACTACGGAGGCACCGCGACCATCAACGGCGACATCGACGTACGGGGAGTGCGGGCGCGCGTCACCGCCGTCGGCGCGACGCCGTCCAGGCGCTTCAGGCTCCCGCCTGTGTTTGACGTGCATCTCGACACGTCGACGGGCCAGCTGACGGGCACGTTCACGAACCCGTACTCCATGTCGATCAGCCCGTACGACTGCGCCGCCGACATCGTGCTCTTCGACCGCTACGGCCGGATCATCGGCGGCGACGGACCCGGCGAGATCGGACAGCTCACGTCCAACATCGCCCCCGGGGCCGCCTCGCCTGTCTCGTTCTCCGTGCCCGACGGCATCGCGCTCTCCCGAATCGCGTCGGCCCGGATCACCGTCTTCCCGGGCTGACCGGACGCCGCCCGACACCTCCGACGATGCGGCTACCCTCCCGCGGGTGACTGCACGGTGAACGACCGCTTCCGGGAGCTCCTCCGCCGACTGGGCGAGATCCACGACCTCGAGAAGGCCGCGGGCCTGCTCTCCTGGGACGAGGAGACGAAGATGCCGCCGGCGGGTGCCGACGCGCGCGCCGAGCAGCGCGCCACGCTGAACCGGATCGCGCACGAGCTCCAGGTCGGACCCGAGCTGGGCGGCCTGCTCGAGGAACTGCGGACGTTCGAGGGGGCGCACGACTACGACTCGTTCGAGGCCAGCCTCATTCGGGTCGCACGCCGCGACTACGAGAAGGCGTCACGCATCCCACCCGATCTCCGCGCCGAGCTGACGCGCGCCGGCTCGCTCGGCTACCGGGCCTGGCTGCACGCCCGTGAGCAGGAGGACTACGCGATCATGCTGCCGCACCTCGAGCACAATCTCGAGCTGCGCCGCGAGTACATCCGGTGCTTCGACGACCACGGCGACCCGTACGACGTGCTGCTCGACGACTACGAGCCGGGGATGAAGACCGCGGACGTCGAGGTGATCTTCGCTCAGCTGAAGGCGGCACTCGTGCCGATGCTGCGTGCGGTCGCAGACGCGCCGCCGGTCGACGACTCGTGCCTCCGCGGCCGCTTCCCGCGTGACGCGCAGCGGCGGTTCTCGGTCTCCGTCCTCGAACGGTGGGGGATGGACCGCGCCGCCTGGCGGCTCGACCGCACGGTGCACCCGTTCGCGATGTCGATGTCGTCCTCGGACATCCGTCTGACGACGAACTTTCAAGAGGACAGCCCGCACGGAATCCTCTCCTGCCTGCACGAGTTCGGCCACGGCGTCTACGAGCGGCAGATCGACGCGCGGTACGACCGCACCCCGCTCGGGCACGGGGTATCCGCGGCGCTGCACGAGTCCCAGAGCCGCCTGTGGGAGAACCTCGTCGGACGCAGCCTCGCGACCTGGAAGTTCTTCTACCCGCAGCTCCAGCAGTCGTTCCCGGAGCAGTTCGCCGGCGTCCCGCTGGAGCGATTCCACCGCGCGCTGAACAAGGTGCAGGCGTCGCTTCGGCGCGTCGACGCCGACGAGGTGACGTACTGCCTTCACATCATCCTTCGCTTCGAGCTCGAGCGGGACATCCTCTACGGTAACGTCGAGCTGCGAGACTTGCCCGAAGCCTTCGACGCGAAGATGCGCGAGTACCTCGGCCTGGAACCGCCGGACGTCTCACACGGCGTTCTCCAGGACGTCCACTGGTCGGACATGGGCCTGGGGTACTTCCCGACCTACGCGCTCGGCAACGTCGTCTCCGTGCAGCTGTGGGAGCGCGCGATCGCGGACCTCGGAGACCTCGACGAGCAGTTCGAGCGAGGAGAGTTCGGGCCGCTGCGGGACTGGCTCGGCACGCACGTCCATCGGCACGGCCGGGTGTTCACGCCCCAGGAGCTGCTCCAGCGCGCGGCCGGCGGCACCATGGATCCGGCACCCTATCTCGGCTACCTCGAGCGGAAGCTCGGCGAGCTCTTCGGCGCCGCCGTCGCCTGAGGGTCAGCCCCCTTCGCAGCGGCAGATGCGCTCGCCGAGCGCCCGGCGCTCGAACGGAAGTCCGCAGCGGGCGCACGTCGGGGGCAGGACACGGGCCTTCACGAGCAGCGCGCGCATGAGCGTCGCCCAGAGCAGCGCGTAGCCGAGGAGAAACGGACCGGTCATGCCCGCTTCTATCGGCCGCGGAGGCCGATCGGATTAGATCCGGATGGGGGCCCGCGGGCGATGTCCGCGACCCCGGGGAGCCGCTAAGATCGACCCGTGAGCTGGCTGTACATCGCCCTGCTCGCGCTTGCGCTCGCCGTGGTCGTCGGAGCGGAGTGGCCACGCTTCGGCGCACATGTCGGAGCCGACGCGCGCAGGCGCCGGGAGCGCGAAAAGCGGAAGGCATCGCTGCGAGTGGTGCCGACAGAAGCCGACGACTTTGCGGCCAGCGTCGAGCGCGATCTCGCGCAGCTGCCGACGATCGAGGAGACCGACCGCCGGGTCGACTAGCGCCGCACGGTGAAGGTCGCGCGCAGCGTTCGCGTGTTCGGGAGGATCGGCCCGACGTCCTCCATGTTCTTCGTCTCCTGGTAGTCCGCAACCATCACGCTCAGCGTGTGTCTCCCCGGCTTGCCCGCGGCACCCCGCACGGTGACGACGCCGGCGGCATAGGAGGCGGCGACGTGGCGGGCGTCGGCGACGGCGTAGATCGAGCTGGGATCGACCCCCGATCCGGCGTCGCGGACGGAGAGCCGTATCGAGGCGCCGGCGCGGACCGTGCGGGTGAGCAGCCTCACGGTCGGCGGCGTCACGTCGTTCAGCCAGAAGCGGAACGTGAACTTGCCGGGCGACGCGCCCGCCGGCGTGTCGAACACGAGGTCGTAGGCCCCCGGGGCCGGGAGCACTGCGCCGACGACGGGCTCGGCTGCGCCGAACCTCGCGTACGGGTTGATGTCGACGGGGAGGCCGGTGTAGCCGACGAGCCGGTTCTCGTCGCCTGCGACGACGAGCCGCGGGGCCACGCGCACTCCCTCGCCGCGCGAGAGGACGACCGCGCCGAAGTTCGCGATCGGCTTCGTCACCTGGATCCGGAACACCTGCTCCGGCCCGGAGAGATTGAGCGCGATCGTCGCCCCGAGGCTGCCCTCGGGATACCGGTACGTGGAGACGAGCGACGGCTTGCCGGCGGTGTCCCCGCGGTAGACGCCGGGCCGCGTGAGCGTCCGGTACGGCTCGTCCCCGAGCTTCGGCACCTCGACGCGGAACCAGTACGGGACGCGGCGCACGTCCGTGCCGCGCGTGAGGAGGACGAAGCCCGTCGCCTCGCCCTCCGCCGCTTCGGTGGCGACCGTGAGCGTGAGGCCCACCGTCGAGCCGGGAGTGACGGTGGTCGAAGTCGGCACGAGCGTCGTGCCGAGCGGCGCCTCGTCGGGCGCGACGGACACGGTCCACGGATCCGGCCCGCCGCCCGCATCGCTCACGGCGAGCTGCTGCGTCGTCGTGACGCCGCGCTCGACGAGACCGAATGACAGCCCGGTCGGGTCGGTGAAGATCAGCGGGTCATCCGCGCGCGGGATGTCGATCCGACCGCCGCCCTCCCGCAGCGGGGTCACCTCGGTCAGGGTTCCCGGGATGTGGACCGGATCACCGGTCGACTCGAGCGCCGACTTGATCTGCTCGACGGTCCACGACGGGTGGCGTTCCTTGAGCAGGGCGGCCGCGCCGGCGACGTGCGGCGTCGCCATGCTGGTGCCGCTCCAGTCGTGCGCAGACCACTGGTTGTGCGGGAGCGACGAAAGGATGTCGACCCCGGGCGCGGTCACGTCCGGCTTCATCTGGAGCGAGATCGGCGTCGGCCCGCTCGACGAGAAGTCGGCGATCTCGTCGGCCGGTCCCGTGTCGCCTTCGGTGGAGGCGGCGACCGTGATCGCCTGCGGCGCCGTGCCCGGCGAGCCGACCGAGCCACGGCCGGCGACGTCGTTGTCGTTTCCGGCGGCGATCACGGGCACGACGCCCGCGTCCGCGGCGTCGTCGATCGCCTGCACGACGACGTCGCGGGTCGGCTCGACCTCGGGCTCGCCGAGCGACAGGTTGATCACGTCCATGCCGTCCTTGACCGCCTGCTCGATGCCTGCGGCGATCTCCGGCGAGTTGCCGTCGAGCCCGAACTGCGCGGTCGGGATCGTCAACACCTTGTAGTTGCCGAGATAGGCCATCGGCGCGATCCCGGAGACGGTGAAGCGCTGCCCTCCGACGACGGCGATGGTGTTGTGGTCGCCTGCGGCGATGCCGGCGACGTTCGTCGCATGGTCCGAGTACTGCGGGTCGAAGGGCGTGTTCGCGTACTTCCAGGTCGGCTCGGCGGGGGCGAAGGCACGCGCGACGATCACCTTCGGGGTCGTGTAGGCGGTGTCGCCCAGCGGGAAGCCGGGGGGATAGGTGAAGCCTGCAGGGCTGAAGAAGATGTGGGTCTGGTCGAGGCCGTCGTCGATGATCCCGATCTTGATGCCGTTGCCGGCGGTGGCGAGCGTGGGCCCCCAGACCGTGGGCGCGCCGATCAGCTGGGGCGTACGGTCGAGCAGGTCGTGGTAGGTCACCGTCGGCCAGACGGTCAGGCCTTTCATCGCGTCGAGCCGGCCGAGCTGGGAGCGCGGCACGACCAGCGCGACGCCGTTGAGCACGACGCCGTAGTGCCACCGCACCCGCACCTGCGGGATCACACGCGCGACGCGTGCCTGGAGCTGCCGCTGCGCCGCCGCCAGCGTGCGCAGATAGGAGACGCTCGCAGGGGCACGCACGTTCAAGCGGTGGTGCACCGTCGTCGCCGATGCGAGGCCGCGGTCGCGGAGGATCGCCTCTGAGAGCGGCGGCTGCGGCAGCGTGACGACCACCTCGACGACGTCGCCGGCGCCGCCCGTCGCGGGCGGCCCGGTCCGCGCCGTGGCACCGCCCACCGCGAAGAGCGCGAATGAGCCGAGGACGATCGGGAAAAAGGCGGCGCGGGGCAGGCGGGGACATGGTACGCGCGAGCGCGGCCCGCGGTTTCACACGGCTACACTGTCCCTCCGCGCGGATGTGGCGGAATTGGTAGACGCGCACGGTTCAGGTCCGTGTGGGGGCAACCCCGTGGAGGTTCAAGTCCTCTCATCCGCATCGGCCGCAGCGTCTTAAACGGCGCTTAACGCGAATACCTCGTTCGCGGGGCGACGCGGGGCGGACGAGTCGTCAGGCTTCGAGATGGAAGTCTGCGACATAGGGGGCACGTTTCTTGGATCTGCGGCGTATCGGGTGCGCCCTCAGCGGGCACGGCTACGGCTACGCCGGTTTCCTGCTCGGCTCGCACCTCGAGCGTTGTGCGCATTGCGGCAAGGTGCGCGTCCGCCCGACGGTGGAACCCGGGCCCGGTCGGGAGCGGCGGCAGAGGGACCGGCCGCCGCCCGGGATGCCGGATCGGCGAACGAAGACTTAGAAACCTCACAACCGGCTCTCATTCCGGTCTCAGGCGCGGGCGCGATGCTGCCGGGAATCAACCCACGAAGGAGCAGACGTGAGCAGCGCGAACGTGACCCGCATGAATTGGAAGATCTCCGACCCCCAGGATGCCGTCGACGACGACATCCGCCACATCCGCGACCTCGTCTTCGTCCGCAACCTCCTCGCCAAGCGCGGGGCGACGTACGCGGAGCTGCGCGATTGCGACACGGTGATCGACGGCGTCCGCAGGCAGCTCGCGGACTCTGCCAAGCGCGCCTCCGCCCGCTTCGCGACAGCCGCGTAGCCCGCGGTCACGAAGCGAGCGCGGCGAGCACGTCGTCGGCGTGCGTCGCGGGTGTGACGTTGTGGAAGACCTTCTTCACGGTGCCGTCGGCGTCGATGACGAAGGTCGAGCGCCGGATGCCGATCGTCGTCTTGCCGAGGTACTTCTTCTCGCCCCAGGCGCCGTACCGCTCCGCGACTGCGTGGTCCGTGTCGGCCAGCAGCGTGAACGGGAGCTCGTACTTCTTCCGGAACTTCACATGCGAACGCTCGTCGTCCGGTGAGACGCCCAGGACGACCGCGCCGGCGCGCTCGAACGCACCGTAGGCGTCGCGGATCCCGCACGCCTGCGTCGTGCAGCCCGGCGTGTCGTCCTTCGGATAGAAGTACAGCACGACGGGCTTTCCCCTGAGGGCCGAAAGCCGCACCGCCTCGCCGGTGTCGGAGGTCAGCGTGAAATCGGGTGCGGGATCGCCTTCGGCAACCAACGTCGTTCCTCCTCGCTCGAGCGGTCGAGGGTGGCGCAGTGTCGGCAGCAGTAACGCCGTAGCGAGGATGCCTGTTCCCGCGACGGTCAGCCGGCCGCAGGGTGGCCGCGGACTCGCTCGTAGAGCTTCGTGGCCGCAGCGATCAGCCCGGCGCGGGTGGGAGGCTTCTTGACCGCGGTCGACCAGCCCTCCCCGACCAGATACAGGAAGGGGCCGTCCGCGAAGTAGATGTTCTCTCCCACCTGGCCGTTGCCGGACACGCGGAAGCCCCGAGCCCCCGGGATCGCTCCGACCGAATAGGCGGAGAAGGAGCCGCCGCCCGCCGCGTACTGCGCCTTGAAGCCGAGAAAGCCGGCGGCGAGCTCGGCCCGCGCTGCAGCGGGCGAGCCGAGCTGCATCACCCAGGAGACACCGGCCCGTAGGGACTGCCCCAGTCCCAGGTACTCGGAGAGCAGCTCCTTGAAGCCCTCTCGCCGCAGCCTCGCCAATTGAGCCGAGGCCTGCACCGGCGTGAGGGCGGAGTTCGCATCGACCCATGCTTTTGCGGTCTTGAACGGGATCGCGGCCCCGGGGCCGAACCCCGAGAGGTCACCCCGCTCGATCAGGCGCGCGCTCAACGGAAGCGGCTTCGGCGCCGCGACCGCCGCAGCTGCCGAGACCGCAAGGCAGCAGACGCCCGCCAACAGGACGATCGAAGATCGGAATCGACGCACCACGGAGCCGCAGTTTCTATCTGAAACGTCGCATCCTCTCGCTAGGGTGGCGCTTCCATGTTGACGGCGCACCACACGGTCGCATTCCTCGTACTCGGATCGACGTGGGGGGCTGCGCTCCTGGCCGGCCTCGCCTACTATCGCCGTCGCGAGCCGCGCGGGATCGTCACCCATCTGCTCGCGCTCACCCAGACGCTGCTCGTCGCCCAGGTGGGGCTCGGCCTGCTGCTCCTCTCCGAGCACCGGCGCGCGCCGCAGCGGCTGCACTACCTGTACGGCTCGCTCGCCCTCCTCGCGGCGCTGTCGCCCTGGCTGTACGCGCCCGCCGACCGGCGAGCCCGGCTCGCGTGGTTCGCGGGAGCTACCCTGCTGGCAGGAGCGCTCGCCGTACGGGCGTACATGACCGGGACGTGAGAGGTTTCTTCTCCCGCCTGAACCCGACCGTGCGCGGGTTCCTGATCCTCGCCGCGATAGCCGCAGTCGTCGTCCTGCTCCAGCTCGAGACGACGCTCGCGGCGTTGCTCGTGGTCGCGCGGATCGCGTTCCTGCTGGCGATCGCCTTCTTCGTCTTTCTCATGTGGCGGGAGCGCCGGGCCGAGATCGGGATGTGGTCGCTGCGCGCCCGCGTTGTTTTCTACGGCGCGGCGCTGCTCGCCGTCGCCGACCTCGGCGTGGACTGGTACGGCGGCGCCCATGGCCTGCAGGTGCTCGCGTTCGTCGTCGTGCTCGCGCTGTCCGGGTTCGCCATGTGGCGCACCTGGCGCGATCAACACACGTATTCGTAGGAACGGCTGCGCCGTTCCTACGATCGAGTTTGTGCTCCGCAGAGTGGCCGGCGGCGAAGCCGCCGGCCCGGTTCCTCCGGCCTTCGGTGTTGCGTGCGAGCGGTCGGCTAGACCTGCTGGGCGCGAACGGACGCACCGTCGAGCGCGTCCAGGGCCGCCCGCACCGGCACGAGCGTGCCGACGAAGATGGGCGTGTCGCGCTCGGTGTAGCGCGACGCCTCGCTTTCGCGCAGGGTCAGCATGAGGTGCATGAAGTCCGCGGGCTCGTCGCACTCGAAGACGGTCATGAACTCCTGGTCGTCGATCCCGAACGAGTAGGTCGTGTGGTTGTGGACGGTCTCGAACTCGTGCCCGACCCGCATGTGCTCGTCCATCGCCCGCTGCCGGTCGGCCTCCGGCAGCGCGTACCAGGGACGCACCTTCACGAAGGGATAGACGACGAGGTAGGGCGAGCCCTTCGGGACGATCTTGCGGGCCTTCCGTGCGCTCGTGTACTGGGAGGCCTTCGTCGTGGCCAGGTACGAGTACGGCGTCTCGAGCCAGCCCGCGAGCGGCGTCCCGTTCAGCGCGGTGCCGAGCTCGCCGAGGTCCTCGTACCGCTGTGTGATCTTCCAGAAGAAGAAGTCCGTCTCCGGGCGGACGCCCGTCGTCGTGTAGCAGCGGAGGGCGTCGAAGCGGTCGGCGAACTCCTCGATCACCTCGGCGAAGGCGTCCTTGCCCGCCTGGCGCTCCTCGTCCGGGAGCCGCCGCCAGGCCGGATCCACCCGGTAGAACGTGTAGGCGACGTACTGACCGCTCACGCCCGTGAATGCTAGCGGGCGGCGCCGGAGGCCTCGGCTACGGTAACGCCGGCGTGACCGGTCGTGTCCAGAACCAGCTGAAGGCCCTGCCGGCGAAGCCCGGCGTGTACCTGTTCCGCGACGCCGACGGCGAGGTGCTCTACGTCGGCAAGGCGAAGTCGCTGCGGCCCCGCGTCCGCTCCTACTTCCAGAAGACGACCGACGGGCGCGCACAGATCCGGCAGCTTCCCGAGCGCGTCGCCGATGTCGAGGTGATCGTCACCGGCACCGAGGTGGAGGCGCTCCACCTCGAGCAGAACCTCGTCAAGCGCCACCGGCCGCCCTTCAACGTGCGGCTGCGCGACGACAAGTCGTTCCCGTACATCGCGGTGACGATGGAGGACGAGTACCCGCGTGTGATGTTCACGCGCGAGCGGCACCGCCCCGGCGTCTGGTACTTCGGCCCGTACGCGAACGCGAAGAAGGTGCGCGAGACGCTCGACGTGCTCAACCGCGTCTTTCCGTACCGGCCGTGCGAGGGGCCGAAGCCGGGGCGGCACTCGGGGATTCCGTGCCTCGACTACCACATCGACCGCTGCCTGGCTCCCTGCGTCGGCTACGTCTCGCAGGAGGACTACCGCGCGATCATCGAGGCGGTGATCGAGTTCCTCTCCGGTGCCGTGAAGCCGATCCAGCGCGAGCTCGAGCAGAAGATGCAGGTCGCGGCCCGCGCGGAGCGATTCGAGGAAGCGGCCCGCTACCGCAACCGGCTGTTCGCGGTGCAGCATCTCGTCGAGCGGCAGTCGGTCGAGCGGCAGTCGGGGGGCGCCGCCGACGTGATCGGCTTCGCCTCCGACGACGACCGCGCCGTCGTCCAGATCTTCCCGCTGCGCGGCGGCAAGATGGTCGACCGGCATTCGTTCCACCTCGAGAACGTCGGCGGCCAGGACATGACGACGGTGCTCGAGTCGTTCTGCCTCGAGTACTACGGCAACGCTCCGAACGTGCCGCCGCAGATCGTCGTCCCGCGCGACGCCGGCGATCTGTCCGCGCTCGCCGAGCTCCTCTCGGAGCGTCGTGGATCACGAGTCGAGGTGCGCACGGCCGAGCGCGGCGAGAAGCGGCGGCTCCGCGACCTCGCCGACGAGAACGCGCGGCACACGCTCGCCACCGAGCAGGCGCAGACGGAGCAGAAGCAGGCCCGCCGCTACGAGGCCCTCGAGGAGCTCCGCGAGGCGCTCAACCTCGAGTCCCTCCCGATCCGAATCGAGTGCTACGACATCTCGCACGCGATGGGCCAGGACTCGGTCGGCTCGATGGTCGTCTTCCAGGATGCCGTCGCGAAGAAGTCGGACTACCGCAAGTTCGGGATCAAGACGGCGGACGCCGACGCGGACGACTTCGCCGCGATGGCGGAGGTGATCTCGCGCCGGTTCGCGAGGCATGCAACCGACGACGCCTCGTTCGCGGCGACGCCGAACCTCGTCGTCGTCGACGGCGGCAAGGGCCAGCTCTCGGCTGCGCTGGAGGCGATGCACGCCTACGAGCTGCCGCGCGTGGCCGTGATCGCGCTCGCGAAGCGGATCGAGGAGGTCTTCGTTCCCGGCCGGAGCGACCCGATCGTGCTCTCGCGCCACAACCCGGGCCTCCAGCTCCTGCAGCGGCTCCGGGACGAGGCGCATCGCTTCGCGCTCGACTTCCACCGGCAGCGGCGCGAGTCGCGCGGCTTCGCCTCGATCTTCGACGAGCTGGCCGGCGTCGGGCCGGCGCGGCGACGGGCGCTCCTCCGGCACTTCGGCTCGGTCGAGGAGATGCTCGCCGCAGGCCAGGACGAGCTCGAGGGCGTTCCGGGCCTGCCGGCGGCCACCGCCCGCCGGATCTACGCCCAGCTCCACAAGGCGGGCCGTGCGTAGCGCGCGCAACTCTTACACGGGGCTCAAGGAACGTTAACGGCGTGCCGTTACCTTCCCGGGATGGCGCTCCATCTGATCGCCGACGACCTCCGCGACCACGCCTGGTACGAGGAGCTGTTCGTGCGCACGATCGCCGAGGTCGAGGAGTTCGCCGCCTGCTGGGCGGCCTTCGAGGAGCTCGTGGCCTCCGGCGGCGACGAGCCGACCGAGCCCTAGCCGCCGCCTTCGTCCGGCGCGAGGAACGGGTAGCGGTAGTCGGTCGGCGGCACGAACGTCTCCTTGATCGTGCGCGGGGAGACCCAGCGGATCAGGTTCCACATCGAGCCGGCCTTGTCGTTCGTGCCCGAGGCGCGCGCGCCGCCGAACGGCTGCTGACCGACCACTGCGCCCGTCGGCTTGTCGTTGACATAGAAGTTGCCCGCCGCGTAGCGGAGCTTCTCCCGCGCGGCGTCGACGGCCGTCCGATCGCGCGCGAACACCGCGCCCGTGAGCCCGTACGGTGCGCCGCGGTCGATCAGGTCGAGCGTCTCGTCGTAGCGGCGCTCGTCGTATACGAACGCGGTCACGACCGGCCCGAACAGCTCCTCGCGCATCGTGCGGAAGCCCGGGTCGCTCGTCTCGATCACCGTCGGCTCGACGAACCAGCCGTCCCTGTCTTCGGTGCCGCCGCCGACGAGCACCGACGCCTTGCCGCCGGACGCCTTCGCCTCGTCGATCGCCGCCTTCTGCGTCGCGAACGAGCTGCCGTCGATCACCGCGCCCATGAAGTTCGAGTAGTCGGAGACGTCGCCCATGCGCAGCCCGCGCACCTGCTCGACCAGCCGCTCGCGCAGCTCCGGCCAGAGGTTCGACGGTGCGAAGATCCGCGACGCCGCCGAGCACTTCTGGCCCTGGTACTCGAACGAGCCGCGCACGATCGCCGTCGCCAGCGCGTCCACGTCTGCGGAGGGGTGCGCGACGATGAAGTCCTTGCCGCCGGTCTCGCCGACGATGCGGGGGTAGTTGCGGTAGCTGTCCAGGTTGGTCGCCACCGTCTTCCACATGCCGTTGAAGACGTCCGTCGAGCCGGTGAAGTGGATGCCCGCGAGGCCGGGGCTCGCGAGCGCGGGATCGCCGACCTGCGAGCCCGAGCCGTAGACGAGGTTGATGACGCCGGGCGGCAGCCCCGCCGCCTCGTAGAGCTTCATCAGCCACCAGGCGCCGTACGCCGCCGTCGAGGCGGGCTTCCAGACCACGGTGTTGCCCATGAGCGCGACCGAGGTGGGGAGGTTGCCCGCGATGGCGGTGAAGTTGAACGGCGTCACCGCGAAGACGAAGCCCTCCAGCGGCCGGTACTCGAGCCGGTTCCAGACGCCCGGCGACGACACCGGCTGCTCCTCGTAGATCCGCGTCATGTACCGGACGTTGAAGCGCCAGAAGTCGATGAGCTCGCAGGCGGAGTCGATCTCCGCCTGGTGCGCCGTCTTCGACTGGCCGAGCATCGTCGCCGCGTTCAGCGTCGAGCGCCACGGCCCGGCGAGCAGCTCCGACGCGCGCAGGATGACGGCGGCGCGCTCCTCCCACGGCGTGCGCGACCAGTCCTGCCACGCTGTGGCCGCGGCGGCCACGGCGCGCTCGACCTCGGCGGCGCCTCCCTTGTGCACCGTCGCGAGCACGTGCGCGCGCCGATGCGGCATCACCGCTTCGAACGTGTCCCCGGTGCGCACCTCCTCGCCGCCGATCACGAGCGGCAGGTCGAGCTGCTGCGACGCGAGCTCGCGCAGCCGCCGGCTCAGCTCCTCGCGCTCGGGGCTGCCGGGGGCGTAGGACTTGACGGGCTCGTTGTACGGCTCCGGTGCACGGAAGATCGCGTGGGTGCTCATTGCGAGGATTCTAGGATTCATGCCGTGGCGGTGACGCAGGTCGCCTACCAGGCGGAAGGCTGGGGCGTCGGGGAGCTGTGGCTCGAGGACGGCCGGGTGGTCTGGCACGAGCTGCCCTGGCCGCGGGCAGGCGCGCCGGCCCGGGCGGGGGGCGCGCTGGGGTTCGCGGCGGAGCTCGTCGGCCGCCTCCAGGCGTACTTTGCCGGCGAGGCCGTCACCCTCGCCGACGTCCCCGTCGACCTCGAGTACGAGACGCCGTTCCTCGAGCGGTGCGCGCGCGCCCTGCGGGAGGTTCCGCGCGGCGACGTCGTGACGTACGGCGAGCTCGCCGCGCTCGCCGGCGCACCGGGCGCGGCCCGCGCGGCCGGCAGCTTCTGCGCGCGCAACCGGCTCGGCCTCTTCGTCCCCTGCCACCGCGTCGTCGCCGTCGGCGGCCTCGGCTCGTACGGCTCGTTCGGCGTCGCGTACAAGCGCCGCCTGCTGGAGCTGGAAGGTGCCTCTCTCCGCTGACCTGCGCCAGGAGCTCGCGGCGATCGCTCCGCAATCCGACTGCGACCGGCTCGCGGAGCTGTCCGGGCTCTTCCACGTCGCGGGCAGCGTCCACCTGCGCGGGCGCGGGAACGTGGCGGTGCATCTCGACCTCTCGAGCTCGGCCGTCGCCCGCCGCGCATTCGCGCTCCTGCGCGCGGTCGAGGTCGAGTCGGAGATCCGCACGTACCAGCGGCGGGCCTTCGATCGGGCGACCCGCTACCAGCTTCACGTCGAAGGGGCGCCGCACGCGTACGCCACGCTCCACAGGGCAGGCGTCCTCGACGTCTCCCACCACCCGCTCGAGCACCCGCCCCAGCGAGTGCTGGCCCGTCGCTGCTGCCGCGGCGCCTACCTGCGGGGCGCGCTCCTCGGCGCCGGCTCGATCAGCGGCCCGCGCGACCCGCACCTCGAGATCCGCACCGCCGAGGTCGAGGGCGCCCGCTTCCTCGCGGCGGTCGCCGCTCGCGACGGGGCCGAGCTACGCGTCGCCGAGCGCGCGCGGCACGCGGTCGCATATGCGAAGGGGACCGAGGCGATCGCCGACGTGCTCGTCGTCGCCGGAGCGGCCGACGTCGTGCTCGTGCTCGAGGAGACCTCCGTGCTCGCGGCGGCGCGGGGTGACGCGAACAGGCTCGCGAACGCGGATCACGCGAACCTCGTGCGCACGAGCCGCGCGGCGCATGCGCAGCTCGAGGCGGTGGGGAAGCTGCACCTCGACGCGCTCCCGGACGATCTCCGGGAGCTGGCGGCGCTGCGCCTGCGGCATCCGACGCTCTCGATCGCCGAGCTGGCCGCGCGGTGCCGCCCGCCGACGACGAAGGCCTCCGCGTACCGGCGCCTGCGGCGCCTGCAGCAGCTCGCGGAGGACCGCTGAGTTACGAGTTACAAAGTCTCTAGCTGGCCGCAAGACGAGGCGTCATACTCGTCCGCGGCGGGTCCGCGCTCGTCCGGCGACGGATTCAGACCCCGTCCGCCGCCACGGTCTCGGGTGTGGTTGAACCGGAGGGGAGGGTCGTCCTCGGAGCTTCCCCTCCGGGCCCGCCTTCGGCGGCACCGGAGGGTATGAAGCCGCCGCGACCTCGGCGGGCCCCGAGGGCGGAAGCGCCGGCGAGCCGCAGCCGTTCGTCACGTATTTCCGTGGAAAACCCGACCGGTGTGCGGCCACCTGCGTAGTTCCCCGCAGAGGACCCTGGCTAGACTCGACGCAGAGACGAAACGACGAAGACGAAAGGCTTGGACATGGCGAAGATCAGGGTCGGCATCAACGGATTCGGCAGGATCGGGCGCAACTTCCTGCGGGCACAGCTTCAGAAGGAAGGCGACTTCGAGATCGTCGCAGCGAACGACATCGGCGACTCGAAGACCATGGCGCACCTGTTGAAGCACGATTCCACGCTCGGCACCCTCGCGGAGAGCGTCGAGGCCGGCGACGGGTTCATCCGCGTCGACGGGCACGAGATCAAGTTCCTGTCCGAACGGGACCCCGCTGGTCTGCCGTGGGCCGAGCTCGGCGTCGACGTCGCACTCGAGTCGACCGGGCTCTTCAACAAGCGCGAAGGCGGCGAGAAGCATCTCGACGCGGGCGCGAAGAAGGTCGTCTTCTCGGCTCCCGCGAGCGACCCCGACTTCACCGTCGTGCTCGGCGTCAACGACCGCGCCTACGACCCGGAGAAGCACCACATCATCTCGAACGCGTCGTGCACGACGAACTGCATCGCGCCCGTTGCGAGGATCCTCCACGAGGCCTACACGATCGAGCGCGGGTTCATGACGACGATCCACGCGTACACGAACGACCAGAGGATCCTCGACCTGCCGCACAAGGACCTTCGGCGCGCCCGTGCGGCGGCGATCAACCTCATTCCGACCTCGACGGGCGCTGCCCGCGCGATCGGGATCGTGCTGCCCGAGCTGAAGGGCAAGGTCGACGGCATGTCGATGCGCGCGCCGGTGCCCACCGGCTCGATCGTCGACTTCGCCGTGCAGGTTGCGAACGAGACGAGCGTCGAGGCCGTCAACGAGCTCTTCAGGTCGAAGTCCGACACCGGCGACTTCGAGGGGATCCTGCTCTACTCGGACGAGCCGCTCGTCTCGACGGACATCGTCCACTCGCCGTACTCTTCGATCTTCGACAGCGGCCTGACGATGGTGAACGGCCCGCTCGTGAAGGTGTTCTCCTGGTACGACAACGAGTGGGGCTACAGCTGCCGGCTGGTCGACCTCATCGCGAAGATCGGCCAGACGCTGCCCGCCGCGGTCGCGGCGTAGGAGGAGCGATGCGTCTGCCACGCTCCGTCCGCGACGCCGACGTCGCGGGCAAGACGGTTCTGGTCCGCGCCGACCTCAACGTCCCGCTGCAGGACGGCAAGGTCGCGGACGACACGCGCATCCGCGCGTCGCTGCCGACGCTGCGGCTGCTGCTCGACAACGGCGCCGCCGAGGTTCGCGTCTGCTCGCACCTCGGCCGGCCGAAGACGGAGGAGGACCGCGCGAGGTACACGATGCGTCCCGTCGAGGAGCGGCTCCGCGAGCTCCTGCCCGACCCGCGCGTCCGCGTGCTCGAGAACACGCGCTTCAACCCGGGCGAGACGAAGAACGACATGGGCTTCGCGCGCGAGCTCGCCGCGGGCTGCGACGTGTACGTCGACGACGCCTTCGGCTCCGCGCATCGCGCCCACTCCTCGACCGAGGCCGTCGCACGGCTGCTTCCCGCCTACGCCGGCCTGCTGCTGGAGGAGGAGCTGGCGCAGCTCGGCCGGCTCCTCGGCGAGGTCGAGCGCCCCTTCGTGATCGTCTCCGGCGGCGCGAAGGTGGACGACAAGCTCGGCGTGCTCCAGCATCTCGGCGGCCGCGCCGACGAGGTCCTCGTCGGCGGCAAGATGGCCGAGCAGATCCGCGAGGAGAACCCGCTCGACTTCGCCGTGGAGCTCCCCGCCGACGTCGTCGGCGCGGCGGCGTTCGCGGAGGACGCCGAGCTGGGCGTCTACCCGTTCGACGGGCTGCCCGACGGCTGGCTCGGGCTCGACATCGGGCCGGAGACGCGTGGGCACTTCGCGGCGATGATCGCCGCGGCGAGGACGATCTTCTGGAACGGGCCGATGGGCGTGTTCGAGTGGCCGCGCTTCGCGGAGGGGACGAAGGCCGTCGCCCAGGCGGTGGCCGGCAACGAGCGGGCCTTCTCGGTGGTCGGCGGCGCCGACTCCGTGCGGGCGCTCAACGAGCTCGGGCTCGCGGGCCGGATCTCCTGGGTCTCGACCGGCGGCGGCGCGAGTCTCGAGCTGCTCGAGGGCAGGGAGCTGCCCGGCGTCGCCGCGATCCCGTCCGCCGTCGGGTCACCGGCGTGATCGTCGCCGGCAACTGGAAGATGTACGCGGGGCCGGATCCGCGCGAGCTCGCGGACCGCCTGGCGAGCGTGTCCGGCGTCGAGGTCGTCGTCTGCCCGCCCTTCACCGGGCTCGCGGCGTGCGTGCATGCCGGCCTGGCGACGTACGCGCAGAACGTCCACTGGGAGCGGGAGGGCGCCTATACGGGCGAGGTCTCGGCCCCGATGCTGCTCGGGATCGGCGCCGCCGGCTCGCTCGTCGGCCACTCCGAGCGCCGGCAGTACTTCGGCGAGACGGACGAAGGCGTCGCCCGCCGCGCGGCTGCGGCCCTCGCGGCCGGCCTCGACGTGATCGCCTGCGTCGGCGAGACGCTCGCCGAGCGCGAGGCGGGTGAGACCGAGGAGGTCCTCCGCCGCCAGGTGTCCGTGCTCGAGGCGCATGCGCGCCTCGTCGTCGCGTACGAGCCCGTATGGGCGATCGGCACCGGGCTCACCGCGACGCCCGAGACGGCGCAGGATGCCCACGCCTTCATCAAGAGCCTGCTCGACGTGCCGGTGCTCTACGGCGGCTCCGTGAAGCCCGACAACGCGGTCGAGCTGATGGTGCAGCCGGACGTCGACGGCGCCCTCGTCGGCGGAGCCTCGCTCCAGGTCGAGTCGTTCGCCGCGATCTGCGAGGCGGCCGCGGCGGCCGCGTGATGCAGACCTTCCCGCTTGTGACGCTCGTCATCCTCGACGGCTGGGGCTGCGCCCCGCCGGGCCCCGGCAACGCCGTCGACCTCGCGGACACGCCGGTCTTCGACCGGCTGTGGGCGGAGTACCCGCACACGACGCTCGTCGCCTCCGGCGAGGCGGTCGGCCTGCCCGCAGGGCAAATGGGCAACTCCGAGGTCGGCCATCTCACGATCGGCTCGGGGCGGGTGCTCGACCAGGACTTCCAGCGGGTCAACCGCGCCGTCACGGACGGGAGCCTGTACGAGAACGAGGCGCTCGTCTCCGCCTACCGCCGCGCGTGCGAGCGCGGGGGAGACGTCCACCTGCTCGGGCTCGTCTCGTACGGCGGCGTCCACTCGCACATCGACCACCTGCGCGCGCTGCTCGAGCTCGCACAGCGCGAGGGGATGGCGGAGCGCACCTGGATCCACGCATTCACCGACGGCCGCGACGTCTCGCCGCACTCCGCGGTCAAGGACCTCGCCGAGCTCCCGGCCGAGCGGATCGCGACCGTCGCGGGGCGCTACTACGCGATGGACCGCGACAAACGCTGGGAGCGGACGCAGCTCGCCCTCGACGCGATCGTCGCCGGCGAAGGCGCGCGCGCGGACGACGCGGTGGCCGCCGTCCAGGCCAGCTACGACGCCGGTGTCACCGACGAGTTCATCGTCCCGGTCGTGCTGGACGGCCGGCCACGACTCCGGCCGGGCCTCGACGCCGCCGTCTTCTTCAACTTCCGGCCGGACCGCGCGCGCCAGCTGTGCGCGAAGCTCGGCGAGCTCGAAACCGATCTCACGACGATGACGAAGTACCGGGAGGACTTCTCGTTCCCCGTTGCGTTTCCCGAGCAGACCGTCGAGATGGTCATGGCCGAGGTGCTCGCCCAGCACGGCGTCCGTCAGCTCCACACCGCGGAGACCGAGAAGTACGCGCACGTCACGTACTTCTTCAACGGCGGCCGCGAGGAGGAGTTCCCGGGCGAGACGCGCATCCTCGTCCCCTCGCCGCGGGACGTGCCGAGCTACGACCACAAGCCGGAGATGTCGGCGCCGGAGCTCACCGACCGCTTCGTCGACGAGATCGGCAAGGGCTACGCGTTCGCCGTGATCAACTTCGCGAACCCCGACATGGTCGGCCATACCGGCGTGATCCCGGCTGTGATCAGAGCCGTCGAGACGACGGACGCCTGCCTCGGTCGCGTCGTCGAGGCCGTCGGGCGGGCAGGCGGCGTCTGCCTCGTCACGGCCGACCACGGCAACGCCGAGAAGATGCTCGAGGACGACGGCGTCAGCCCCCACACCGCCCACACGACGAACCTGGTCCCCTTGATTCTCACCGCAAACGGCCTCACATTGAGACCCGGCGAGCTCTCCGACCTGATTCCGACAGCGCTCGCCCTGCTCGGCTACCCAAAACCCTTACAGATGACAGGCGAGAACCTTACGGACGCCGACCGCTGATGCGACTACCATGAGGGCTCTTGTCACTGCCTCAGCCTGACTTCGGCGTTCTGCGGAAGGCGCAGCGAGGTGACGAGCGCGCCTTCTCGATCATCGTGCACGCCTATCAGGTGCCGGTGTTCAACTACGTCCTGCGCATCGTCGGCGACCGGGCCCTCGCCGAGGACCTGACGCAGGAGG
>Ga0187766_10000441_pt1 | contig 23014 bp, 21 predicted proteins | sample 0216_QUI02_MP05__4_FD_132971 | JGI IMG/M metagenome (GOLD analysis project Ga0187766, IMG submission 132971) | Tropical peat soil microbial communities from peatlands in Department of Meta, Colombia - 0216_QUI02_MP05_20_MG | ecosystem: Environmental > Terrestrial > Soil > Wetlands > Peat ... | reverse complement strand
TGGTCAAGAGCCTCGACACCGGCGACGGCGTGCTGATCTTCTCCGACATTTACGGCGCAACACCGTGCAACCTCGCCGCCAAGCTCCTTAGCCCGGGCCGCATCGAAGCCGTGGCCGGGGTCAGCCTGCCGATGCTGGTGCGGGCCTTCACTTACCGCGGCAAAGGCATGGAAACAATGATCAAGAAGGCGATCAGCGGCGGCTGCGACGGCGTGCTGCATCTCGAAGTCCCCCCTGTGTATGCAGCAACGCGAGCTTGAGATCATCAACAAGCTGGGGCTGCACGCGCGCGCGGCGGCCAAATTGACGCAACTCGCGGGCAAGTACCAAAGCGAGGTCTCGGTCGGCCGCAACGGGCGCAAGATCAACGCCAAGAGCATCATGGGCGTGATGATGCTGGCCGCAGGCAAGGGCGCCAGGATCACGCTGGAGACCGAAGGCCCCGACGAGGTCGAAGCCATGGACGCGATCGTCGACTTGATCAACGACTACTTCGGCGAGGGTCAATGACGCGGGGCGCGGCTGGCAAGGTGAACTCGCCGAAAATTCCGTTGACCAACCGGAGTTCAGGCGCTCTCCTACCGATGCAGATCCGATCGCGCCCCATCCTCTTGCAGCGGCAGCCGTGAGTTTCCTGCTGCACGGCATCGGTGTCTCCGGGGGCATCGCGATCGGCCGCGCTCAGCTCGTATCGCACGCGACGCTCGAGGTCGCGCATTACAACATCGCCGCCGAGCAGCTGGGCTCGGAAGTCGAGCGCCTCGAGCAGGCGTTTCGCACGGTGCAAAGGGAGCTGGAGAGTCTGCACGGGGCGATGAGCTCGGAGGACGTGCCGGCCGAGTTCGGCGCCTTCCTCGACGTGCATTGGATGATCTTGAGGGACCCGACTCTTGCCGACGCGTCGAAGCGGATGATCGCGGAGCAGCATTGCAATGCCGAATGGGCGCTCACCCAGCAGATGGGAGTGCTGGTCGAGCAGTTCGACGCCATCGAGGATCCGTACTTGCGCGAGCGCAAAGCCGACGTGGTCCAGGTCGTGGAGCGGGTGCTCAAGGTGCTGCTGGGCAAGCCCGGAACAGTGCGTCGCGAAAGCGCCGAGGAGCAGACCATCCTCGTCGCGCACGACTTGTCGCCGGCCGACATCATCCAGTTCAAGGGCCATCACTTCGCCGCGTTCCTCACCGATCTCGGCGGCGTCACCTCGCACACCGCCATCGTCGCCCGCAGCCTGAACGTGCCCGCGGTCGTCGCCACCCACAGTGCACGGACGCTGATCCGAGACGACGAGCTGGTGATCGTCGACGGCACGAGAAACATCGTCATCGTCGATCCCGACCGCTCGGTGCTCGCCGAGTACCGGCTCAGGCAAGGCGAGTTCGAGCTCGAGCAGAAGAAGCTGCGGCGGCTCACCGCCACGCGGGCAACGACGCTCGACGGCCACCATGTCGAGCTGCTCGCCAACATCGAGCTTCCGGAGGATCTCGACCGGGCGCTGGAGGCAGGGGCCGCCGGGGTGGGCCTGTTCCGCAGCGAATTCCTGTTCCTCAATCGCGACGGGCTTCCGTCCGAGGACGAGCAATTCGAAGCGTACCGCAAGGTTGCCGAAGGAATGGACGGCAAGCCGGTGACGATTCGCACCTTCGACCTGGGCGCCGACAAGGACAAGGAAGGCCTCGACGGTCTCTCCCGGGTCGCGCCGAATCCCGCCCTCGGCCTGCGCGCAGTGCGCTTCTGTCTCGCCGAGCCGCGGCTCTTTCACACCCAGCTGCGGGCGATACTTCGAGCTTCGCACTACGGGGACGTGAAAATCCTGATCCCGATGATCGTCTCCGCGGTCGAGGTCGATCAGACCCTGGCGATGGTCGCGCAGGCGAAGGAGAGTCTGCGCGAGCAGGGGCTGCCGTTCGATGCCGGCATCGAGGTGGGCGGGATGATCGAGATTCCCGCCGCAGTGCTCGCCATCGGCATGTTCACCAAGCGTCTGGACTTCCTGTCGATCGGCACCAACGATCTGATCCAGTACACGCTGGCGGTCGATCGCGCCGACGACACGGTCTCGCATCTGTACGATCCGCTGCATCCCGCGGTGGTGAAGCTCGTCGCGATGGCGATCTCGACCGCGGGCAAGGCGGGCGTTCCGATCGCTGTTTGCGGCGAGATGGCGGGCGAGGTCGAAATGACCCGCTTGCTGCTGGGCATGGGTTTGCGCAACTTCTCGATGCACCCGCAACATCTGCTGGCGGTCAAGCAGCGGGTGCTCACGACCGATGTCGGGAAGATCGCCCCGCTGGTCGAGCGCATGCGCAGGAGCGACGATCCGGTCAAGCTCGCCGCACTGCTCGCGAAGCTCAACGATTGACTTTCGGAGGCGGGGCGGTAGACTAGGCTGGCAGCAGTCAGCCGATGCGAAGACCTCGCGCGTCGTGCTATCGGTACAAGGAGGCTGAGGCGCGCCAATTTGACGATCAGCTTGCGGGCGCGTAACAAATTCGGCTAAAGCGGCGAGGACATTCCGACCCGATTGGCTCAAAGCTGATCGGGTCTTTTCATTTGTGCGTCGGACTGAACTTGAACGACATAGCGACCTCGGTAGGCATCGTCACTCCGCGGAAGGCGGTATTCACGGAGCCGCTGACGCTCGCCTCCGGCGCGACGCTGCCTTCGTTTGAGCTGATGTACGAGACCTACGGCACGCTCAACGCCGAGCGCTCGAATGCCGTGCTGGTCTGCCATGCGCTCAACGCCTCGCACCACGTCGCCGGCGTGCACGCCGGCGAGAGCGAAAGCGAAGGCTGGTGGGACAACATGGTCGGCCCGGGCAAGCCCGTCGACACTCGGCATTTCTTCGTGGTCGGCGTGAACAATCTTGGAAGCTGCTTCGGCTCGACCGGACCGGCGTCGATCAACCCCACCACCGGCAAGCCTTGGGGCGCCGACTTCCCCATCATCACCGTCGAGGATTGGGTCGATGCCCAGGCGAGGCTCGCCGACCACCTCGGCATCGAACGCTTCGCCGCGGTGATGGGCGGGAGCCTGGGAGGCATGCAGGCGCTCTCTTGGGCGATACGCTACCCCGAGCGCATCGCCAATTCGCTGGTGATCGCTGCGGCGCCGAATCTGTCGGCGCAGAACATCGCGTTCAACGAGGTGGCCCGTGCCGCGATCCTGACCGATCCCGAATTCCACGAGGGCCACTTTTACGACTTCGGCGTCAAGCCGGTGCGGGGCTTAAGGGTGGCGCGCATGATCGGGCACATCACCTACATTTCGGACGAGCAGATGGCGGAGAAATTCGGCCGCCAGTTGCGCGGCGGCATCAACTTCAGCTTCGAACCCGAATTCCAGATCGAATCGTACCTGCGCTACCAAGGCGAGAAGTTTTCCGAGTATTACGACGCCAACACCTACCTGCGCATCACCAAGGCGCTCGACTACTACGACCCGGCCGCCGCATTCGGGGGAAACCTCGCCCGCGCCCTTGCGCCCGCGAAATGCCGCTTCCTGGTGATCTCGTTCACCACCGACTGGCGCTTCTCTCCTGCGCGAGCGCGAGAGATCGTCAAGGCGCTGGTGGAAAACCGTCGCGACGTGTCCTATGCCGAGATCGTCGCGCCCCACGGCCACGATGCCTTCCTGCTCGATACGCCGCAGTATCACGCCGTCGTGCGCGCCTATCTCAGCCGGGCGCTCGCACCATGACGCTGTCGATGCGCCCCGACTTCTCGACGATCGCCGGCTGGATCGCTCCGGGCGAGCGCATCCTCGACTTGGGCTGCGGCGACGGCAGCCTGCTCAAGCACCTGCGCGAATCGCGTGGCGCGACCGGCTATGGCGTGGAAATCGACGACGGCGGCGTGCTTGCCTCGATCGGCAACGGAGTCAACGTCATTCAGAGCGACCTGGAAAGCGGCCTCGCCGGCTTCGACGACCAGTCCTTCGACAGCGTGATCCTTTCGCAGACGCTGCAGGCGATGCACCGCATCGAATCGATCGTCGCGGAGATGCTGCGCGTCGGCCGCGAGGCGATCGTCTCCTTTCCCAACTTCGGCCACTGGTCGCATCGCATGCAGGTTCTGCGCGGGCGCATGCCCGTCTCGCCGAGCCTGCCCTACCAGTGGTACAACACTCCGAATGTGCACCTGTGCACGGTAGCGGACTTCGACGCGTTCTGCGCCGCGCGGCGTTTTCGCGTGGACGAGCGCGTGGTGCTCCACGATGCGCGGCGCGTGTGGTTCCTGCCGAACCTCTTCGGGTCACTCGCCATCTACCGCTTCCGCAGCCCCTAGTGGCCTGTAACGCCCAATTCAATACTGTCTGGCTTGCCATAACACTGCGTTCAGTACCGAATCGGACTGCACAGGCCACCGCCCTATACAATTCCGGCGATGACCGGGTCCGGCCAACCGCTCGTCGCCGCGCTGCTCAACCGGCGGATGCTCATCTGCATTTTCACCGGCTTCAGCTCCGGGCTGCCGCTCTACGTCCTGATCAACCTGCTGCCGGCGTGGCTGCGATCGGAGCACGTGGATCTCAAGGCGATCGGACTCTTCGGGTTGATCCAGCTGCCCTTCACCTGGAAATTCCTGTGGTCGCCGCTGGTTGACCGCTACGCGCTGCCGGTGCTCGGGCGGCGGCGCGGCTGGATGCTCGCCACACAGCTCCTGCTGCTCGCGTCGATCCCGCTGTTTGGCGCCCTGCAACCGCAGCTCGAGTTGTGGACGATCGCCTACCTTGCGGCGGCGGTCGCATTCTTCGCGGCGACCCAGGACATCGTCCTCGACGCCTATCGCCGCGAGTTGCTGCCCGATCTCGAGCTGGGCTTGGGCAACGCGATCCACGTGCAGGCGTACCGCATCTCGAGCCTCATTCCGGGAGCGATGTCTCTGATCCTGGCCGATTACCTGCCGTGGCAGAGCGTGTTCACCGTCACCGCGCTGTTCATGCTCCCGGGCATCGCCAATACGCTGCTGGTGAGCGAGCCGGTGCTTGCACGGCCCGGCCCGCGCACGCTCGGCGAAGCGGTGGTCGAGCCGTTCCACGAGTTCGTCACCCGTCAGGGGTGGAGGCAGGCAGCGCTGGTGCTGGCGTTCATCTTTTTCTACAAGCTGGGCGACTCGATGGCCACCGCGCTGGCCACCCCGTTCTATCTCGACATGGGATTCACCAAGTCGCAGATCGGGCTGGTCGCCAAGAATGCGGGCCTGTGGCCGAGCATTTTCGGCGGGCTCCTAGCGGGCGTGTGGATGCTCAAGATCGGCATCAATCGTGCCTTGTGGCTTTTCGGAGCCGTGCAACTCGTGTCGATCCTTGGCTTTGCGTGGCTTGCGCATGTCAACCAGCCGGACCTCGCGCTGCTTGCCGGCGTGATCGGCTTCGAAGCGCTCGGCGTGGGCCTGGGCACCGCCGCCTTCGTCGCTTTCATCGCCCGCACGACCGATCCTCGTTACACTGCAACGCAGTTCGCGCTGTTCACCAGCCTCGCGGTCGTACCGCGCTCGGTCGTCAACGCGTCGACCGGCTGGATGGTGGAAGCGATGGGCTGGGTCGACTTCTACCTGGTTTGCACAGCGCTTGCGCTGCCGGGGATGGCGCTCTTGTGGCGCGTCGCGCCCTGGAACGAGCCGCTGCCGAAGACCTGAAGTGAACTGCCCTCCGCTGGTTACTCGGGAACGCCGCTCTGGAAGAAGCTCGGCCTCAAGTCGGGCTTGCGCATGTTCGTGCTGAACGCGCCCGCGGAGCCGCCTTTCGAGGGCAGGAACGGCAATGACCGTTCCAGCCGGCCGGGAGCGACAAAGCCGCCTACGCCCCATTCAGGTCTAAGTCGTAGTCGATGATGAGCGGCGCGTGATCGGAAAAGCGCCGGCGCTTGTAGATGGTTGCGGAGCGCGCCGTGGCAGCAATGCCCGGCGTCGCGATCTGGTAGTCGATGCGCCAGCCCACGTTCTTGGCCCAGGCCTGACCGCGATTGGACCACCAGGTATACTGCCCGGGCTCCTTGTTGAGGCGCCGGAAAACATCAACGAAGCCCAGCTCGTCGAACACCCGGCTCAGCCACGCGCGTTCCTCGGGCAGGAATCCCGAATATTTCTGATTGCTGCGCCAGTTCTTGAGATCGATCGGCTGGTGCGCGATGTTCCAATCGCCGCAGAGAATGACCTCGCGCCCGGACTCGCGCAGCCGCTCCAGGTGCGGGAGGAACGATTCGAGGAAGCGGAATTTAGCCGCCTGTCTCGCGGGCGAGCTCGAGCCCGAGGGAAAGTACACGCTTACGATCGACACGCTCCCGAAGTCCGCCTCCAGGTAGCGACCCTCGCGGTCGAATTCATCGCTCCCGAAACCGATGCGCGATTCGATCGGCGTGCGTGCGTACAGCGCGACCCCGCTGTAACCCTTGCGCAACGCAGGGTGAAAGACCGCGTGCGCTCGCCGCGGTGCCGCGAGCGTTTTCGGCACGTGCTCTGCCGATGCGCGGATTTCCTGCAGGCAGGCGACGTCCCACGCCTCGAGGCGCGCAAGCCAGCGAGCGAAGCCCTTTCGCTCGGCCGAGCGAATTCCGTTGACGTTGAGAGTGATGATGCGCATCGACGTGCGGCGCGCAGAAGCCTGCCGCGCTTGCGCTAGAATGATAGCGAATTCGAAGTTCTCGACTGGGCGCGACCCGGATTCCCGGATCGGACGCAAGTCCGACGCAGAATGACCGATTTCCGTCAGGCGTTTCTAGAGTTCGCATTGGCACGCGACGTGCTTCGCTTCGGTCAATTTGTGACCAAGGCGGGACGGAAGACCCCTTACTTTTTCAACGCGGGACTGTTCAACGACGGAGACAGCTTGTGCCAGTTGGGGCGCTTCTACGCCCGGGCGTACCTGGCCTCCGGAGTGGCTTGCGACCAGCTTTTTGGCCCGGCGTACAAGGGCATAACGCTGGCCGCGGCGACGGCCATCGCGTTGGCTGAAATGGGGCACAATGTGCCGTACAGTTTCAACCGCAAGGAAGCGAAGGACCACGGCGAGGGAGGACTGGTCGTAGGTGCGCCGCTCAAGGGACGGGTGCTCATCGTCGACGACGTGATCACCGAGGGCGGGGCAAAGCGGGAAGCGATCGAGCTGATCCGGGCGCACGGCGCGACGCCCGCGGGCATCCTGATCGCCTTCGACCGGATGGAGCGTGGACGGGGCGAGCGTTCAGCGGTTCAGGAGCTGAAAGAACAGTTTGGCGTGCCGGTGATCGCCATCGCGACGCTAGAGGATCTGATCGGGTTCCTGGGCAAGCGTCCGGAGCTGGCGACACAGCGCAGCGCCGTGACGGCCTACCGCCAGCGCTATGGCGCGGCGGCTTGACGATGGCGCCACGACGGAACAAGACAAGGTTCGATGACATGGTGAACAACAGCACAATGAGATACGTGGCACTTGCTGTGCTCTGCGCACTCGCGCTGGCGGCGCGATCTGTGGGTGCTGCCGGGCTGTACAAATGGATCGATGAGCGCGGCGGCGTCCATTACAGCGATCAGCTCCCGCCGGAAGCGGCAGACAAGGGCACCGTCGTTCTCGACAAGCAGGGCCGGCAGGTCAAGAAGATCGAGCCTGCGCCCAGCGCCGCGGAGCTGAAAGCCAGGGAAGCCGAGGACGAGCGCCAAAAAGCAGTGGCCAAGGCAAAGGACGAGAGGACGCGCAAGGACATCGCTCTGCTACAGTCCTACACCAGCGCGGAAGAAATCGATCTTGCCCGCGAGCGCGCACTCTCGGCGGCCGAAACCCGGCTCAAGTCGGCCGAGACGTATAACGCCGAACTGGCAAAGCGGCTCGCGGAGCTCGAGAAGCAGAAAGCCGCATTGGCCGGCAAGCCCGTCCCGTTCGCACTCGAGAACGAGATGTCGTCGGTCAACGGGGAAATGACTCGGCAAGCCCGGGTGATCGCGCAGAAAAAAGACGAAATGGCTTCGATCAGCGCCAGGTACGAATCGGACAAGCGGCACTGGCAGGAGATCAAAGCGGATCAGGCGCGAACAGCGGCCGCCGAGGCTGCTGCGGCGAACCCTGCGGCGAACGCCCCAGCCAAGCCGACCGCGGCCAAGACATCCTCCGGCAACTCGGCGACGGCGACCCGCTAGCAACACCAGGAGTGATTGCCCCGGGGCGGCCTCCTTGCCGCCCTTTTCGTTGAAGAGCAGGCGTCGGCACGCGCAAGCTGCGATAATTCGAGCTTTTGCCGCGCTCGCCGCGGCCTATTCCCCGATGGCGCAATACGTCTACACCATGAACCGGGTGGGGAAAGTCGTTCCCCCCAAGCGGGTGATCCTGCGCGACATCTCGCTCTCCTTTTTCCCCGGCGCCAAGATCGGCGTGCTGGGTCTTAACGGCGCCGGCAAATCCAGCTTGCTGCGCATCATGGCGGGCGAGGACCGGGAGTACGAAGGCGAGGCGGTGCCGATGCCCAACATGCGCATCGGTTTCCTGCCCCAGGAGCCGCTGCTCGATCCGGCCAAGACCGTGCGCGACAGCGTGCAGGAAGGCATGCGCGAGGTGCTGGAGGCGAAGGCCAAGCTCGAGGAGATCTACGCCGCCTACGCCGAGCCCGACGCCGACTTCGACAAGCTCTCCGCCGAGCAGGCCAGATACGAAGCGATCATCGCTGCGGCCGGCGCCGACTCCGACGTGCAGATGGAAATCGCCGCTGATGCGTTGAGGCTGCCGCCGTGGGACGCGAAGATCGAGAAACTCTCCGGGGGCGAGAAGCGCCGCGTCGCGCTCTGCCGCCTGCTGCTGTCGAAGCCCGACATGCTGCTCCTGGACGAGCCCACCAATCACCTGGATGCCGAGAGCGTCGAGTGGCTGGAGCAGTACCTCAAGAAATTCCCCGGGACGGTGATTGCGGTCACTCACGACCGCTACTTCCTGGACAATGCGGCGGAATGGATCCTGGAGCTCGACCGCGGCTACGGCATCCCGTGGAAGGGCAACTACAGCTCGTGGCTCGAGCAGAAGGAGCAGCGCCTCGCCATCGAAGCCAAGCAGGAAGCCGCGCGCATCAAGGCGATGCACAAGGAGCTCGAGTGGGTTCGCGCCAACGCCAAGGCGCGGCAGGCGAAGAGCAAGGCGCGCATCGCCCGTTTCGAAGAGCTTGCCTCCTACGAGCATCAGCAGCGCAACGAGACGCAGGAGATCTTCATCCCGGTCGCCGAGCGCCTTGGCGACGCGGTGATCGAGCTCAAGGGCGTGAGCAAGGGTTACGGCGACCGCCTGCTCCTCGACGATCTTTCCTTCCGCGTTCCCGCCGGCGCGATCGTCGGCGTCATCGGGCCCAACGGCGCAGGCAAGACGACGCTCTTCCGCATGATTACCGGCAAGGAAAAGCCGGACCGAGGCGAAATCCTCATCGGCCCGACGGTGAAGCTCGCCGTGGTGGATCAGACGCGCGAGGCGCTGCCCAACGACAAGACCGCTTGGGAGGCGATCTCCGGCGGGCAGGACATCCTCACCGTCGGCAGGTTCGAAATGCCTTCGCGCGCGTACCTCGGCCGCTTCAATTTCAAGGGGCCTGACCAGCAGAAGAGCGTCGGCGCGCTCTCGGGCGGCGAGCGCGGGCGGCTGCATCTCGCGGCGACGCTGCTAAGGGGCGGCAACGTGCTGCTCCTGGACGAGCCGTCGAACGACCTCGACGTGGAGACGCTGCGCGCGCTCGAGGATGCGCTCACCGAGTTCGCCGGCAGCGTGATGGTCATCTCGCACGATCGCTGGTTCCTCGATCGCATTTGCACCCACATCCTCGCTGCCGAGGACGAGGGCAAGTGGGTATTCGTCGAGGGCAATTACCAGGATTACGAGGCCGACAAGAGGAAGCGTCTTGGCGAAGAAGGCGCGCGGCCGCACCGTCTGCGTTACAAGCCGCTCATGCATTAGCGGCACCGCCAAGGTCTGGGGCGGAACTACGGTGCGTACGCCTTGAGTTTCTGCCGCAGAATCGCGTTGACTTGCGCCGGGTTGGCCTTGCCCCTGGTCGCAGCCATCACCTTGCCGACGAGTGAATTGAAGGCCTTTTCCTTGCCGGCCTTGAATTCCGCAACCGTCGCCGTGTTGGCGGCGAGAACCTCGTCGACGACCTTCTCGATCGCGCCCGCGTCGGAGATCTGGCGCAAGCCTCGCGCCGCAATGATGGCGTCCGGATCGCTGCCGCCTTCGCCGGCCCACATCGCGTCGAAAACGTCTTTGGCGATCTTGCCTGAGATCGTGCCGTCTGCGATGCGTCGAAGGAGCGCACCGAGCTGCTGGCCAGATACGGGCGCCGTCGACGCGTCGATCTCGTCTCTGTTCAGCGCTGCAGAAAATTCGCCGAGCATCCAATTCGCCGCGAGCTTGGCTTCCGCGCCGGCCTGCACCGTCGCCTCGAAATGCCGCGCGAGCGCAACCGACGCGGTGAGGCTTGCCGCCTCGACCGGCGAGAGCCGATATTGGTCGACGAAGCGCTGGCGCTTCGCCTCGGGCAGTTCGGGCAGCGCCGCCTTGACCCGTGCGATCCACGCCTCATCGATGGTGAGCGGCGGCAGATCGGGATCAGGGAAGTAGCGGTAGTCGTGGGCTTCCTCCTTGGTGCGCATCGAGCGCGTCTCGCCGCGGTCGGGGTCGAAGAGTCGCGTCTCCTGCTCGACCCTGCCGCCGTCTTCGATCAGCTCGACCTGCCGCCGCAGCTCGAATTCGATCGCCTGCTGCAGGAAGCGGAAGCTGTTCAGGTTCTTGATCTCGCATCGCGTGCCGAGCTTCGGCTCGCCCACAGGGCGTACCGACACGTTGGCGTCGAAGCGGAAGCTTCCTTCCTGCATGTTGCCGTCGCAGATGTCGATCCAGCGCACGAGCGAGTGCAGCGCCTTGGCGTAGGCGACGGCTTCCTCCGAGCTGCGCAGGTCGGGCTCGGACACGATCTCCAGCAGCGGCGTACCGGCGCGGTTCAGATCGATGCCAGTCATGCCGTGGAAATCCTCGTGCAGAGACTTTCCCGCGTCCTCCTCGAGGTGGGCGCGGGTGAGCCGGACCTCGACTTCGCCGCGCATCGGCGAAGCGATGCGAATCGAGCCGCCTTGCACGACGGGAATCTCGTACTGCGAGATCTGGTAGCCCTTGGGAAGGTCCGGGTAGAAGTAGTTCTTGCGCGCGAACACGCTGCGGCGGTTGATGGTTCCTCCGACCGCCAGCCCGAAGCGGATCGCTCGCTCGACAGCGCCCTTGTTCAACACCGGCAGCACGCCGGGCAACGCGATGTCGACGGCGCACGCCTGCGTGTTCGGCTCGGCGCCGAACGCCGTCGCGGCGCCCGAAAAAATCTTGGACACCGTGGAGAGCTGGGCGTGGGTCTCCAGCCCGATGACCACTTCCCATTTCATGGCGCGAACCCCGGCGGCACTCGGGCGTGCCAATCGGTCGCGAGCTGATACTGGTGCGCGACGTTCAGCAGCGTCGCCTCGCCGAAGTGCCGGCCCTGGAGCAGCATGCCGACCGGCAGTCCCTGCCTGTCGAATCCGCAGGGAATCGAGATTCCCGGCGCGCCGATCAAGTTGGCCGCTACCGTGAAGATATCGTTCAGGTACATCTTCACCGGGTTGTCGACCTTGTCGCCGAGCCTGAACGCGGTGGTGGGCGACGTCGGCCCAACGATGACGTCGCAACGCTCGTAGGCCCGCCGGAAATCCTCGGCGATCCGCCGGCGCACCTGCTGCGCCTTGAGGTAGTAGGCGTCGTAGTAGCCGTGCGAGAGCACATAGGTGCCGACCAGGATGCGCCGCTTGACCTCGGCGCCGAAACCCTGCGCGCGTGTCTTCTGATACATGTCGGCCAGGTCGGCGTACCGTGCCGCGCGATGTCCATAGCGCACGCCGTCGAAGCGCGACAGATTGGACGAAGCTTCCGCCGACGCGATCACGTAATATACGGGGACGGCGAGATCGACGCTGGGGAGGCTCACCTCCACCGTGGTCGCCCCCAGCCCGCGCAACTCGGCCAACGCGGCGTCGATCGCCTTGACCACCGAGGGCTCGGTTCCCTCCCCGAAATACTCCTTGGGCAGCCCGATGCGCAGCCCCTTGAGCGGCCGCGCGAGATCGCGGGTGTAGTCCTCGATGGGCCGGTCGAGGCTCGTGGAATCGCGCGGATCGTGCCCGGCCATCGCGTTGAGCAGCAGCGCGCAGTCGTGCGCCGTCTGCGCGAGCACCCCGGGCGTGTCGAGGCTCGACGCGAAGGCGATGAGCCCGTAACGGGAACAGACCCCGTAGGTGGGTTTCAAGCCGGAGATGCCGGAGAGCGCGGCAGGCTGACGGATCGACCCTCCGGTATCGGTGCCGGTGGCTGCCGGCACCAGCCGCGCAGCCACCGCCGCCGCGGAGCCGCCCGAGCTCCCGCCCGGCACATAGTCCGGATTCCACGGGTTGCGCACCGGGCCAAAGAACGAGTTCTCGTTGGACGAGCCCATCGCGAACTCGTCCATGTTGGTCTTGCCGACCAGCACCATGCCCGCGTCGCGCAGCTTCTGCACGACGAAGGCGTCGTAGGGCGCCACAAAGTTGGCGAGCATGCGCGAGCCGCAGGTCGTCCTCAAGCCCGCGGTCATGAGCACGTCCTTGTGGGCGACGGGGATGCCTGCCAGCGGCCCCACCGTGCCGGCGGCGCGCGCAGCATCAGCGTCGCGGGCCCTCGCCAGCGCGCCATCGGGGTCGATGGTCGCGAAGGCGTTGAGCTGCGGGTTGGCGGCGTCGATCCGCGCGAGCGCGCTCGTGGTCAGCTCGACAGCGGAAACGCGCTTCGCTGCGAGCGCTGCGGAGAGTTCCGCGATGGGCGCCGTAAACACGTTGGAAAGCGAAGAACCGAACCGGCGGCAGGTCCGGTGGGTTTCAAGCCCGCCGGAGCCGCGCTGAGCCGCAAATCCTCACTCGATCACCTTGGGCACTAGGTACAAGCCCGCTTCGACCGCCGGCGCGACGCGCAGGTAGTCTTCGCGACGGTTGATCTCGGTCACCCGGTCATCGCGCACGGGCAGCACCGCGTCCAGGGCGTGCGACATCGGCTCCACGCCCTCGGTGTCGACCGCGCGCATGCGTCCGATCAGCTCGAAGATGCCGTCGAGCTTCGAGCGCACGTCCTCGGCCTCGGCCGGCGTAATCTCGATTCGTGCCAAGCAGGCGATGCGCTGCACATCGTCGAGCGAAAGGGGCATTTAGCTGGAGAAACGATGCGGAAACGGTGCTCGATAGGGTATCATATTCCCCTGTCATGAGCGGGCGAGCCGGCAGGCTTCCGCTGCAACCGAAAGGCTTCATGTTCGAATTTTTCAAAGGCTATTTCTCCAGCGATCTGGCGATCGACCTCGGCACGGCGAATACGCTCATCTACGTTCGCGGTCAGGGCATCGTGCTCAACGAGCCCTCGGTGGTGTCGATCCGGCAGGAAGGCGGTCCCAACGGTAAGCGCGTGATCCAGGAAGTCGGCCTCGCCGCGAAGCAGATGCTCGGGCGAACGCCGGGCAACATCACCGCGATACGGCCGATGAAGGACGGCGTGATCGCCGACTTCACGGTGACCGAGCAGATGTTGAAGCAGTTCATCAAGAAGGTACTCGACTCGCGGCTATTCTCGCCGAGCCCGCGCATCATCATCTGCGTTCCTTGCGGGTCGACTCAGGTCGAGCGCCGCGCGATCCGAGAGTCCGCGCTGGGCGCAGGAGCGTCGAAGGTGTACCTGATCGAGGAGCCGATGGCGGCCGCCATCGGCGCTGATCTTCCGATTTCGGAAGCGACCGGCTCGATGGTGGTCGACATCGGCGGCGGCACGACCGAGGTCGGCGTCATCTCGCTCGGCGGAATGGTGTACGCAGGAAGCGTGCGCGTGGGCGGCGACAAGTTCGACGAAGCGATCGTCAACTACATCCGCCGCAATTATGGGATGCTGATCGGCGAGACGACCGCCGAGCAGATCAAGAAGACGATCGGCTCCGCGTTTCCCGGGTCGGAAGTGAAGGAAATGGAAGTCAAGGGCCGCAACCTCGCCGAGGGCATCCCGCGCAGCTTCACGGTGTCGAGCAACGAAATCCTCGAAGCGCTGACCGATCCGCTCAACAGCATCGTCTCGGCGGTGAAGAGCGCGCTCGAGCGCACGCCTCCCGAGCTCGGAGCCGACATCGCCGAGCGCGGCATGGTGCTCACCGGGGGCGGTGCGCTGCTGCGCGACGTCGATCGCCTGCTCATGGAAGAGACCGGGCTGCCGGTGGTCGTCGCCGACGATCCCCTGACCTGCGTCGTTCGCGGCTGCGGTCGGGCGCTGGAGAACATGGAAAAGCTGTCGACGATATTCACATCGGATTGACGGCCGTGTTTGTCCATACCTGAACAATTCTCTCTCGCGTGGAACGACGGATCCCCTTGCCGCTGCGCCGCGCCGGGAGGATTCGCTGTCCGGCCTGCTGCAAGCCCTGACTTCGATCGATGCGACACATCACCGTCGAGCCGCCACCGTTTTTCCACCGTGGCCCGTCGCCGCTCACGCGGTTGGCCTTCTTCGGTCTCATATCCCTTGCGTTGCTGTTCGCCGACACGCGGTACCGCTACCTCGAGAACATCCGCCAGGTCGTCGCGATCGTTCTGTATCCGATGGTGCGCGCCGAGCAGCTCCCGGGTGAGGCGCTGGCGTACTTCGGCTCGTATCTGTCTTCGCAGAGAGAGCTCGCGAGCGAAAACGCGACTCTGCGCGAGCAGCTCCTGGCACAGGCGCCCGCGGCGCAGGGTTATCCGCTGCTCGAGCAGGAGAATGCCCGTCTGCGCGCGCTCGCCCGGGTCGAGGCGCGCTTGCGCGGCCCGGCGACGGCGGCGGAAGTCCTCTACTCCGGTCGCGATCCGTTCACGCAGAAGGTTTTTGTCAACAGGGGTGAGTCGGCCGGCGTGCTGCCCGGGCAGGCGGTGATCGACGAGCTCGGCGTCGTCGGACAGGTGACGCGCGTCTTCCCGCAGATGTCGGAGGTGACGCTGTTGACCGACAAGGATCACGCGGTGCCGGTCAAGGTGGAGCGCAGCGGCGTGCGCAGCGTGATGTACGGCGCGGGAACGGGGCGCCTGCCCGAGTTGCGGTTTCTCTCGCCCAACGCCGAGATCCAGCAGGGCGACCGGCTGCTGACTTCCGGTCTGGACGGAACGTACCCCGCTGGACTCGCCGTCGCGGTCGTCGCGTCAGTGGAGCGCGAAACGGGCCAGATGTTCGCGCGCGTCACCTGCAAGCCGCTCGCCGGCGTCGACGCGAGCGGGCAGCTCTTGATCCTGGGACAGGCGGCCGCGGCGCCGCCGCGGCCCGAGGAGCCCGCGGAAAGCGACGCGCCGCGGAAGGGTCGCGGCAAGCGCCGAGGCTGACAGTGGCGACCCTTCTCACCCCGGCGCGTCCTGAGGAGATTCTGCTCCCAGTCAAGCCGTGGTTCGTGCTGATCACGCTGCTTGCCGGGCTGGTGCTGAACATGCTTCCGCTCTCCGCTGTTGCGCTTGCCCTGAAGCCCGACTTTCTGGCGCTGGTGTTGCTGTACTGGTGCATCCAGGAGCCGCGATTGATCGGGGTAGGCATCGCCTGGTGCCTCGGATTGCTGATGGATGTCGCCGACGCCACCGTGTTCGGCCAGCACGCTCTCGCCTACGCAGTGCTCGCCTACGGGGCCGAGTACTTTCGCCGGCGCGTGCTGCGCTTTCCGCTGTGGCAGCAGGCGGCCCAGGTCGCGCTGCTGCTGCTGTTCTGCTCGGCGCTGGTGGCGCTGGTGCGGGTCGTGGGCGGCGCGCCGTTGCCGCGGTGGACGTACGCGGTGGGCTCGCTCACCGGCGCGTTGCTGTGGCCGCCGCTCACCGTGCTGCTGCAATGGCCGCAGCGGCCGCCGCGCTCCCCGGGAGAAAGGTAGCTAATGCGTCGCCTGTTCGCCAAGCGCTTTCGCCGCAACGCTCTCCAACCGCCCGAGCTCAAGAACCCGGAGCGCGAGCTGCAATACTTCCGGCGGCGGATGAGCATCGCGGGCGTCATCATCATCGTCGCCTTCGGTGGCCTGCTGGCACGGTTCGTCCAACTGCAGCTGATCGAGCACCAGCACTATCAGACGCTCGCGGAGAGCAATCGCATCGCCATCGTGCCGATCGTCCCCAACCGCGGCGTCGTCACCGACCGCAACGGCGTGGTGCTCGCGCAGAGCTACTCGGCGTATACGCTCGAGGTGACGCCATCGCGGGTGAAGAACCTGGACGCCATGATCGACGAGCTCTCGACCCTCGTCGACATCCAGCCGCGCGACCGCAAGCGCTTCAAGAAGCTGCTCGAGGAGTCGAAGAACTTCGAGAGCCTCCCGCTGCGCACGCGATTGACCGACGAGGAAGTCGCGCGCTTCGCGGTGAACCGCTACCGCTTCCCGGGCGTCGAGATCAAGGCGCGGCTGTTCCGGCAGTATCCCTTCGGCGAGGTCGCCTCGCATTTGATCGGCTACATCGGCCGCATCAACGACCGCGACGTCAAGCGCATCGACGAATGGGAAGAGACGGCCAACTACAAGGGCTCCGACTACATCGGCAAATCCGGCGTGGAGCTCTCCTACGAGCGCGAGCTGCACGGCATCACCGGCGTGGAGCAAGTGGAAGTCGACGCCGGCGGGCGCGCCGTGCGCACGCTTTCGCGAACGCCTCCGGTCTCCGGCAACAATGTCCGGCTCGCTCTCGACATCCGCCTGCAGCAGGTCGCCGAGCGCGCCTTCGGCGAGCGTCGCGGCGCGCTGGTGGCGCTCGACCCGGCGAGCGGCGAAGTGCTCGCCTTCGTGTCCAAGCCGGGCTTCGATCCCAACCTCTTTGTCGACGGGATCGATCCGGCGAGCTGGGAGCAGTTGAACGAATCCCCCGACAAGCCACTGTTGAACCGCCCGCTGCGCGGCGCGTATCCGCCCGGGTCAAGCATCAAGCCCTTCCTCGCGCTCTCCGCCCTCTCTTCGGGCAAGCGCACACCGACGCAGGCGATTCTCGACCCCGGCTACTACCAGATCGCCGGTAGCGCGCATCGCTTCCGCGACGACAAGCCGGGCGGCCATGGCTATGTCGACATGCCACGCTCGATCATCGTTTCCTGCGACACGTACTACTACACGCTCGCCGGTGAGACGGACATCGACGACACCTTCGCGTTCATGTCGCAGTTCGGCTACGGAAAGGAGACCGGGATCGACATCGAGGGCGAGTTGCCCGGAGTGCTGCCCTCGCGCGCGTGGAAACGCGAACGCTTCTCGGGGAAGAACTACCGGGAAGAGCACCGCAAGTGGTACCTGGGCGACTCGATTTCGGCAGGTATCGGCCAGGGCTACAACGCGTTCACCCCCGTGCAGCAGGCGCAGGCGATCGCGATGATCGCCAACGACGGAGTCTTGTTCCGATTGCACGTCGTGAAGAGCATCGAGAACGTGGCAAGCGGTGAGACGCGCGAAATTGCGCCGCAAGTGCTGCGCACCCTGATGGTCAAGCCGGAACATCTCGCGGTGATCAAGAACGCGCTGATGGGCGTGCCGAAGGAAGGCACCAGCGCACAGGCCTTCGTCGGCTCCAAGTACGTCTCGGCCGGCAAGACCGGAACGGCGCAACTGTTTTCACTCAAGACCGACACCAAGTATGTGGCGGGACGTGTCGAGGAGCGCCTGCGCGACCACGCGTGGTACATCGCCTACGCGCCAGCAGACCATCCGCAGATCGCGCTGGCGGTGCTGGTCGAGAACGGCGGCTTCGGCGCTCAGGCCGCGGCACCGGTCGCTCGTGCCGTGTTCGATTACTTCCTGCTGGGCGAGCAGACCGGATTGCCGGCGGCGCCGGGAGCTGGGCCGCGCGAGCCCGACGACGAAAGCGATTAGGCCCCGCGCATGACGCCGATGTCCACCGTTCTCGCCATCCTCGCCCGCGTCTGGGAATTGCTGGCGCGCCGCGTCGATGCCTATTTGATGGCGGCGGCGCTGGCGATCGTCGGCGTCGGGATGGTGACCTTGTTTTCCGCGTCCGACCAGAGTGTCGCCCGGGTGACCGGCCAGGCGGGCGCACTGGGCCTCGCGCTGGCGCTGATGTGGATCGTCGCCAACGTGCCGCCGCAGCAGCTTCTGCGTGCCGCGGTGCCGCTCTACGCACTCAGCCTGCTGCTGCTTTGCGCGGTGGCGCTCGGCGGCACGGTCGTCAACGGATCGCGGCGCTGGCTCACCATCGGCGTCGCACGGTTCCAGCCTTCGGAGCTCATGAAGATCGCGCTGCCACTGATGCTCGCCTGGTACTTTCAGCGCCACGAGACACGCATGGGCTTCCGCGATTTTCTGATCGCCGCTGCGCTGATCGTGGCACCGGTGTGGCTGATCAAGCGGGAACCGGATCTGGGCACCGCGCTGATGATCGCCGCATCGGGCTTCTATGTGCTCTATCTCGCCGGCTTGTCGTGGAAGATCATGGTCGGCTTGGCCGCCGGCGCCGGCGCCGCTGCGCCGCTGATCTGGACTCATCTGCACGACTACCAGAAGGAGCGCATCCTCACCTTCATCGACCCGGCGCGCGACCCGCTGGGGGCCGGGTATCACAGCTCGCAGGCGTCGATCGCGCTCGGCTCGGGCGGGATCGTCGGCAAGGGATGGCTCAACGGCACGCAAACGCATCTCGACTTCCTGCCGGAGCGCCACACCGACTTCATCTTCGCGGTGTTCGGCGAAGAGTTCGGGCTGATCGGCAATGCCGTTCTGCTGGTGCTCTACCTGCTGCTGATCGCTCGCGCCTTCGTGATCACCATGAACGCGTCGACGATGTTCGCCCGCCTGCTCGCCGGGGCGATCACGTTGATGTTCTTCACCTACGCCTTCGTCAACATGGCGATGGTGAGCGGGCTGCTTCCCATCGTCGGGGTTCCGCTGCCCCTGGTCTCCTTCGGCGGCACCGCGCTGGTGAGCTTGTTCATCGGGCTGGGCATCCTGATGAACGTGCAGGCGAACCGCAAGCTGGTGAAGACCTGAAACGCATCTGCTGCCAGAACCGGCCGCTGATCGCTGCGATGGTGTTGGCACTCGCTGCCTGCCAGGCGCCGGCGCCGCGTGAGCCGCCCAAGCCGGCGACAGCGCCGTCGAAGCCCGGAGCTTATTACAAGGACGACGGCCCCGGCGAGAACCCGCCTGCGAATCTGGCGAGCATTCCCGACGCAGTTCCGCGACTCGAGCCGTTGCATCGCTTCGCCAACCGTCCGTATTCGGTCTTCGGCGTCAACTACGTCCCGGCGACGAGCCTCGCGCCGTACAGGGAACGCGGCATCGCCTCTTGGTACGGGCGCAAGTTCCACAACCAGAAGACCGCGATCGGCGAGACCTACGACATGTACGCGATGACTGCCGCGCATCCCACGCTGCCGCTGCCGTCGTACGCGCGGGTGACCAGCCTCGCGACCGGCAAGAGCGTTGTGGTGCGCGTCAACGACCGCGGGCCGTTTCATCCGGGTCGAGTGATCGATCTCTCCTACGCGGCTGCGGATCGTATCGGCATCGCGCAAAGAGGCAGCGGCGAGGTCGAGGTCGAGAGCGTCCTGCCGGCCGATGCGCCGCTCCCGGTGGCGGTCACGCTGCCGCCGGTTGCGGTCGCCGAAGCCGCCGCTACGGCCCCGCTGCCGGTCGCCGCCGAGACCGGAGGCTATGTCGTGCAGCTCGGCGCCTTCGCCAACAACGCCAACGCGCAGAACTTCGTCTCCAGCGTGGCGAACCAAACCTCGGGACTCGGCGTCGAAGCCAAGGTGCGGCAATCCGATGGATGGTTCCGCGTTTTCGTCGGACCCTACTCGACGCGCGAGGACGCAGCGCGAAGCGCCGAGCGCTTGCGCGCGGCGCTCGGCCTCGACGGTGTGGTGCGCGCGCAGTGAACAGAGCGATGTCGCAACCTGGAATCGTGGAACGGTCCGTTATAATCGCCATGCTCCTGGGCTCGGTGCGTCGTTGCCGGACCACGAACCGCGACCCCGCGACTTCCCGCCAGATGCCCCGATTCCTGTGCTGCATCCTCCCGCTGCTCTGTCTGCTGGCGGCGAGCACCGCGCGGGCGCAGCTCACCATCGAGATCATCGGCGGCGGCGCGACCGCGATTCCGATCGCCATCGTGCCGTTTCGCGGCGAAGCCGGATACCCGGCGAGCGTGAGCTCGATCGTCGGCGCGGATCTGGAGCGCAGCGGGCGGCTCCGGCTAATCGATCCCGGCGGCGTCAACCCGCGGCCCTCGGGCCCCGAGGAAGTGCGCTTCGGCGACTGGACTTCGCGCGGCGCCGACGCGCTCGTCGTCGGCAGCGTGGGCCCACAGGTGGACGGCGGCCGGATCGAAGTCCGCTTCACGCTTCTCGATGTCGTCAAGCAGACCCAGCTTGCCGGCTTCACCTACGCGGTTCTACCGACGCAGTTGCGGGCCACGGCGCATCGCATCGCCGACGTCATCTACGAAAAGCTCACCGGCGACGCTGGCGTGTTCAGCACGCGCATCGCCTACATCTCGAAGCAGGGACCGCGCTACGAGCTCATTGTCGCCGACGCCGATGGCTACAGCCCGCAAACGATCGTGACGTCGAACGAGCCGCTGCTCTCGCCGGTGTGGTCGCCCGACGGGACCCGAATCGCCTACGTGTCGCTCGAGAACAAGAAACCGGTGATCTACGTGCAGTCGCTCTCGACCGGTGTGCGGCAGGTGGTGGCCAACTTCCGCGGCAGCAACAGCGCGCCAGCGTGGTCGCCGGACAGCTCCAAGCTGGCGGTGACGCTGTCCAAGGACGGCGGCTCGCAGCTCTATCTGATCAACGTCGACGGCAGCGGCGCGCAGCGCCTGATGAGCTCGGCCGGCATCGACACGGAAGCGAACTTCGCGCCGGACGGGCGGTCGATCCTTTTCACGTCGGATCGTGGCGGCAGCCCGCAAATCTATCGATTGACGCTCGCCACCGGCGCCATCGAGCGAATGACCTTCGAGGGGACCTACAACGTGTCGCCCCGGCACTTGCCCGACGGCAAGGGATTCGTGTTCGTTCGCCGCGACGGGAATCAGTTCAACATCGCATTTGAAGATTTTGCAACTCGCCAGGTGCAAGTGCTCACGCAGGGAACGCTCGACGAATCGCCGAGCATCGCACCGAACGGCAAGTTGATCCTCTACGCCTCGAACAGCGGAGGGCGTGGTATATTGGCCGCGGTCTCCAGCGATGGACGCGTCAAGCAGCGATTGACCGCAGCAGCAATTGACGTTCGCGAGCCGGCGTGGGGCCCGTTGGCGAAATAGGCCGGCGGTCTAGCTTCGGCGTTAACAGGCTTCCAAGGAGAACCCAATGAACAAGTCATTCTTCGCTGCATTGATCGTGCTCGGCCTCGTTGCATGTCAGAGCACGCCACCGAAGGAGGAAGGGGCGCCGGTCGAGGATCGCACTCCCGCGACGGGGGCCGCCGGCGCCACCACCGCGGGTACGACCGGAAGCGGCGTTACTGGCACCGCCATGGGCGCCGGGCAGAGTGCGCTCAGGGATCCGAGCAGCATCCTCTCCAAGCGCATCATCTATTTCGACTTCGACAGCTACGTGGTCAAGGACGAATTCAAGCCGCTGATCGAGGCGCACGCCCGATACCTGCAGGCGAACCGCAACGCGCGCATGACCATTCAGGGTAACGCCGACGAGCGCGGGAGCCGCGAGTACAACATCGCCCTGGGCCAGCGACGCGCCGACGCGGTGAAGAAAATGATGTTGATCTTCGGCGCCGGCGAAGTGCAGATCGAGACGGTGAGCTTCGGCAAGGAAAAGCCTCGGGTCGACGGCCACGACGAGGCTGCATGGGCGCAGAACCGGCGCGACGAGATCGTGTACGCAAGCGATTTCTGAGCCTCGACAGGACGGAGGCGAGCGTTCGATGGGAGGCTCGGGATTTGTGCGACTCGCCTCGGTTGCGGCCGCGTTGATGCTGGCGCTCGAGCTCGCCTCGATGCCGGCGCGCGCCGCGCTGTTCGACGACGACGAGGCGCGCAAGCGCATCGACGCGCTCAAGGTTCGCGTGGACCAGCTGGAGCGATCGGTGCTGCAGCGCCTCGACACGCTCGAAGCAAAAAGCGCGGGCTTGGTCGACGTGCTGCGCGACGTCGAGCAGATCAAGGCGGATGTCGCCAAGCTTCGCGGCCAGTACGAGGTGCTCAGCTACGAGCTCGAGCAGACTCAGAAGCGCCAGCGCGATCTGTACGTCGATCTCGACACGCGGCTGCGCAAGCTCGAAAGCGGAGCGGGCGCGAGCGGCGACACCGTCTCGCCTCCCGGAGCGACGGCGGCCGCACCGCCGGCGACGGGCAAGCCCGGCGACGCGGGCGCCGAGCAACGCGCGTACGATACCGCACTCGAGCAGTTCAAGAGCAGCAACTACTCCGCGGCGATTGCGAGCTTCCAGTCGTTCGTGAAGACCTATCCGAAGAGTCCACTCGCGCCGTCGGCGCTTTACTGGGCGGGCAACGCGCAGTACGCGCAGCGCGATTTCCGCGGGGCGATCGGCACGCAGCGGCAACTCTTGTCGACCTACCCCGACAGCCAGAAGGTGCCCGACGCGCTGCTCAACATCGCCAGTTGCCAGGCTGACCTGGGCGAAGCCGCACCGGCGAAGCGAACGCTCGAAGAGATCATCAGCAGGTACCCGAAGTCAGAAGCTGCGGAAAAGGCGCGCCAGCGCCTCGCCAAGGGTTAGCGAGCGGCCTAGCAGCGGGCTTGCTCGTCACGCTTGGCATCCGCCCGCTTCGCTCGAGTGGTTGGTCAACGAATGAAGCCGCTCGCCGCACGCCTGATCGCCTGGCAGCGAGCGCACGGCCGGCACGATCTGCCGTGGCAGGCGACGCGCGACCCCTATCGCATCTGGCTCTCCGAGATCATGCTGCAGCAGACGCGAGCTGCGACGGTGATCCCGTATTACCAGCGCTTCGTCGCCGAATTTCCGGACGTGCAGGCTCTCGCCGATGCTCCGCTCGGCCGCGTG
>Ga0187766_10000440_pt1 | contig 23029 bp, 24 predicted proteins | sample 0216_QUI02_MP05__4_FD_132971 | JGI IMG/M metagenome (GOLD analysis project Ga0187766, IMG submission 132971) | Tropical peat soil microbial communities from peatlands in Department of Meta, Colombia - 0216_QUI02_MP05_20_MG | ecosystem: Environmental > Terrestrial > Soil > Wetlands > Peat ... | reverse complement strand
GAATCGTCCACCACGACCACGCGCTTGCCCTTGAGCGCGTCCCTGACGGGGTTCAGCTTGATCTTGACCCCGAAATGCCTGATGCTCTGGCGTGGTTCGATGAAAGTCCGGCCCACATAGTGGTTCCTGATAAGGCCGGTATCGAAGGGGATACCCGATTCTTCGGCATATCCAAGGGCCGCAGGCACGCCCGAGTCCGGCACCGGGATCACCACATCCGCCGCCACGCCGGTCTCTCGCGCGAGCTGCCTGCCGAATTCCTTGCGTATCGAGTACACGTTCTGGCCAAAGACCATGCTGTCGGGCCTTGCAAAGTAGATAAACTCGAAGATGCAGTGTGAGGGGTCTGAGGGCTTGAAGGGAAATGATGAGTGGATGCCCTTACTGTTGATCACAATCATCTCGCCGGGTGCGATATCACGGATATAGGTGGCTTCGATCAGGTCAAAGGCGCACGTTTCGGAAGCGACCACATAGGCACCGTCGAGTTCTGCGAGTGAGAGCGGCCGAAAGCCGTGGGGATCCCGTACGGCAATAAGTTCGTTTTCCGTAATAAGGAGGAGGCTGTAGGACCCCTGGACGTGGCCGAGAGCGTCTATGATCCGTTCATGCATCGTGGCCATACGTGACTGGGCGATGAGGTGGATGACCACCTCGCTGTCCATGGTCGATTGGAAGATAGAGCCGTATGCCTCGAGCTCATCTTTCAGGATGCCCGCGTTCACGAGGTTGCCGTTGTGTGCGATCGCAAGGGTCCCCAGGGCGAAATTCACCAGGATTGGCTGGATGTTGATGGCGATACTTTCGCCGGTGGTCGAATAGCGGTTGTGCCCGATGGCCGCATAACCCGGGAGCCTCTTAATGCGCTCTTCATCGAAGATGTCGGCTACCAGACCCATGGACTTCTGGCAGTAGAGCTGCTTGCCATCGGACGAAACGATACCGGCCGACTCCTGGCCCCTGTGCTGCAGGGAGTAGAGCCCCAGATAGGTCAGGTTTGCCGCATCCGGATGACCGAAAATCCCGAATACACCGCATTCATCGTGAAATTTGTCGAACATAATCCCTATTCCTTCTTCTTTTTAAAGACCCGTTTGAATATGTAGTCCACTTTTTTGAGCGTATGCGAGAGATCGAAGCAAGCGTCAATCTCTCTGCTGCTCATATATGTGCGTATGTCCTTGTCGTCCTTGAGGAGCTGTTTGAAATCTCCGCCATGCTTCCACGCTTCCATGGCGTTCCGTTGGACATAGGAGTATGCGCTCTCGCGCGTGAGCCCCTTTCCCACAAGCGCAAGCATCACCGTCTCGGAATGGAAAAGTCCCCTGGAGATCGCCATATTGTGTTGCATTTTCTTAGGATACACGAAAAGACGGTCTACCAGGTTGTTGAACCGTGCAAGCATGTAGTCGATGAGAATGGTGCTGTCAGGAATGATGATCCGTTCGACCGAAGAATGGCTGATATCACGCTCGTGCCACAGGGCGATGTTCTCCATGGCCGCGATGGCGTTGGCCCGAACGACACGTGCCAGGCCCGAGAGGTTCTCGGCCGATATGGGATTTCTCTTGTGAGGCATGGCAGAGGAGCCTTTTTGACCTTCGGAAAAATACTCTTCGGCCTCGAGCACCTCGGTACGCTGAAGGTGGCGGAGCTCGACTGAGAATTTTTCAATGGAGGACGCAATAAGCGCGAGCGTCGACAGAAACTCGGCATGCCGGTCGCGCTGCACCACCTGCGTGGCAACGGGCTCTGGCTTGAGGCCCAGCTTGCGGCATACGTAGGACTCGACAAAGGGGTCGATGTTCGCAAACGTGCCTACGGCTCCCGAGACCTTGCCTACGCTGATCGCGTCACGCGCCCGGAGCATTCGGTTGAGGGCACGGTTCATTTCCTCGTACCAGAGGGCCATCTTGAGGCCGAAGGTGATCGGTTCGGCGTGCACGCCGTGTGAGCGACCGATCATGACGGTATCTTTATGCCGTAAGGCCATTTTGTTCAGCGTCTTGAGGAGGATGCGGACATCATTGATGATGATGTCCGATGCCTTGCGCATAATCGCTGCGAGGGAAGTGTCGAGGACGTCTGAAGATGTAAGGCCTAGATGAATGTAGCGGGAATCGTGCCCCACCTTCTCGCTAACGGCTGTGAGGAACGCGATGACGTCGTGCTTCACGATCTTCTCAAGCTCGTCGATCCGCGTGACGCTGAAACCGGCCTTTTTCTTGATGTTTGCGAGCGCTTTTGCCGGGATCAAACCCAATCGCGCGTTCGCCTCGCACGCAAGGATCTCCACTTCGAGCCATGCGCGATATCTGCTTTCCGGTTCCCAGAGGCTTGCCATCTCCGGCCTGCTGTACCGAGGGATCATGCAACTTCTCCTGCCATGAATGTTTCTACGGCTTCTACTGTGGTATCGTCTCCGTGTCCGAGAACTGAATCTGCGTCAAGTCCGGCGGAGTCTCCTTCTCCGGATTTTTTCTCCGAATAGGCTATGTCTTCACCAGCTGGGAAATCTTTTCATACGTAGCCGCGTCGGGGGCGAGCAGCGATACCGTAAGCGGATTTCCCTTTGCGCCCTCGGACAACCCGTCACCCAAAGCGGCGATGGTTTTATCATACGGCACCCCGGGGGAATCAAAATACTCGATCACCGCTTTCGTGACGCCCGCGCCGACGGCACTCGACGCTGCTATCTTCGCGGCAGCGCGTAGTGTCGAGAGGGATTTGTCCTCCTTGGGCCCGAGACCTATCATGAAAATCTTCGTCGCCGGCACCTTGCCCCGCGACGTAAGAAGCGCCACGTCACCGAGCGAACCGTCCATCTTATTATTGAGGATGAGTTCTGAGAGGGAACCACAAAGCAGCCAGTCGAGCTCGCCGGCAAGGCCTTTGAGGGGCCGCACATCCTGGTAAAAACCGACTATGAGTGCCTCGGTCTCCAGTTTCTTTATGTCTTGCAGGATAACCTTCACGGCCAGACCGGATGTCTCCTTCCCTCATTCCTCGATCTTTCCTTCGTCTAATTTCCCGGTCATCCTGGCCACGCTGTCCAAGATGCCATTCACAAATGAACCCGATTCGTCCGTACCGTACTTTTTCGCTATCTCGATGGCTTCATTGATTGTCACGCTGGTAGGAATGTCGATCCGATAGAGTATTTCATAGACCGCCATTCGAAGCACGTTGCGGTCGACAACTGCCATTCGGTCAAGACTCCAGTTCTTCGCGCACTGATGAATCAGTCCATTTATCTTTCCAAGATGCTTATACGTGCCTTTGACGATCTCCTCGGCGAAGAGCTTGACGTCGTCATCCGGATTGTACTCGGCCCAGAAATTCTTCAGGACGGACGCCGAAGGCTTCTCTTTTTTCATATCCAGCTGGTACAGTATCTGGAGCGCATGCTCCCTCGCCTTGCGTCTTTTCATACCCTGTCGTCTGTGTGCCGCCGCTCATGGGTGAACATCCACCGTTACGGGATCTGCCTCATGACGTTCGCCATCTCGATGGCTGAAAGGGCTGCGTCCCAGCCTTTGTTGCCGCTCTTCGTGCCGGCACGTTCGATCGCCTGTTCGATGGTATCCGTGGTCAGCACGCCGAAGATCACGGGTAGGCGCGATTCCATGGAAACCGCCGCCACTCCCTTGCTCACTTCCGCGCTCACATACTCGAAATGGGGCGTGGCGCCGCGTATAACAGCACCGAGACAGATGATCGCGTTGTATTTTTTCGACTGAGCGAGCATCTTGGCCGCAAGCGGGATCTCGTAGGACCCGGGGACCCTGATGACATCGATGTCTCCATCGGCCGCGCCGTGGCGCTGGAGAGCATCAAGCGCGCCGTCCAGAAGCCTGCTGGTGATAAAATCGTTGAATCTCGCCGCCACAATACCGAATTTGAGCCCTTTGGCTGTCAGGTCGCCCTGGATCACTTTTGGCATCGAATTCCTCCCACGTCAGTAAGTCTCAATTTTAAAACCAAAACCTCCGGGTAACATCAAATTCAAGATTTCAATCGTTGAAAAGTCTTCCGCTTCGCTCTCGATACTTGAAATTTGTTTGACATCTGGAGTTCGGAATTCGGCGATATCCCGTTAAACCTTCTCCAGCATGTGGCCAAGCTTGTTCTTCTTTACCTTGAGATAATGAATGTTCTTCGAATGCGGATGCATTTCTATCGGCACGCGGGCGACGACCGTAAGGCCGTATCCTTCAAGGCCGATGATCTTCTTTGGGTTGTTCGTGAGGAGCTTGATTTTGCGCACGCCGATATCCCGGAGGATCTGCGCACCTACGCCGTAGTCTCGCAGGTCCGCCTTGAAGCCCAGTGCGATGTTTGCCTCGACCGTGTCCTTGCCCTTGTCCTGGAGCTCATAGGCTTTGAGCTTGCCCTCGAGACCAATGCCGCGGCCTTCCTGGCGCATGTAAAGAATCACTCCTTTGCCGACGTCGTCGATCATCTTCATGGCGTTTTGGAGCTGCTCGCCGCAGTCACAGCGCATCGATCCGAACACGTCACCCGTAAGGCACTCGGAATGAACTCGTACGAGGACCTCGTCATCGGGTTTTATGTCCCCCTTGACGAGGGCGATGTGGTTCATGCGGTCTATATCGTTTGCGTACAATATGGCCGTGAAATCCCCTCCGTAGCTGGTCGGCAATTTAGTTATCGCCACTCTGCGCACGAGTGATTCTTTCTTGACCCGGTACGCGATAAGGTCCTTGACCGTGATGATCTTCAGAGCGAATTTCTTGGCGAATTCCATGAGTTGCGGCACGCGGGCCATGGTTCCGTCATCGTTCATTATTTCGCAGATCACTCCCGCGGGATAGAGCCCGGCGAGCCGTGCAAGATCCACGGAACCCTCGGTCTGGCCAGCCCGCTGGAGCACGCCTCCCGGCCTCGCTCGGAGCGGGAACACGTGCCCCGGCCTCGCCAGGTCTTCCGGTTTCGTCTTAGGGCTAATGGCGGTCTTGATCGTCGTGGCCCGGTCGGCGGCGGAGATGCCGGTGGTCACGCCCTTCTTCGATTCGATGGAAATGGTGAAGGCTGTGCCGAACGACGATGTATTGTCCGTAGTCATCATGGGCAATTGAAGTTGCTCCACTCGCTCAGTCGTGAGAGAGAGGCAGATCAGCCCGCGACCATTCTTGGCCATGAAATTGATCGCCTCTGGCGTCACAGCCTCGGCCGCCATGGTGAGGTCGCCCTCGTTCTCCCGGTCCTCGTCATCGACGAGGATGACCATGTTACCTTTCCTGATATCTTCGATGGCTTCTTCGATCGTATTGAACTTCATGAAATCACCTCGAGTCAAATGACAAATCCCAAAATACAGAGTTCAGACCCATGGCCCAGATCTCAAAACCGCGAGAGTGCCGGTCATCGTCGAGTTTATTGAACCCTGATCCTTGAGATTTGAACTTCTCTTATGCGAATCCCGTCTTTTTGAGCAGCTCAAGACTCACTTCGCCTCCAAGTCTGCCTGACAAGAGCCGCTCCACGTACTTTCCGATAATGTCAGACTCCAGGTTAACGCTGTCCCCTGCGGACTTGAACCCGAGCGTCGTCACTTTCGCCGTATGCGGGATCATTGCAACGGAAAAACCCGTTTTGTCCACGTCGGCTACCGTGAGGCTGATGCCGTCCACGGCCACGGAACCCTTTTTAATGACGGTACGATGTACAGCTTCCGGTGCATCTATGAACACGCGCCAGGAATTGCCCTCCTGCCGCTTCTCCCTGATCCGGCCTACGGAGTCCACATGCCCTGTGACGAGATGTCCGCCGATCCGGGCCGAAAGTTGCAGCGCCCGCTCGAGGTTTACCTTCTGACCAATCCGGAGATCGCCGAGATTGGTGACCTTCAGGGTCTCATTTGCTACGTCGGCAGAAAACTCTGATTTTCCCATTTCCACAAGGGTGAGACAGACGCCGTTCACGCAGATGCTGTCGCCCAATCCCGTCCCTCCGAGGACCACGGCAGCTGATATCGTAAGCCGGGCGGCACCTGCCTCATGCCTGAGCGACTTCACACTCCCCATTTCTTCAATGATCCCAGTGAACATTCGTGCCTACTGTAAAAGCGGGAGGAGAACGATCTCGATCCTGCGGTTCTTTTGCCTCCCCTTGGCCGTATCATTTGTGGCAACGGGCTGATATTCCGAATATCCTGTGGCTGAAAGCAGTATGGGCTCAATGCCGCCTGAGTCCTGGAGATACCGCACGACCTTCGTCGCCCGGGCGGTCGAGAGCTCCCAGTTCGTGGGGTATTTTTTCTTGAGAGAGCTCACGATCCGTACGTTATCAGTATGGCCCTCGACCTGGATCCGCTTGTCCTCGACATCCTTCAAGATAGAGATGACCTTATCCAGAACTTTTTTCCCCTCCTTGCTTATATCGACGCTGCCGGAAGGAAAGAGGATCTTGTCCACCATGGTCATGGTCAGACGGTTCTTCATCTCCGTAATCTGCACCTGGCCATCCTGGATCTCCCTTTGGAGTTTTTTGGTCAGATCCTCATAGGTCTTTGTCGCCTTTTCGAGCTGCTCGGCCTTTTCAGCCTTCTGCGACAGTTCGTTCATCTTGTTCTGAAGTCCGTCCACCTTGGCCCGGAGCGCATCATTCTCCATCTGCGTCATTTCTTTGTCCTTCTTGAGCGCTTCAACTTCCGCTGTCAGGCTCTTTACCTGTGTCTGCAGGTTGTCGTTTTGCGCAGTGAGAGTGTCTGCTTCCTTGGCTTTGGATTCATACGTTCCTTTTGAAACGCACCCGGCAAACAATAAGAAGGCAAATAACGGGAAAATAAGGCGTTTTTTCACAAAAACCTCCTCAGATTATTGTGTGGGCGGGGAGGACAGTAGAACCTGATTATAATAACTTCAGTGGGGTTTATTGTCAAGGATATTGTACCGGAAAGAGGACCTTATTACTGCTCAAAACAGGTCATGCAGACAATTTTCCCGTTCTTCACGCGTCCGCGAGATTCCATGAACTTTTCACCGCAGAGTGCGCAGCGCAGGGAGCCGCGGATCCTCGCTTCCTGCGGAGGCGGAGTGGTAACCGGCGCAATAGTGAAGATTTCCTTCTCTTCGGCATTCAGAATGGCCGCTGTCTTTTCCATCTTGAACATTTCCATCTCGCGTGTAACGTCCTCCCCCGCCTCCTGCCTCTTTTTAAGTTCAGGGAACCGGCTGTCGCCTTCGAATCCGCGGTAATCCTCTGATATGCGTATGCCCTCTCCGCTTCGTCGATTGAAGAACGAATATACATGCTTGCCGTAGTCGTGGAAGATAAGGTTCCCCTTGCCGAAAGTACATCCGGTTACAAACTGGATGGCATCGGCTGCGCAGGAGTCGTTCTCCACAATCGCCACGAGCTCCTCGTCGCGCGGGCGTTCTGCCTTGAGTTCACGGAGCGCCGCCTTTGCAACGCGGTATCCGAGCGCGAGCCCCGGACAGAGATGACCGTGGAACTGGATAGCTTCTCTCAGATCGGTATCATGGTCGTTCTGCATGACAAACTCCTTACGTCTATTTTACCACGGGCGCGACGCTGAAAGAGAGATTTAATCTTCGAGCTTCAGAAAACAGATCTAATCTGAGGGTTCGCATTCCATGCGATGGGGTTATTTCCCGAACCTTGCGCCCCCTGCGATCTCCGCGCGAAGATGTTACTTCTTCAGCACCAGCTTCGCCGCGAGAATAGCTTTCGCTCTTTTCAAGTGGTTCTTGATAGAATCGCTGTCATTGATCGCGAGATGGATCTCCTTCGCGATCTCCTCTTCGCCTGCCTGGCTGGCCTTCTCAGCCCATTCTTTGTAATCGCCGGCGTGGCTTTCGCCGTGCTCGATCCAGTGCTCAAGCATGATCTGCAGTTTCCGCAGCGTTTCGGTCTCTCCGTGGTCGTGCTCATGTCCGTGCCCGTGGGTGTGTGAATGTCCTTTGTGCATGTCGTCCTGTAGTCCTCCGTTGTAATGATAGTGTCCGTAGTGGCCGTGGCCATGGACATGGGCCCTGTCGCCGTGCTTATGCGCATGTTCGTGGATCAAATTTACCCTGAGCAGGAGATCGCCGTCATTGATGATATCGGAGAAAGAGCCTTCCGCGGCCACGGTATGGTCTTCTGATAGCACAATTGCCCGGTCCGCGATATCGCCGGCGATCGACAGGTCGTGGGTCGCCGAGATGATCGTTTACCCCGTCTTGTGCAATTCTCCCAGAAGCTCGATGAGCCAGACCTGGGTTCTCGGATCGAGACCGTTCGTCGGCTCGTCGAGCAAGAGCACCTCAGGATCGCTCGATAGACTCGACGCGATGGCAACTTTCTTCTTCTGACCGTCAGAAAGCGTGTAGGGCGATCGGTCACGGATGTCGGCTATGCGCAGCGTCTGGAGCAGGCCCTCAACCGTTTCCTCTATCTGATGTTTCGGATGATCGAGCTGGAGCGGACCGAAGGCGATCTCGTCCCAGACGGTTGCCGAGAAGAGCTGCACATCCGGATTTTGGAACACGAAGGCTACCCGTTTCCTGAATTCCATGGAAAACGTTCGGTCTTCGAGCGCATCCTCTGACAGGACCTTGCCGAAGGCATGAATGCTTCCCGCGCTCGGGAAGACGAGGCCGTCGAGAAGCGCAAGCAGCGTTGATTTGCCCGTTCCATTTGCCCCGAGTATCACCGCGCGCTCGCCTTCCCGAAAATCGAGGTCCAGGCGGTCCAGCACGGGGGCGGAGCCAGCATAGGAGTAAACGATATTCTTCAAACTGAAGACATCCATCAGCGAATGAGGCCTTTCTCGAGCAGCATGAGTATACCACCGAAACAGAGCACTGTCACCAGCCAGATATAATCAAACGCTGCTGCGTGATATCGGCGCAGCGATTGGAACTCTCCGTGAAAACCGCGGGAGAGCATCGCCTTGTAGATGTCCTCACTCATGTCCACGGATTTCTTGTACGTGACGCCTATCCGCGAGGCGGTCCAGCTCCTCTCCGCAGCAGGTGAGAGCGGCCGGATGGTCCTGCTCTTTCGTGCGCGGTACATGTCCTGGACCAGCCGCAAAAAGACAAAGAGATACCGTTCGGTCATGCTGAGCGTCATCACGAATATGCGAGGGACCAAGAGGGAACGAAGTCCGGAGAAGACCTCGGTCCACTTCGATGTAAGAGTGAACAACACGGCAAACGAAACCGAGGCGGCCACTCGCGACACGAAGATGATCCCGCCCCAGAGTCCCTGACGGGTGACCGCTATTTCTGCGGGGATCGTATAGGGACCCCACGCATAAGGACGATTGAGTTTCATTATTACCCACAACGGCTCTCCAGGCGTGATGATGTTTAAGATCGCCGGCAGGACGATCGCAGCCGAAAAGAGAGGCACAAACAACCATACCCGTTTTAGAAATACCCCGAGCGATACTCGGGACAATACCGCGAGCGCGAGACTGAGCCCGTACAGAACCCATAAAGTTTGCGGCGTGTGGAGGAGGCTGATCATGACGATGATGAACAGGAAGCTGAACAGCTTGACCCTGACATCAAGCGCTTGGAGCAATCCCCGCTTCCGCGCATATGCCTCGGAGAACAGGGACTGCTCCACCACGTGTGCAACTGTCAATAGCGTTTTATCTAAAAATTTAGTCCGTGACAACACGGCCGGCGATACCCCCCTGAAGATCGAAGACGGTGCTAATTTGGGAAAATGGCATGTGCAAGCAAATCTCAAGGAGCCGAGAATGCGCGCGGGAGGGCCCCTGATGAGGTCAATTCTGTTCTTACCTAATCCGTACCGTTCTTGCGTCCCAGCATCTTTGTGATCAGATACACGACGCCTGCTGTGGCCGCAATCCCGACGATTGCAGAGAGCACGTACCCCAGGCTTTCAATGGCCAGCCCCTGCTGTTGCCCGGGTAACGTATAGTCGGGCATGGGGGATTTCCAGATGTGCGCAAATCTTTGCATTCCTTCGGGAATGTAGCCGACCAGCTTTTTCATTTCTTCCAGGCCCCATTCGCCCCAAGCCCCGCCGGCGCCAAATAGCGCAGGTATAATGAGGCCCAATGGCGACAAAAGAGCCAGGATCCCGATTGCGATCCAGAGTTTTTTTACGGTGGTCATAACTTTCGTGCTTCTCGCCTCACGATTCAGGGCTCACTCCGCTACGTTATCATCTCCGGCGCGTTCTTCTGCAGATATTTCAATACGAGCGCAGTAACCGCGGCCTCGACAAAACCGAAAAGGAGGAGGTGTCCCATCGCCATGGCAGGGATCGCGATGCTCAACGGATACGGTGAATACAGGGGCTGGCCCTCGGGTGACCTCTCGATCAGGGGCTGGATGCCAAGCTGGACCGCGGCCAAGAGGGCCGATGCGTTCAGGCTCACATATGCAGCTACCGCCCCTGCAATCAGCCTCCTTCTGCTTTTTGCGTCCGATCCCGCAGCGACAAACCGATAGATGCCATAGCCTGCTAGCGAGCCTACGGCAGCCATGTTAAAACAGTTTGCGCCGATTGCCGTTATCCCTCCGTCACCAAAAAGCAGCGCTTGAATAATGAGCGCAACGGACACGGCGATGATTGCGGCCCATGGGCCGAGGAGGATTGCTATGAGTGCCGCACCGGTCGCGTGCCCCGTCGTCCCGCCGGCAATCGGTATGTTGAACATCATGATCACGAAACTGAATGCGGCGCCGAGCGCAAGGTACGGCGCCTGTTTGGCCTTAAACGTCTTGTTTAGCTTGCGGGAGGCCAGGACCCAGAACGGGATCATGGCTCCATACATCGTACCGTAGGTAGCCGGACCTAGATAGCCATCGGGAATATGCATGGATCATACGCCTCTGAACAGCTTTGATGCGATATTTGCCAGAAAATCGATACGACCGTCCGGCGTCACACGAGTTTCTTCCCCGTCGTAGTCATGGTGAGTTTCCCGTGCTTCACGCCTCGTGTCCCGATTAATCGGTCCGCAATCCTCTTGATCTCGAAACTCTTGCCTTTTACCACCAGGACCTCAAGGCAATTGTGGGCATCAAGATGAACGTGAAGGGCGGAAATGATCTGATGAAATGATTTGTGCTGCATGTCCGTCAAGGCATGTTCGAGCTCACGCGTGTGATGGTTATAGACAATGGTGATCGTGCCTACGGTCTCCTGTTTGCCCGCTTCCCATTCCTGTTCGACAAGGGTGTCACGAATCATGTCCCGGATCGCTTCGGACCGTGTTGCATACCCTTTTCGGCTGATCAGGGCATCGAATTCCTTCATCAACGAACCGTCGATGGAAACGCCGAATCGCATTATACTTGACACGTTGCCTCCGTGTTACGTTTTTAAAAAAAATAGCACATGAAGATTTTCTTGTCAAGACCTTTATTGCGCTCAAAAGGATATGCCGACTTGCAAATCGCATCGCACAGCCTACGTGCCGGGAAGGCTCCTGACCCGGGGAACGGCCATTGCGGGAGTGACTTATCTTTCTTAGTCGGGTGTCTCCCCTTCGACACGAAATAGTGAAGCTGCCTTTGCCAAGCGTCGTTGCCTCTCGAAGATGACCTCATTACAATGAAATATATTCCAGGTTAACCGGCGAGTCCCCTTCTGCCTCAATATAACCTTGACATATTTTCACTCCTTGTGATAATTTCATTTAGACTGTGAATGGGCAATGTGATTGAAATCACATTTACAGGAAATGCCCCTGGGAGGCTGCCACTGAATCCAGAAAGAAGAAAGCTTTGAATATATTGGCAGGCGTCTTTTAAGGCTCTTCAGACAATAGATTCGATAGATGTCAAAGTTATTAAAGAATCTCAAAAAATTTCCGACAAGATTATAATGGTGGGTGAGCACAGTTACTGTTTCGGAAATCAAAAGCAGGCAAGGAGGCTGTTCATGAAGAAAACTCTGATGACATTTTTGTTCTTACTTCTCATGACTGCGCCGGCAATGGCAAAAGTCACGTTCCAATTACCTGCCAATTTCACCCAGGATGATTTTAAGAATCTGAGCAGGGACCTTGGTCTTGCCATAAGCTACATCCCTCTCGCGCCGGCAGAACCGCTCGGAGGAACTCTCCCCGGCTTCGACATCGGCATTGAAGGCACGGGGGTAAGCATCAATAAGAATGCGTCTTACATTCAGAAAGCGGTAACGAATCCGGGCGATGTTCCGAGCACGATACCGGAAGCCAAGGCGCATGTGCAGGTCGGCCTTCCGGTCGTACCGATCGATCTTGGCATCGTGTATGGCGCCTCGCCGAACAACACGAATTACAAGTTTATCGGCTATGAGATTAAGTGGGCTTTCCTACGGGGAGGCACGATAGCACCGGCGGTTGCCATCCGTGGCGCCTATACAAAACTCTCAGGCATCGATATTTTCGACATCTCGACCAAATCCCTTGACCTCTCGATCAGCAAGGGTTTCGCCATACTGACACCCTATGCGGGCATCGCGGAGGTATGGATCACGAATACACCGAACACGAACGTTCCTGTGCCTCCGCTCTCCACAGAAAATATCACCGAGACGAAGGGTTTCGTAGGTTGCAAGCTCAGCTTTGGACTCGTTAACCTCGTCGCCGAGGCGGATTTCGCCGCTGTCAATGCCTACTCGGTCCGGCTGAACCTGCACTTCTGATCAGATACCCAGACCATCGCTTGCTGACGTAAGGCCTCCGGAAAGTAATTCCGGAGGCTTTTTATTCTGGCCGCACGTGTCCGGTTTCTTGACCCATGTCCCTTGCCCCCCGCCCCTTTTTTATGCTATATTTCCCGTTGTGGAAAGCAAGAGAGACGCATTGATTTTGAAAGTCTCAGGCAGCAATGTCGATGGCGCAATCGATGCCGTCGCGTCCGAGCTGCCGGTTACGCTGGTGGTGAACGGCGAGCCGCTCGTAACACTTCTCTGCACCCCTTCCGAGCTTGAGGAGCTTGCTGTGGGTTTTCTGCTCACGGAAGGGATTCTGCACGGCAAAAACACGATAAAAAGGCTGGAAGTCGATGAAAAGGAACTCAGTGTGCGGATCGAGCTATCCGACCTGCCCTCTGATTTCAGCAAGAAGTTCGAAAAGCGGACCATCTCCTCCGGGTGCGGCAAGGGGATCACCTTCACGAACTACCGCACGGAAGCTGACCGCAGGATAGGAGCGACAGGCCATCTTCTTTCACTCGATGATATCAGGAAACTACTCAGCATCTTCCGGAATATCTCAAAACTGTACATCGAGACGGGGGGCGTGCACAGCGCCGGGCTTTCAGACGGCAAGGAGATCCTGTTCTTCTCCGAGGACATCGGCAGGCACAACGCAGTTGACAAGCTGATCGGGAAGGCCTTCTTGAAATCGGTCCCCGTGGAAAACAAAATACTGATCACGAGCGGGCGGGTCACATCCGAGATCGTGACGAAAGCGGGCAGGAACCGCTTCCCTGTGCTCATCAGCCGCGCGGCTCCGTCATGCATGGCCGTAAGCTACGCTGAGGACATTGGCATCACCCTCATCGGCTTCGCGCGGGGTGAACGGATGAACATCTACACGTGGCCCAACAGGATAAAACTTGATTAAAGCGCGCTGAATAATTCAAATGAAAAGGCCTTGCCCGATCCAGGGCAAGGCCTTTTGTCCCAAAACGAGCGCTACCTAAGGCAACAACATCAGCATCTGCATATCAACACCGGTGTCATCGCCTGTGCGCAGATCAGCAACCCTCGGTATCCCGATCCCCAGGGCCGTTGGGGACCACCCAAGTGCTTCTACACCATAGAATGCTCCCGGGAGCGGCGTCGCAGATGATCCGCCCGGCAGATTGGCCATGGTGTAGGACCCTCCACTCATCATCAAACTGGACATACTGCCGTAATTGCCGTTATTGAGGGTGTTAACGATCATCCCGCCGTGCACTGCGAAGAGAACACCATTGTTCATCATCCCCATACCCATCGAAGGCACGGTTATCGTGCCGCTAATGCTTCTGCTCACAGCGGGTGCCGTAGGATTGAGCGAGCCAAGAGATAACGGCGTCGGCGTGACGGAGCTCACCAATTGAGAAGCGCTGCGGTCATAAAGAACTGCATCTGCAACCGCGCCGAATTTCCCAAGCCCCTCCATAGGAGTCGTCAAGGTGAGACCGGATATCGCGCCGCTGTTATACGTTCCTACCCAAACCTGATCGGATGAAAGCTGGAAACCCGAGAACTGCCCGGTTATGGGATTTAAATGCCTGAATCGGATCTCGTATGGCAATTCCCCAGACCCTTGGAGGGTCTGATAGAAATTGACCCAGGCGCCGGTCGTCGAAGTGATGGCCGCACCGACCGTGTAATCCGGGGTCCCCGCGGTCATCGTGATCGTAGAAATGGGGGTCGCGGTAATAGGCGTTGTTCCCTTGGTGACCGGAACGCCTTTTGCGATGACGGTCTGATAACCTAAGCCGCGCATGACGAGATCATACGTTCCGGGCTTGAGCGGATACAATACAAATTTGCCAGTCGATGGATCCGCGATGGTCCAGCGTTTTACCACGTGATATTGAGGATTCAAAGAATCATTCACCTGCTCGGCCTTGATGACAAAATGAGCACTCGGAATCGCCGAGGTCGGCGTAATATAGCTGACAATTGCGCCGGCATCGTCGAGGTCGCAATATGCGAGACTCGGTTTAAGGACATATTCGGTCAAACCGTTGCGCTGGATATCCACCACATCATGGCCCGCATCAATGTCGATTGCCAGCCTGAGCACACCGCCGTCTGTGATCTGGAAGGTGCCCGCGAGTCTGATACCGTGACGGGCATCGGGGATGCGGAGAGCATATTCATTCGCGCCAATAATGATCTCATTATTGTACTTCAGACTTGCGCCGGACTTCGCCGTTTTAGCGGAATCTGTCAGCGCATCCTCTGTCCCCGCGAGTACCAGTCTGATCTGCAGATAAGTGCCGACCTCTACAGCGATGTTGTCCCATATGGGACTGCTGATGACTCCATTGCTCAAGGCGATGAGATCGACTGTTACGGGCGCGACAAGCGGATACTTGCGCCATCCCGCGTCGTCAGGGCCCGCGGTATCGCTCGTGTGGAACCAGATTTCCTTGACCGTGACATACGCATGATCATAATCTCCCGGCGCATCGGTGAGACTGACCGTCGCAGCGCCCGTGGGCGTCGTACTTCCGCCGCCGCCCCCGCCACCGCATGCATACAAAGCGAATGCCGCTAACACCACAACCAAGATCCCCAGATACCGACGATACATCTTATGTCCTCCTTGATTTTAAATTGGACTGCATACTAATACTTTTTCGACACCGTGACAACCAGAAAGTTTAACTGGTTTAGAAATGAAACGGCAGCAAAATCGCGAGGCGTTTGAGGGTGCCGATTCGCTTGCGGCGAGCGTTATCATTGTCTGCGGTACGAAGCATGGTTCGTTCTGCAAATTACATTGTGATACGAATGTTATGAAGGCTGTTGAATCAGGGCTTGGCGAGATATAGGCGGGGAAGGACTAAAAAAGCCGTGGGCGGCGATATCGCGGTGAACGTCATATGACGAGACGCAAGATGGTGTCTAAATTGATCTCGAAGGCGGCACAGGGCATTGCGATCTGCGTACGCACGAGCACCTCGGGCCGGATTTCTCCGACATGCCCGATGGCCACTTTACCGGCCATGATCTTGCCGCAGCGGCCCTGCATAAAGAGCGGATGCTCTGCGGGTTCAAGCTTGTATCCCATACCGAGGTAATACAGCAGGATATCGAGGGACGAATGCATTTCCGAGAAATTCGCGCCCGGATGAGAGATCAATGCCGCGAGGTTAAGATCAGTGCGTGAGCCCATGTTCTCTTTCGCATCGAACACCGCCACCTCGCCCACCTCAAAGATGCGGTGGGGGTAGAACGACTTGGAGCTCGCCGACTCAACGTTGAGGAGCGATGGAAGAACACGGTTCCTCAGTACTGAATACGCGAGCGACATAACGTTATCCACTTCAACGAGCTTCTCGCCCGCGGGCATCGCATAATCAAGCTCTTCTCGCGAGCAAAGGATGTTTGACATGATCTCTTGGAAGCCGGAACCCACCATATGACCGCGCACCGTGTCGGACAGCAGTTCGAGTCGGGAAACCGCACCAACGGTCGACTGTCTCGGCATCACCGGCTCGAACGAGTCGTATCCCCTGCTGATGGCAAAGTCCTCGACCAGATCTACGGGATGCATGACGTCGTCGCGAAAGGGCGGCGTTGTAACTGAAATCGTGCCGCGTCCGACTGTGACCCAGTGGCCATAGGAGCCGAGATATTTTTTCAGGTCGCCTAAGGATACTTCTTCGCCGAGGCCCGCTTTGAAGCTTGAAATCGGCACCGTGATCTTCCGCGAGGTATCATATGGAAATGTAACGCGTTTCCCAAGCTCCGTGTCATAAGGATAGACGACGAGGACGGGTTCAATGTCCGCGCCGCGGTCATAAAAGCTCGCCGCCAGAATATTGAGGGTGAGCGCGGTCATCCGCATATCCGTACCGGTGACCTCTATGAGGACGCCCGTCGTCCGCGGCTTTACCTCCCCGATCTCCCTGCTGTTGATGATCGGCGGGAACGACAGCACGCGCCCCAAGCCATCCGTCAGTACCGGGTACCGGGGAAAGCGTTTGACGATCCCGCCATAGGCAACGCCCTTAGGGTGGCGTTCAAGGATGTCGGCAAGGTTGAGCTTCTCCTCCATGCCGAGGGGCGTGAATGAGACCGCGGACGGATCAGCCAGCCGGTAGTCTACCGGGAAGACGATCCTGTTCAGTTCATAGATGCCGATCGAGACTGTGCTCCTCTTCCTGCCGAATATCTCCGAGAGCTTGTCTTGGCTCTGGATCATCTGCGCGAGTACATCTTCATTCATGCGCACGCCATTTGCCGTACATGCAGCAATATACGGCCGCACGGCTTTCATATCCTTCGCGACCCTGATCTCGCGCGTTGCCTTCCTGCCGTGCTTCACGAAGGGACACTCTTCGGGTTTTCCGGACAGCGAGATACGTATCTGGCGTGCAATGCCCTCGGCTGACCAGAGGTCCGGCCTGTTGCTGTCTGACAGCTCCACCTTCAGGTCGTCGGTCTCGGCAACATGCTCCTTGAGCTCGGCCTTGGCGAGCATCAGGTGCTTCTCAAGCGCGCCAAGAGCGAGCTTTTTGCCGATCAGGCCTTCGAGGTCGCGCTTTTTGATATCTATAGTAGGCATAGCAGATTCAAGTGTCCAGCGTCCCGTCAACGGGGTCAGGGTGATCTGTATCCTGAGCCCGTGTTCCTATTTGTTGAGCGCTATCTTTTTTGTCCTGATAAAATCCAGGTCACGCGAGAACAGGTCGCGTATGTCCTGGATTCCGAGCGCGACCATGGCCATGCGGTCGAGACCGAGACCCCAGGCGATTACCGGCGCGTTCACGCCGAGCGGAGCAGTGACCTCGGGCCGGAATATGCCCGCGCCGCCAAGCTCCATCCATCCGAGTTCGGGGTGCTTCACGTGCAATTCCACCGACGGTTCGGTGAACGGAAAGTATGCCGGCCGGAACTGGAAATCACTTGCCTTGGCGATCTCCTGGCCAAAGAGTTTCAGCAAACCGAGCAGCGCCTTGAAATCGATGTCCTCTCCGAGCACGATGCCCTCGACCTGGTAAAAGTCGGGTGCGTGCGTGGCATCAACGGCATCATAGCGGAAACAGCGCGCTATCGAAAAATATTTCCCCGGTATCTTCGGCCCGGACGCAAGCGTCCTTGCCGACACGGCCGTGCCCTGGCTTCTGAGGATCAGCCTTTTTGCGCGCTCGAGATCGAAGACATACCGCCAGCCTGTAGAGCCGGTCTTGCCGCCGTCCTTGTGGGCCGCGGCGACCCGCTTGCCGAAGGGCTCCTCGATCTTTTTGCTTGAACCCGGTTCCTTCACGAAGTATACGTCATGGATGTTCCGGGCCGGGTGGAACTGCGGCATGAACAGTGCGTCCATGTCCCAGAATTCGTTCTCCACGAGCGGGCCTCGCATCTCATCGAACCCCATGCCGATGAACTTGTATTTCACAAAATCGAGAAATTCCTTATAGGGATGCTTCCTGCCGATGCTTTGACGCGGTGGATTGAGCGCAATGTTGTAGGCACGGAACTTTTTATTCTTCCAGGTGCCATGCTGCAGCATCTCCGGTGTGAGCGCCGAAATCTCTTCCTTGCCGGTTCCCCGCTCCCTGAGCAGGCTGAGGAGTTCGTTGCCTGAGGCGGTCAGATGGTATGAGCGGTTCTTCTTCTCGGTGATACGGAAAATGCCCTTCGACTTGCCGCGCTTGTGGAAGTTCTCATGAATCAGTTTTTGTGTTGCCGCCGGCAGACTCGGAAGCGGGAGCGCGACTTTCGCCACCGCCGTTTCATCGATGACGCGCTTGAGAGCATCGTAGGGCCCTGTATCTGCGTTTGCATTCAGACGCAGGACCCCGCCTTGGCCTATGCTTATGACGTTGCTTGCCTTCAAGGATCCCGTCGCCGAACTGACTTCCGAGGGTTCCATGCCCCAGGTCTGAATCATGTCCTTGACGGTAAACTCTCTTCCTTCTCTGAGAGCGCCGATGATCCGATTCTCCGGCGTCCCCTGTTTATGATATTCTTTGCCTGTTTCTGTCAGTGAGACGTATGACGCGACCGATTCGTCCTTCACGTCGAGCAGGCCTTTAGTCTGAAGCCAGCCTGATGCCATGTCCAGGCGGGATTCGTCGAGACCTGATGCGTTCATGATGCCCAATGCAGAGAGCGGCTCTGCCCCATTGATGAAGCAGAGAAGCACTTTTGTCTCGAGGGGATGAAGACTTTCAAGCTGCTTTTTAATGTCCAATCGCTCCATAAGTTGCCGATAAGATTACGTTGGTTGAAAATATTTGTCAAGAAAAAACAGATTGACGGCGGTCTCGCTTGTATGATACCGTACTTCTAATGGCAACAGTGAAGACCAAACCTAGGTTAAACTACACGATCCTGTGCGATGATGTTCGGCAGGAAATGGGCGGCAAGTTCAGTCTGATGGGGCTGTTCGAAAACATTTATGCGAATGTCTTTCCCGCCGTGCATCCGCGATTCGCAATCGTCAACGAGTGGACAGGCGGTAAAGGAGAGTTCAGGTGCAGGATGAGGCTCCTCACCCCGGACCGTGAACAGGTCATATCCGAATCCGAAAGCTCCATAACCCTCTTTAGCGAAACCCAGAGGCATCGTGACATCTCAATCCGATTCAACACCACCTTCGCGGCTCCAGGCACATACTGGATCGAGACTCTTTTGGACGGCGAGTGCGTGGGTCTCATCCCGCTCACCCTTCAGTTGATAACCGACAGGCAAGTGCATTAAGAAATCAGGCACGGGGGCAGAGGTCATAGCGTAAGAACAGTGCGGTCATCCGGAGGAAGGCTTTATTCGATCGTAATGAACGATGAAATCCCTTCTTTGGCTTGGAGCTGCTTCATGAGTTTCTCAGCTGCTGCCCTGTTTGAAAAGCTTCCAAGCCTCACCCGGTGCCAAGTCCCCTTGTCCGGCACGTCGGAAGAGACGATGAAAGCCGCATACCCGAGCGTCTTCAGCTTCTTCACTTCATCTTCTGCCATGTCCTTTTCTTGATACGAAGCGATCTGGATGGTATAGCGCAGCTTGGAGATATGTGTCACCGTGGGTGCCTTCTTCGCCTGCACAGGGGGCTGATTTGACGCTGTCTGTTTTGGCGGCAAGGGGGCATTCTCCTTCTCCGCCTTGACCTCAACCTTTTTATCCTTCGTGGCAGCTTGTTCACCCTTGATCTCTTCGGTGCCGGTCTGCTTCTTGTCGGGCTGCTTTTCCTCGGATATGGACTTGGGCTTGAGGTCGATCGTTACCGTCTTGTTTTCCTTGTCCGTCAGCGTCTTGTAGAATGTGAACTCTTCCTGCTTCGGGATGTTTTTCGAGACCACCTCGGGAAGCGGCGGCCCGACCTCTCCCTGCACACCGGACCTGCCCTGATATTTTCCCACGAAATACCCCAGGAAGAAAAATCCCACCATCAGGGCCACACCCGCCGGGATGATGAACAGCTTGGATATGATCCCACCTTGTTCATTCATCAAAGTTTCTCCGAGGAAACATCGGCCTTCAGGCCGGAGAGCAATCGGAGCCTCCGTTTCAAAAAAAGTGCTTGCCAAGATTTTGGCAAGTTGATCCATCCATAAGGCGCACCGCTCTTTGCTGAGCAAGCGCTTCTTTTGGAACTGATCGATGAAGTTTGTGAGCGGAAATATTCTTTCGTTAAAACCTCAACCTCAGGCGAAAATCACCAGTGAGCCGATATTCGCTCAGATCATTGAGCCGGCGGGCCGCAGCGCCCCGCGTCCGCGCTCCTGACTAATAAATGAGCATTGCATCTCCGTAGCTGTAAAACCGGTACTTCTGCGCCACCGCTGCACGGTATGCAGACAGGAGATGCTCCCTGCCAGCGAACGCCGAGACGAGCATGAGGAGCGTTGACTTCGGCAGATGGAAATTGGTAATGACCCCGTCCACCACCTTGAAGCGGTATCCCGGATAGATGAACAGGTCGGATCTCCCTTCCCCCGGGGCAACCACGCCGTCTTCCGTCGCCGCCGTCTCGATCGCTCGCACACTCGTGGTCCCGACGGCAATTATCCGTCTCCCATCGCCTTTGGCACGGTTAATACGTTCGGCTGCATCCTTGGGAACAGAATATCGCTCTGGGAGCATCCGGTGCTCCGCGATCATCTCAACCCGGACAGGGAGGAACGTGCCGGGACCCACGTGAAGCGTCACCATGACGAAATCAATGCCTTTCGCCTTCAAGCGCTGGAGCAGTTCTTCACTGAAATGCAGGCCGGCTGTGGGTGCGGCAACCGCCCCTTCATTCGCAGCATACACGGTCTGATAGCGTTCCCGGTCGCTAGGAAAGGGCTCGCGTTTTATGTAGGGTGGGAGCGGGGTTCTCCCGATCTCAGGGAGAACTGTCCGGATATCGTTTACGCCGTAAAACCGGACGGTCCTGATACCTTCGTCGTTGCCGGTCATGACCTCCGCCTCGATGCCCATGGCCATGTTCAACCTTTTGCTGCAGCCTCCGCCGGCCTTCACCAGTGCATCCCACAGATTTCGCCCTTTCTCGTGCAGCAGGAAGATCTCTGCCTTCCCGCCTCCCTGTTTCCTTGCCAGGAGTCTGCACGGAAAGACCTTGGTGTTGTTCAGCACAAGCAAGTCGCCCGTCATGAGCAAGTGTTCGATGTCAGAGAAAATGCGGTGTCCGATGGCGCCCGTTTTGCGCTTGAGGACCATGATTCGCGATCGGTCCCTGACCGGTGAAGGTTCCTGCGCGATGAGCGATTCAGGGAGGTGATAATCGAAATCCGAAAGTCTGAGCCGTTCTGCAACCTGCGTCATGGTTGGATATTACCATATCATGCTGGAAATTCCAAATCTCAAACCATCACTTTCAGATTCATATTCCCCCGACCTTGATATCATTTACGATGCCCTAATGACCGCACGCGATCTGGGGTGGGAGGGAAAGACGACCATCATGATGCCATGCGATACCCCCATCGCCCTTAAGAGCTTTTCAAAGCGCTACCTGAATTACGCGAAAAATTCTATCGTCAAAACCCGAATCACAAAAATGATATCGAAAATCTAATGACCGAATACCTGGAGTTTACAGCACTGAATTTTTGAATCTCTTTGCTGCCTGGAGCTCCCTTTTTTGGATTTGCTTCAGTCCTGCATCACCTTCACGAACACCCTGCGTTCGCGGGGTCCGTCGAACTCGCAGAAGAACACCGCCTGCCATGTCCCGAGAGCGAGCCTTCCCTCTTCCACCATTACGACCCTTGACACCCCGATGATGCTCGACTTGATGTGCGCAGCCGAGTTTCCCTCGGTATGGCCGTAGTTGTCATCGAAAGGGATGATCTTATTCAGTTCTTTCAGGATGTCTCGCCCGACGTTCGGGTCAGAGTTCTCATTTATCGTGACCGCGGAGGTTGTGTGAGGCACGTATATGTAACAAACGCCGGAGCGGATGCCGCTCTCGGCCACCAGCCTCTGTACTCCCTGCGTGATATCAACGAGTTCTGTCCTGGAATTCGTTTTGACCCTTAGTTGCCTGATCATAATACTCCTCCAAAAATATCGGCCTGGATGACAACGTCATGGGTCAAGGTATATTCTGTTGACCAGATCCCATGACCCTTCCCCCTGAGCCCGTCGATCATCCTTCAATCCCCACGTCCTCCCGTCCCCTGCCGCGCTTATCGTCGGAGATCGGATAGATGATGTGGGTAATGAGAGAGTTGATACGCGCGAGATTTCCAAGAAGATCAAGATGGATATGGCTTGTGTCGATGGATTCCTGGAACCCCTTGCTGAGCCGGTCGAGATGGGCCTGAACGAGCTCCCTCTCCATGATACCAAGCTCTTCCTTGTTCCTGAGCACTCGGTCCGCAAGGTCCCGATCGTTGCTTGCGAAAGCCGATATGGCTGTGTCGAAGTTTTCAATGATCTTTTTGTGGAATGAAATGATCTCGTTCATCCCTTCTTGCGAAAAAGTCAGTCCTTTGTTGATCCGCTTCATGGCGAGAGGCATGATGTTCCGATCTACGATGTCTCCGATGCTCTCAAGATTGCGGGAGATTTCCAGGACGACCATGGAGCGACGGGACTGGGATTCCGTAAGGTGAGAGGATGACAGTCGGGCAATATAGAGGCGGATATGGCGATCGAGGAGGTCTATCAGGTTATCCTTGTTTTTTATGGACGCTACGGTCGATTGGTCATCGCTCGCAAATACCCTGACTGATTCGATGAGCATCTCCCGGACGATGTCGGACGCCCGGAGCGCCTCGCGTGCGGCCTGGCCGAGCGCCAGTGAGGGAGTTTTGAGCACGTGGTCATCGAGGTACAGGGGTCCGAACTTCTTTTCCTCGGCCTTCTCCGGCACAAGCGTTATGATCAGTTTCGAAAACAGACTCGT
>Ga0187766_10000439_pt1 | contig 23075 bp, 23 predicted proteins | sample 0216_QUI02_MP05__4_FD_132971 | JGI IMG/M metagenome (GOLD analysis project Ga0187766, IMG submission 132971) | Tropical peat soil microbial communities from peatlands in Department of Meta, Colombia - 0216_QUI02_MP05_20_MG | ecosystem: Environmental > Terrestrial > Soil > Wetlands > Peat ... | reverse complement strand
TGGTGGAGCCGAGGGGGATCGAACCCCTGACCTTCGCATTGCGAACGCGACGCTCTCCCAGCTGAGCTACGGCCCCAAATCGCTCGGTCTCAAGGCGGGTCGGGATAATGTGTGCGAGCCCCGGCCGTGTCAAGGACAAGCGCTCAGCGCGACGCCGAGTCGCGGAAATACGCCTTAGGCCATGGAAAAGCTGAGGATTTCCCGCTCGAACTGGCTTGTCGGCCTTGCCACCTATCGCCGCAACGGATAGGGTTCTGCATCGAGCGCCCAGATCGGAACGCCACCATGGATGTCATCGTCGACCCGCTCCTTATCGTCCTTCACGAGCTCCTCGAGTTCTACAAATGGCTCGTGATCGTGGCGGCAATCATGAGCTGGCTGATTGCATTCGGCGTGATCAATACCTATAACCGCGCGGTCTACACGATTAACGACTTTCTCTACCGAGTGACGGAGCCTGCGTTGCGTCCAATCCGGCGCTTGATGCCCAACCTCGGGGGGGTCGACATATCGCCGGTCATTCTGATCTTCGCGATTTGGCTCGTGCAGATGGTCCTGGAGAGAATTCAGCTCGCCATCCATGGGCTCTAGTGTGGTGGATTTGAAGTTCCTAGCATTTTGGTGGCAGCCGCGTTTAGGAACTTCAAATCCGAAAACCACACTCGATACAACATATTGCTAGTGTGGCTATGAATCCGAAATTCGCTCACGGTCCCGCACCCAGATGTGGCGAATTTCGGATTCGCCACACTAGTTCAGAATCACCATTCAACGTCGCGGGCGACGGGGTGCGCGTCGCCGTCAGGCTCGCTCCCAAATCGGCGAGCGAGCGCATTCAAGGCCTCGTGCGGGATGCCGACGGCTCGGTCCGTCTGAAGGCCGCTGTCACGGCTGCGGCGGCGGACGGCAAAGCAAATGCGGCCCTCATAGCACTCCTCGCCAAGACCTGGGATGTTCCGAAATCGAACATCACGCTCGTCCAAGGGGCCGCCAGCAGGCGCAAATCCCTTCACCTCGCGGCAGAACCCAAGATGCTTCTCGAGCGGCTTGAGCGCTGGCTCAGCGAATTTACGGGACCCACGGAAAGGCATGGCTGACGCGAAAATAATCGACGGCAAGGCGTTCGCCGAGGCGCTACGTGCGAACATTGCAAAGGATGTGGCGGTACTCACGACCGCGCACAAGCTTACGCCCGGGCTCGCGGTGATTCTGGTCGGCGACAATCCGGCGAGCCGAGCCTATGTCGCCAGCAAGAAAAAGGCGACCGTCGAGGCTGGCATGCGCTCGATCGAGCGTTCGCTCCCCGCCTCGACGACCGAAGTGGCCTTGCTCTCAGAAATCGACCGCCTCAACGCCGATCGCGGCGTTCACGGCATCCTCGTGCAATTGCCGCTTCCGCGCCAAATCCGCGAGGCCGCGGTGATCGAAGCCCTCGACCCGCGTAAGGATGTCGACGGTTTCCATACGCGGAACGTGGGCCTGCTCTGGACCGGCGGCGACGGCTCGGTGCCGTGCACCCCGCTCGGCTGCCTCATGCTGCTCAAGGAAACCTTGGGCGATCTCGCCGGTGTGCGCGCGATCGTCGTGGGCCGTTCCAATATCGTGGGCAAGCCGCTTGCCAACCTTCTGTTGCGCGAGAGCTGCACGGTCACGATCGCCCATTCGCGCACGCGGGAACTCGCCCAAGAATGCCGTCGTGCCGACATCCTCGTGGCCGCCATCGGAAAGCCCGAGACCGTGCGAGGCGATTGGATCAAACCGGGTGCGACCGTGATCGATGTCGGCATCAACCGCGTGGCGACGGAAACGCCGGGAAAATCCCGCCTCGTCGGCGACGTGGCGTTTGCCGAGGCCGTCAAGGTCGCGGGCGCCATTACGCCCGTGCCCGGCGGCGTGGGACCGATGACGATCGCCTGCCTGCTGCGCAACACCCTCCACGCCGCGCGCCGGCAAGCGGGGGTCGAACCTTCGACCTAATAACCGCCGCGCGCCGGCGTCGACCGGTGCAATCCGATCGGGCAAGCCTCAGTCGCGCGCTTTCTTGAGCAAGCGCAAGCGAAGTGCGTTGAGCCGGATGAATCCGGCGGCGTCCCGCTGGTCATAGACCCGATCCTCTTCGAAGGTCACGTGTGCGAGGCTATAAAGCGAGTGCGGCGATTTGCGGCCGACCACGCGAACATGCCCCTTGTAGAGCTTCAGGCGCACGGTGCCCTCGACGCGCTCCTGGCTCTTGTCGATCGCTGCTTGGAGCATCTCGCGCTCGGGCGAAAACCAAAATCCATTATAGATCAACTCGGCATAGCGCGGCATGAGCTCGTCCTTGAGGTGCGCGCTGCCGCGATCGAGGCAGATGCTTTCGATCCCGCGATGGGCCTCATGGAGGATCGTGCCGCCAGGTGTCTCGTAAACGCCGCGCGACTTCATGCCGACGAAGCGGTTCTCGACGAGGTCGACGCGGCCGACGCCATGCTTGCCGCCAAGCTCGTTCAGCCGCACAAGCAGCTTGGCGGGCGACAAGCGCTCGCCGTTGACCGCAACCGCGTCTCCTCTCGCGAAGTCGATCTCGACATATTCGGGCCGTTCGGGTGCTTTCTCGGGCGGGACGGTGCGGCTATAGACAAACTCCTCCGGCTCATGCCAGGGATCCTCGAGCACTTTGCCTTCGGCCGAGATATGCAACATGTTGGCGTCGACCGAAAAAGGCGCTTCGCCGCGCTTGTCCTTCGAGATCGGTATCTGATGCTTCTCGGCATATTCGAGAAGCTTCGTGCGAGAGGTGAGATCCCATTCGCGCCAGGGCGCTATCACCTTGATATCGGGCTTAAGCGCATAGTAGGTGAGCTCGAATCGCACCTGGTCGTTGCCCTTGCCGGTGGCGCCATGGGCGACGGCGTCGGCCCCTGTCTTGTCGGCGATCTCGATCTGGCGTTTCGCGATCAGGGGTCGCGCGATCGACGTGCCGAGCAGGTAGACGCCTTCATAAAGAGCGTTGGCGCGGAACATCGGGAAGACGAAATCCCGCACGAACTCCTCGCGAAGATCGTCGATGAAGATCTCCTTCACACCCATGAGCTCGGCCTTGCGCCGTGCCGGCTCGAGCTCCTCGCCCTGGCCGAGATCGGCGGTAAAGGTCACCACCTCGCAGCGATAGGTGTCCTGCAGCCAGCGCAGGATGATCGAGGTATCGAGCCCGCCTGAATAGGCAAGCACCACCTTTTTTACATCATTGGCCATGGTTGGCTCCGCATCGAGGGTCCCGGAATGGCGCGGCAGTATAGGGATGTGCGCCCGGATCGCAACAGCGGCGGGCCGACTGGATCGGTGCAGGGAGGTGCGCAGCGCACTCTATTAAAGGGGAGGGTTCACATCGAGAAGCTTCGCCCGTTCGCTTGCCCGAGGTTTCTTGCTCTCCGATTTGAGTTGGCCGCAAGCGGCGGAGATGTCCCGTCCCCGTGGCGTGCGCACGGGTGCGTGGTAGCCGGCACTCATCACGATATCGGCGAATGTCTTGATCGTCGCATCGTCGGAGCACTCATACGGTGCGCCGGGCCAGGGGTTGAAGGGTATGAGATTCACTTTCGACGGGATGCCTCGGATAAGGCGCACCAGTTCCCGCGCGTCGCCAGGCGAATCGTTGACGCCCTTGAGCATGACGTATTCGAAGGTGATGCGGCGATTGGGATTGAGTGCGGCGTAGTCCCGGCAGGCGTCGAGCAATTCCGCGATCGGGTATTTCCTGTTGAGCGGGACGATCACGTCGCGCAACTCGTCGCGCACGGCATGGAGCGAGAGCGCCAGGTTGACTCGAAGTTCCTTTGCGCATCTGCGGATCTGGGGGACGACGCCAGAGGTCGAGAGCGTGATCTTGCGCCGCGAAATCGCGATGCCGTCGCCGTCCATCATGATGCGAAGCGCCTTGGCGACGTTGTCGAAATTATAAAGCGGCTCTCCCATTCCCATCATGACGATGTTCGAAATCATACGCCCGTCTTCGGGCGACGGCCATTCGCCGATCGCGTCCCGTGCGAGCATGAGCTGGCTGACGATTTCTCCGGCATCGAGATTTCGCACGAGCTTCATCGTGCCGGTGTGGCAGAATTTGCAAGTGAGCGTGCAGCCGACCTGGGACGAGACGCAAAGCGCACCTCGATCCTCCTCGGGAATGTGCACACTTTCGATCAGGTTGCCGTCGGCGAGCTTGACGAGCCACTTGCGGGTGCCGTCGACCGAGTGCTGCGCGCGCGCAACCTCGGGGCGGGCCAGAACGTAGCGTTCGGCGAGTGTCGCCCGAAAAGATTTGGCGAGCGTCGTCATAGCCTCGAAGTCGACGACGCCGCGATTGTAGATCCAATGCCAAAGCTGGCGCGCGCGAAACCGCTCGGCGCCGAGGCTTGCCAGCTCGTCCTCGAGTTCCTCGCGTGAAAGCCCGATCAGGTTCCTTCGAGGCTCCCCGGCGGATGCATTCTCGACGGCAGCGCTCATCGCCTTATCATATAAGTGCTGCACCATCGGCGGTAAATGCCGCGGGGTACCCCGGCCCGTTCGCCGACCGCTGAATGCCGATCCCCGAATAGTTGATACGCTTCCTTGCCCTCACGGCTAAAAACCGGCCCAACGAACTCAATCGATTCGCCCGCATCTGCGGGGATGCATTGCGGCGGTACGGTCGACCCGCTGGTGTGGCGGATTTCGGATTCGCCACACTAGCTCTTCACGCCGCAGGCCTTGCTCGCGACCTGGTAGGCCTTTGCAAAACCGTTCAGAGAGTAACTGTCCTTGGTCTTGGTGCCCTTTTCCGTCACGGCCTCGACAACCGCATCCTTGCCGTTCTTGAAGGCTTCGACGACTTTCTCGTCGTCCTTCGACCAGGCCCGCTTGCCTTGGGTATAGAGCTTGAACTTGTCGCGCCCGACGGCGAGGTCGACTTCGCTGTCCTTTTTGTATTCGTAATCCGCGGCAATGCTGACCACGCCAAAGCTTTTCTGGGACGGCCAGTGGGAGACGAGGATATTCGTCTCGCCCAGTTTGCCTTGATGGCCCACGCTATTCTTGGGGAAGCTCGCGACGTAGCACGTATCGCCTTTGGCGTCTTTGTAGGTGAGCGCCTGCCAATCGCCGAACTCGCCGACAACCTTGGCCTTTTGGTCCGACGGTGGTGCCGTCGTTTTGTCCTGGGCTTTCGGCGCTTGGCCCTGCGGGGTTTGCTGCGCCGGCGCCGGTGCGGAGCTCAATCCGAATGCAAGTGCCACGGCGAAAGTGGCCGCGAGTGCGAGGAGACTTTTCTTTGACATCGTTCCATCACTCATGTGGTTTAGCGTCGTCATTCTAGTGTGGTGGATTCGAAGTTCCTATGATTTTGGTGACAGCCACGCTTAGGAACTTCAAATCCACCACACGAGAAGAGACGGCCGGCCGCGGAACAGCCTTATTCTACGATCGCCGGGACCTCGATGGACCTCTCACGTCACGCCGGCCCTGCGGCGGCGAAATATGGGCGCGCCATGAACCGGCGCGGGCAGAGGCTCAACCACTTGACCCGACGCGATCGGGCGGGCTGCGAATCGGCCGAGAGTTAGCAACCGGTCGTACATGACGACCGCACCGGCGAGTCCGAGGTTGAGGGAGAATTTCGTCGGAATTTTGACGACGTGGGCGCAACGCGCCAAAAGTTCGCCCGAAAGTCGTCCTCGTTCGGGCCCGAGCACATAGGCGGCCTGGCGCGGATGGGGAAAACTCGGCAGCTCGATCGCCTCGTCGAGGAGTTCGACCCCGACGAGGGCACATCCCTTGGGAAGCTCGAACGAGGCAACATCACCGTATTCGTGGAGCGGCACTTGCGAAGAAGTCTTGGATGTATCGCTTCGCTCGCCTTCCCGGCGGCTGTATTTGGCGCCGATCGTGAAGATGAAGCTTGCTCCGAAGGCATGGGCCGTGCGCCAAAGACTGCCCAGATTCATGGGTTTGGAAATGCCCTCGACGCCGATGCCGAAATACCCGCGCATGGGGACACCTTGCACGGCACCCCACGGCAAGGCAAGGTGCTTGGCGGAAGGCGGTCGCCTGGACCCGAGCGGATGGGCAAGAACCCCCTCGATGAGGGCCAAGAGGCGTCCGCTCGCCTGTGGCGGTCGGTCCGGATCGCCGCTCGACGGACAACAATACCGGCCGAGAAGCCGAGAGGAGCTTTCGCACATGAGGCCATCTCCCTCCGAAACGATCCGCGTGCAAGTTGAGGCGAACCCGGTCCTCGTCACAATCGTCCGCGGAGCGGCCATTGAGAGCCGCCACCGCGGTGCCGCCGCCGTGGTCGACGCGCACGGCAAGATCGTCCACGCCTGGGGCGACGTCGAGCAGGCCGTCTTTCCCCGCTCGGCGATCAAGCCGCTTCAAGCAATCGCGGTCATCGAGACCGGTGCTGCCGACGCTTTCGGGCTCAGTGATGCGGAACTCGCGTTGACATGCGCCTCTCATAGCGGCGAGCCCAAGCATGCCGATATGGTGAAGTCCTGGCTGGAGCGGATCGGACTGGGCGTCGAGCATCTCGAATGCGGCGCACACCCGCCCTATTATGCGCCGGCGCACGAAGCGATGATCCGGGATGGCCGGAAACCGACTGCCGCGCACAACAATTGCTCTGGAAAGCATTCGGGGATGCTTTCCGCCTCGCGCCACATGGGTGAAGCGACGAAGGGCTACATCAAGCTCGATCATCCCGCACAGCGGCGCTGGATGAAAACAGTCGGCGAATTGTGCGGTGTCGATCTCGGCCGCGCACCCATGGGGATCGACGGGTGCAGCATCCCGACCGTGGCCATTCCCATCGTCGCGATGGCGCGCGGCATGGCGAGGCTGGCGAGCCAGGCCGGCCTTCATGCGGAGCGAGTCGCCGCTGCAAGGCGCGTCGTCGCCGCCGCGACCGGGCACCCGGACCTTGTCGCGGGGACCGGTCGCTTCAATACCGTGGTGATGGAGGGGTTGAGCGGACGGGTTCTATTAAAGGGTGGGGCTGAAGGCGTCTATTGCGCGGCGATTCCAAGCCTCGGGTTCGGCATCGCGCTCAAGATAGACGATGGCGCCGGTCGCGCTGCCGAGGTCGCGACGGCAGCAATTCTGCGGCATGTGGGTGCGATCGACGATACGAACTGGACCGCGCTGGCGGATGCCTGTCGGCCCAAGATCAGCAACTGGAACCACTTCGAGGTGGGCGAGATCAGGGCGGCGAACGGCTGGCTCGCCGGTTAGCCGACCTTCAAAAAGGCGGGGGTTCCGCGATGAAAGCTGTCCTGTGCAAGGCTTGGGGCGATCCGGGGTCGCTCGATTTCGGGGAGGTCCCGGCACCGGCCCTCAAGCCCGGCCACATCCGCATTGCGGTTCACGGCGCCGGGATCAACTTCGCCGATACGCTCATGATCGCGGGCAAGTACCAGGAAAAGCCGGACTTCCCGTTCAGCCCGGGCTTGGAAGTTGCCGGCGTGGTGAGCGAAGCGGCACCCGAAGTGACGCATCTCAAGGCAGGCGATCGGGTGATGGCCTACACCGGCCACGGCGGCTTTGCCGAAGAAGCGGTTGTACCCGCGGTCCAGGCCTTCGTCGTTCCAAAGACCATGGACCTCGTGACCGCGGCGGGCTTTCCCGTCGCTTACGGCACCTCTCACGTGGCACTCGCCTATCGCGCCAATCTACGGCCCGGCGAAACGCTCCTTGTCAATGGCGCCTCGAGCGGGGTCGGCCTTACCGCCGTCGAGATCGGCAAGGCGATCGGCGCCACGGTGATTGCGACCGCCGGCTCGCCGGAAAAGCTCGAGGTGGCCCGCAAGGCGGGCGCCGATCACGGGATCGACTATTCCCGCGAGGACATCCGGGAACGCGTTAAGGCGATCACGGAGGGCAGGGGTGCGGACGTGATCTACGACCCCGTGGGCGGTGACGTGTTCGATGCCTCCTTGCGTTCGATTGCATGGGATGGCCGGCTCGTCGTGATCGGTTTTGCGTCCGGCCGAATCGCCCAGGCGCCGACCAATTACATCCTCATCAAGAATTGTGCGGTGATCGGGGTGCTTTGGGGTGCGAGCGTGCGCCGCGATCCAGCACTCGCACGCAAGAGCTATGACGAACTCTTCCGCTGGTACGAAGAAGGCAAGCTCAGGCCCCTCGTCTCGCGCACGATCCCGCTCGCAGAAGCGGGCGAAGCCTTGAGCCTCATGATGGCGCGAAAAATCACCGGCAAAGTCGTGCTGACGACAGGCCACACCTGATGACACTGGCGTTCAGCCGGGCGTGTGCGACAGCTTGCCGCGATTTATCTCTCTGAAGCCGCATGCGTCGCCGCTCGCTCGTCGCGAAAATCGTAGTCGCGCACGACTGCTGCAACACGGATGCGGAAATGCTTGAAAATGCCGCCCTTGCCGCGTGCCTGGGCCATCTGATGCTCGGCGTGGCCGCGCCAGATCTTGATCGCGGCCTCGTCGCGCCAGGTCGAGAGCGAGAGATATTTTCCCCTTTCGGTCAGGCTTTCGAAACGTTCGACCGAGACGAAGCCGTCGATCTTCTGAAGCTCCGATGCGAGCTCCTTCGCCAAGTCGAAATATTCGTGCGCGCGCCCTTCATTCGGGATCACCTCGAACACGACCACATGCATCGCAGCACCCCCTCTTCGCGCGTAAGGCCGCGATGATGCGTGTCCGGCACTCGCCTCGCAATGCAATTCTCCTCATCGAGTTCCTCCGTCGACATCGCTCATCGGAACTCTGAGGAGGATTGCACGCGAGGTGGAACCGCGAATTCATCTGCGCCAGAAGGGTTTGGCGTACTCGTGATAGGCTTCGCTCTGACCGAGGCCGATATCCTTCAATCCCTCCTCACCGAGGCTCATCAGTTCCCGCCTCTGGCGTGCACGCTCCCGCCAAAGATGGATTTGATGGGCAAGGGCCTGGGAGAGCTGAACGAGTCCGACGCGGATCTCGTGGCCTCCATGCCTGCCGCGGGGCTCCCGGCCTCCCGCAGCGCTCGACAGCTCCATGCTGATCTGGTTCATATCTGTTTTCCTCACAGGTTTCGGAAAGACTATTGGTTCTTTCCCGCATTGAAATTCATCTCGTGACTATTGATTTATGCCGTATTGCCCTTGCAAACAATCGATTACTTCTAATATAATACGTGAGATAAAATCACGTGAATGGAGGGACACGTGGCCCGCCGCCTTCCCCCGCTCAAGGCCCTGCCGGACTTCGAGGCCGCGGCCCGGCATCTGAGCTTCACCAAGGCCGCGGACGAGCTGCACGTCACCCATGGCGCCGTAAGCCGACAGGTGAAATCGCTCGAGGACTTTCTCGGTGTACAGCTTTTCCGCCGCCTCAACCGAGCACTTCGGCTGACCGATGAGGGCCAGGCCTACCTCTCGACCGTGCGTACGCTGCTCGAGGGGCTCGCAGAGGCGACCGACAGGATCCGCAAACGCGATGAGCAAGGCGGGCTCGTGGTCAGCACGACAATGTCATTCACGATCAAGTGGCTGGTGCCGCGCCTTGCCCGCTTTCGCGAGCGGCATCCGGAGATCGATGTACGCGTGCAGGCGGAAGACCAGGTCGTCGATTTCGTGCGCGACGGCGTCGATATCGGCATCCGGTATGGCCGCGGTGAATATCCGGGCCTCAAGTCGGACCGCCTCATGAGGGACGATTTCGTGCCTGTCTGCAGCCCGGCACTCCTCGATGGTGAGCATCCGCTGCGCCAGCCGAGCGATCTCAAATATCACGCCTTGCTTCACGAGATGGGGACCCAGATCGATTGGCGCACCTGGCTGATGGCGGCAGGGGTCGAAGGGGTCGATCCGTCGCGCGGACCCGTCTACAGCCATTCAAGCCTGATCATCCAGGCCGCGATCAACGGCGAAGGCGTCGCCCTCGGCCGGACGGCCCTCATCATGGAGGATCTGGCCGCCGGCCGTCTTGTCGTCCCATTCGATATCACGCTCAAGGCCGAGTACGCGTATTACGTCGTCTACCCGCCCCGTGCGATCGAACGCGCCAAAGTCCGCGCCTTTCGCGATTGGCTGCTCGAGGAGGCCGCGGCGGAGCAATCCCTGGCGGCAGTGGTGAGGGCGTAAGGGCCTCACCCTTCGAGACGGCGCTGCGCACCTCCTCAGGGTGAGGACTTCATTCTTACAAATAATCAACTTCATGGTGAGGAGGCCGCCGACGCGCTCCGCGCGTTTTCTTCCGCGTCACGCATAGAGGCGGCCGCTGAGGGGGCCGCCGACGCGCTCCGCGCGTTTTCTTCCGCGTCACGCATAGAGGCGGCCGTCTCGAACCATGAAGGGGGCCGCGGAAACGACGAATGCGGCTAGCGGAGCACTTTCTTGATCCGCGCCATGGCTTCCTCGAGAAGGGAAGGTGCTTGGGCGAAGCAAAGCCGAAGATGGCCCTCCCCGCCGGCACCGAAGGCGGAGCCCGGTGCGAGGCCGACGCCGGCCTCCCGCACGAGGCGTTGCGCCATCGCCAGGCTGTCGGACATGTCCGCGACCTCGAAGAAGGCATAAAAGGCGGCATCGGGCGGAATGAAGCGAACACGGGGAATTTCGGCAAGATGATCGGCGACGATATCCCGGCCGGCACGGCAGCGCGCCACCATTTCCTTGACGAACGGCTCGCCCTTCCGGAGGGCCGTGGCGGCTGCCGGTTGAAGAAAGGTCGGCACGCCGCTCGTGTTGTAGCCGACCAGCTCGCCGATGATGTCGCCGAGTGGGGCGGGTGCCGTGATCCAGCCCATGCGCCAGCCGGTCATCGCCCATGCCTTCGAGAAGGTATTGGCGATGAACACCGGATCGCCGGGTTCGGCGATTTCAAGGAAAGACGGGGCCGTATTCGAGTTGTAGACAAGCCGATGGTAAACCTCGTCCGCCAGGATCCAGATGTTCCGCTCGCGGCAGAAATCGAGCAGCGCCTTTTGTTCCTCGCGCGTCATCATCCAGCCCGTGGGGTTGTTGGGCGAGTTGATGAAGAACATGCGCGTGTCCTGGTCGGCGGCGTCGAGGAGCTTGTTGAGGTCGAGCTTCCAGCGACCTTGCTCCTGGTCGAGTACGACTTGGCGCAGCTCCGCACCCATGATGTGAACGGTCGCACTCCCGTTCGGCCAAGCGGGCGAAACGGTCACCACGTTGTCGCCCTTCTCGACCACGAGCTCCATGAGCACCATGATCGCGTTCATTCCCGCGGCCGTGATCGTCACGCGATCCATGTCGATTTTGCGGCCGTATAGGCCCGACATGTAATCGGCGAGGGCCTGGCGCAGGTCCGGTATCCCCCGCTTGTGAGTGTAGAAGGTCTCACCCCGATCGATCGCCGCCTTGGCGGCCTCGCGGATGAATTCGGGCGTGGTCACGTCCGACTCGCCATACCAGAGCGGGATCACGCGCGGATCGCCGAGGGCGAGCTTCGAAACTTCGCTGATCCGCTGCGGCTCAAGGGCCGAAATATCCGCACGGATCCGTCCGGCCAGGCGCTCCGCCTTGCCGAAGATTTTGGTCAGAATCTGGTTCAACGCTTGAGCTCCGGGATTTCCTTGAAGAGTTCGAGGGCTTCGGGATTGGCGAGGGCTTCGATGTTCTTGACTGACCGGCCGTGGACCACATCGCGCACGGCGAGTTCGACGATCTTGCCGGATTTCGTGCGCGGAATGTCATGAACCTGGACGATCTTCGCCGGGACGTGCCGTGGCGTGGTGTTTCTCTTGATCTGCGCCTTGATCTTGTCGATGAGCACCGCATCGAGCTTGAGGTCGTCGTGCAGTTTGACGAAAAGGACGACGCGCACGTCGCCGTCCCAGTCCTGCCCGATCACGATGCTTTCGACCACCTCGTCGAGCTGCTCGACCTGCCGGTAGATTTCGGCCGTGCCGATGCGCACGCCTCCCGGCTTGAGCGTGGCGTCCGAGCGGCCGTAAATGACGATCCCGCCATGCTCGGTCACCATGCACCAGTCGCCGTGACACCACACGCCGGGAAATTTCTCAAAATAGGCGGCGTGATATTTCTTGTCGCCGGGATCGTCCCAGAAGCCGACCGGCATCGACGGAAATGGTTTCGTGCAAACAAGCTCGCCCTTCTCGCCCTCGACCGCTTTACCGTCTTCGTCGAAGACCTCGACGGCCAAACCGAGCAGAGGCCCTTGGATTTCGCCGCGCCAGACTGGGCCGATTGGATTGCCGCCGACGAAGCACGCGACGATGTCGGTGCCGCCCGACACCGAGGCGAGGTGCACATCCTTTTTGACATAATTATAGACGTAATCGAAACCTTCGGGGACGAGTGGCGAGCCGGTCGAGCCGATTGCGCGCACCGTCGCGAGACTGTGGGTCTTGATCGGCTCGAGTTTGGCTTTGTGGCACGCATCGATGTACTTGGCCGAGGTGCCGAAAAAATTCATCCCGGTCGCATCCGCGAAATCGAAAACGACATTGCCGTCCGGATAAAACGGCGAGCCGTCATAGAGGAGAAGGGTGGCTTCGGCCGCGAGTGCCGAGACGAGCCAGTTCCACATCATCCAACCGCAGGTCGTGAACCAAAAGACCCGATCGCCCGGCCTGATGTCGCAATGGAGCTTGTGCTCCTTGAGGTGCGTGAGGAGAACGCCCCCGGCACCGTGGACGATGCATTTGGGCACACCCGTCGTTCCCGAAGAATAGAGAATATAGATCGGATGATTGAAGGGCAGCCGGCGGAACGCGATATCGCGCGGCTTGTAGTCGGATACGAAGTCGCCCATCGGCACGCCATTGCGGATGCCGCGGAGCGTGGGGGATGCGGACGCGTAGGGTACGACAACGACGCGCTCGAGCGTCGGCATCCCTGCGGCGATCTCGCTGAGGCGCTCGAGGCAGTCGTGGGTCTTCCCGTTATAGTGGTAGCCGTCGACCGCGAGCAGCACTTTCGGCTTGATCTGCCCGAAGCGATCGAGCACCCCCCGGACCCCGAAATCGGGTGAACTCGACGACCAGATGGCGCCGAGGCTCGTCGCCGCGAGCATGGCGATGACGGTCTCCGGCATGTTGGGAAGCCAGCCCGCAACACGGTCGCCCACCCCGACCCCCTGAGCCTCGAGCGCCTGGGCAAGGCGCGAGACCGCGTCATAAAGTTCGGCCCAGCTCAATGTGCGGCGCGCCTTGTCCTCGCCCCAGAAGACGATGGCGGGGCTTTTATCGCGCCGGCGAAGGAGATTTTCGGCGAAATTGAGCCGTGCCTGGGGGAAGAAGTGCACACCCGGCATTTTCCCGGGATTTTCGATTGTCACCTCGCCACGCGTTTCGGCGATCACCCCCGCGAAATCCCATGTCGACAGCCAGAATTTCTCCATCTCCTCGATCGAGAAGCGATGGAGGGATGCGTAATCCGTAGCCTTGACACCCCAATCCGCCTCGATCCTTGACATGAAGGCGCGCAGGTTGCTCCTGGCGATGCGCTCGGCATCCGGCCGCCAAAGGGGAGCATCAGCCCCTTCGGACCGGTTCTCTCGGGATTGGTGCCGGCGACGTGGCTCGGCCATTGTTTGCTCCGTCAGTTGGTTACCATTCGGGCCTTCAACGGCGTCGGGGATAGCTATACGCCGAGAGAAAGCATGGGTGGAAGAGGCTCGGCACCAAGCTCGACGCATGGCAGGTATGGCCAGCCGATAGCAAATCCGCATCCTCGGGGCGAGGCGGCTTGACGCCTTACCCGATCGCCCTCGCCACTCGGCGCGCCGTCTGCTAAGGAAATGTGCCTCGGCTGCGAACCGGACAACCCTTGGCAACTCGTGTGGCGAATCCGAAATTCGCCACATCGGGGGGCGGGACCGGGAGCGATTTCGGCACACCAGGAGGTTCTGGACATGGATCTGCGCGGACAAGCGGCACTTGTCACGGGTGGCGGCTCAGGGCTCGGTGCGGAAACCGCGCGCCATTTTGCGAAGGCCGATGCGAAAGTCGCGGTACTCGACCTGAACATGGAGGGTGCGGAGCAAGTCGCCCGCGAAATCGGCGGGCTTGCGGTCCGCTGCGACGTGTCCGACGCGAAAAGCGGCGAGGCCGCGGTGGCCGCCGCACGCGCGAAACACGGGACGGCGCGCATTCTCGTGAATTGCGCCGGAATCGGCCCTGCAGCACGCATCGTCGGCAAGGAAGGGCCAATGCCGCTCGATCAATTCTCGAAGGTGATCGCGGTCAACCTGATCGGCAGCTTCAACATGATGCGTCTTGCGGTGGCGGGCATGCTGACGCTCGACCCGCTCGCCGAGGGCGAGCGGGGCGTCGTCATCTCGACAGCCTCCGTCGCCGCCTATGAAGGGCAAATCGGGCAGGCCGCCTATTCGGCATCGAAGGGCGGCATCGTCGCCTTGACGCTTCCGGCGGCGCGAGAGTTCGCACGCTCCGGAATCCGCGTGCTTGCGATAGCACCCGGCCTGATCGCCACGCCGCTTCTTCTCGGCATGCCGCAACAGGTCCAGGAGAGCCTTGCCTCGCAAGTTCCCTTTCCAAGCCGCTTCGGCCGGCCGGATGAGTTCGCGCGGCTCTGCCTCCACATCATCGACAACGTGATGCTCAACGGCGAAGTCATCCGTCTCGATGGCGCAATGCGCATGCAGGCGAAATAGGGCTCCCTGCCGTGAAGGCCAAATTCGCGACCGCCCCTACGCTCGACGACCTCGAGGCGATCGGGCGGGAGGCCCTCAAGACGATACCCGAGACGCTGAGCCGGCATGTAAAGAATGTCGTCCTGCGCGTCGAGGATTTTCCCGACGAAGAGACCGAACGCGAGATGGGTCTGGAGAGTCCGTTCGAGCTGCTCGGCCTTTACCGCGGCGTGTCCCTCAACCGCAAAAGTGTATCCGACATGCCCCACGGCATCGACATGGTCTTCCTTTATCGCCGCCCGCTTCTCGATTATTGGTGCGAGACCGGCGAGGACCTGCACCATCTCGTGCGCCACGTCTTGATCCACGAGATCGGGCACCATTTCGGTTTCAGCGACGAGGACATGGAGGAAATCGAGGAGAGTTGACCGACCTCACGCGGCCTCGGCGGTCCTTCCGTTGGCCCTGGGGGTACCCGTGTAACGCTCGAGACCCAGCGCCTCCGCCGGATGTTCGGGCTGGCGGCCAAGGAGGAGATCGACAAGGATTCGGCTCGAGCCTGCCGACATCGTCCACCCCATATGGCCCTGTCCCGTGTTGAGCCAGAGATTCTCCAGCGGCGAGCGGCCGACGATCGGCGGTCCGTCGGGCGTCATGGGCCTGAGGCAGGCCCAATATTGCGGCTTGGAGAAATCGACCCCTTTCGGGAAAAGCTCCCGTGCAACCGCCAGCATGGAATTGAAATCGTCGGGTTTGTGGCTATTGTCGTAGCCGGAAAAATCGGCCGTGGCGGTCATGCGCAGCCGATCGCCCATTCCGCAATAAGCGACGAGAGAACCCTCGTCGACCCCGCCCACGGTCGGGGATAGGGCTGGATCGATCGGAAGCGTCAAGGAGAAGCCCTTGACCGGATAGACCGGCACTTCGATGCCGGCGGAGCGCGCGATGATCGAGCTGAAGCTTCCGAGCGACAGCACGTAGGCGTCCCCAGTCAAGGGCCCTTTGTCGGTCGAGACGGCGGAGACGCGCCCTCCTTTGGTCTCCAAGCCGCGAATCGCGGTGCCGAGGCGGAATTCAACGCCCAGACGCCGGCAGGCCTCGGCGAGTTGCACGGCGTAGGTGCGGCAATCCCCGCTGCCGTCGGTCGGGCAATAGACCGCACCGGCAAGCTTGGCCGCGATCGGCGCCAAGGCCGGCTCGATTTCGACAGCGCGCTTGGCGTCGATGACCTCGACGGCATGGCCGTGCTCCTTCATCAAGGTCATGTTCTTGACCCCTTGTTCGAAATGCGCGGGGTCGCGGTAGAAAAACAGGAGCCCCTTCTTGAATTGGGAATACCGAAGTCCTTCTGCTGCCGCGATCTCTTCGAGCTTCTGCTGGCTGAAGCGGCAGAGCCGAAGTTTGACGAGCGTGTTGGCGCGGGCACTTTCCGCCGAGCAGGCACGCAGGAACTTTATTCCCCAGATCCAGAATCGCGGATCGAGGTTGAAGTGGAAGCGGTAGGCAAGATCGTCGCGCCAGATCGATTGCAGCAGGAGCTTCGGCGCACGAGGCGAATTCCAGGTGAACGAGTGGCCGGGTGCGATGAGGCCCGCATTCGCGTAGCTCGTCTCTCCCGCGGCTTCGCCTTGACGATCGAGCACCACGACATCGTGACCGGCTTTGGCGAGGTAATAGGCGGTCGTGACTCCGACAATGCCGGCACCCATGACGATCGTCTTCATTCTCGCCCTCCCTGTCGCTGTGGCACTTCGGCCGTCTTCGGACGCGCTTGCAGCCGTGCGATGCTACGCGATGATCGGCACCTTGCAAAGGCCAGGGCAACCGTTGGCGAGGTGCGAGCGTAATGCTTTCCCGCCCCGGCGGTCGCCAAACCATCGATTCGGAGGCGTCCGGCCTATGGCAAAATAAGGCAAAGTGCTCAACGCAAACGCGTTGGCTTGAAGATTGGCAAGTGGAGGTGGGTGCGTGACGGAACGCGGCACATTATTCTTGATCGTGGGCCCGAGCGGGGCGGGCAAGGACTCGCTCATTGCGGCAGCGCGCGCCACCCTGGCCGAGGACCCGGACTTTATCTTCCCGCGCCGGCATATCACTCGGCCCGAGGCGGCCGGCGGGGAAGACCATATCGAGGTTTCCCCCGCCGTCTTCGAGACCGCCAAGCGAGGCGGCGCCTATAGCCTTACTTGGCGAAGTCATGGCCTATCCTACGGAATACCCGTGGGCATCGAGGAGGCGCTGGCGGACGGTTGCTCGGTCGTCATCAATGTCTCGCGATCGGTCCTCGAGGAGGCGCGCCGGCGCTATCAACCGTTATGGATCATCGTGGTAACGGCGCCCTGGCACGTGCTGTCGGAACGGCTCTCCCGCCGCGGTCGGGAGACCGCCGCCGACATCGCGGCGCGCATTGCGCGAGCGGGCGACGATTCGCCGTCCGGCCCCGACGTGGTGACGATCGAAAATGCCGGGGAACTTGCGGAGGCGGTAAAAAAATTTATCGCAGCCCTCTGCGACGGCCGCCGGCGCTGATCGCGGATTTTTTAAAACGATATGTTTCGCTTTCCATCCGTTCTCGCAGCCAAGCCGTAAGGATTTCGGCCGGGACCGGCGGAGAGACGAGATAGCCCTGGATGGCGCCGCACCCCGCCTTGCGAAGAAAGTCGTATTGCATCGCCGTCTCGACGCCTTCGGCGACAGTTCGAAGGCCGAGGCTGCGCCCAAGCCCGATGACCGCCGTGACGACCGCGGTGTCCCACGCCTCCTTCTCGATGTTTTGCACGAAACTCCGGTCGATCTTGAGGGTGTCCACCGGAAACCGCTTAATCGAGCCGAGCGGGAAATGGCCCGATCCGAAATCGTCGATAGCAACGCGTACGCCGACTGCGATCAATGCCGAGAGATCGGCGTTGTCGAGCTCTGCGGCGGCGCTGAAGGTCGTGTCGGCCAATTCGATCTCGAGCGCCTCCGGCTCCAAGTTGTAGTCCCTGAGGACTCGCATGATCGTATCGCTCGGCGCGTGCCGCATGATCTCGCGCGCTGAAAGGTTGACCGCGAGCCTGCCGGGCGCCAAGCCCATCTCCCGCCATTCTGCGAATTGAGCGCAAGCTGTGCCGAGAACCCATTCTCCTATCGGTCCGATCAACCCGCTTTGCTCGGCGAGGAACAGGAATCGCTCAGGCATGACGACGCCCATCTCGGGATGGCGCCAGCGCACCAGAGCCTCAACGCCAACCACATCGCCGGACGCGGGATCGATCTGAGGCTGATAGTGGAGCATGAGCTCGTCGCGCTCGAGCGTGCGGCGAAGCGAGCGTTCCATGATGAGCCGTTCGGCAGCCTCGGCCGTCATCTCCCGGGTGAAGAAATGATAACCGCCCCTGCCCGATTGCTTGGCGCGATACATGGCGGCGTCGGCGTGGCGCAGCAGTGCATTCGGCTCCCAGCCGCAACCCGGGTAGAGCGCAATACCCACGCTCGCCGAGATCGAAATGTCCCGACCCGAGATCGAGGCGGGGGCTTTGATCGCGTCCAATACCTTGTCGGCGATGCGCGCGATGTCGTGGCTGCTTGCGATCCCTTCGAGAACGATCGCGAATTCGTCGCCACCGAGCCGCGCCACCGTGTCCGTGGCGCGGACGACCGTGCCGAGGCGGAGTGCAACGAGGCGCAGGAGTTCGTCCCCGATCGCATGACCGAAGGCGTCGTTGATCGGTTTGAATCCGTCGAGGTCGACGAACAGGATCGCAACTTCCTTGTTGGTGCGCCGTGCGCGCGCGATTGCGCGATTGAGGCGGTGAAGGAACGTCGGACGATTGACAAGGCCGGTGAGCGGATCGTGGGCGGCGAGTTGTGAAAGCCGCCTTTCCGTGCGAATGCGCTCGAGGGCGAAGCGAACGGTGCGCAATAGCGTTTCGTCCGCGACACCGCGTGCGACGCAGTCCTGCGCACCCGCCTGAAGATAAGCGATCGCCGCGCGCTCATCGGTATCCGCGAGCACCACGACGACGGCGATGTCGGGTGCGACATCGCGCAAATGCGCAACCGTGGCCGGTCCCTCGGCGTCGGGCAAGCCGGGATCGAGCAGCACGGCGCAGCACCGCTCCTCATGAAGCGCGTCAAGGGCTGCAGCGACATTTTCGACGGCGACGCAGGCCGAGTGCGCTTGAGCGGCTGAGAGTCGGGCGGCAAACGCCGCTCCTTCGGGCATTGCGACAAGGATGCGGATCGTCTCGCTTTCGCCGCGTCGAACCATTCAATGGACCCTGATGCACCGCGCTTGGCCGAAGGACGGAGGTATCGGCGAAGTGGAAATACGCACGGTTCCCTTTCCCTGCACTGGCATTGTGCCAGCCATCTGAAAACAGAACGTTAAGGGAGATTTCGCCGGGGTTGGGCGGCGGCGTATGTGCCGGCTTAAATAACGAGGAAGTCTTGTATTATAAATCGGCTATTTTCTTGACTTTTCCGATCACGGGATGCACTTATCCACCAGAATTCTCGTACAATATCAAGATATACGATTGAAAAAGGTAAAATTATGCTGAAAATCTACGTCATCCATGAGAACGAAGCGTGGACCGCACCCCTGTTGGACGCACTGGTCCATCTACAGGTTCCCCACGAATCCTGGCATCTCGACCGGGGCTTCTTCGATCTCGGCGCACCCCCGCCCAAGGGCGTCTTCTATAACCGGGTCAGCCCGTCATCCCACACGCGCGGCCACCGCTTCGCCCCGGAATACACGGCGGCGGTGCTCGCCTGGCTCGAAGCCCATGGACGGTGCGTGATCAACGGCAGCGGGCCATTTCGCCTTGAGCTCAGCAAGGCAGCCCAATACGCGGCACTTGAGGCGTTTGGAATCGCCGTGCCCCGCACGCTGCCGGCGGTCGGGCGCGCGGAGATTGCGGCGGCGGCGCGGCGGCTCGAAGCACCCTTCATCACCAAGCACAACCGGGCTGGCAAGGGACTTGGCGTGCATCTCTTCCGTAGCGTGGAGGCACTCGAGAACTATCTCGACGGCAGCGGCTTCGAGGATTCGGTCGACGGCGTCACGCTGATCCAGCGCTACATCGAAGCACCGGCACCTTACATTACGCGCGTCGAGTTCATAGGTCGGCGATTCTTCTACGCCGTCAAGGTGAACACGTCCGAAGGATTCGAGCTTTGCCCCGCGGATGAGTGTCAGGTGGGCGACGTCCTTTGCCCGACGAACGATAATGCCAGCTCGAGCGCCAATCGCGCGGGTGGTGCGAAATTCCAGATCCTGCAGCATTTCGATAGCCCGCTCATCGAACGCTATGAGCGGTTCATGAGTGCCTATGGAATCGAAATCGCGGGCTTCGAGTTCATCACCGACTCGGCCGGGAATAGCTTCACCTACGACGTCAACATGAACACGAACTACAACGCGGAAGCTGAAGCGGTGGCGGGCCGGCACGGAATGAAGACGCTCGCGCAATTCCTCGCGTCCGAATTTGAAAAATGCCGCGACGATGTCGTGGAGAGTTTCGCCGCCTGACAGTTTATTCGAGACAAATTCGACCGGGGCCGCGCACGACATCCGCCCCTGCTACCGGATCTCGCATATCTCGCCGAACGAGAGCGATCCCGCCCCGATCAACTCGGGTTCGAATCCGCGTGGAGATTATTCACGCGGGTGCGCAATTCGCTGATCAGGCCGTCAAGGCCGGAGCGCTGGATGACGGAGGCGAATTCCTGGCGCTGCGTGAGGGCCATGCTCACCCCCTCGACGACGACGTCGATGATCTTGAGCTGGCCCTTGATTTCGCGGACACGCCACGCGGCCTTGAGCGGTTCGCCGTCAGGGCGCTTAATTTCCGTCTCGACGAGCGCGTCACTGTCGGCAAACGGTTGCGCGTTCACGATGGCGAACGTTTCGCCTTTGTAAGCGCCGAGGCGCCGGGCGTAGCTATTGAGCACCCATGTCGAGAAAAGCTGCTGATATTCCTGCTGCTGTTCCGGTGTCGCGGTATGCCAGGAATTGCCGAGGACGAACCGGCCGATGAGTTCGAGATCGAATCCTTCTCGCACGATTTTCTTGAACTCTTCCTGATGCTGCGGTGCTTCGGATTCATTGTATTTCGCGAGCATCACCACGGCGCGATTGCCGAGATCCTGTACAAACTTCGACGCTTGTTCGGGCGAGGTGTGTACGTCAGCTGCACGTGCGGAAAGAGAGGCAAAGCCGAGGAATAGAAGAAGCGTGACAAACGGTGTGAGCAACCTAGTGCCTATCATCGTGACCTCCGCATAGTACCCCGACGTTTCTTCAACGTGCCGGTTTTCGCAACGCCAGAAATACGTCGCAACGACGATTCCCCTGCGCGGACTGCCGATCTACCCCATCGTCCGAGTGCTTGCGCATGAATGTGACGGCCGATTGTGGCGTCATCAAGTCTAGCGCCGAGCCCGAGGCAGATTCGCCGGCGATATAGCGGCCATGAGCCAAGACTCATCCTTCAGTGCCAGTCGGAAAGAATAGGGGCACATTTTTGATTTCGAATGAAAAAGTCCTGCTGGGACTCCCGATCGCGACGAGCGGCTGCCACAGGTCGTGACAATTTCAAGCCCATGGTGCCATGGGCAGGTCCGATGCCGACCAATGCCCCATGTCCGTGTTGAAACCGATATCGCGATGGCACACGTCATTCCGACGACGCGTCGCCGGCGGTGGTGGCCCCACCGGCAAATTGTCGGTTCTGTGCGCGCAGGGATTCGAGAAGCCCGTCGAGCCCTTTGTTCTGCACCACCGCAGCAAATTCCTGGCGCTGCGTAAGCGCCATGCTGACACCCTCGATAAGCACATCGATGATCTTGTAGCCTCGATCTCCCGAGCGCACACGCCACCCTGTGTCGACCGGCTCACCGTTCGGCCGCCCGATCACACTCGTCACGAGCGCATCCGTGTCGGCCATCGGCTGGGCGCCGGTTATCTTGAAAGTCTCCCCGGAGTACGCGGCCAGGCGCCGAGCATAGGTGTTGAGGACATAAACCGCGAAGAGCTTGGAGTATTCGGCGCGCTGCGCGTCGGTCGCAGTTTGCCATGTACGGCCGAGGGCAAATCGGCCGATCGTCACGAGATCGAGCCCCTCGCTCAGAAGTGCTCGTACCCTTTTTTCCTTTTCCGCTTGGCTGAGCGACGTATCGGTCAGCGTTTTCATGGTGCGCGAACCGATATCGTCGATGAATCGCTCGGCGCGTTCCGGCGATGTCACGTCCGCGGCCGAGGCCGCGCACGGTGAAAGGATCAGGAAACTCGCAAGAACGGTTGCGACGAGCTGTCGAACAGAAATCATGACCAGATCTCGCTCTCGAACCGCCCGACCGGAGCGGAGACTGTCGTGAAAGCGCCGCATGTTGTCACCGCGCGGGCGCGGAGGCAACAGCTTGTTGACGTCAGCCGATCTCGCCCGATACGCGCGCTATATCGAGAGGGCCAGCCGCCTTCGCGTTGGTTCGCCGTCCCTTGCGGCGGGCGGCGGCCAGTTGGATCACGCGAACGGTCTCATGCCATAGCTCAAACGACTGAAGCCGGTCGGGGGCGGTCCATGCGACTTCCGCCGCGTCGTCGCCGGCGACCGCCTCGCCCGCCCGCCATTCCGCGATAACGTCGACCAGCGTGTAGTGATACTCGACCGCCCCGGCCTCGTCCCTTGCAATGGAATCGATCACCGCCACGGTCTCCCCGATTTCCACGTCGAGGCCGGTCTCCTCCCGAACCTCGCGCCGAGCAGCCTCTGCCACGGTCTCGCCCGTCTGCTGCATGCCGCCGGGAATACTCCATTGTCCCTTGCGCGGTGGCTTGCCGCGCCGGACCAGCAACACCTTTTCCCCGCGAAAGACGAGGGCGCCGACCCCGACGAACGGTCGTTCCGGATAGCTCCGGTTCATCGGATCTTCGCGCGAAATGTGGCGGTGGCCATGACCGCATCATAAAAGGGGCTTGGTTGATGCGGAAGGGCCGGGTGCCGCCGATGCGCCGCCCACGGAGCGATCGCGGGCGTTTTCGGCGAAGGTCGCGTAATTCTTTCATCTTTTCAGGCGCTTTCGGTGTAAATTCAGATTAGCCGATGGCCGCCGCAATGTGTCGTCCGGCGCCAACGGGCCGAAGAGTTGCGGGCGGGGCGCACGATCCGCAAAAAACGAACCCCTCGTGTGGCAAATCCGAACTTCGCCGCATTTGGGGGCGGGACTGGGAGCGAATTTCGGATTCAAAGCCACACGAGGAATATGTTGTTTCTAGTGTGGTATCCGGATTTGAAGTTCCTGAATGCGGATGCCACCAAAATGCAAGGAACTTCAAATTCGCCACACTAAGGACGCACGAAATTGGTGAAAAATGACGCGATCGCCGGTAGTGGGCCGCCGGGCAACGGCCGAGCGGGCGATGTGCGGCTCGATCCTGCGGACACCGCCGACGCGATTCGGGCGGAGCAGATCCGCGTCCTTTAT
>Ga0187766_10000437_pt1 | contig 23092 bp, 17 predicted proteins | sample 0216_QUI02_MP05__4_FD_132971 | JGI IMG/M metagenome (GOLD analysis project Ga0187766, IMG submission 132971) | Tropical peat soil microbial communities from peatlands in Department of Meta, Colombia - 0216_QUI02_MP05_20_MG | ecosystem: Environmental > Terrestrial > Soil > Wetlands > Peat ... | reverse complement strand
GTATGCCCGCTCGTCAACTGATCGAGGGAGTGGAGCGTCGCGGCATCGTCGGCACGCTCGCCCGGGCGATCAAGAAGCCGATTTAGAGCATGACGCGATTGGATTGAATGGGTCGCGCTCTAGAATATTCTGTTTTGTCGCATTTTCTGCGGCAAACCGGCATCCACTTTGCCGAAAAAATGCTCCACGCTTGAGCCGCCCGACCTCTTATTCAGCCGCCTTCGTCGCGGGGACTTTTTCGACGCGCGCGGCGCAATACTTGAACCCCGGAATCTTGCCGAAGGGGTCGAGCTGCGGGTTGGTCAGGATATTGGCCGCCGCCTCGGCGTAGCAGAATGGAATGAACACCATGCCGTCGGGAAGCGCTCCGTCCGCTCGCGCTGCAAGCTCGATGGCGCCGCGCCGGGTCACGACGCGGACCTTCTCACCCGGCTTGATGCCTTGCTTCATCAGGAATGCCGGTGAAAATTCGGCGATTGCGCCGGGCTCGATCGCGTCGAGAACCGACGCACGTCGAGTCATCGCCCCCGTATGCCAGTGCTCGAGCTGGCGGCCGGTCGTGAGCACAAGCGGGTAGTCCGCGTCGGGTGTTTCGCTCGGCGGAACGATCGCCGCCGGAACGAGCTTCGCGCGCCCGCTCGAGGTCGGATAGCCGTCGCCGAACACCACGCTGTGTCCGGGATGGTCGGGGCCGTCCGAAGGATAGGTGACCACGTCCTGTCGCAAGAGGCGGTCCCAGGTGATATTTGCAAGTGACGGCATCATCTTCGCCATCTCGCCAAAGACGTCGCGCGGGTGCCCGTAGGTCCACTTGAGCCCCATGCGGCGCGCAATCTCTTGGATGATCCACCAATCTTGGCGCGCATCGCCTGGTGGCTTGAGGGCCACACGGCCCATCTGGACCTGCCTGTTTGTATTCGTGACCGTGCCATCCTTTTCCGGCCATGCGGAGGCGGGCAGGATCACGTCGGCATGATATGCGGTCTCGGTGAGAAAGATGTCCTGAACGACGAGATGCTCGAGCTTGGCGAAGGCTTCGCGCGCATGCTGGGCGTCGGGGTCCGACATGGCCGGATTCTCACCCATTATGTACATGCCGCGAATCTCGCCCGCGAGTGCCGCGTGGACGATCTCGACCACGGTGAGACCGCGCTTGGGATCGAGGGTGGTGCCCCAGAATTTCTCATATTCCTTGCGCACGCTTTCGTCTTCGACCGAGCGGTAGTCTGGATAAACCATGGGGATCAGGCCCGCGTCGGAGGCGCCCTGCACGTTGTTCTGACCGCGCAGCGGATGGAGGCCCGAGCCGGGCCGGCCGACCTGTCCAGAGATCATCGCGAGCGCGATCAGGCAGCGCGCATTGTCGGTCCCGTGGATGTGCTGGGATATACCCATTCCCCAGAAGATGATGCCAGCCTCTGCACGGGCGAAGGTGCGCGCCACGGTGCGCAGGGTGGTGGGATCGATACCGCAGATGTCTGCCATCTTCTCGGGTGAGTAATCCGCGAGATGCTGCTTGAGCTGCGCGAAATTCTCGGTGTGCGCCTCGACATACTGCCGATCGTGGAGCCCCTCATCGATGATCGTGTGGAGGATCGCGTTCAACATTGCCACGTCGGAGCCCGGCTTGAACTGCAGCATGTGGGTGGCATGGCGCTTGAGCGCTTGTCCGCGGGGGTCCATTACGATGAGCTTCGCGCCACGCTTTGCCGCCTGCTTGAAAAAGGTGGCGGCGACGGGGTGATTCTCGGTCGGATTGGCGCCGATCACGATGATGACATCGGAATTTTCGCACTCGTTGAAGGTCGCGGTGACCGCACCCGAACCGATTCCCTCCATGAGTGCCGCGACCGACGAGGCGTGGCAAAGCCGCGTGCAGTGGTCGACGTTGTTCGATCCGAAACCCGTGCGCACGAGCTTTTGGAAAAGATACGCTTCCTCGTTCGAACCCTTCGCCGAGCCAAATCCGGCAAGCGATTTCTTGCCATGTTCGTCGCGAATGCGTTTGAGCCCACCTGCCGCAAGTGCCAGCGCCTCGTCCCAGCTTGCTTCGCGAAAATGCGTCCAAGGGTTCGCGGGGTCGACCTGATCGTCGCTATGCTTTGGTACACCCGGTTTACGGACAAGCGGCTTCGTCAAGCGATGGGGATGGTGAACGTAATCAAAACCAAAGCGGCCCTTGACGCAAAGCCGGGCATGATTGGAGGGTCCCGACTTGCCCTCCGCATACAGGAGCTTGTCGTCCTTGATCTTGAAGGTGATCTGGCAACCGACCCCGCAATAGGGGCACACGCTCTCAACCTCCCGGTCAGCCTCCTTGGCCAGCCGCTGTCGTGCGTCGAGGACAGTCGCCGGCATGAGCGCCCCCGTGGGGCAGGCCTGCACGCATTCACCGCACGCAACACAGGTGCTCGCACCCATCGGGTCGTCGAAGTCGAACACGATTTTGGCGTTGTGGCCTCGCCGCGCCATTCCAATCACGTCGTTGACCTGAATCTCCCGGCAGGCGCGGACACACAAATTGCAGTGAATGCAAGCGTCGAGGTTGACGCGCATCGCGGGGTGGCTCGCGTCGAGCTTCGGGCTCTCCCGCCGCGGAAAGCGCGAAATTTCGATACCGAAGGAGTCCGCCCAGCGCCAGAATTCCGACTTTGGATCGTGTGCGACTTCCTTCGTCGGCTGATCGGCAACGAGGAGTTCCATGACCATCTTGCGCGCGGCCTTCGCTCGCTCCGAAACCGCCCGGACCTTCATGCCGGATGTCGGTTTGCGAATACAGGATGCGGCGAGCACGCGCTCTCCCTCGACCTCGACCATGCACGCCCTGCAATTACCGTCGGCGCGATAGTCGGGGTAGGGCTGCCAGCAGAGATGAGGAATCTCGTTGCCGAGGCGGTTCGCAGCCTGCCAGATCGTCTCACCGGGAGCGGCCTCGACCTCCCGCCCGTCCAGAGTGAACTTTATTTTGTCGCTCATCGCAGGTCCTCGCGGAAATACTTGAACACGCTCATCAGTGGATTGGGTGCTGCCTGGCCAAGGCCGCAGATCGAAGCATCGCGCATGGTGGCGGACAGTTCGTCCAGTAGTTTCTCATCCCACACGGGCCGCTCCATAAGCTTGACAGCTTTTTCCGTGCCGACCCGGCACGGCGTGCACTGACCGCAGCTTTCGTCCTCGAAAAAACGCATGAGGTTAAGAGCAACCGCCTTGATGTCGTCCTTATCCGAAAGAACGATGATCGCAGCCGAACCTATGAAGCATCCATGGGCCTCGAGCGTGCCGAAATCGAGGGGTAGATTGTCCATCGAGGCGGGCAAGATTCCACCCGAAGCGCCACCGGGCAGGTAGCCCTTGAACTTGTGGCCTTCCGCCATGCCGCCGCAATATTCATCGATCAGCTCCCGCACGGTAATGCCGGCAGGGGCAAGTTTCATGCCCGGGTTCTTGACGCGACCGGACACCGAGAAGCTTCGCACGCCCTTGCGGCCATTCCGGCCTTGGCCGGTAAACCAAGCGGGGCCCTTCTCGACGATGTCACGTATCCAATGAAGCGTCTCGACGTTATGGATGAGGGTCGGGCGGCCGAATAGGCCGACCTCGGCGGGGTAGGGTGGTTTGTGACGCGGCAATCCGCGCTTGCCTTCGATGCTGTCGAGCATCGCCGACTCCTCGCCACATATGTAAGCACCTGCACCTCGCCGCAGGTGGAGCTTCACGCCACCTGTGATGCCCGCGTCGTCCAGTTTCGCGATCTCTTTGGTGAGCAATATTCGGATCGGCGGATACTCGTCTCGTAGATAGATGTAGACCTCGGCGGCATCGATGCCCCAAGCGGCGATCAACGCGCCTTCAAGGCAACGGTGCGGGTCGCGTTCCAGATACCAACGGTCCTTGAAGGTCCCAGGCTCGCCCTCATCGGCGTTGACGGCCATAAGACGAGGACCTGAATTGTTCCGGACGAACCCCCATTTTCGGCTCGTCGGAAATCCAGCGCCACCGAGACCGCGCAGGCCGGCACTGTCGATCAGTTTGACAACCTCTTCGACTGTACGCCGGCCGTTGCGGCACTCATCGAGAAGCTTGTAACCGCCGTCGGCCCGGTAGGCCTCGAGATCGCGATAAGCAGGGATCGCGGGATGAGTGTTCTTCGCCCGAACCGCCTTCACGAGCTCTTCCACACTTGCCCGATCGAAATGTCGATGGCCAATTTCGGCGACGGGTGCGGTATCGCAGTGGCCCATGCACGGGGCGCGGATGACGCGCACATCGCGGCCGACAGCCTTGGGCAACTCGGCGAGGAGTTTCTTGGCACCCATGAGTTCGCAGCTCACGCTGTCGCAGACGCGGACGGTAAGTGCGGGCGGCGGCGTTTCGTCCTCGAGCACGACATCGAAATGTGCGTAGAACGTCGCGACCTCATAGACCTCTGCTTGGGCAAGCTGCATCTCCGCCGCCAAGGCCGCGAGATGGCGCGCGCTCAAATGGTGGAATTCGTCCTGGATCAGGTGCAGATATTCGATCAGCAAATCGCGTTGACGGGGACGATCCGCGAGTAGCGTGCGAACGTCCTTCAGGGCGGTGGGGTCGACTTGCCGGCCCTTCGGGAAGGCCTTGGCACCGCGCCGCCCACTTCCCGGGTGGGCGTATTTCCGAACTTGCTGATTTTCTTCGGGCATCTTCCTCGACCTTCGTCTTCTTTTCTTAAGCGCGTATGGTTCGCGTGATCAAACCTCAGCCGCACCGCAAGGATCAGGTTACTTCGATACGCAACCGTCATTCGCCGGCATCAGGCGACGCCCATCGGCTTGCACCTTATAGCTGCGCCTCGCGACGCGCATCAAGGACTGGAATAAAGTATGCCAAATTAGCGAGCGGGGCAACGCGGCGGCACCATAGGCTCTCAAGCGGTCGTTCTATGCCCCCAACTCGCCATAGCGACCTTCTGGCGCCTTACGCCGCTTGCACATGCAGGCCTCTTGGCATAATGTATTCCAGAATAAAGATTCGGCCCCGGGGGTGTAGCGATCTTCTTTGCTAACGATACCTCGATCACAACCGTTTGGCGCGCAATGAGAGGGGACTGCAATGGTAAGTGCGACGCTCAAGGTGCAGCCGATCGAGCTTAATTTCGTCCTCAAGGACAAGATCTACGAGGCGCTCAAGCAAGCAATCACGCAAATGAACATCTATGCCGAGCCCGGCGAGCCGCGGCTCGACGAACGTCAACTTTCGCTTGAACTTGGCGTCAGCCGCACGCCGATCCGGGAGGCGATCGCTCGGCTCGAGCAAGAAGGTCTCGTTCGTACAGCACCACGCAAAGGGGTTTTCGTCGTCCGCAAATCCAAGCGCGAAATTCTCGAGATGATTACCGTGTGGGCCGCCCTCGAAGGCATGGCAGCACGACTCGTCACCGAACACGCGAGCGACGAGGAGATCGCGACGTTACGCCAGATGTTCGCGACCTTCGAAGGAGGCCGGATCAGCGCGCACATTGACGAGTATTCCGAAACGAACATCAAATTCCATACTGCGATCCTGCGCATGAGCCGTTGCGAACTCCTCTGCCAGATGGCGGAGAATCTCTTCATTCATATGCGCGCGATCCGTCACAAGACGATCCATGAGGATCATCGTGCGGAACGCTCGATCATCGATCATCTTGCGATCATTCGGGCACTCGAGTCGCGGGATACGGAACTCGCGGAGGGGCTGGCTCGCAAGCACACGCTCGACCTCGCCTCACACGTGGAGAAGAACGTCCACTATCTCGACTGAGTAAGCAAAACGAAAAGGCCGAGCGGCAAGAACCGACCGGCAAAGCGGAGGAAGCCCATGGCGGAAGCAGCAAAGAAGCTTGCAACGGCACAGTCGCCGGCCGAAAAGATCTCGGGCGGCCATCTCGTCGCGAAGGCGCTCAAGGCCGAAGGGATCGAGGTGATCTTTACCCTCTGTGGCGGCCACATCATCGATATTTACGACGGCTGCCTCGATGAAGGGATAAAGATCATCGACGTGCGCCATGAGCAAGTTGCGGCGCACGCGGCCGATGGCTATGCCCGCATGACCGGCCGGCCCGGCTGCGCCGTGGTGACCGCAGGTCCCGGCACGACGGACGCCGTTACGGGTGTGGCCAACGCCTTTCGCGCGGAAAGTCCGTTCCTCCTCATCGGCGGCCAGAGCGCTCTCACCCAGCATAAGATGGGTGGCCTTCAGGACCTGCCCCACGTCGACATCATGCAGCCGATCACCAAGTTCGCTTCGAGCGTGCAGTCGACCGCGCGCATTGCGGACATGGTCAGCATGGCCTTCCGGGAGACGATGAACGGGGCACCCGGCCCCGCATTTCTCGAAATTCCGCGCGACGTGCTCGACGCGCAGATCGAAATTTCAAAGGCGCGAATTCCTGCGCCGGGCAAATACCGCGCCTCGACGCGCCTCATGCCCGAGTCCGCCGAAATCCAAAAGCTTGCCGACCTCGTCGTGAAGTCCGAACGCCCCTGCATCCTGCTCGGCTCGCAAGTGTGGACCTGCAGGGCCGCCAAGGATGCGATCGAGTTCGTGCGCAAGCTCAACGTGCCTGCCTATATGAACGGTGCAGGACGCGGGACACTGCCGCCGGGCGATCCACACCACTTCTCGAAGACGCGTGCTTTTGCCTTCGATAAGGCCGATCTGATCATCATCGTCGGTACACCCTTCGACTTCCGGATGGGCTACGGGCGGCGCCTCAACCCGAACGCGACGGTCGTACAGATCGATCTCGACTACCGCACCGTCGGCAAGAATCGGGACATCGACCTCGGACTGGTCGGCGATTGCGGCGTCATCTTGAAGGCAGTGACCGATGCGACGACGGGACGCACAGACAACGGCGCTAGGCGTCGCAAGGCCTGGCTCGACGAACTGGCCAAGGGCGAGGTCGTGGGTGTCGAAAAATTCATGAAGGATTTCAAATCGGACGCCACACCGATCAATCCCTATCGCGTGGCCTGGGAAATCAACGAGTTCATGACCGAGGACACAATCTACATTGGCGACGGCGGCGACGTCGTTACGATCACCGCACAGGCCGTGCAGCCGCGCCAGCCGGGTCACTGGATGGACCCCGGCCCACTCGGCACCCTCGGCGTCGGCGTGCCGTTCGCCATGGCCGCCAAATTCGCGCATCCCGGCAAGGAAGTACTCTGTTACTTCGGCGATGGGGCATTCGCGATGACGGGCTTCGATCTCGAAACCTGCATTCGCTTCAAGCTGCCGTTCCTGGGTGTCATCGGCAACAACTCGGCGATGAACCAGATCAGGTATGGCCAGATTGCGAAATACGGCGAGAACCGAGGCAATGTGGGCAACAAGCTTGGTGACGTGCCTTTCTCGAAGTTCGCCGAAATGCTTGGCGGATACGGCGAGGAGGTGCGCGATCCGAACCAGATTCGTGCCGCCCTCGAGCGCGGCCGGCAGGCGGTCAAGTCTGGGGTACCCGCACTCATCAACATCTGGGTCGATCCCGATGTCTACGCGCCGGGCACCAAGAATCAAACAATGTACAAATGATGCGGGTAGGGGTTGCGCCGGAAATTCCTGATGCGCCGTACCTCTCGACTCGACGCCGATAAGCTCGTTCCAAGAGGAAACCCATGGCCAAAGCGAAGGCTTCCGCTAAGCCCAAGAGAAGCGCAACCACCAAGCGCCTGGTCGCAAAAAAGATGCGCGCCAAAACCGTCGTGCGAGCACGGGCGAAAAACAATGCGGCGCGCAAAGTCGCTAAAGCGCCGCGCGCCTCGCGCGAAAAGGTCGTGAAAGCCCGGCGCGGCAAAGGCGAGCGAGCGCTCGACGACGTTCGCATTCTCGACATGACCCATGTGCAATCGGGCCCGACATGCACGCAACTTCTCGCTTGGCTGGGCGCCGACGTGATCAAGGTGGAACGGCCGGGCGTGGGCGATATCACGCGCGGCCAATTACGCGACATTCCCGACGTGGACAGCCTCTACTTTACCATGCTGAACCACAACAAGCGTTCGATTACGCTCGACGCCAAGAATCCGGCGGGCCGAAAAGTGCTCGAAGCTCTTGTGCGCCATTGTGACGTTTTGGTCGAGAACTTCGCCCCCGGTGCGCTCGATCGAATGGGGCTTACATGGGCACGAATTCAATCGCTCAATCCGCGCATGATTCTCGCGTCGGTCAAAGGCTTCGGCCCCGGTCCCTACGAAGACTGCAAGGTCTATGAAAACGTCGCGCAATGCGCGGGGGGTTCCGCCTCGACGACAGGCTTCGACGATGGGCCGCCCTTGGTCACCGGCGCTCAAATCGGCGATAGCGGCACGGGCCTTAACCTGGCACTTGGCATCGTGGCCGCCCTCTATCAGCGCACAATGAACGGAAAAGGCCAGAAGGTGCTGTGCGCCATGCAGGACGGTGTGCTCAATCTCTGCCGCGTGAAACTGCGCGACCAACAGCGCCTCGCGCGTAACGGCAAATTGACCGAATACCCTCAGCACCCCCATGGTCGGTTTGGCGAATCGGTGCCACGCGCCGGCAATGCGTCAGGGGGCGGCCAGCCCGGCTGGATTCTGAAATGCAAGGGCTGGGAGACCGATCCCAACGCCTACATCTATTTCATCACACAGGCGCCCGTTTGGGAGGCGATCTGCAAAGTGATCGGTAAGGAAGAGTGGATCACGCATCCCGACTACGCAAAGCCTGTTGCCCGCCTTCCCAGACTCATGGAAATCTTCGCCACGATCGAACAGTGGACGATGACAAAAACCAAGTTCGAGGCGATGGAAATCCTGAACAAGTACGACATCCCGTGCGGCCCCATTCTGTCCATGAAGGAGCTCGCCGAGGAGCAATCCTTGCGTGCGACAGGTACCGTCGTCGAAGTCGACCATCCGACAAGGGGCAAGTATCTAACAGTCGGGAATCCGATCAAGCTGTCGGCAAGCTCGACGGAAGTCAGGCGTTCGCCGCTGCTCGGCGAGCATACGGACGAAATTCTCGCTGAGCTGGGCTTCGACGCCGATGAGGTCGCTGCCGCTCGAGCTCAAGGTGCCGTTTAGGTCCTGGACGATTGAATTTGAAGTCGCCGCGCCCCGTCGGCCGAATAAGGTCGAGGAGGTACCGCGGAACGACCTAACCTTTCCGCAGCCAAGTGTGGCAAATCCGAAATTCGCAGCATCCAGGCACGGGACGATGAGCGAATTTCCGGTTCAAATCCACCACACTAGCGCACGGCCACGGCGGAGGGTTGGGATGCGATAGCATGCGCAAGGAGTTGGCCGACGCAGCGATAGCCGGCGTCAGTCATGTGCAATTGGTCCTTGGCGACGAAAGTCGCCTCGTCTTCCTTGCCCGATGCGAGCCAGGAGCGCATAACCTCGAAGCGATCGAACATTGCAATACGTCCGCGATGTGCGATCTCGCGAAGCGCTTCGTTGAATGCCCCGTAATCGGGATTTTCAAGAATGCGCGGGGCAAATTGAGCATCCATCAAAACGACCTCGACGCCCGCCGACTTGAGTCGTGCCAATCCGTCGAGCATCTGACGGCGAAATACAGCCGGATCGCTTTTGGCGAGAATCTCATTGCTTCCGCTTTGCCAAATGACGAGGTCCGGATGCTCCGCGAGCACGTCACGATCGAGGCGGGAGAGCATGTCCGCCGTCTGCTCGCCGTTGACGCCTTTGTTGAGCACGGCCACATGGCTCTTCGGAAACAGTCGGCCGAGAGCGTCGGCAAGTTGGCTGGGGTAGGCATGCCCCGCATCGCTCGCCCCGGCACCTGCCGTGGAAGAGGAACCGAAGGCAACGATCTTGACTGGACGTCCGTTGACGAGCCGTGTCAGCGTGTGGGGAAGTGTTGCGCCGAGATCGAGGGCAGGCGAAGGTGTCTTGCACTCATCCGAGATCCCCGCGGCACGGGTGGGCAACCCGAGTGCCAGGAGGGCAATGCACGCGAAGGCCGGCGCGAGATATTTGCGCACGCGCGTGCTCATGAAGCCACTTCATATCGCGAGCGATTGGCACTACCGTCGCCTGAGGCCTCTTTAAGGCGCAGGCCGCCTACGCCCAGTGTCAATATGGCGACCCAGACAATGCGGTTCTGGTAGCGATCGTTCGGATTCGAGAGCGCACCGCACACGAAGGCGTTGCCGAGAAGGGCGAGCAGCACAAGTGACGCGACCGTAAGGCTCAAGCGATCGCGCTGACGCCACGCAAACCAGATAAGCGGAAACAACAGGATGAAGCTCGCAATTTCTGCTGGCACTTGAACGCTGTTTGCAGCGCTGAAATCGATATCCGCCTGTTGTCTGGCATTGGAGAACGCGGTCATCTCGCGCGGATAGTAGTCCCTGATCGCGTGCCCGATGAAATGCTGCATGGGTGTCATCCCATCACCCGTCTCGACCATGGCGAGCTGGCTGAACATCAGCTTGACGGAGGTCCATGCGTAGGTGAACGGATACCTGCTCAGGCAACCGTCGACGATGCGATGCGCCTCGCCCTCGATTCCCGACCAGCCGCCAAGCTTCCAGAAGTCGGGATCGTGCCAAATGAAGGCATTGGCATTGTCCGGCAAACGATTGCGCGCCATGCACAGGCGCGGCTTGTCCGGCCCAGGCTTGCGGCACACTTCGTCGAGATATTGTTTTGCAAGTCCGTCCTGAACGAGAAGGCCAAGTGTAAGTACCGCACTCGGCTGCATCAGGAAGGGCCGCCCTGTCATGAGCCAGTTGGAACCGGTTGCGACGCCCAATGCGACGACGAAGCCGACGAGCACCATCCGCAGCTTCGGCAACAGAACTGGAATGCCGAGTCGCACAGCCCACTTGGCGGCGTGAAGGCAGACGATCAGGCCGCCCAGGATCGCAAAGTGCGAGGTATGCACGGCCGTAGCGACGGCAAGGATCGCGACCAGTGCTGCGCTCCGGTACCGGGGGAGACTACCGTCATGGAAGGCAAGCACGAGCGTTGCAAGAACGACCACGCCGGTAAATGCATCCGGCATGATTTCACTGGTGACCCAGGGCAGTCCGCTCACGACGGAAAGTAGCAGGGTGCCGACGATGAGAGCCCGATTCGCGATGGTGGGTGTGAAAAGCCGGAAGGCTTCGTGCAATACGTAGGCGACGATCAGGGACTGGACGACGACCGGGCCCCACAGGCTGTGGGTAAGGCGTGCCGTCAACGAGAATACCCCATAGGCGCCGGTGCGGTAGATCGGCATGTCCCAACTGAACGGCATGATCACGTAATCGACGCTGTCGTAGTAGACGAGCGGATAGCCATTCCAGAGAGCGGGTAGGGCAAGCACCAGCGCTGCCCCAAGGACCGCCAACAGGGTCCAGGGCGCCGCGATCGTCTTTTCCCGGGCGAGGGTGCTCTCGAGGTGGGACATGGTTGGGAGGCGGTCGCGACCCTAGTTTATGTGGTTGATGTGCTTAACTTGTTAGCGCTACGGCGATGCCGCTTCAAGCCGTTCAAAGCCCTCTCAAGGGATTGCATGCCTCGCTATCCAGAGGCTCATAACAGATATAAGATGAACGGACGCTGAATATTCTCCGGTCCGCTGTGGTCAGCGGCGAGTTTGTTGACGGCCGTGGGAATGAAAGGCAATCGCCATGATCTACGATTGCACACAATACTACTTATTTGCGAATCGAGAAATCGATACCTTATGTCTTTTTAGTGATTCCAAGAAATCATTGCTTAGAAAATACTGATATTCTTCCTGACGTCGAGAGGTAACACGGTCGGCGACTGCGAGGGCACCATCGGCGATCCCGGGATGGCACATGACAAGGGTGCCCGCCGACGCGTTCGCGACGAAGCTCTCGAACAAAACGCCATATGGTATGCGGCCCGAAAAGTCGTGAACGCCGCTGAATCGGCGGTTTCCGGGGATGCCGGCTTTGCGGGCGCGCTGCGCAAAGCGACGACCGAGAACCGCGATACCGAGCGACTCGCCCGCATAGTACCGCCGCCGGAGGATCGCACCCAAGCGCTCGGTGCAATAGCGTAAGTAAGCGCCGTCACGACTGAGGCGCTCGCGAAAAAGCTCGATGACGAGGTCTCGCACGACGGGCAGCTGATGCACGTGCTGGTGCCCGTCGAGATAGGCGGGCGGGCGGCCGAATTCAGACTGAAAGCGGTCGAATTGGCGTGCAATCTCGGTCTTGAGTTCGCTTCGAATCGAGGGGCGTGCAAGCCAGCGCCCATGGGAGAGGAAAATCATCCGAAAGATGCTTGGCATGCGACCTTGGGGTGCTAGATGCGGCATAGCGGCGAGCGGGGCCTGATCGGTCAAGGTGATATGAAGGCCGATATCGGCCCTTTCGGCATACGGCTTGAGCGCGCGCGCCTCCTCCGGCCAGAAGGCGCTTCCGGTCATGCAGCTCGTGGCGCTTATCCTGCCGAGGCTCAAAAGATGGCGAATCGCTTCCCCCACGCCGGGTGCGATCCCATAATCGTCGGCGCAAAGGACGATGCCAACGGGCAAGGAATCGCCGTTTCGGTGTGGGGTAACGTTGTCTGGCATCGATTCCATGACCCTTTTGGACGCAATATGCGATCCTATATAAAATCGACCGCGTCGGGATTCGAGCTGAAAGCGCGCCGCTGCCGAACTCCGACCCGGTAACGCAGACAAGGGAGAGCGGTTGATGGCGTCCTTGCGCGCCAGTTCGACAAATGGCGGGCCCGCCTCTGGCGGCCGGAGGATTGCGCTCCTCTCGGTCGTGGTGCCTATCTTCAATGAGGGTGCCAATATCGACTCTTTTTTCACGCGGGTCGTTGCCGTTCTCGATGGAACTGGTCTTCCCTGGGAAATCGTCTGCATCAACGACGGCAGCCGAGACAACAGTCTGGAGCGCCTGATCGTGGCGCGTGCGCAGCATTCCAGCGTGCGGATCATCGATTTCTCACGCAACTTTGGCAAGGAACCTGCGCTCTCGGCGGGATTGGCACGCGCGCGCGGCGACATCGTGATTCCGATCGATGCGGACCTCCAGCATCCGCCGGAACTTATTCCCGACATGATCGAAAAATGGCGCCAAGGTTTCGACGTGGTCTATGCCCTTCGGGCGAATCGTGCATACCAAAGCGGGCCTGCCCGCTTCTTCGCCCATGCGTTCTATTGGATCTTCGACCGGCTTTCCGACGTCCCCTTGCCAGCCGGTGCGGGCGATTTCCGGCTCCTCGATCGGCGCGTCGTGGACGTGATCAATGGCATGCCGGAACGCACCCGTTTCATGAAGGGCATATTCGCGTGGGTCGGGTTCCGCCAAACCGGTGTGACGTTCAACCCCGTAGAACGGGAGAAGGGTAACACCAAGTGGGGCTTCTTCAAGCTGCTCCGGTTTGCATTCGACGGTCTCACGGCTTTCTCGAATTTTCCGCTCAAGGTTTGGGGCTTGATCGGTGCGGCGATATCGCTCCTGGCATTCGTCTACATCGTAATTCGCCTGTTGCGCACGGCAATCTACGGCATCGATGTGCCCGGATATGAGTCGATCATTGTAACAATCCTGTTCCTTGGCGGCATGCAGCTCCTCACACTTGGCATCATCGGCGACTACATTGGCCGCGTATTCAACGAGGTGAAGGGACGGCCGCTTTATATCGTGCGCGCGGCCTATGGGTTCGAGCGGGACGAAGCGGCGAAGATGCCCGCGGGCGAGGTGCCGGAGCCGGAGCGTATCGAGGCTCCTCATTAGGTCATGATCGGTTGGAATCGAACCCTTCCTTACTCAAATTGCTTGCGCGCGCGCGCATTCGTGCGTGACGCAAGGAAGCGGGCTTCGCTCGCGAGTCGGAAGGGATGGTTGAGCATGCATCTATCCTTTCCGAACGCATGCTAAGCATGCGACTCCTCGCCTCGCGCTTCTTTTGGATTGGGCTCGCCGCGATGACGCTCGCCTATGGCGGGAGCTGGTGGCTCCGCGAGCGATTTGTCGAACCGAGCGATGTAGCGCTCATCTGCAATGTAAAGCCGCATCCCGGGTGGTGTTCGATTCATTTCGCGATCCTGGCTGGTCAGCATAATCTGCTCTTCGGTGCCGCAGCCGTTGTTGCAGGCCTCGTGGCCCTCTTTCGGGGAGGTCGAGTGCCGGCGATCGCCGCGGCAGCGCTCTCCGTCGTCGCCATCGTCAACTACAATGTCGGGATGGGAGCGCTGGCGCTCGTATTCGGACTGATTGCAAGCGTCAGGCCACGGCCGGCGCTGGGACCGCACCGCCGCGCGCCGCAAGCTTGAGCGTCCAGGGCAAGGCCAGAAGGAGCAATGTGGCACTCCATCCAAGCGCCTCGCTATTCTCGAGTGCGCGCCCGGCTCCGGCGAGTGCCGTGTGCCAGCCGATTCGTTCAAGGCTCGCGAGGCTCTCAGCAAGAAACGCGCCGATGGCGCCAAAAACAAGCAAGGCGACGAGCAGGGATTCCTCGCGCAGGCTTGCATGCAGTGGCGCCCGTCTGTCGCGGAAAATTGCAAGTGCGGCGAAACCGACAGCCGGCAAGAGGAACACCTCGCTCGGGAAGTCGCGATAGCGCGGATCGACAACGAGTGTGATCGCAATGACTGCCGCCGCGACAATGAAGCCGAACTGAAGCATGCCGAGAGCCCGTTCGCCGAGTGTGGGTCCACGGGTCGGGCGCCCGCGCAGGAAGTTAAGCGCCTCCTCCGCGGTCGGCAGCGGCGTTGTTGGCCAGGGCCGCCCCGAAAGTGAGTCGGCAAGTGCGCGCAGAAGAAGTGCTGCGAGGAAGAGATTCGCGACAAATCCCGCAATCGCGAGGAGCCAGCCTGTGGGTGTGTACGAGGTTGCAGCCGCGTACCGCAGGTCGAGGACGAGGAAGATGCCGAACGCCTGCGCCGCACTGGCGACAATCACCAGGCCGGCAAATCGCAGCCTCTCATGGCTTCGCCCGAGGAGAATGGTCGCAATCGACGCGAAAAGTGCCGACAGCGCAAAATGCCATCGCCACGCCGGATCGTCGGAAATGGGGCCCGCGAGTGCGAATTTCGGATTTCTGTCTGCGTCGAAGATGCCCCAATGTCCGCCCACGGTTCCTTCGAGTGCCGTCTTCCATGGTTCGTCGAAGGCGGCAAATATGTTGTAGTCAACGCCCTGTCCGTTGGCCGCCTTGAGAAAGCCGCGAACGAGCCGTGCTTGGTTGGCGGGGCTTGGCAACGCTCCATCGCGCATGCGCCCTTCGCTCGGCCAGCCGACCTCGCCGATCATCACGCGCTTTCCAGGAAAGGCAGCGCGTACGCGTGCGTAAATCGCCATGACGTGATCGACAGCATGTTCGATCGCGATAGGATCGTCCTCCCAATAAGGGAGGATATGGATCGTTATGAAATCGACATGAGGAGCGAGCTGCGGATTCCTAAGCCAGAATTCCCATACGTCGGCGTAGGTCACGGGCTGCTTTACGGCCGCCCTTACGCGTTCGATGTAGCCGGCGAGTTGCTCTGCCGTAAGATCCTTGCGTAAAAGCACCTCATTGCCGACAACGACGCGGTCGATGACGTCGGGATAACGGTTGGCAAGATCGATCACGCTCCGAATTTCTCGTTCGTTCACGTCAGGCTCTCGACCGAGCCAAGCGCCCTGCATAACCTTCAAGCCGAGGGGACGGGCAAATCGCGGGACCATCTCGAGCCCTTCGAGACTCGTATAGGTTCGAACGGTTCCGACGCGTCCCGCGAGCACCTCGATGTCCTGCGAAATCTCCGTGAGCGTGGGCGTAATGTGTGCGAGAGGATTCTGCCCGCGCCGATAGGGGCTGAAGGACACGCTGTCGATCTGGCTGACGCCTGCATCGGGTACGGCTTTGAGCCGCCCTTCGTAGGACCAATAGGACAAACCGATGATCGCCGTGAGCGTGCAAGATAAAAAGAGGAGAGTCGCGCGTTTCATTGCTAGCAAATGATAAATGGAGACGACTTGAGAAAAGCAAACCCGATTGCTCGCCGTAAATTTTGTCCGAGATTGCCGGTAAAATACCGTATGTAGCTGCCAAGCTTCGGATTGCCGCAGTCGCGGCTGCACATAATATATCTCTATAGTAGTTGGGCGCTACATTACTCGTCCTAATGTTGTCACGAATCATTGCTTGCATGGCTTCCGGGCGCAAGCTACGGTCGACGCTGGAGGACATGCTCCCCCGACGCGAACGCGATGGTTTGATCGTGTCGGAGAAGGAGTACGGAGGGGCCGGCTTCATCTGTGCGCCCGAGCGAGGACGTGGAACGCGTCTGGCTTGGCGATCCGGCCGTTTCGACGACTGTGGGATTTACCGGCGCAGCGGATGCGCGAGTGTACGCGAGTAGCATGCGAATCCGCGAAGCTTGCCGGAGACACCGACAGGAGGCGAGGCGGAGCATGGGTTTTCTGGGAGTCGATCGTGCGGCGCGCCGGGTTCTTGGCGCCGCATTTCAGGAGAGGCAAATATTCTTGCGCGAGAACGGGCAGGTCAGGTACCTGACGCTCTCGCGATCGCGCCAAGCCGGCTTTTTCATGCTATTTACGGCGCTCGTCTGCTGGTCGCTGCACGCCACCTATGTTTATTTTTCCTATGATGCACGCCTTGCGGCAAGTCACAGGAAACTTGCCGAGGTACAAGCTGCTTACGACCGCATCGCCGCCGAACTTGATGTTGCCAACGAAAAGGTCCAGCTGGCGTATCGCGATATGCTTGATCGCGGCCCGGTCAAGCAGCGCGAACCGATGATCACTGGGGATATGCGCATCGAGAGTCAATTGGCGCTTATCGCTCTCGAGGCGCATAACGCCGATCTCACGGGGAATTTGGCCGAACTCGCTAGCCGTTTGGAGGCGTCGCAAGTAGAACGCGATCGCTCGATTGCCGCGACGGCGGAGATGGCGCGCCAACGCGGTGCCATCGACGCCGAACTAGCCGAGATCAGACACAAGAACGGCGAGCTCGACGATGCTGTGGCGTCACTCAATCTGCGCTTGAAAGCAGCCACTGCGGCGGAAGAGCGATCGAAGAGCGAGAGCGATGCTGCGTTGCGGCAGGTCGCAGACCTCCAGCAGCAGATCGCGACACTCTCGTCCGATCAGCAGATTCTGATGGCGCGCTTGAGTCAGCGCGCCGAAGGCAGGAGCGGCAAGGTCGAGCGCATAATCGCCATGATTGGGCTCGATGTGAACAGGCTGCTCGCCGAAACGCGCAGAGATGCCTCCGAACGTGGTGTGGGCAAGGGTGGGGTGGGCGGTCCGTTCATCGCCTATAACGTCGGCAAGCCGCCATCGTCGGACAGCGCCAGCGTGCGGTCCGGCGACTTCGACCGGATGGTTTCCGCACTCGACATTCAGGAGCAGCGCCGAGAGGGCTTGCGCCGTGTGCTCGAGCGATTGCCGTTGACCTCGCCCGTGGACAACTATCACATCACGAGCGAGTTCGGGCCGCGTATCGATCCGCTCAATGGACGAACCGCCATGCACGAGGGTGTCGATCTTGGGGCCGATACCGGCGCAGCCGTCTTTTCGACCGCGCCAGGGAAAGTCGAATTCGCGGGCTGGCAAGGTCTTTTTGGCAAAATGGTCGAGATCGATCATGGAATGGGCATTAAAACGCGTTACGCCCATTTGAAGTCGGTTAACGTGCATGTCGGTCAAAGGGTGGCGGCGCGAACGCAAATCGGCGTGATCGGCAGCACGGGACGCAGCACCGGCACGCACCTACACTACGAAGTCATCGTCGACGGCCGCCACCAGAATCCAGTCAAATTCATCGAGGCAGGCGAATATGTTTACAGCAAAGACTAGCGCCAAGGGTGCCGGAGCGGAATCTCCGCGCATCAGCGAGAAAACTTCGAGCGGGAAACCAGCCATGCCTTCGATTGTAAGCAGCGATCTCACCGTCAATGGCGGCCTTGTCTCCGAGGGGGACATCCAGATCGACGGAAATGTCGAGGGCGACGTGAAGACGACGCGGTTGACGATCGGCGAGGGCGGGTCGGTGAAGGGCGCCATAACGGCCGACACCGTAACGGTCGCGGGCGCGGTCGTCGGCCAAATTCGGGCCAAGACCATCGTGCTGGCGCGCACCTCGCGCGTGCAGGGCGATATTTGGCACGACAGCCTTGCGATCGAGGCGGGTGCTCAGTTCGAGGGCACGTGCAAGCGTCTCAACGCCGCCGAGGCGACCACGCAATCATCGCTGACGAGCTGGGCCGCTAACCGACGCTCGTCTTCGAGCGAGGCAACGACCAACGGGGTCGCGGCGTCCTCCGACTGATCGCGACTTTTGGGGCCGTCCGATTCCGGTGCCTGGCTTCGCACTTCTCGTGCCGGGGCACGCGTGGCGCGCCGCCTTGGATTAGGCTGTCAGTCTCCCCAGTAGAGCGTCGATCGCCTGGCAGGCAATCGGCTCTTCGAGCGAAGGCGCGTGACCGACTGCCGGGACGGTCGCTCGCATCAAGTCTGGCCTTGCCGCCGCCATGCGCTCGAAGGTCGCCTCAGTCAATACATCCGAAACACCGCCGCGCACGGCGAGCACCGGCACTTTCGGCAAACCGCGGAAGAGAGGCCAGAGATCAGGCAGCGCATCGCTGCTTCCGGCGATCGGTTTGACGAGCGCCACGTCCCAGTCGAAATGAAGCAAGCCGTCTTCGCCCATGCGGAAGGTGCCTTCCGCCACGCGCTGCCAGTCTTCTGGAGTCGCGGCCGAAAGGGAGGGGAAAAGCCTTTTCAGGCTCTCGATGGCGCTCGGCCAGTCGCGCTCGGGGCGATCGACGCTGATGTAATCGAGGATGCGCCCCAGCCCCTTAGACGCCACCTCCGGGCCGATATCGTTGAGGACGACGGCCGCAATAGCAACCGGCTGCAGCGCTCCGAGCGCCATCGCGAGAATCCCTCCGAGGGAGGTGCCGATCACGACCGTCTTGTGCACATCCAGTAGGGCGAGAAGATGGCGGATATCGTTGAGATAGACTTCAGGCCGGTAGTTGCGCCAGTTGGGATCGTATTGCGAGCGCCCGCGTCCGCGATAGTCCGGCGAGATGACACGCCGTTCGGCTGCGTAGTGCAGGGCCAAGCGCTCGAAATCCCGCGAATTACGCGTGAGACCCGTGAGACATAGGAGTGGAAGCTCCGTTGAACCCGGATCTCCGTAATCGCGGAAGTAGAGGTCGATGTCGTCCTGGCTGCGATAGCGTCCCTCGCGGTAGCCATTCGGCATCGCACACCGCCTCGACTCAGAGCCCGAGCAACGCCGGCAGCTCCGCGAGGCTCTTCACTTCGAAGTTGGGGCTGCCCGGAAGCCGCTCTACCCGTTGGCCATAGCGGTTGCACCACACGACCTTGAAGCCGAAGGCCGATGCCGCATGTGCGTCCCACGCATTCGAGGACTGGAAGGAAATCTCCGCAGGCTTCACGCCCAATCGATCCACGGCGCGTTGATAGACCTTCGGATGCACCTTGTAAACGCCCACCTCCTCAACGGATATCACCGCGTCAAGATGCGCGCCGAGACCGGCCGCGCTCACGGCGGCGGCGAGCATATTGGGCGTGCCATTCGAAAGGATCGCCGTCTTCAATCCGGCCGCCCTGAGGCGCTTCAGGAGTTCTGGCACCTCCGGAAAGCAGTCGAGCGTCATATAGCACTGCATCAGCCGGTTGCGCAGGTTGGGATCGTTCAACCCGAGGGTTTCGAGAGCGAAATCGAGCCCGTCTGTCGTCACCTGCCAGAAGTCGGCGTGGCGCCCCATCAGCGTGCGCAGCCATGTGTATTGTAATTGCTTGTCGCGCCAGAGTGTGGCAAGCGGTCCTGCCTTGTCGCCAAGATCATCGCGGCATTTCGCCGCCGCAGACGTGAAGTTGAAAATCGTGCCGTATGCGTCGAAAACGCAAGCGCGGATACCATCGAGTCGTTTCATGGCTGCAAGTTGTCGCAAGTTTTATAAAAGAAGGAAATCCAAATTTTCGTGACCCCAAGGTGGGAGACGAGCCAAATGATATTATAAACGCGCCGCCGAGCATCGAGGGGCGCTAAGGTTCGCTGGCGCCATTCTGTCCTGAATTTTCGCCGTCGAGACCGACGCGCACGCCGCCGATCTGCTCACGGTAGATGTTCAGCGCTTCGAGCACGCGCTGTACATAATTCCGAGTCTCGTCGAATGGAATCATCTCGATCCAGTCGATCATATCGACCTGCGGCGAGCGAGGATCGCCATTGTCTCGCATCCATTCGCGCACGCGCGCGGGACCAGCGTTATATGCCGCGAGTGCCAATGCGTAGCTGCCGCCGAAATCATCGAGCAATTGGGTGAGGTAGGCACTCCCCACTTGCACGTTATAGTCGGGGTCGTCGGTGAGGCGGTTCGATGCGTACCGGAGACCGAGGCCGCTTGCGGTCTTGCGAGCGGTTGCCGGCATCAACTGCATCAGACCGAGCGCACCGGCACGGCTCACGGCTCGCGGATCGAATGCACTCTCCTGCCGGATCACGGCGAGAACGAGGGCACCCTCCGTCGAAACGGTAGGCGGCAGCGTCCTTGTGGGATAACTGTGGACGGTGAGCGGAACCTCGCCGTGCCAGGTTTGGCGCGCAAGGCGCACCGCGAGGTCCGGCCTCATTTCCGAAACCGCGAGATCCGCGACCAGCACGGCCTCTTCGGGTGTGGTCGCAAGACCGCCGAGGCGCTTGATGAAGACTTCTTTGAGATCCTCCTCCCCGACCTGGCCAAGGGCGCGAACAACGCGCACGAGTTCCTTGCTCTCGAAGACCTCGCGCTGGAAAACGGCCGGCTTGGGCGAGGGTGGCAGGACGAAGCGTGCGGATGCGTCGATTCGCAATGCGGCGACCTGTCCGTAATAGGTTGCACTGAAATTGGCCGCCGCCGCAAAAGAGTCGCTTGCTTCCTTGCTCTTCCCCAAATCCTCTTGGGCACGCCCCTGCCAATATTCCGCGCGCGCGCGGCTGATCGGGTAGCGCACAGCGTCCGCCACTGCGTCGAAGTGCTTCAGGGCCTGTTTCGGTTCGTGCAGCAGGCGCAGCTCAATCCAACCCGCAAGCCATTCGGCGTCCGCATAATTTGTGGTGCCGGGCTTCTGCCCGTGGTTTTCGGCCAACCGAAGCGCTTCGCGGACCCGGCCCTGGCCTAGCGCGCGGTGCACCTGTACGGCACGCGCCTGCCACCAGAGCTCGGGACGCACCAGATCCGCGGGCGGGTGAAAGAGAATCGCCGCAGCTTCGTCGTCCATGTCCTTGTGTTGACGCCAGCGCAGACGGTCGAAAAGCAACCCCGGATTGCCCTGAAGGTCCCCTGGCACTCGACTGATGGCGCGCTCGACGCCGAGCTCCATTCCCTGGAGGCGCAGGCGGGCATCCGCGAGTGCCGCGTGCGCCGAATCGACGTGGCGCATCAACGCGCGTGCCGCGTGTGTCTGCCCGTCCCAAAGAAGGCGATCCAGCCTTGCATTATTGTCCGCGGATCGAATCAGGTCCCGGTGCTTTTCGAGCACCAGTTGCTCCTGTCGCTCGCCGAAATTCCCTTCGATCCATGCCTTGCGCAACAGGTCGGCGCCCGCCTTTTCCTCATCTGTCGCCATAAGGGCTTCGGCATAGCGGACCTTACCCGTGGCCGAAACAGGGGTATTGCGCTCGAAATAAGCGCGCACGCGGCTTTGCGCCATGTCGTCCGGGAGTGCTGCCTCCCCGCGCTCGCGCAATAACTCAGGCTTCGGCCAGTCGGGGTTATCCTCGCAGAAGCCGGCGATTTCGTCGAAATTTGCATCCGAAGTCGGGCGGATGACATAGAGCCAAGTGATGACCTTGGCGAGTATGGGGTCCTTCGCTTGGCTTGCAAGGCTCTTCGCGTCGGTCCAACGGTTGACGTCGGCGGCATGAAAAGCAGCCTTGTAGATTTCCCGATCCTCCGTGGAAAGACCGGAAGAATCGGCCGCGGCCGCCCCCGCGGCCAAAATCCCCAGCATTGCGCCGAAAGCGAGTAAACCTGCCCTCACGTCCATCCTTCCCCAGCGCGGGCCGCAACGCGGCCCAGCGCTTCCCCGATCGTCTCGAATTTTATGCGCAAGATTAGTCGCCGCCAAGTTTGCGCTTGGTTAATTTCGTTAAAATTCAGGCATTGCGACACTTGCCGCTGCTGCAGGCCCGGTTTAAGGTCGGTTGATTGGAGAGTTCCCGTAACGAGGATAAATGCCATGTTCAAAGGATGTTTGACCGCGCTGATCACCCCGTTCCGCGATGGACGGGTGGATGAGAAGGCGTTCCAATCCTTCGTCGACTGGCAGATCAAGGAAGGCGTTCATGGCGTGGTGCCCTGCGGCACGACCGGCGAGTCGCCGACCTTGAGCCACGCCGAGCACAAGCGCGTTACCGAGCTTTGCATCGAGACGGCCAAGGGGCGTGTCCCGGTCGTCGCGGGTACCGGCTCTAACTGTACCGCGGAAGCGATCGATTTCGCGAAGCATGCCGAGAAGGCGGGTGCGGATGCCCAGCTTGTGGTCACCCCCTACTACAACAAGCCGACCCAGGAAGGTCTCTATCGCCACTTTAAGGCCATTCATGATTCCTGCGCGCTTCCGATCATCGTTTACAATATCCCGCCCCGCAGCGTCATCGACATGACGATCGAGACCATGGCGCGCCTTGCGGAACTGCCGCGCGTCGTCGGTGTTAAGGACGCAACCAACGATCTGGCGCGGCCAGTGCGCACGAAACTTGCGATCGGCGCTAAATTCTCGCTCTTGTCGGGTGAGGACGGCACGTCACTCGCATTCCTCGCGCAAAGCGGGCACGGCTGCATTTCGGTTACCGCGAATGTGGCGCCGAAGCTCTGTTCGGAGATGCATGTTGCCTGGCAGAAGTCCGATGTCTCCAAGGCGAGGACGATCAACGAGAAGCTCACGCCGCTCCATCAGGCGCTATTCATCGAGGCGAGCCCGGGACCGGTCAAGTACGCCGCGAGCCTTCTCGGGCTTTGCACGGCGGAGCTTCGGCTGCCGCTTTGCGAAATTCAGGAGGCGAGCAAGGCCAAGGTGCGCGAGGCCATGGCGCATGTCGGCCTGATCAAGGGCGGGGAGCGCCGCGCCGCCGAGTGACCG
>Ga0187766_10000433_pt1 | contig 23170 bp, 19 predicted proteins | sample 0216_QUI02_MP05__4_FD_132971 | JGI IMG/M metagenome (GOLD analysis project Ga0187766, IMG submission 132971) | Tropical peat soil microbial communities from peatlands in Department of Meta, Colombia - 0216_QUI02_MP05_20_MG | ecosystem: Environmental > Terrestrial > Soil > Wetlands > Peat ... | reverse complement strand
GGCCAGCGCGTCGGCCAAGACGACGCGTGGCTCGCCGCGCATCATCGCCCACCGCAGCGCCTCGGCGGCTCCTTCGACGTCGCCGACCACGGCCTTGTCGGCGATGTCGAAGCCCTTGACCTCTGCCTTGCCGCTGTGATACCGACGCACGGCTGTCGCATCGACGTGGCCACCGGTATCGGCGACCAATTGTGAACAGGCTGAGGCGAGTTCGCGTATGTCGGAACCTACCGCGTCGAGCAGGGCGGTCACCGTGTCCTGATCGACCTGGACTCCCAGCGACCGAAACTCCGCGCGGACGAAGTCGGCGCGTTCACTGACTTTGGTGATCCGCTCACATGGATGCACTTGAGCGCCAAGCGCACGCAGCTCGTTGGCCAGCGCTTTGGCTCGGCCGATGCCCGAGTGCACCACCACGAGTATGGTGCCCGGCGGGATGTCCGCAGCGGCCGAGGCGATCAACGCCACCGCTTCCTTGCCCGCCTCACCGGCAGCTTCGAGCACGACAACCCGCTCGTCGGCAAACAGTGACGGGCTCAGCAGTTCAGCTAGCTCATAGGTGTCGACCTCGCCGGCCCGCACCCGGCTGACCGGGACATCGTCAGTGCCTGCCAGCTGCCGCGCCGAGCGCAGCACCTCCGCTAGGGCGCGCTCAACCAGCAGTTCCTCGTCTCCCAGGACCAAGTGTAACGGCGAAACCTGCGGGCTCACCCCACGATCGTGTCACGAGCGGCCGACACCGCTGCGCCCTGGCCGGCCAGCAGTCCGGACAGCGACCAGGACAGCAAGCAAACCATGGCGATTGCCATCACCGCCCGGAACCACCGCCAGCGCCACAGCACCACGATCAGCACTGCGGCGGCGCCGACCACCACGACACCGGGCAGACCAGCAGGAACGGGCACGGTCGCCGCGGGCGCACCGGCCGACCAGTGCGCGGCGCTTAGCACCCACCACAGTTCGGGCCCGGTGAAACGGATCAGCAGGTGCGCGCCGGCGGGCCACAACACGCACAGCGCGGCCGCTGCGCTGCCCAGCACGGTGATCGGTGCGATCATCGCTGCCACCGCCATATTGGCGGCGGCGGCCACCAGGCTGACCCGGCCCGAGATACCGGCCACCAGCGGAGCAGTCACCACTTGCGCCGCCCATGCGATAGCGAGCGCATCCGCCAGCGGCTTGGGCCAGCCGTGCGCCACCATGCGCCGTGACCAGACCGGCGCGATGACGACCAGCGCGGCGGTGGCCACCACGGACAACGCGAAGCCCACGTCGACGGCCAGCTGGGGAGCGACTGCCATCAACACCAACACCGTGGCGGCCAGCGCCGGAATCGCCTGCCGCCGACGCGACGACAACACGCCCAGCAGCGCAATGGCACCCATGACGGCGGCCCGCAACACGCTTGCCGTCGGCTGCACGATGACGACAAAAACCACCAGTGCCACTGCGGCCAGCGCCACGGCCGCACGCGGCCCCACCAGCCGTGCCGAAAATAGCACCGCCCCACACACGATCGTGACATTGGCCCCGGATACCGCCGTCAAGTGCGTCAAGCCTGCCGCACGGAATTCGCGGCTTGTCACGGCAGTGACCGTCGAGGTGTCACCGAGGACCAGGGCGGGCAGCATCGCGGCCTGCTGCGCGGGCAACACCTCCCGAGCGGCAGTTGCGAACCGCTCGCGGACCGCATGCGCGGCCCGCGACACCGGACCGGCGCGGCCGACTGTCGTCTCACCCGTCGCGTTGAGCACCGCGATCGTCAGGTCATGGCGGGTCGGACGGGTGATCCGCGCACCGAACTCCATCGGCTGCCCCACCATGACCTTGCTGAATTCCAGCGCCCGCGCGAAAACCACTACCCGACCGGATATCTCGTGCGCGCCCAGGCGCTGCAGCGTTGCGCGGAACATTATCCGGCTGCCGCCCACCGAGAGAGCGCTTTCGGTGGGAGTGACCGTCACTCGCGCGGCAGTTCCGAACGCCGCGGTGATCGGGTGGTGGCGGGCCGCGTCGGCACGAAGCGCGATCGCGAACCCAAAGCCGGCACCCACGACACCGATCGCCATCAGCCCCACGCTGACTGCCCGTATCCGCGGAGTCCATCGTTCCGCGCGCCACAGCAGCATCCCCGCGGCGGCGGCCAGCACAACGCACAGCGCGGCAACCACACGGCCCACCGGCCATACGATCCCGGCCGCAGTGACTGTCCAGCTGGTCAGTGCGGCCGGGACTAGGCGCACGTCCAGCCGCGCCGATGCCAGATCGCCGCCAGCGCGATGGTTCACAGGTTTCACACACGGACGTGGGGACGCAGCTTTTCCAGGCGCCCCGGACCGATGCCGTCCACGTCGGCGAGCTGATCAACGCTGGTGAACTTGCCGTTGGCTTCCCGCCATGCCACGATCGCGGCGGCAGTGACCGGTCCGATACCGGGCAGGGTGTCCAACTGCTGCACGGTCGCGGTGTTGAGGTCGATCACCTCACCGGGTTTCGGCTTCGCCGGTCCGGAGGGCGTGCGGGGCGCGTTCGCGGTGGCCGACCCTGCGCTCACCGAACTACCGAGCACGGTCGGCTGCCCCGAGGGAGGGGCGAGTCCGACCACGATCTGCTCACCGTCGCCGAGCGGGCGGGCCATGTTCAGCCCGATGGTGTCCGCACCGTCCATGGCACCGCCGGCGGCCTTCAGCGCATCGGCGACCCGGGCGCCGGGCGCCAACGTGACCAGTCCAGGGGTGTGCACCAGGCCCACCACGCTGACCACCACCGGTTGGTCAGGCCTGGCTGATGGGCTCGCACTAGGACCACGACTTGTCGACGAAACCATTTCTACCGGAGGGAGTTTGGCCGATGCGACTGGTGCGGGCCGGTCGCGCACCAACGTGAACACCGTGACCAGCACCGCGATGGCGGCCACCACCGCCAGTGCGATAGCACCGGCGCGACCCGGATCGGCGCGGACTTTGGCGAGCCAGCCCGCACTTGGGTGCGCCTCGGGAAGCCAGCGCGGCAGCAACGAGTTGGGGTCGTCGTCCTGATCGGTCTCGTCAGCCGTATCGGCGTCGGCACGCGCGTCGGTATCCGGGTGGGCGCCGAGCCGGCGGTGTAGCCGCTCGGCAGGCAGCTCTGTTCGCATGGGCCAAACCGTAGGTGTGGCGACCGCCAGAACGACCGCGTCGAACAGCGCGCGAGCGTCGGGCTGTGGACTAATCCGAAGCTGTGCACAGCCTCCTGACCGGCTCGGTCGGCGTTGCCTGGACCGCCATCAACCCCGCTGCCGAGGACTTCGTCCGCTGCCCGGAGGGCCGATCGCCGGGCACCGCGCAAAACTCGTAGCCGCCCGACCGTACCGGCGCGAACAGCCCAGGGGCAAGCGCCTACTGTGCGAAGCAAGCCCGTCGCTTCCCATCAAGCGGAGGTCCGGTGATCGCCGAATTCGGTTCGCTGGAAATCAAGCAGCGCTTCCTGCCGCCGACGGCGAGCCTCGACATCTGGTGGTGTCAGGGGTTCTCCGGGCCCGACGCCGGCTCCGAACGCGCGTCGCTGCGCACGACCGCGGTGCGGGACGGCGACAGGTGTGTCGTCAACGGGCAGAAGACATGGACGACATTGGGCCAGTATGCGGATTGGATCTTCTGCCTGGTCCGCACCGACTCACAGGCGCCCAAACGGCAGGCCGGTATCTCGTTTCTGCTGATCGACATGGCGACACCGGGTATCACGCTGCGGCCGATCAAGCTGATGGACGGCGGCCACGAGGTCAACGAGGTGTTCTTCTCCGTTGTCCGGGTACCCGCCGACCAGCTTGTCGGAGAAGAAAACCAGGGCTGGACCTACGCGAAATTCCTGCTCGGCAACGAGCGCACCGGCATCGCCGGGGTGGGGCGAACCAAGGTCCGCCTCGCGGAAGTGAAACAGCGCGGGGCCGAGACCGGCATGCTCGACAATCCGCTGTTCGAGGCGCGGGTCGCCGAGGTCGAAAATGAGTTGCTGGCACTGGAACTCACGCAAATGCGGGTGGCCTCCGCCTCCGCGGATCCACCGCGCCGAGGAGTTCGGCCGCCGCAACGCCGTTCCCGGCGAGCTGGTGGTGCGGGTCCGGCCCACCAAGGTGGTCTCGGCGTTCAACGTCGCCGACTAAGACCAAGCAGTGCCAGCTAATGTCGCTTCATCCGACCGCGAGGGAGTATGCCATGACCGCATCCGCTGACCGGCCGCTTCGGGTGATCCAGTGGACGACCGGCAACATCGGACGGCGATCGCTGCACGCGATCATCGGACGGCCGGATATGGAGCTCGTCGGCGTGTTCGCACATGGGCCCGACAAGGTCGGCGTGGACGCCGCAGAGCTGTGCGGCTGGCCGGAGCCGACGGGGGTGAAGGCGACCAACGATATCGACGCGCTGCTCGCGTTGGGCGCCGACGCCTGCTGCTATAACCCATTGTGGCCCAATATCGACGAGCTGGTGCGATTGCTGGAGTCGGGAGTGAACGTGTGCTCCAGCGCAGCCTGGATCACCGGCGGCAAGCAAACCGCGCAAGACCGGCAACGGATCCTCGCCGCTTGCGAGACAGGGCAATCCACGATCTTCGGCAGCGGTGCGCACCCCGGGATGACGAACATGGTCGGCATGGTGCTCAGTGCCGCCTGCGAGCGTGTCGACGAGATCCGCATTACTGAATCAGTCGACTGCTCGACCTACGAATCGGCGGCCACCCAGACGGCGATGGGTTTTTCACAAGACCCCGACACCCCTGGATTGGCCGAAAGCGTACGGCGGGAAAGCGAAGTCTTCGCAGAGTCGGCGGCCATGATGGCCGACGCAATCGGGGCAGCGCTGGACAGGATCACCTTCGACGTCACCTTCACCGGGGCCACCGCCGACACCGACCTGGGCTTCATGAAGATCCCGGCCGGAACCGTCGGCAGCGTCTACGGCTACCACCGCGGCTGGGTCGGTGATCGTAATGTGGTCAGCGTCGGATTCAACTGGGTCATGGGCGATCACGTGACACCGCCGAAACCGCTCGAGCACGGCCACGTCATCCAAGTGTTCGGCCTACCCAATATGCGCGCCGTCATTCACTGCTTGCCGCCGAAGGATTGGACCGAACCAGGATTCATGGGTCTGGGCATGATCTACACCGCGATGCCGGTCACCAACGCCGTCCCCGCGGTCGTCGCGGCCGAACCCGGGATCGTGACACTGGCCGACCTGTCACCGATCACCGGCCGCGCGGCATTGTAAGACTATGCCGCTCGGCCCATCGACCGACCAAGATGAACGCTGCCGTGCTCTAGGGTCTACGATACTTAGCCATGCGAAGGTTCTGTTGACATCGGTGACAACAGAAGCGAGCGTTTCCGACAGCATTCCGGTCGGCGCCATGGACGCTCTCAGGCCGAACCTCGCGCCGAGGCCGGGCGGACGATCGTGGATCGGTGAGCGGGAGGAGACCAGGTGAGAGCGATTCCAGTTACCAGGATTGCCAAACGCGCGTGGATACCTCTGGTGTTGATCGTGGTGCTCACTGTCTCGGGGTTCGGCGTGGTCCGACTCCACCGCATCTTCGGCTCTCAAAGCGTCACGGGTGGTGGCGCCGGGATCGAGATCGTGCAGTTCAACCCGAAGGTTGTGACCTATGCGGTCTTCGGCCCCCCAGGGACCACCGCGAACATCAACTATTGGGACGCAGAAGCTAACACGCATCAAGTTAATGCGGCACCTCTGCCGTGGTCTTACACGATTAGCACGACCCTCCCCGCGGTCAGCGCCAACATCATGGTGCAGGGCGACGGTGATGAAATCCGCTGCCGCATCACCGTCGACGGTGTGGTCCGCGACGAGAAAACCGCCGACGGCTTAAATGCCCAGACCTTCTGCCTGGTGAAATCAGCATGAGTCACATAAGCACCGAGCACACCCACCGGCCCTTCATCCCGCACACAATCCGCCTATTCGCGCTGCCGATCATCCTGTTCTGGGTCTTCATCACCGTCGTCGTGAATGTCATCGTGCCCCGATTAGAAGTGGTCAGCGAGGAACATTCGGCGCCGATGGCCCCCGCGGATGCGCCGTCCATGAAGGCGATGATGCGTCTCGGTCATAACTTCAAAGAATTCGACTCCAACAGCACGATCATGATCGTCCTGGAAAGTCAGCAGCCGCTCGGCGATGACGCGCACCGCTACTACGACAATCTGATCCATCAACTGCGGCAGGATCCCAAGCATGTACAGCACATTCAGGACTTCTGGAGCGATCGATTAACGGCAGCGGGAGTTCAGAGCTCCGACGCTAAAGGCGCCTATGTGATGCTGAACATTGCCGGTAATCAAGGCCAGACGCTAGCGAACGAATCCGTCGAAGCGGTCCGCGACGTCCTGGACCGGACGCCTGCGCCGCCTGGAGTGAAGGCCTATGTCACCGGTCCGGCGGCGCTCAGCGATGATATGCACGTCATCGGGAATGCGAGCCTGGCGAAGATCACGTTGTTCACTCTCGGGGCGATCGCGATCATGTTGTTTCTCGTCTACCGCTCGGTCGTCACCACAGTGGTCCAGCTCTTCATGACCGGGATCGCGTTGGCCTCTTCCCGAGGAGTCATCGCGGTTCTCGGGTACCACAATGCCTTCGGGCTCACCACGTTCGCCGCGAATATTCTCACGATGCTGGCGATCGCAGCCGGAACCGACTACGGCATCTTCCTTATCGGCCGTTATCGAGAGGCACGCCAGGCCGGTGAGGATCGCGAAACGGCCTACTACACGACCTTTCGCGGAGTCGCCCCAGTCGTGTTGGGGTCGGGTTTGACTATTGCCGGGGCCACGTACTGCCTCAGCTTTGCGCGGCTGCCCTGGTTCCACACGATGGGCGTTCCCGTTGCGATAGGGATGTTCGTCGTCGTTGCGGCCGCACTCACCCTCGGGCCGGCCGTTCTGACCGTCTGCAGTCGTTTCGGTCTCTTGGAGACCAGGGGGGCCGCCAGGGGCCGGCTGTGGCGGCGGGTCGGCACCGCTGTCGTCCGCTGGCCAGCACCGATCCTCGCCGCCAGTACCGTTGCCGTGCTGATCGGTATGATCGCCCTCCCGGGATTTAAGCCCGGTTACAACGATCGCTACTACCTGCCTAACCAAGCCCCGGTCAATATTGGATACGCGGCCGCGGACCGGCATTTCTCTCAGGCCAGAATGAACCCCGACATGTTGATGATCGAGGCCGACCACGATATGCGCAATCCGGCCGACATGCTCGTGTTGGACAGGGTGGCCAAAAACGTCATCCGGGTTGTGGGTATTGCGATGATCCAGGACATCACCCGACCTCTGGGAATTCCGATTCAACATAGTTCGATACCCTTCCAGAACAGCATGCAAAGCCAGACGACCATGCAGAACATGGCTTTTCTGAAAGACCGCATGGCCGATATCTTGAGGATGGCCGATGAACTGGGGAAAACAATAGACGTATTGCAGCGCCAGTATAACGTTCAGCGCCAGCTTGTTGATGCTACTCACCGCACGGACATTGACACGCACGAGCTGACGCAGATCACCGACCAATTGCGGGACCACCTCGCGGATTTCGACGACTTCTGGCGGCCTATCCGCAGTTACTTCTACTGGGAGAAACATTGCTTCGATATTCCCATTTGCTGGTCTTTTAGATCCCTCTTCGACTCATTGGACGGTATCGATCAGCTTGACGAAAAGTTTCACCAGCTCGCGAAAGACTTTGACTCCGTCGACTCACTTCAGCCGCAGCTGCTCGCGCTGCTGCCGCCGCAGATCGAATCGCTGAAAACTACCCGCGCGCTGACGCTGACACTGCACAGCACCTTCGAGGCGATGATCAACCAAATGGAGGCCATGAGCGATACCGCAATCGTCATGGGGCAAAGCTTCGACAACTCCAAGAACGATGACTTCTTCTACCTGCCACCGGAGGCTTTCGATAACCCGGACTTCCAGACGGGTCTGAAAATGTTCTTATCGCCGGACGGGAAGTCCGCTCGCTTTTTCATCACCCATCAGGGCGATCCCGCGACGCCGCAAGGAATCGCGCGCGTCGACGTGGAAAGAACGGCCGCGCAGGAGGGCCTGAAGCAATCCTCCCTGTCGGACGCCAAAGTTTATCTGGGCGGTACCGCCGCGACCTACAAGGACATGCACGACGGTGAAAAATATGACCTCATGATCGCGGTGTTGTCCTCGCTCACGCTGATCTTCATGATCATGCTACTGCTCACGCGAAGCCTGCTTGCCGCGCTCGTGATCGTCGGCACGGCGGCCAGCTCGATTGCCGCGGCCTTTGGACTCTCCGTGCTCATTTGGCAAGACCTTTTCGGTTTCAGAATCCACTGGGTCGTGGCGGCGCTGTCCGTCATCATCCTGTTGGCCGTCGGATCTGACTACAACCTGCTGTTGGTCTCCCGGTTCAAAGAGGAGATCCACGCCGGACTGAAGACTGGGATTATCCGGTCGATGGCCGGCACCGGTGGGGTGGTGACGGCCGCGGGCTTGGTCTTCGCGTTCACCATGGGTTCGATGCTCGGCAGCGATTTGCGGGTTATCGGTCAGTTCGGTTCCACTGTCTGTGTTGGGCTACTGATGGACACGTTGATCGTGCGCTCGTTACTCATGCCGTCGATCGCCGCGCTGCTGGGGCGCTGGTTCTGGTGGCCGCAGGTTGTCCACCCCCGCGGCGCCGATAACGTGCGCCGGGCTGATCGTGTGACCGACGACACTGCCCCCCTGGCTGTGCCGGCGGCGCGCTGACTCTCGGATCCAGATCGGTTCCCGCCGAGTTCATTTCGCTAACGCCTCCCCGCGACCGCCCTTCGCCGATCGGGTTTGCTGTAGGTCGCGCCGAACTGCGGCACCTCAAGGGCGCCGCTGTGATGGGCAGCGGCGATCGCATTGCGCAGCGGGCGAGCCAAGCCCGCAAATGACGCCATGTCGAACACCATCGGCGTCAACAGGCGATTGTGTACATAAGCGAACGCGCTGGCGGTCTCGGGATCGGCCCACCCGAGGGTTCCCCCCAGACCCATGTGGCCGAACCCCTTGAGTAAGCTAGGAACCGGCGATTCGTGATAGCCGAGATGGAACGGCATGGGCACCACGATGTTGAGGTCGGGCATCACTCGCGGCTTGCCCGTCAGGCCGCGCACCAACTCTGACGACAGGAACCGTGTTTCGTCGATGCTGCCGCTGTTGGCGAGGGCGGCATACATTTTGGCCAAGCCGCGCCCAGTGACGACGCCATTGGCTGCGGGGACCTCGCCGTCCAGAAACGGGATATCGCCCTGCACAAAGGATTTGATGCCAGGGAAGTACATCGCACCGAACCCGCCCGAGTACGGCAGACCGGCCACCTTAGGTGCGAGGAAGTCGAACACCGGATTCGGCCGGTTACTCTGCGGGGCCAGAATCTGCGCCACCTTGGTAGGCGCATTGGCGGGAGGGCGGCCAAGGTGTAGACCGTCGGTGTTGAGCGGACGCGCTACCTCATCGCGGATCAGCTCGCGCATGCCCATGCCCGTCACCGATCGGGCCAGGCCGGACAGCAGCCATCCGTAGGTCAGCGCGTGATACGCCGGCGCGCCGCGCAGGTGATCGACCGGCGCGGCGGCAAGCCGCTGCTCCATGAGGCGGTGATCCATCAACTCGGTCTTGCTGACACCCTTCAGGTGCGACAGTCCGGATCGATGCCGCAAGACGTCGTGGATCGTGATATTGGACTTGCCGTTGGCTCCGAACTCCGGCCAGTACTCGGCAACGGGCGCCTCGTAGGACAGCAGCCCCCGGTCGACCAGCCGGTGTATCACCGTTGATGCGACTCCCTTGGTCGCGGAGAACACCATCGCGCCGGTGTCGGCAGTCCACGGCACCTTGCCGGCCCGGTCTGACCACCCTGTCCAGACGTCGACGACGGGCCGGCCTTCGACATACACCGACAGGGCCCCGCCACCGAAGCGGCGCCCCGGAAACAGCTGAGCGAACAAGCGGATAAGCCTTGCGAAATGCGGATCCGCGGCGCCCTGCACGCCGCGCGGCAGGCCCTCTTCAGCCCTCAGAAGAGATGCGTGCGTCACAGAGCAAGAATGCGACCGACGGTATGGCGTTGCATGTGGAATCGCCGTTTTCGTCGCTAACATTCGGCGTTCTTGCGGTCGGTGTCGGGACTCGGCTGCACCCGCTTAGGTTCGCCCGGCATCTTGGGGTAGTTCGGTGGATACGGCATGTCCCCGAGCCCGCGTGCCTCGTCGGCGGCGACCAATGTCCAGCAGCGGCTCGATCTCCCGTGAGCGTCACGCTAGCGTGACGCTCAGGAGTTGGTACCGACGTCGACGCACACTGCTATGGCTCCGGCGCCGACGTGCACCGCGAGCACCGGGCCCAGGTCGGTCACGATCGCCGGCTCGCAGGCCGGTAGCCGCTCGGCGAGTGCCGCCGCCACCTCGGCCGCGCCGTCCGGGTTGGCTACATGGTGCACCGCAATGGCAGCGGTGCTGTCACCGACGACCTCGCAGACCTGCTCGATCATCGCCGCCACCGCTTTGCTGGCGGTGCGTACCCGTTGGGCCAGAACGAGTTTACCGTCGTCGATGCGCAACAGCGGCTTGAGCGCCAGTGCGGTGCCTAGCCATGCCGCGGCACCACCGATGCGCCCGCTACGGCGCAGGTTATCCAGCCGCTGCACAACCATGTACGCGTGATTACGGCACACCGCTGAACCGGCAGCAGCCGCAACGGTGTCCAGGTCACCGCCATCCGCCGCCGTTAGTGCGGCAGCCAGTGCGACGAAGCCGGTACCCATGGCAGCTGACTTCGAGTCGATAACCCGCACGGACGGGCCGATGTCCGCGGCGATCTTCTCGGCCGCGCCGACGGTTCCCGACAATGCCGCCGAAATGTGCACTGCCACAACTCCGTCGCCGCAGCTGTCGGCCAGCGCTTGCTGGTAGGCGGCGCACAGCTCGGCAGGGGTGGCCGCCGCGGTGGTGGCGTCGCCGTACTCGTGGATATCGTCGGGTACCTGGTCCACACCGTCGCGCAGATCGACACCGTCGACCAGGACGTGCAACGGGACCTCACGAATCCCCCACTGCAGGCGGATGTCGGCCGGCAAGCGGGAAGACGAGTCGGTGACCACTACGACGGACATGATCAGCCGCGGGGTTTCTGGTCCGGCACGCCGGCCTCGGTCAGCGCCTTGAGCATCAGTTCGGCAACCGCCTGGTGCGCCTCGAAGTTCCAATGGATACCGTCGGGGTTGCCGCGACCGCTCATAACGTGTTCGGCGACCGCGGCTGCCAGATCCACCAGCGGGATATCGTGGCGCTGCGCCCATTCGGTGATGGCCGCCGCGGTTGCGGCGCGGCCGTGGTGTGCCTTGCCGTATGTCTCGGCGATGTGCACCGACGGCAACGATGCCACGATCGGGATACCGGGGCGGTTGAAATCGATCGCCCCACGAGTCTGTTCAAGGTATTCAGCGGTCAGGTGCGGCGGCAACGCGGCCCGCGCCACGGGGGAGAGGCGCGACTGCGCCCAGCCGTAGCCATCGCGGACCCAGCGCCGCAGCCAGGGTGGTCGCACATAGCGGATCAGCTCACGCAGCCCCGTGGGCAAGACCGACGGCAGCGAATCCATCCCGCCAGTCGCGAAGATCACCGCGCCCGCCCTGGGCAGCGCCGCCCAGGCGCGTGGGTCCTGGGTGGCTGCCCACCACACATCTCGACACGTCCAGCCGATCCGGCCGATGAGTTCGAGATCCCAATCTAGCTGGAAAGCAACGATATTGGGCCAAATACGGGGGTCGTCGGCGGGCAGGCCGCCGCTGGGCCCGTAATAGGCCAGCGAGTCGGCGAAGACCAGCAGTGCGGGACGCGAGACCGGCTCAGAGGACATCGCTGGCGACCTGTGCCGAGGCGTTCCATACATCGAGGCGCCAGCGGATACCGTCAAAATCGACATCATCGGCGGAATGACCACTGAGCTGCGTCCAGCTGGCATTGCCCATGCCGCCGAATGCCGGCCAGTTGGCGACCGGCAGGCGCAGTAGCGCGGCCGACAAGCCAGCGATCAGACCCCCATGGGCCACCAGCACGACCGGTCGTCCCGGTTCATCGGGGACACCCCATTCCGGCTCGCCGGACACCAGCTCAGCGATCAGCGGCAGGCTGCGAGCGGCTACGTCGACCCGGCTTTCCCCGCCGTGCGGTGCCCACGTGGCGTCCTCGCGCCATGCCAGTCGGGCGCCCGGGGCAGCGGCATCGACCTGGTCGTGGGTCAGGCCTTGCCAATCGCCGAGGTGGGTCTCGCGTAACCGGGCGTCCACCCGGACCCGCAAACCGGTGCGCTCCCCCAGCTTCACGGCCGTGTCGTAGGCGCGCCGCAGGTCCGACGACACGATCAGCAGCGGCTGACGCTTGCCCAGCACCTCGGCCGCTACGACCGCCTGCGCGCGGCCCAGCTCACCCAGCTCGGTATCCAGCTGACCCTGCAGCCGGGTGTCGGCGTTGAACTCGGTTTGCCCGTGCCGCAACATCACCAGCCGCCGCGTCCTCATCGCGCGCTCTCTAAGTCCACGGCCACCGTCGGGCAGTCACGCCAGAGCCGGTCCAGGGCATAGTAATTGCGTTCGTCCTGGTGCTGGATGTGCACGACGATGTCGATGTAGTCCAGCAGGGTCCAGCGGCCCTCGCGGGCACCCTCGCGGCGTGCCGGCTTGTAGCCCGCCCGGCGCATTTTCTCCTCGACCTCGTCGACGATGGCGTTGACCTGCCGCTCGTTGGACGCCGAGGCGATGACGAAGCAATCGGTGATGACCAGCTGGCCGGAGACGTCGATGACGACGACATCGTCCGCGAGTTTCGAGGCCGCTGCGCCGGCGGCCACCGTCGCCATGTCGATGGCTTCCGGGGTGGCTGTCACGTGTCGTCCCTGCCGGCGACGCTGGCAGCCGTTGCGCCAGAGGCGGCTTCGGCCCCTTGGGGTTGGCGGTAAAGCCTCCGCTTGGAGATGTACTGCACGACGCCGTCCGGAATCAGGTACCACAGCGGCCGGGACTGTTCGGCGCGCCGGCGGCAGTCCGTCGACGAGATCGCCAGCGCGGGGACCTCTACTAAGGTCAACGCATCGTCGGGGAAGCCCTCGAGAACGTTGGCGAGATGTTCGCGGCCCAGCTCGTAACCGGGGCGGCTCACCCCGATGAACCGCGCCATTGCGAACAGCTCCTCCAACTCGTGCCACGACAGAATCGACGTCAGCGCGTCCGCCCCGGTGATGAAGTACAGCTCCGAGTCCGGATTGAGCGCTTGGAGATCACGCAAGGTGTCCTTGGTATATGTGGGGCCACCGCGGTCGATGTCGACCCGGCTCACCGAAAAACGGGGGTTGGACGCGGTCGCGATCACCGTCATCAGGTAGCGGTCCTCGGCGGCGCTGAAGTGCCGGTCTTTCTGCCAAGGCTGGCCGGTCGGCACGAAGACGACTTCGTCAAGCCTGAACAGGTCCACCACTTCACTGGCAGCGACCAGGTGGCCGTTATGGATGGGGTCGAACGTCCCACCCATGACTCCCAGCCTGCGACGGTGTTTTTGCACGATTTGCCAGCTTACTGGAGTGCCTTGCCGCAGTTCAGATGGCCGTGACCCCGAGACCAGGTTTCTCGGGACTCGTGCCGCGGCCTCGCTGACGGCCAGATCGGAACAACCGAGATCGCCGGGGCCACCGTCTACGACGCGCTCGTCGGCGCAGTCGCGAACGAGCATGGACTCCCCCTGGCAACCCGCGATCGGCGGGCGCTGGAGGTCTATCGCACGCTCGACGTAGATGTGGAGCTGCTGGCCTGAGCTATACGGGTAGGAGTTGGTCGATCACCGCGGCCAGTTGCTTGGCGGACCGGCACTCATGCATCGTGATCACGTCGCGGTAGCGCGGCACGGCCGAATCGCCGCTGCCCCACAGGTGCTTGGGCTCTGGGTTGAGCCAGTGCGCGTGCCGGCTGGCGGTGACCATACGCGCGAGCACGTCGCTACCCGGGTTGCGGTAGTTGTTCCGGCCGTCGCCGAGCACCAGCAGTGAGCTGCGCGGCGACAACACGTTCGGATAGTTCTCGGTGAACGACACGAACGCGTTGCCGTAGTCGCTGTGGCCGTCGCGGGTGTAGACACCGGCTTCCCGGGTGATCCGCTGGATCGCCACGGCCAGGTCAGCGCCGGGCCCGAACAGGTGGGTCACTTCGTCGGTGGTGTCAACAAAGGCAAAGACGCGAACGCGGGAAAACTGCTGCCGCAGAGCGTGCACCAGCAGCAGGGTGAAGTGGCTGAACCCGGCGACCGACCCGGACACGTCGCACAGCACCACCAGCTCCGGGCGTGCCGGGCGCGGTTTGCGCAACACCACGTTGATCGGCACACCACCGGTGGACATCGACTTGCGCAGGGTCTTGCGCAAGTCGATCGCCCCGGCCCGTGCACGGCGCCGCCGCGCCGCCAGCCGGGTGGCCAGAGTACGCGCCAAAGGTGCCACCACCCGGCGCATCTGGCGCAGCTGTTCACCCGAGGCGCGCAGGAATTCGACGTTCTCCGAGAGCTGCGGGATGCCGTACATCTGGACGTGCTCGCGGCCGAGTTGTTCGGCCGTGCGACGCTTGGTCTCCGCCTCGACCATCTTGCGCAGTTGTGTGATCTTTTGCGCGGCAAGAGCTTTGGTGATCTGCTCTTGGGTGGGTGTGGGCTCGTCGCCGTAGGGTGCCAGCAGTCCTGCCAGCAGCCTGCCCTCCAGTTGGTCCAGTGCCATCGCCTTGAGCGCCTGATACGACGAGTACGACGGGCCGCGGCTGGAACTGTATTTGCCATACGCCTCGACGATCCGCGCGATCATCGCCACCAGCCGCTCGTCCATATCGGCCAGGTCGCCGTTGTCGGTGAGCAGATCCAGCAGCATCTGCCGCATTGCCTCGACGCCATCGGGTGGCAACTGGATATCAGGACCCGCGGCGTCGTCTTCGATGACCATCGCCCGTGCGCCCAGTGCGGCGGGAAACCACAGGTCGAACATGGCGTCGTAGGTGTCGCGGTGGTCGGGCCGGCGCAGCATCGCGCACGCGATGCCTTCGCGCAGGACTTCCCGGTCGCCCAGCCCGAGGGTGGCCAGCACCCGGCCGGCGTCCACCGTCTCCGAGGGACCTACTGAAATGCCTTGCTGCCGAAGTGCTTCCACGAACCCAACCAGGTGGCCAGGTAGCCCGTGCGGGGCCAGCGGCTGGGTGGGGCGCACGCGGCGAACAGCCATTAATGCCCCCTTAGTTCAGGCGGAGCTCGCCGCTTGCGCGTAGCTGGTCGGATTGGTGTTTGAGGACCACGCCCAAGGTAGTGGCGACGGTCGCGTCATCGATGGTGTCCAGGCCCAGCGCGAGCAGCGTGCGGCCCCAGTCGATGGTCTCGGCGATGGACGGCACCTTCTTGAGCTGCATCCCGCGAAGCACCCCGATGATGCGCACCAACTCCCCGGCGAGATGCTCGGGCAGCCCGGGGACACGGGACAACAAGATGCGACGTTCCATGTCGGGGCTGGGGAAGCCGATGTGCAGGAACAGGCAGCGACGCTTGAGCGCCTCGGACAGCTCGCGGGTCGCGTTGGAGGTCAGCACCACAAACGGCGCGCGGGCCGCGGTGATGGTGCCCAGTTCGGGGACGGTGACCGCGAAATCGGAAAGCACCTCCAGCAGCAGGCCCTCCATCTCGATATCGGCCTTGTCGGTCTCGTCGACCAATAGCACCGTCGGCTCGGTGCGCCGGATGGCGGTCAGCAGCGGACGGGTCAGCAGAAACTCTTCGCTGAACACATCGGCCTTGGTCGCCTCCCAGTCCCCGGCGCCGGCCTGGATGCGCAGGATCTGCCTGGCATGGTTCCACTCGTAGAGGGCGCGGGCCTCGTCGACACCCTCGTAGCACTGCAGACGCACCAGACCCGATCCGGTGGCCTGGGCGACCGCGCGGGCCAGCTCGGTCTTGCCGACACCGGCGGGACCCTCCACCAGCAGGGGTTTGCCGAGCTGGTCGGCGAGGAACACCGCCGTCGCGGTGGCGGTGTCAGGCAAGTAGCCCGTCTCGGCGAGCCGCCGGGCGACGTCGTCGATGTCGGCGAAGAGCGGGACGGGCCGGGCGGGCACGCTCACTGCGATCTCCTAGGGAAAGGGGGTCAGGCGGAACGGGTGTGGCCGTCTCCCCAGACGATCCACTTGGTTGAGGTCAATTCCGGCAGTCCCATCGGGCCGCGGGCGTGCAGCTTTTGCGTGGAGATGCCGATCTCGGCGCCGAAACCGAACTGCTCACCGTCGGTGAACGCCGTCGACGCGTTGACCATTACCGCGGCGGCGTCGACCCCTTCGGTGAATCGTTGGGCCGCAGCCAGATTGGTGGTCACGATGGCCTCAGTGTGCCCGGTGCCGTACTCGTTGATGTGGGCAATGGCGGCGTCGACCCCGTCGACCACCGCCACCGCGATGTCCATCGACAGGTATTCGCGGCGCAGGTCGTCCTCGTTTGGGTCGAGGTGCACGGTCACCCCAGCGTCCTGCATGGCGGCCAGCAGCCGCGGCATCGCCCGATCGGCGATCGCGGCGTCAACCAGCAGGGTCTCGGCGGCGTTGCACACGCTGGGGCGGCGGGTCTTGGAGTTCAACAGGATTCGTTCCGCTACGTCGAGGTCGGCGCCCTCGTGCACATAAACGTGGCAATTGCCGACACCGGTTTCGATGGTCGGCACCAACGCGTCGCGCACCACCGCGTCGATCAGGCCCGCTCCCCCGCGCGGGATCACCACGTCGACCAGGCCGCGGGCCTGGATCAGGTGGGTGACGGTGGACCGGTCGGCGCTAGAGAGCAGCTGAACGGCGTCGGCCGGCAGGTCTTGGCTGACCAGGGCGGCGCGCAGCGCGCTGACCAGGGCTTCGTTGGACCGGGCTGCCGACGAGCTGCCGCGCAGGAGCGCGGCGTTGCCCGACTTGAGCGCCAGCCCGAACGCGTCGACGGTGACGTTGGGACGGCCCTCGTAGACCATGCCGACTACGCCGAGGGGAACGCGCTGCTGACGCAGCTGCAGCCCGTTGGGCAGGGTGTAGCCGCGTAGCACTTCGCCGACCGGATCGGGCAGCCCGGCGACCTGCCGCAGGCCGGCCGCGATGCCGTCGATGCGCTGCGGGTTGAGGGCAAGCCGGTCGAGCATCGCGCTGGGTGTGTCGGCGGCGCGGGCCCCGTTCAGGTCCTCGGCGTTGGCGGCGAGGATCTGGTCGACGTGGGCCAATAGTGCGTCGGCGGCGCCATGCAGCGCGCGGTCCTTGACCGCGGTCGGCAGCGACGCCAAGACGCGGGCGGCGACCCGGGCGCGGCGCGCGGCGTCGTGCACCTCTTGGCGCAAGTCGGGAAGCGACGGTGCTTGCAGACTCATTAGCCCAGGGTATCGGGCTTCGTGCGGCCGGGTGAGAAGGCCCTGCGTCAGCCGATCCGCTCGCCGCGCTCCGCGCGCGCCACCTCACCCCGCCGCTCATCGATTATGCGGCCAAAGTCCTGTAGCAGCAGCGGCTTTCGCATCACGAGATGTTCGATATGCTCGCGCTCGATCTCCAGCGCGGTCACCTCTTCCAGCGCGTATGCGTCAGCGAGGTTCGGTTGCCGGGTCAACGCGGTCAACCCGAGGAACGAACCCTCGTTCAGGGTGTTGACCCGAACCACCGAACCGTCCTCGGCCGCGGCGGTCAGCTCGACACTGCCCTCGATCAGGAAGGTCATCATGGTGGGCACTTCGCCCGCGTACTCCACCACTTCGTCGGCACCGTATCGAACCATTCGCGCATGCGGAACCAGTGACTGCTGATCGGTGGGGCTTAGCCGCAATGCCGGCGCGACCACTGTTCGCATCGCCTTCTCCACGCGTGCCGTTGTCGAGAAGTCGTCGTCGGCGCCGTCCAGGTGAAGCCCCTCCCGCCGGGCGGCATACCAGATCCACCGCAGGAACGTCGCTTGCGCGGCGCCGTCGACGGCGGGCGAGCGCAGCCCGATCGTGGTGCGGTATTCGGCGCCGCCGACGGCTACCGACGCGGCCGTGATGCCGGCCTTGAGCTGCGGCAGGGCGTCGGCAGTCCGCGACAGTACCGCGCACACTCGGTCGGGCGGGTCGACGGTGGAAAATTTCGTCGTTATCGCCAGTTTGTGCGCGCCGGCCGCGCGGCTGAGGTTCGTGAATGATGTGCCGGCCAGCACCGAGTTCGGCGTGATCTGCAGTCCGTGGCCGGTCTCGATATGCACGGCCCGCCAGTTCATCTCCACGACTCGGCCTCGCGCCGCGGCGGTGTCCAGCCAATCACCGATGCGGAAGGGCTGCTCGAGCAGCATGAATAGACCCGACACGATCTGGCCGACGGAGTTCTGCAACATCAGGCCGATGACGACCGACGTCACCCCCAACGCGGCGAACAAGCCCCCGATACGGGCGCCCCAGATATAGGAGAAAATCACCGCCAAGCCCACGCCGATCAGCACAAACCGCGCGACGTCGACGAAGATGGCCGGTACTCGTTTGCGCCATGAACCTTCCGGGGCTGCCTGGAACAGGGTGGCGTTGAGCCCGGAAAGCAGCAGCACCAACACCACGAAGCCGAACACCGTCGCAAGGATCCGCACCGCGGTGTCCCGGAACGGGACCTGCGCTGCCGCGACAAGCAGCACCAAAAGCGCACCCAGCGGCAACAGATAGCGGCGCAGCAGGTTGACCGGCCCGGCCAGATGGCTTTCCCTGCGAACGAGTGCATGGTGCCATTCGGTGAGAACGATGAGCCCGACGGGCAATCCGACCGCGACCCCTAGGGCCCAGTAGAACCACGACGAGTCAAATACGTTCATTGCCGCTCCGATAACCGCCAGACCGGCTGCTCGGTTCCGTCGACCACAATCGTGCCGGCCGGTGTGAACTGCCGCACGTCCCGCATCACGTCGTATACCTGTGAGGTGACGTAGATGCCGGGCTGCGTTGAGCCACTGTGCATCTGGTAAGCCAGACTCACCGCCGCGCCCCACATGTCGTAGATCGTGCTCGATCGGCCCACCAGCCCGCTGACGACCTTCCCTGTGGTGATGCCGACCCGAAGGCCAAGGTCGTGGCCGGTTTGGCTGTTGAACCGATCGATGATGCGCTGCATTTCCAGGGCGAAATCGACGGTTCGGTGCACGTTGTCCAGCCGCGGAGTTGTCAGCCCGCAGCTGGCGAGGTAACCGTTGTGCAGTGTGCGAATCCGCTCGACCCCAAGGTTTCCGGCTGCCGAGTCAAACTGCCGCACTAATTCGTCAACAATCCCCACCAGTTCGTCTCCGGCCAGATCACGTGATATCTCGTCGAACCCAACGATATCGGCGAAGATGACACTGACGTCTTGATGCTCCTGTGCGATGGTCTGTTCACCCTCGCGGTAGCGCTGCATAACCGGCTCCGGCATCAGCGACAGCAACACGCGGTCGTTTTCCCTGCGCTGCTCGTTGAGCAGCTCTTCTTTGATTTGCAGGTTTCGGCTCATCTCATTGAAAGCCGCGGTGAGATCGCCGATCTCGTCACGCGACGTCACCGGAATGCTGACGTCATAGTCGCCGCCGCTGATCCGCCGGGTGCCGGCTTCTAGCCGGCGGATCGGCCGCAGGAATATCTGGGCAAGCACCATCGCCGCCACGCAGATGACGAAAATGATCGCTGTCGTTGCTATCACAAGCGTTTTGGTGAACGACTCTATCCGAGCTAAAGCCTCAGAGTTGTCCCTGGTCGCCAAGATCGACCAGTGCAGATCGGAATCCGGCACGTTCAGCGGGGCGTAGGCCTCCAGTTGGCGGTTACCCAGATAATCGGTGGCGAAGAGCGCACCGGTCTGACCGCGTTGAGCCGCGCGCAGACCTGCGGTCTCAACCGGCTGTACCAGTACCGTGGTACCCAACCGGATCGCTTCGTTCACCACGTCCGGCGGGGTGCCGGCGGCCACCGCCTCGTGTTTGTACTCCTTCGGATCTTCTAAAAACACCCGTGAATCAGATCGCATCAGACCGTCCGGACCGGCCAGGTACGTCTCGGTCGTGGTACCCATCCCGGCGGCTACCCAGTGCTTGTCGGCGGTCATGATCTGGTTGATCTTCGAGCTCGGCAAAGGCAGCGCCAGAACCCCCTCGATCTTGCCGCCGGTGCCGACCGGCGACACCAACCATGCGGTGGGCGCATCCAGTTGCGGCTGATACGGCTGGAAATCGGTGATCCAGACGAAGTCGACCGCGTTGGCCCCCAAGGCCTTTTCGTATGCGTGGCGCAGATTGGACTCGCGATACGGGCCAGTCAGGATATTGGTGCCCAGGTCAGGTCCCTTGTCCACGCTGTAGACGACGTTGCCGCGCAGGTCCAGCAGCAACGCATCCCGGTATTCGAAATGGGTGACGATATCCCGGAAGTAGTTGTTAAAACGGGCATTGGCGGCCGACCATGCGCCGCCGTCACCGGCGTCGTCAAGCTTCATTGCGTCGCTGGCGGATTTGAACGGAGCGGTGTAGTAGGCCTGAAGGTACTTCTGCGCGTTCGTGGTTGGCAGCACCGAGTTGACATCGAGTTTGTCGCGGGTCCTGCGATCGGTCGGTTCGACGAGTTCGTTGTTGTAGTAACTGATGATGGCCTGCTGCTGGGCGGGGTTGATCGCCGCGTCGGCCAGCTGATCAAAGCCGGCGGTGAACGCCGCCATCGCCGCTACCGCGGTATCTCCGCGGCTATAGACGATCAGCGAATTCGTCAAGTCAGCGAACAGCGCGTCTACCGCCCGCTTCTGCGACTCGCGTAGCTCGACCAACCGATCAATCGCCGTGATCCGCAGCGCATTGCGGCCGGATATAGCCCCGATGACAACAATCACCGCCACCGAGATGATGCTGCAGAGCAGCAGCATCACCATGAGCTTGGACTGAATGCTCACCCGGGACAGCGGCCGAAACCGCCGCCCGCTTTTCGGGGCCGGGGCGGTCTCGCCTTCCGGCACCGGTTCTGTTAGCTGCTCCGAGGTCAATCGGCTTCCTTTCGCTGACGCGCCGCACAAAGCGCCGATCACGCAGCAGACTAACGTGCAGACGCAAAGAAAATAGCGTTTGCCGAAAAATGAGGAGCGCGGCCGCCGTCCAATACTTCAGGGCGCGAAGGAGTTAGGAAACACTACCGAACGCGCCTAACCCCGGCACATTGTGAAAGCAGACGCGACTTCATAACGTCGTCGGAATGACGCGGGTGTGCGTGGTGGGCAGCGCGAATATCGATATGGTGTTCGACGTCGATACCCTGCCGCGCCCGGGCCAGACGGTACTGGCGACGTCGGTCCGGTCGACTCCCGGCGGAAAAGGCGCCAATCAAGCGGTGGCGGCGGCGCGCGCGGGCGCGCGGGTGCAGTTCGTCGGTGCCGTCGGCGACGACCCGGCGGCAGCGCGGCTGCGCGCACATCTGAGCGAAAACGGGGTGGGGACTGACGGGCTGATCACGCTGCCTGGTCCCAGCGGCAACGCGGTCGTCCTGGTGGACTCCGCCGGTGAGAACGCGATCGTCGTCGCGCCGGGCTCCAACGCTCACCTGACGCTGGAGTCGCACTCGACGCGGGCCATCGTCGCCGACTGCGACGTGCTGTTGCTGCAGTTGGAAATTCCGGTCGCGACGGCCGCGGTGGCCGCCCGCGCGGCCGGCTCGGGCGGGGCGACCGTCATCCTCAACGCCTCACCCGCCGGCGGCGACCCGGACGAGTTGGCCGACCTGGCCAAGCTGGCCGACGTGCTCGTCGTCAACGAAGCCGAAGCCGATCACTGGGTTTGGCCGGTCAAACATCGGGTGGTTACCCGTGGCGCTGGCGGCGCCACCTACACGAGCGACGACGAGGGTTTCACCGTTCCCGCCCCGGCGGTGGAGCCGGTGGACACCTCCGGCGCCGGCGATGTGTTCGCCGGGGTGCTGGCGGCGAATTGGCCGCGGAAGCCCGGTTCGCCAGCCCAACGGCTTCGCGCGTTGCGGCGGGCCTGCGCCGCCGGCGCGCTGGCGACGCTGGTGCCGGGGGCCGGTGACTGCGCACCGTATGCCGAGGCGATCGATGAAGCGACCCCACCCGGCTGATGAAATAACAAGGCGTGGACCGGGCCGCTGGTCGCGCGGATGGTGCCCCAGGTAGTTGTCCAGGCTGGCCTTGACGATCCATCGCGCCCCCGGCGCGGTGCGGCAACTCGGCAGGGCGGCGATGCAACCGATCCAGGTTGTAGACGACCACCGCATCCCGCGCCCGAGCCGAAGTCGGCCAGCATGCGGGCGTACTCGCGGCGCGGCTTGCCGGAGAACGCCGACACGTCGTTATCGACGTACTCGGCACCCACCGGCCAACCGCGATCAGCGGCAAGTCACTTACCGTCTGGCCCACGAGGGGTGCCACGCTATGTACGACTGGGACACCGACACCCTGCGAACGTTCCGCAAATATGCCCACGCCCACGCCGTCACGCTGCAGAACCGCGGACACGACATTTGCGTATGGATCGAAACCGCTACGGACAGGACACAACCAAATGGCCAGGTCTGCTATAGACGTTAGATTTCCTATTTCCAATTTGGAAATCCGTCCACCAGTGGGCTCACTTTGGTGCCAGGCTGGAGTCATGGCCGGTGTCGGGGATGCCCTCGAATGGGCCAGGCAGCAGATCATCGCCCGGGTGCCGCAGGCGGACCTGGACCAGCGCGACCCGGACTATATCCGCGACCAAATGCCCGGCTTCTGGCTGCTGGCGTCGCTGTATTTCCGGGCCGATGTTCGACGGCTCGACCGCATACCACCCGAAGGACCGGTGCTGCTGGTCGGCAACCACAGCGGCGGCAACGTGTCGCCGGACACCTTCATCTTCGGTTTGGCGTTCTACTCCTATTTCGGACCGGAGCGGCCGTTCTACCAGCTCGCGCACAACCAAGTCACCGTCTATCCGCCGCTGCGCTGGCTGCGCAAGTTCGGCGCCGTGGCAGCCAGCCAGGAAAATGCCCGGCTGGCACTGGAAACCGGCGCCGCCGTGTTGGTGTATCCGGGCGGCGATTACGAGGTTTTCCGCCCGTCGTGGCAACGGCACG
>Ga0187766_10000432_pt1 | contig 23202 bp, 14 predicted proteins | sample 0216_QUI02_MP05__4_FD_132971 | JGI IMG/M metagenome (GOLD analysis project Ga0187766, IMG submission 132971) | Tropical peat soil microbial communities from peatlands in Department of Meta, Colombia - 0216_QUI02_MP05_20_MG | ecosystem: Environmental > Terrestrial > Soil > Wetlands > Peat ... | reverse complement strand
TCCAGGAGCGCCTCGCGAAGCTGTCGGGCGGGGTCGCGGTCGTCAAGGTCGGCGCGGCCACCGAGACCGAGATGAAGGAGGAGAAGCATCGCGTCGAGGACGCGCTCCAGGCCACGCCGGCGGCGCTCGAGGAGGGCATCGTGCCGGGCGGCGGGATCGCGCTGCTGGCGGCGCAGGACGCGCTCAACATCGAGGGGCTGTCGGATCCCGATGAGCAGACGGGCGCGAAGATCGTCCGCCGCGCGCTCGAGGAGCCGCTGCGCCAGATCGCGGAGAACGCCGGCCTCGAGGGCTCGGTGATCGTCAACGACGTCCGCAACGCGAAGAAGGGCCGTGGTCTGAACGCCGCTACCGGCGAGATCGTCGACCTCGTCGCGGCGGGGATCATCGACCCCGCGATGGTGACTCGTTCCGCGCTCCAGAACGCGGCCTCGATCGCCAAGAACATCCTCACCACCGAGGCGATCGTCGCCGAGGTTCCGGAGAAGGAGCCCGCGGCCGCGGGCGGTGGGATGCCTGACATGAGCGGGATGATGTAGACAGCCCCTGACAGGGCTGTGGTAACCGCCCCGCCGCTCCAGCCGGGTCCCGGGATCCGGGAGGATGGAGCGGCGGGGCTTTTTTGGCCGTCACGCGCTCGCGGTGCTCTGCTGCCGGGTCGCAGCGCGCCCTCCGACCTGTACCGGTCCCCAAAGCGGACCGGCGGGAGGGGCTTTTGGGCGCTGGCGCATGTATGTCATGCACCGGACCCCAAAGCCGGGAGCGGCTGCGCGCTTTGGGCCGTCATGCAGGTTTCTGCCGCGCTGCCCGGCGTCCAGACGAAGACGAGGATCAGGTCAGTCGCCGCCGTCGAGGTCAGCCGTGCCGTTCGGGGCACGCGCGTCCGGTGCCGTTCGGGTCGGGCTCGCCCCGCGCCGCTCAGGTTCGGCCCGTCCGGTGCCGTCCGGATCAGGCCCGCCCCAGCCGCTCGAGCACCGCGAGCCCGTGCTCGTCGAGCAGCGCCGCCAGCGGCTCGCGGCTCCCGAGCGAGCGCACATCGCCGCGCAGCACATCGCGCCAGCTCCCCGAAGGGCCCGCGAGCACGTCATCGACGGCGCCCTCGCGTACCGCGACCGCGACCAGGATCTCGTCACCGCGCAGAAACGCGCATACGCGCTCGCCCGCCGGCAGCGGCTCGTATCCGCCCGCGAACGGCGCCGGGCGCCGGGCGCGCAAGGCGAGCAGCCGCTGCGTGATGAACAGCTTCATCGTCGGCGGGGCCGGCGGCGAGCCCTCGATCAACCGAGTGAGCATCGCTTGGTGCCAGTCCCAATCGACCCGTCGCCGGTTGTCGGGATCGACGAGCGCTCGGTACGGCAACTCGTCTCCCTGGTAGATGTCGGGAACGCCGGGCGCCGTGAGCTTCAACACGAGCTGGCCGAGCGCCGAGCGCGCGCCCGCGGCGGCGACCGCGGCGGCGAACGGCCGGAAGTCATCGAGGAACGGTGCGTGTGCGTACAACGCCTCGCAGTAGCGCATCACGGCCGCCTCCCAGTCGTGGTTCTGGGCGACCCAACTGGTGTTGCGCTTCGCCTCGCGCAGCGCCTTCTCCATGTAGGCCTGCACCCGTGGCAACTCGATCGGCCACGCCCCGACGAGCGTCTGAAGCAGGAAGTAGCGCTCGACGTCGTCGGGCGCCTCACCGTCCCGCATCGGGTCGGTGAGCTCGAACCAGCGCTCGACGTGCCGCGCCCACGCGTCCGGCATCGACGACAGCGCGCCGATCCGCGCACGCACGTCGCCCGAGCGCTTGGCGTCGTGCGTCTGGGTCGTCAGCAGGTTGTACGGAAAGCGCTCCGCGCGCTCGAGATTGACGGCGTGGAAGCGCTCGACGCCGATCCCGAACCGGGCCGGGTCGCCGCCCACGTCGCACAGCGCGAGCAGCCGGGCGTAACGGTAGAACGCGGTGTCCTCGACGCCCTTCGCCGCCAGCGCGGGGGTGGTCTGCTGAAAACGCGTGACGAACGCGCTCGGGGCCTCGCGCTCGAGCAGCAGGATCTGCGCGAGCTCGGGCGGCATGTCCGCCGCCCGAATCGCGCGCCGGTCCGCCTCGTCCACGAACCTCGCGGCCGCGTCGACGTACGTCCGGTAGACCGGCAGCGACGCGAGCGCGCACTCCAGCCCCGCGCGGCCGCCGGGAGGCTCGCGGCCGAGCTCGCGCACGAGCCAGTCGACCTCGCCCGAGAACGTATCCCGGACCTGCTGGAGCTTGGCCTCGAACGCGAGCTCGCCAAACCCGCGCCGCGCGCCGCTGACCCGCTCCCACAGCGATGTCAGCGCCGGCTCGGCGGACGGATCGACGAACAGCGCGCAGACGTCGTTGAGAAACTCGTAGCCAACGGTCCCCATCACCGGCCACTCGCGCAGCGATTCTCCGGAGGCCAGGATCTTCTCGACCCAGACGCGCGCGGCGCCGCCTTCTCGGAGCGCGGCGAGGTAGCCGGTGGGATCGGCGAGCCCGTCGGGATGGTCGACCCGCAGGCCGTCGACGACGCCCTCACGGACCAGCGCCAGCACCAGCTCGTGCGTTTCCTCGAATACAGCCGGGTCTTCCTCGCGCACCCCGGCGAGGTCGCCGACGTCGAAGAACCGCCGGTGCCTGCCCGTCACGGGATCGATGTCGAAGAAGCGCCGGCGGAGCGCCTGATCCGCCCAGTAGCGGTTGCGGTCGTCGACCGCCATGTGGTTGGGGACCACGTCGAGGACGATTCCCATCCGGGCGCCGTGGGCGGCGTCGGCCAGGCGACGGAACTCTGCCTCGCCACCGAGCTCGTCCGACAGGTGCCGGGGGTCGATCACGTCGTAACCGTGCGTCGATCCGGGGCGGGCCTGGAGCGCCGGCGAGAGGTAGAGGTGCGAGACGCCGAGGTCGCGCAGGTACGGAATTAGCGCGCGCGCGGTCGCGAACGACAACCCGGAGAGCAGCTGCAGCCGGTACGTCGCGCGCAACTGAATGCCGGGGTCGCTCACGCCGCCCGTCTCATGCCGCCCGTCTCATGCCGCCCGTCTCATGCCGCCCGTCTCATGCCGCCCGTCTCACGCAGCCCGCCTCATACCCGGCGCACGTTACCGGCCAACGCTCGCTACCCGCCAGGGTAGAGGGCGGTGGGGCCCGCCTCACACCGCCCGCTCGAGCACGATGATCGAGCGGGACGCGACCACGACCTCGGTCCGGGCGCCGTACCGGGCGCTGCCCACCTCGGCCTCGGGCTCGGCCGTCGAGAGCTCGAGCGACCACTGTGCGCCGAAGCGCCGGCGGGGCAGCATGAACACCCGGTCCTCGGCCTCGGCGTTGAACAGGACGAGGAACGAGTCGTCCTCGATGTCCTCCCCGCGCGGCCCCGGGGTCGTGATCTCGCGCCCGTTGAGGAACATGCCGAGCACGCGCTCGCCGCTTTGCCAGTCCCGTCGGGTCATCTTCAGGCCGTCGCGGCGGAACCACCAGGCGTCGGGAAGCCCCGAGCCCTTCAGCTCCGCTCCGCGCAGGAACGTGTTGCGACGGAACACCGGATGCTGGCGGCGCAACCTGATCAGCCGGCGCGTGAACGCTCGCAGTCGCTCGGTCTCCGGGTCCTCGCGCCACTCGTACCACGACACCTCGTTGTCCTGACACCAGCCGTTGTTGTTGCCGTGCTGGGTGCGCCCCACCTCGTCGCCCCCGAGCAGCATCGGCGTGCCCTGCGAGACGAACATCGTGGTCAGGAAGTTGCGCCGCTGCCGCGCGCGGAGCTCGAGGATCTCGGGATCATCGGTCGGGCCCTCGGCGCCGCAGTTCCACGAGCGGTTGTCATCCGTTCCGTCGCGGTTGTCCTCGAGGTTCGCGTCGTTGTGCTTGTGGTTGTAGGACACGAGGTCGGCGAGCGTGAAACCGTCGTGCGCGGTGATGAAGTTGATCGACGCGAACGGCTCGCGCCCGTCGGACTCGTACAGGTCGGCGGAGCCCGACAGGCGCACGGCGAACGCCCCGTTGTTCGCGTATCCGCGCCAGTAGTCGCGCATCGTGTCGCGGTACACGCCGTTCCACTCCGACCACAGCACCGGGAAGTTGCCGACCTGATACCCGCCGGGGCCGACGTCCCACGGCTCGGCGATCAGCTTGACCTGGGAGAGCACGGGGTCCTGGTGAATCACGTCGAAGAACGCGGACAGCCGGTCGACGTCGAACAGCTCGCGTGCGAGTGCCGCCGCGAGGTCGAAGCGAAACCCGTCCACGTGGCATTCGCTGACCCAGTAGCGCAGCGAGTCCATGATCAGGCGAAGCACGCTCGGATGGATCGGGTTGAGCGAGTTGCCGGTGCCGGTGAAGTCCATGTAGTAACGCGGGTCATCGGGCACCAGGCGGTAGTAGGAGCTGTTGTCGACGCCTTTGAACGACAGCATCGGGCCAAGCTGGTTGCCCTCCCCGGTGTGGTTGTAGACGACGTCGAGGATCACCTCGATCCCGGCCCGGTGAAGCGCCTTGACCATCCCCTTGAACTCCCGCACCTGCTCGCCGCGGCGCCCGGTCGCGGCGTACTCCGAGTGGGGCGCCAGGTACCCGATCGTGCTGTAGCCCCAGTAGTTGTGAAGGCCGCGCCCGGCGAGAAACGACTCGTCGGAGATGTGGTGCACCGGCAGCAGCTCGACGGCCGTGATCCCGAGGTCGAACAGATACGAGATCGCCGCCTCGGAGGCGAGCCCCGCGTACGTGCCGCGCAGGTCCTCGCGGACCCCGGGGTGACGCATCGTGAAGCCCTTGACGTGGGTCTCGTAAATGACCGTGTCGGCGAACGGGATCCGGGGCGGGCGGTCGCCCTCCCAGAAGAACGCGTCGTCGATCACGACCGATTTCGGCACCGCGGGCGCATCGTCCTCGTCGTCGAGCTCCAGATCCGCGTCGTCGGTGCCGTTGGGCACGTACGGCAGCACGTTGGCGTCGTGGTCCCAGTCGACGACCCCGTCGATCGCCTTCGCGTACGGGTCGATCAGCAGCTTGGCGGGATTGAACCGGTGTCCCTGGAGCGGGGCGTAGGGCCCGTGCACGCGGTAGCCGTAGCGCTGCCCAGGGCCGATGCCGGGCATGTAGCAGTGCCAGTTCAGCGCTCGGCGCTGGGTCATCTCGATCCGCGTCTCGTTGTCGTCGTCGTCGAACAGGCACAGGTGCACCGCCTCGGCGTGCTCGGAGAAGAGCGAGAAATTGGTGCCGCCGCCGTCCCACGTCGCCCCCAGAGGGAACGGCACGCCCGGCCAGATGTCCCTCACAGGACCAGGGCCGCCGACAACGGGACCAGCTCGACGAACCCGTCACGCAGCACCGCCTCGTCGTGGGTTGCGATCCGGATCCGTTCTCCCTTGCAGGGCAACCGCGCCATCTCGGAGCTGAAATTACAGATCAGTTCGGACCCGTCGCGCTTCGCGCGCAGCGATCGCGCCTGTTCGTCGAACTCGATCATCTCCAGGTCGCCCGGGGCGAGCTCGCGGCGCGCCCGCAGCAGCTCCACGTACAGGCGCGACAGCGCCGGATCGCGTCGGCGCGTCAGCTTCGAGCGCTCGAACGTCTCGGGCGACTGGGGGTCCGGGATCTCGCGCCCGAACTCGGCGAACTCGGCGAACTCGTGCCGCCGGCCGGCGCGCGTCGCGTCGGCGATCTGCTTGTCGATGTGATCGGTGAAGAACTGAAACGGCGCCGTCTCGCCGTATTCCTCACCCATGAATAGGAGCGGCACGAATGGCGCCAGCACGGTGCAGAACGCCGCCAGCGGACGTGCCTCGCGCGGCATCCGGTCGCCGTACGCGCGATTGCCGACCTGGTCGTGGTTCTGCGAGAACACGACAAATCGCTGCGGCGGCACGTCGTCCGCGGGCGCGCCGAAGCGGCGGTGGCGAAACGGCGAGTAGCCCCCATCGTCCACGAACGGCCGGTGCAGCGCCTTGGCCAGCTGCGCGACCCGCCCGAAGTCCGCGTAGTACCCGTCGCGGTCGCCCGTCAACAGGGTCCGCAGCGAATGGTGGAAATCGTCCGCCCACGCCGCGTCGCAAGCGTGCCCGCCGCGCTCCCGCGGACGCATCACGCGCGGGTCGTTGAGTCCGCTCTCGGCGATCACGAGCGAATCCCGCCGCACGTCGTGCACGCGCCGGGCGATCGCGGCGACGATGTGCTCGGGACTGGTATCGACGATCGCGTGGATCGCGTCGAGCCGCAGTCCGTCGACGCCGACATCCCGAATCCATCCGACGGCGCTCTGCAGCACCCATTCGCGAACCGGGTCGCAGTGCTCGTCGTCGAAGTTGATCGCCTTGCCCCAGGGCGTCTCGTGCTTGGTCGTGAAGTACGGACCGAACGCCTCCATCGCCTTCACCCCGGACGCGCCCAGGTGGTTGTAGACCACGTCGAGCACGACCGCCAGCCCTTCCTCGTGCGCCGCCTGCACGAGTCGCGAGAGTCCCGGCGGGCCGCCGTAGGAGGACTGCGCGGCGGAGATGTAGACGCCGTCGTAGCCCCAGCCGCGGGCGCCCGGGAACTCGGCCACCGGCATGATCTCGATCGCCGTGATGCCGAGCTGCGCGAGCTCGCGCAACTGCCGTGCCGCGGCTTCGAACGTGCCCTCGGACGTGAACGTGCCGACGTGCAGCTCGTACAGCACGAGCCGATCGAGCGACGGCGCGTCGAAGCGATCCGGTGAATAGGAGACGACGCGGGACGGGCCGCGCAGCCCGCTCGGTTGCCAGCGAGAGCACGGATCCGGGAGCGGATGGCCGTCGACGACGAACCAGTAGTCGTCCCCGGCCCGAGCCGGGGCGACGACTTCATACACGCCGTACCCGGCGTGCTCGAACTCGATCTCCGGTGTGTCCCCGAGGCGCAACGTGAGCGCGGTCGCGCGCGGTGCCCACACGCGGAACGTCGTCAGCTGCTCGTCGATCGGGTTCGCGCCGAGCGAGCGCTCCCAGGGGTAGCCGTTGTTGCTCCTGGTGTCCCCCGCGGGGCCTTCGGCCCCGCGGTCTGATGGTGCTGGGCTCCGTCCCGCCGCCCGTGACCGTTCGCGCTTCGCGCTCACTCCGGCACGAGCCACACGGTTGCCAACGGGGGCAGCGTGACCCCGGCGGACACCGGCTGACCGTGCCAGGGCAGCGGCTCGGGCTCGACGGCGCCGAAGTTGCCCCAGCCGCTGCCGCCGTAGAAGTTGGAGTCGGTGTTGAGCACCTCGCGCCAGCGGCACGGACGCGGCAGGCCCAGGCGGTAGTTCTGTCGCGGCACCGGGGACAGGTTGGAGACGCACACGAGCACGCGCTCGCCGTCGCGCGAGGCGCGCGCGAACGCGAACACGTTCGAGCTGGCGTCGTTCGGTTCGAGCCACCAGAACCCGGCGGGCTCGGAATCGACCTCCCACAGCGCCGGCTCGTCCTTGTAGATCCGGTTGAGGTCGCGCACCAGGGTCTGGATCCCGGCGTGCGCGGGGCGCTCGAGCAGGTGCCAGTCGAGCGAGGCGTCGTAGCGCCATTCCGACTCCTGGGCGAACTCCGCGCCCATGAACAGCAGCTTCTTGCCCGGGTGGCCCCACATGTAGCCGTACAACGCGCGCAGGTTCGCGAGCTTCTGCCAGCGATCGCCCGCCATCTTGGAGTACAGCGAGCCCTTGCCGTGCACGACCTCGTCGTGGGACAGCGGCAGGATGAAGTTCTCGGTGAACGCGTACAGGAGGCTGAACGTCAGCTCGTGGTGGTGGTAGCGGCGGTAGATCGGCTCCTGCTGGAAGTAGCCCAGCGTGTCGTGCATCCAGCCCATGTTCCACTTGAAGCCGAAGCCGAGCCCGCCGAGATACGTGGGGCGAGACACGCTCGGCCAGGCGGTCGACTCCTCGGCGGCGGAGATGATTCCCGGCTCGCGGCCGTAGATCACCGCGTTCAGCTCCTTCAGGAACTCGATCGCGTCGAGATCCTCGCGGCCGCCGTACTGGTTCGGGACCCACTGTCCGTCGCGGCGCGAGTAGTCGAGGTACAGCATCGAGGCGACCGCATCGACCCGGATCCCGTCGGCGTGATACTCGCGCAGCCAGAACAGGGCGTTCGAGATCAGGAAGTTGCGCACCTCGTGGCGGCCGTAGTTGAACACCAGCGTGCCCCAGTCGGGGTGGAAACCGCGCCGCGGGTCGACGTGCTCGTACAGCGCCGTCCCGTCAAAGCGCGCGAGCGCGAACTCGTCGCGCGGGAAGTGGGCCGGAACCCAGTCGAGGATCACGCCGACGCCGTGGCTGTGGAGCCGATCGATGAACATCCGCAGGTCGTCGGGCGATCCGTAGCGCGGCGTGGGAGCGAAGAACCCGGTGATCTGATAGCCCCAGGAGCCCTCGAACGGGTGCGCCATCACCGGCAGCAATTCAATGTGGGTGAAGCCGAGGTCGGTCACGTACGCGCTCAGCTCGTCGGCGAGCTCGAGGTAGGTCAGCGAGCGGTTGTCCTCGAGCGTGTTCAGCCGCCACGAGCCGAGGTGCACTTCGTAGATCGACATCGGACCGAACAGCGGCCGGTGCTCGGGACGGGCTTCCATCCACTCACGATCGCCGTCGCTCCACTCGTGGTGCGAATCGAACACGACCGACGCGGTCTTCGGCGGCACCTCCGTCGCCGCCGCGTACGGATCGGCCTTCAGCAACAGCTCGTGCTCCTGGGTCAGGATCTCGTACTTGTAGCGGGCGCCCGGCTCCACCCCGGGCAGGAACAGCTCCCAGATCCCGTTCGCGCCCATCGTGCGCATCGCGTGCAAGCGGCCGTCCCACGAGTTGAAGTCGCCGACCACGCTGACCGCGCGCGCCGACGGCGCCCAGACCGCGAACGCCGTCCCGTGCACGCCCTGATGCTCGCGCACGTGCGCGCCGAGCCGCCTGTACGACTCCTCGTGGCGACCCTCGCCGATCAGGTGCAGGTCGAGCTCACCGAGCGTCGGCAGGAACGCGTACGGGTCGTCGATCGTGAACGTGCCGGCGGGGCCGTAGTCGACCTCCAGCCGGTAGCGAAGCGGGAGCTCGGCATCCTCGACCACACCCTCGAACGCGCCGCCCGCGTGGATCCGCTCGAGCTCGATCGTCCGCCCGTCCTCGAGCTGCACGGTCACGGCGCGCGCCGCTGGGCGCAACGCCCGGATCACGACTCCGTCGGGCGTCGGGTGTGCGCCGAGAATCGCGTGCGGGTTCGCGTGCTCCCGACGCACCAACGCTTCCAGCTCTTCAGTGGCAACGCTCATGCGGACTCCTCCAGCAGGCGCCTGATGCCCGCTACCGGGATCGACACCCAATCGGGACGGTTGTCAAGCTCGTAGCGGAGCTCGTAGATCGCCTTCTCGAGCTCGTAGATCGACAGCAGGCTCATGACCGCGGCCTCCCCGGCCGGCAACAGCGTCGAGTCGACGGTCGTGAAGTAGCGACCGAGAAAGATCTCCCGCGCGCGCTGCTCGAAGTCGACCGGCGGTCGACCGCCGCGGAGGATCCCGGCCGCCGAGGTGACGTACGCGAACGAGCGCAGCATCCCGGCCACGTCGCGCAGCGGCGAGCGCTTCTGACGACGCTCGGGCAGCGAGCGCGCCGGCTCGCCCTCGAAATCGATGATCACCCATCCCCGGGGCGCGTACAGCGTCTGGCCGAGGTGAAAGTCGCCGTGGGTGCGGATCTCGCGCCCGCCGACGCCGATCTGGGCCCGCAGCGCGAGGCGCTCGCGGACCTCCTCGCCGCGGCCGGCGATCGGCGCCACGCGCTCGTCATCGGGGAGCCGCACGAAGATCCGCTCGATGTCCTCGTCGACCGTCGCGGTCAGCAGCGAGAGCGCTTCCTGGCTCGGCTCCTCGGGGGAGAACGCAGGATCGCTGGGATCGGACGCGAGCACGGTGTGCAGCTGCGCGGTCACGGTGCCCAGCATCGCGAGCCGGTCGAGCAGCTTGTCCGGCTCGGTCTCGATCTGATCCAGCGCCATGTCCCAGCCGTCGCGCGCGTCGAGCAGGAACTGCTGCGCGACGCCGAGCGTCGAGGCGAGCGCCTGTCCCTCGTACTCGTACCAGCCGTGCAGCGGCGCGATGCTCGGGAACCCTCGGTGGGTCAGGAATCGCAGCAGCTCGAGCTCCGGGTTGATGCCCGGCTCGAGCTTGCGGAACACCTTCAGCACCAGTCGATCGTCGAACACGACCGACGAGTTCGACTGCTCGACGTTCAGTACGCGCGCGTGCGCGCGCTCGGACAGCGCCGAGGCGCCGTCGGCGTGGTAGAAGCTGAAGCGGCCGTCGTCGGTCTCGATCTCCTCCGAGCGATCGATCCGCCACACGAGCTCGAGCGCGTCGTGCGGCTCGGCGAGCGCGTCGTACACGGCCCACTCGGCGGTCCGGGCGATCGCCGTCGCGCCCACGAGCTCGTACGCGGGTCGAAACGCGAGCGGCAGCTGGTAGATGTCGTGGGTACCGGTCGCGAACCGGGTCTGCACGAGCGCCAGGAACAGCGGCGGGTGTCCGCGCAGCGTCACGCCCTCGAAGATCTCCACCGCGCTCAGCGTGCGCGACTTGGACCCGTACCAGCGCTGCAACTGGACCCAATCGCGCAGCGTCTCGTCGTCGAAGTACTGGCCGATGTCGGCCGGATCGATCTGAATCCGGTCAGCCATCGGACTCCCCCACCAGCTGGAACCAGAAGAACCCGCGCGGGGCGAGCGTCAGCAGGTACGGCAGCTCGCCGATCCGGGGAAACCTCGACCACCCGAACAGCTCGACCGGGTAGCGGCCCCTGAACGCGCTCAGGTCCAGCTCGACCGCCTGCGCGGAGCGAGCGACGTTGTGGACGCAGAGCACCAGATCGTCCTCGAAGCGGCGGATGTGGGCGAAGATCCGCGGGTTCGACGGCTCGATCGGCTCGTACGTGCCGAACCCGAGCACCGGGTGCTCCTTGCGCAGCGCGATGAAGCGATGAATCCAGCGCAGCAGCGACGTCGCCGTCCGCAGCTGCGCCTCGATGTTGACGGCCTGATAGCCGTACACGGGATCCATCAGCGGCGGGGCGTACAGCTGGGCGAAATCGGCGCGGGAGAAGCCCCCGTTGCGATCCCCGGTCCACTGCATCGGCGTGCGCACGCCGTCCCGGTCGCCGAGGAAGATGTTGTCGCCCATCGCGAACTCGTCCCCGTAGTACAGGACCGGCGAGCCGGGCAGCGAGAACAGGATCGCGTGCAGCAACTCGATCTCGTCGCGGCCGTTGTCGAGCAGCGGCGCGAGCCGGCGGCGAATCCCGAGGTTCAGCTTCATCCGCGGATCCTTGGCGTACTCGGCGTACATGTAGTCACGCTCCTCATCGGTCACCATCTCGAGCGTCAGCTCGTCGTGGTTGCGCAGGAACAAACCCCACTGACAGCTCCGCGGGATCGTCGGCGTCTGCTCGAGGATCTCGTAGATCGGCACCGACTCCTCGCGCCGGAGCGCCATGAACATCCGCGGCATCACCGGGAAGTGGAACGCCATGTGGCACTCGTCGCCCTTGCCGAAGTACTGGACCACGTCCGCCGGCCACTGGTTGGCCTCCGCCAGCAGCACCCGATCGGGGTAGTTCTCGTCGACCTCACGACGGACGCGCTTCAGGTACTCGTGCGTCTCGGGCAGGTTCTCGCAGTTGGTCCCCTCGCGCTCGTACAGGTACGGGACCGCGTCGAGGCGAAAGCCGTCGAGCCCGAGGTCGAGCCAGAAGCGCAGGACGCCGATCATCGCGTCCTGGACCTCCGGGTTGTCGTAGTTGAGGTCGGGCTGGTGGGAGAAGAACCGGTGCCAGTAGTAGGCACCGGCGACCGGATCCCAGCTCCAGTTCGACGGTTCGGTGTCGATGAAGATGATCCGCGCGTCGCGGTAGCGCTCGTCGGTGTCCGACCACACGTACCAGTCGCGCTTGGGCGAGTGGGGGCTCGAGCGCGACTCCTGGAACCATGGGTGGTCGGTCGAGGTGTGGTTCATCACCAGATCGGCGATCACGCGGATCCGCCGCGCGTGCGCCGCGTCGATCAGCCTGCGCACGTCGTCGACGGTCCCGTAATCCGGGTGGACGTCGGTGAAGTCGGCGATGTCGTAGCCGCCGTCGCGCAGCGGCGAGCGGTAGAACGGGAGCAGCCAGATGCAGTCGATCCCGAGCCACTGGAGGTAGTCGAGCTTCTCGGTCAAGCCCCGGAAGTCGCCCGAGCCGTCGCCGTTGCCGTCGTAGAAGCCGCGGATGTGGATCTCGTAGAACACCGCGCGCTTGAACCACAGGGGCTCGGCCTCGAACCACTGCCGGGTCTGGGCCTGCGACGGGGCGGCCTCGCGCGCAGCCTGGACGACGCTGCTCTCCCGGGCGAGGATGTGCGTGAGCGTGGGAGGGCCGACGGACAACGCTTATCCCTCCACGCGCAGGACGTGCGCCTGGCGCACGCCCGGCTCGAGCCGGATGAAGTTGGGTCCCGTCTGCCACCAGAAGGCCTCGTCGGTGAGCAGATCGTGCGCCTCGAACGACCACGGCAGGCCGAGGCTCCCGGGCACGACCGCAAGGCCCTCCTGAGTGTGGTGGGGATCGATGTTCACGACGGTTATTACGGTATTGCCCCGAGCCTGTTTCGCGTAGCCGATCAGCGCCTCATTGGCGGTGTCCAGGAACGTGATGTTCGGGAAGTTCTGTAGCGCCGGGTTCTCGCGCCGCGCCTGGTTGATCAGCTGCACGAGCGGCAGCAGCTCGCCGTCGAGGGCCCGCGTCTTGAGCTCGTACTTCTCCGAGTGCAGGTACTCCTCGGAGCCCGGGCGGACCGCGACGTTCTCGATCTGCTCGTAGCCAGAATAGATCCCGTAGCTCGGGCTGAGGGTCGCCGCCAGCACTAGCCGAGCCTCGAATGCCGCCCGTCCGCCACGCTGCAGGTACTCGTGCAGGATGTCCGGCGTGTTGGCGAAGAAGTTCGGGCGAAAGTATTCCTGCTCCCCGGAGTAGGCAAGCTCCGAAACGTACTCGGTCAGCTCGTAGCGCGAGTTCTTCCACGTGAAGTACGTGTACGACTGGCTGAAGCCGAGCTTCGCGAGGTGGCGCATCACGGACCGGCGCGTGAACGCCTCGGCGAGGAACACCACGTCCCGGTCGCGCGCGTGCACCTCCTCGATCAGCCACTCCCAGAACGCGAACGGCTTCGTGTGCGGGTTGTCGACCCTGAACACCTTCACCCCGCAGTCGACCCAGTGCAAGATCACGTCGCGCAACGCCCTCCACAGCCCGCGCCAGTCGGGCGACTCCCAGTTGACGTTGTAGATGTCCTGGTAGCGCTTGGGCGGGTTCTCGGCGTACTTCAGCGTCCCGTCCGGGCGGTGGTGAAACCACTCCGGGTGCTCGGTCAGCCACGGGTGGTCGGCGGAGGTTTGAATCGCGAAGTCCAGCGCAATGTCGATCCCGTACTGGCGCGCGGTGCTCGTGAGCCGCTTCAGATCGCGGATCGTCCCGAGCTCCGGGTGCACCGCATCGTGCCCGCCGCGCTCGTCTCCGATCGCCCACGGAGACCCGGGATCCCCCGGCCCGGCCGTGAGCGCATTGTTGCGACCCTTGCGGTTGGTGTGGCCGATCGGATGCACCGGCGGCAGGTAGACGACGTCGAAGCCGAGCTCGGCGAACCGCGGCAGCTGGCTCTCGACCCCCTTCAGGCCCCCCCACGAGCGCGGGAACAGCTCGTACCACGACCCGAACCGAGCCCGCAAGCGGTCGACCTCGATCGCGAGCGTCGGTTCGAGTCTGACGCTGCCGTCGCGCTTCTGGATCCGCTCGACGGCGGCGAACAGCTCCGGCCCGAGCGCGACGTCGTGCTTGGCGTCCTCCGGCACCGCGTCGTCGGCGAGCGTCGAGGTTGCGTGCGCGATCAGCGCCCGATTGGCTTTGTTCTTCGCCCGCTTGCCGGCCGAGCGCAACAGGACGACGGCCTCCGACATCTCGCCCGAAAGCTCGTGCTGGCCGGCTTGCAGCTTGCGAGCGAGCTCGTCGCGCCAGGTCCCGAACACGTCGGTCCACGCCTCGATCGTGTACTCCCAGCGGCCGACCTGGTCGAGCTCCAGCTCGGCTCCCCAGCGCACGCCCCCGAGGTGCGCATCGATCGGCTCCATCTCGGTCTCGCTCCAGTGCTCGTCGCCGGGTCCTCGGTGGCGAACGACCGCGCGCACGAGCTCGTGGCCGTCGCGGAAGATGTCCGCCTCGATCCGGACGCGGTCGCCGACGCAGCGCTTCACGGGGAAGCGCCCGCCGTCCACGGCGGGCGACGGGAGCTGGATCACGATCCGTTTCGCCAGTTCGGCCATCGGGCGTTCACAGTATCCGGATTGGCGCGCGAGGTGAACGACGGCCTCGGCCCGGCCCAGTTCGTGTAAACCATCCCGATGCTTCAGCTCCCCCGCTCGAGCGGCGTTCAGCTGCACATCGGCTCGCTCCCGGGCGGGCGGCTGGGCCCCGATGCCTACCGGTTCGCGGACTGGCTCGCGGCCGCCGGACAGTCGTGGTGGCAGGTGCTGCCGCTCGGCCCGCCGGATCGTCACGCCTCGCCGTACAAGGCGCGCTCGGCGTTCGCGGCGTGGCCGGCACTGCTCGCCGATCGCCGCGCGCCCGTCAGCGCGGCGGAGGTGTCGGAGTTCCGCGAGCGCCATCGCTACTGGATCGGGGACTGGGAGCGGTTCGCGGGCCGCGGCGCGGTCAACGACCAGGTCCGGTTCGAGCGCGAGTGGGGAGCGCTGCGACGCTACGCCGCCGAGCGCGGCGTCCGCCTGTTCGGGGACATCGCGATCTACGTCGCACCCGCGAGCGTCGATCACCGAGCGCACCCGGAGCTGTTTCAGCGTGGGCTGGTCGCCGGTGCGCCGCCGGACGCGTATGCCGCCAGGGGTCAGCTGTGGGGCAACCCGATCTACGACTGGCCGGCGCTGCGCCGGCAGGGCTACCGATGGTGGACCGAGCGGTTGCGGCGCACGCTCGGGCTGTTCGATCTCGCGCGGATCGACCACTTCCGCGGCTTCGTCGCCTACTGGGCGGTGCCGCAGGGGGCGTCGAACGCCAGCGGCGGGAGCTGGCGCCGCGGCCCCGGACGCGCGCTGTTCGATGCGATCGAGCTCGAGCTCGGCGCGGCTGTGCCGCTGGTCGCCGAGGATCTCGGCGTGATCACGCCCGCCGTCCGGCGGTTACGCGACGCGCTCGGGCTGCCGGGGATGCTCGTGCTTCAGTTCGGGTTCGATCCGCGCCATCCCGAGAGCGTGCACCACCCGCGCAATCACGTCGAGCATCGCGTCGTCTACACCGGCACGCACGATCTCGACACCGCGCGCGGCTGGTACGAGTCCCTGGCGCCCGCGAGCCGTGCACTGGTCGACCGCGAGCTGGCGCCGTTCGCCGAGCCTGAGCCGTGGTGGGGGCTGGTCAGGCTCGCACTGTCCTCGCCCGCCCCCGTGGCGATGATGCAGGTGCAGGACGTGCTCGGTCTGGGCAGCGCGGCGCGGTTGAACAACCCGGCACGGGCGTCGGGCAACTGGCGCTGGCGAGTGGAGCCCGGGGCGCTCACGCCGGCGCTCGCGCGGCGCTTGCGCGACGCGACGGCGCAGGCGGGGAGGCTGCCGCGTGGGCGTTAGCGCTCGACCGCCGGCGCCGGCGCTTAACTTAACGCCGCGCGCCGCATCATCCCGCCCGCGCGAGCACGCTCGTCCGGACGCTCTGCTTGACGCTGCGGTACACGTACGCCGCGTCGGCGCGTAGACGGGTGAACCATCTGATCTCGTAGTCGATCAGCGATCGCGGTTGCACCCGCGCGGGCACCCCGTCGTGGTCGAGCACCGACAGCGCCCGCTCGGCGATCGCGATCTGGCCGAACGCCGTCGGGTGCACGTGGTCGGCCATCACCAGGTTCCGCGCGCCGAACTCGCGCAGGTCGACGAGCAGCGCGCCGACCTCGCCGGCCGCGCGCTCGATCACTGCGTTCAGCTCGCGGACCTTCGCATGCGCCGGCGGGCGGCCGAGATCGAGCGGCGCCGTGAGCGTCAGCAGCCGGTCGCAGCGCTCCCGCAGGAACGCGAGCGCGCGAGCGAAATCGTGCTCGAAGCCGCCGCTGTTCCAATCGTCCGCGCGCACGTCGTTGACGCCGATGTACAGGCAGCCGAGCTCGTAGCGAGCGCCGGGACGCGCGCCGATGCGCTCGAATGCCGGAATCTGACGGGTGACCACGTCATGCGCTCGCGCACCGTCGGTGGCGTAGCTCGTGAACGCGAGCCCAAGCGCGCGGGCCACCCAAAGCGCCCACGACTGGAGCGCGACGCCCCACTGGAGCTCGCCGCCCCCGTTCGTGATCGAGTCACCAAACGCGAGCACCCCGAGCGTGCAGTTATGTTCCGGCGTCAAGCGCGCGAGCGTACCGGCCGGAGGTGAATGTGGCGACGAAACGCGACCCAACTAGTAATAATCGTGGCACCTTGCACGAGGTCATCCCGATCCACGACGGCCGAGCAGATCTCCGCCGGGCCGCCAATGACCTCGCCGAGCGGGTGCCGGCTGCGCTTGCGCCGCTGGCCCGGCTCGCCTACAACTACCGCTGGTCGTGGCTGCGGGGGGGCCCGGATGTGTTTCGCCGCGTCGATCCGGAGCGGTTCGCGATCTGCGGTCAGAACCCGGTGCGGCTCCTACAGGAGACCTCGTACCGGATGCTCCGTCGCGCCGCCGACGATCAGGAGCTGCTGGACGAGATCGCCGACGTCGAAGCGCGGGTCGGCGCCGATCTGGAGCGTCCACCGTGGTCCGCATCGATCGACCCCGCGCGGCCGGTAGCGTTCTTCTGCGCCGAGTACGCGGTGCACGTCTCGCTGCCCGTGTACTCGGGTGGGCTCGGAGCGCTCGCGGGCGACCTGCTCAAGGAGGCGTCGGACCTGGCGCTGCCGTTCGTGGCGGTCGGGCTCATGTACCGCAAGGGCTACTTCCGCCAGCGGATCGACGGCTCCGGCTGGCAGCACGAGTACTGGGTCGACACCGACCCCGAGCGCGTACCCGCGGCGCTCGTCACCGGCCGCGATGGGCGACCGCTGACGGTCACCGTCCCGATCTACGACGCCGACGTGACGGCGCAGATTTGGCGCGTGGACGTTGGGCGCGTGCGGCTGTTCCTGCTCGACACCGACCGTCCCGACAACGGACAGATCGAGCGTTGGATCACCGGGCGCCTGTACGACTCCGACGGGGATACGCGGCTCGCGCAGTACGTGCTGCTCGGGGTCGGCGGCGTGCGCGCGCTGCGGGCGATGGGGATCGAGCCCGGGGTCGTGCACCTGAACGAGGGTCATGCGGCGCTGGCGCCATTCGAGCTCGCCCGAATCAGCACCCGGGCCGGCGAGAGCCCCCCGGCCGTACTCGCCGCCGCGCGCGGGCGAACCGTGTTCACGACCCACACGCCGGTGCCGGCCGGCAACGACACCTATCACCCCGATCACGTCGGCAAGGCGATCGGGCGCCTGGCGGTCGAACTGGGGACCACCCCGCCCGATCTGATCGGCATCGGGCGCACGCGTCCCAAGGATGCCGAGGAGCCGTTCGGGGTCACGCAGGCGGCGCTGCGGCTGAGTCGCACGGCGAACGCGGTCAGCCGCCGGCATGGCGAGGTTGCGCGGGACATGTGGGCCGGCCTGTGGCCGAGGCGCCGGCCGGAGCGGGTCCCGATCACGCACGTGACCAACGGCGTGCACATTCCGAGCTGGATCGGCAGCCCGTTGCGGGAGCTGCTCGACCGGTGGCTCGGCGAGGATTGGATGACGCGCGCCAGCGACCCCGACACGTGGGCGCCGGTGCAGGACATCCCCGACGAGCAGCTGTGGGCGGCGCGCGGGCGGCAGCGAGCCGAGCTGATCGAATTCGTTCGCACGCGCAGCGTGCGCGAGCGCTTGGTGCGCGGCGACACGCCCGAGTACGTCGGGCTCGCGGCCGAGGCGTTCGACCCGCGCGCGCTGACGATCGGCTTCGCTCGGCGCGTGGCGACGTACAAGCGGCTCGACCTGCTGCTGCGCGACCCGGATTGGACGCTGTCGATGCTGAGCGGCGAGCACCCGGTGCAGGTCGTGCTGGCGGGCAAGGCCCACCCGCGCGACGAGCAGGCCAAGCACATCGTCCAGCAGCTGTTCGGGCTCAAGTCCGCGCGCGTCGTCGGCGAGCGGGTCGTGTTCCTCGACGACTACGACCTCGATTCGGCGGCGTACCTGGTGCGCGGCTGCGACGTGTGGCTCAACTTCCCGCGCCCGCCGCTCGAGGCGAGCGGGACCAGCGGGATGAAGTCGGCGGTCAACGGCGGCCTGCAGCTGAGCGTGCTCGACGGTTGGTGGGCCGAGGGTTACGACGGCCACAACGGGTGGGCGCTGCCGGGGGAGGTCGATCCGGATCCACAGGCGCAGGACAGCCGCGACGCCGAGACCTTCCACCGGTTGCTCGACAAGGAAGTGCTGCCCGCGTTCTACAAGCGCGATCGACGCGGGCTGCCGAAGGATTGGCTGACCCGGATCCGCAATTCGCTGCGCACCAACGGACCGCGGTTTTCCGCCACCCGGATGCTCGAGGAGTACGTGCAGGGGCCCTACCGGGGCTGAGGCCCCGGGTCCTAGACTTGGGAAGAATTGGTGGTTTGCAGGCGTCGTTAACCTGAGCGCCTAACAACAACCACGATGTCTTCCCCGGCCGACACTCCAACCCCCGAACTGAGCGCGCGCGAGCGGGCGGAGATCTCCTCGCTCGCGGACGGGACGCTGGATCCTGGTCGTCGCGCGGAGGTGCAGGCGCGGATCGACGCCTCGCCTGAGCTCCGGGCGCTGTACGAGCGGGAGCGCCGCGTGGTCGAGATGCTGCATCGCGCTCGGACCACGGACCGCGCGCCCGCGAGTCTGCGCGCGCGGATCGAGGCGCAGCGTCCGAGCGGCGCGACGCGAGCGCGCCGGCGGTTCGTCTACGGCGCCGCGCTCGCGGGGGCCCTGGCGGTGGCGGTGGTTGCGCTCACCCTGATCCTGCCCGCCGGAACCCCGGTCGCGCCGTCGGTCAGCCAGGCAGCGGCACTCGGCGCCCTTGGTCCGGCCGCGCCGGCTCCCGCCGGCAACCCGGACGCGCCGAACGCGCTGCTGGACCGCTCGGTCGAGGACCTCTACTTCCCCAACTGGCTGCACGACTTCGGCTGGCGCGCCACCGGCCAGCGTGTGGACCGCTTAGGCGGACGCACCGCGGTGACCGTCTACTACGAGTACAAGGGGCACACGCGCGTGTACACGATCGCGTACACGATCGTCGGCTCCCCGGCGCTCAAGGCTCCCGTCGGCGCCACGAACTGGCTGCACGGGGTGCAGCTGCGGACGCTGACGCTCGACGGCCGGCGCGTCGTCACCTGGCGCCGGGGTGAGCACACGTGCGTGCTGTCAGGAAACGGCGTGCCGGTCGCCGTGCTCCAGCGGCTCGCGGCCTGGAAGCCTTCGGCGCAGGATCGCAGCTAACCCTCGCCCGCTCTCGAAGGCTCGGCGGCGTCGCGGGCGCTCGGGGGCTGCGCGGCGTCCGGCGGGTCGGCCGCCTCCGCCAGCAGCGCCCGGGCGACGCGCTGGCGTGCCCGGTGCAGGCGGGTGGTGATCGTCGCCTCGCGCACCCGCAGCGACCGCGCCGCCTCGCGATACGAGAGCCCGACGACGTCGATCGCGACGAGCGCGTCACGGAACTCGTCCGGCAGCGCCGCGATCGCGGCGTACAGCTCTCCGGACTCGAGCCGGGTCTCGGGTTGCAGCGCCGCGCGATCTTCGACGAACTCGACGTCGTCCGGAAACGGGGTCGTCTGTGGCCGCCGATGAGCGGTGCGCCGCGAGCTGAAGAACGTGTTCCGCAGCACCCGAAGCAGATATCCGAGGTCGTCGTCGGATTGCAGGATCCGGGGTTTGCGGAGCACTCGCGCGAACGTCTCCTGCACCAGGTCCTCGGCCTCCTCGCGCGAGCCGCACAAGCTCCACGCTGCGCGATACAACCGATCGATGTGATCGCCGAGCGCCTGTGGGTCGAGCTGACGTTCGGGTGACATGCGGTGGCGAGCTGAGCATACGTGGCCCGCCGCCGAGAAGTGTGATCAGTCCCTGACGTCCGACAGCGGTCGCGGTCCAGGGCCGATGTACTTCGCCGTCGGGCGAATCAGCCGTCCCTCGCGCTTCTGCTCCATGATGTGCGCCGACCAGCCGGCGGTGCGCGCGCACGTGAACAGCGACGTGAACAGGTCCGGCGGGACCTCGGCGTAGTCGAGCACGACGGCCGACCAGAACTCGACGTTGGTCGCGAGCACGCGGTCCGGTCTGCGCGCCTGGAGCTCCGCGAGCGCCGCGGCCTCGAGCGCCTCGGCGACCTCGGCTCGAGGCGCCCCGAGCTCGTGCGCGGTGCGCCGCAGAACCCGCGCGCGAGGGTCCTCTGCGCGGTAGATCCGGTGCCCGAACCCCATCAGCCGCTCGCCGCGGTCGAGCAGCTCCTTGACGTAGCGCTCCGCGTCGCCCGTCTTCTCGACGTCGTCGAGCATCTTCAGCACGCGCGACGGGGCGCCGCCGTGCAGCGGCCCCGACAGCGCGCCGACGGCCGCCGACAGCGCGGCCGCGACGTCGGCGCCGGTCGACGCAACCACGCGGGCGGTGAACGTCGAGGCGTTCATCCCGTGCTCGGCGGCGGAGATCCAGTACGCGTCGATCGCCTTCACGTGCCGCGGGTCCGCCTCGCCCCGCCAGCGGATCAGGAACCGCTCGGCGATCGACTTCGCCTTGTCGACCTCGCGCTGCGGGATCGGAGGCCTGCGGATCCCGCGCGCCGACTGCGCCACGAACGACAGCGCCATCACCGACGCGCGCGCGAGGTTGTCGCGCGCCTCCTCATCGGAGATGTCGATCAGCTGGCGAAACCCCCACTGCGGCCCCAGCATCGCGAGCGCCGCCTGGACGTCGACGCGGGGATCGCCCGAACGCACCCACAACGGGTGCGGCTCCGCCGGCGGCATCCCCGGCAGGAACTCGCCGTCGACGAGCAGGCCCCACACCTGTCCGAACGGGACGTTGCCGACCAGGTCCTCGATGTCGACCCCGCGGTATCGCAGCGCGCCCCCCTCCCGGTCGGGCTCGGCGATCTCGGTCGCAAAGGCGACTACCCCCTCGAGACCCGACTGAACTTCCATCGTGACGCTCATCGTGTTGCGCTCCTGGGGCGGCGTGTTGGTGGTGCGAGAGCCACAAAGGCTAGCCCGCTAGTGTGCTGGGCCGTGTTAGAGACTATGTCGCGCCCCGCGGCCGAGCTCGCGGGGCTCGTCCGCGACGCGGAGCTGACCGCGCGGGAGCTGGTCGAGGCGTCGCTGCGGCGGATCGACGAGCTCGAGCCGGCGATCGGCGCGTTCACGCACGTCGCGCACGAGTCCGCGCTCGCCGCGGCCGAGCGGATCGGGCCGGGCGATCCGCGACCGTTCGCGGGCGTGCCGATCGCGATCAAGGACAACCGCCCGGTCGCGGGGATGCCGATGACGATGTGCAGCGACCTGTTCGGCGACTTCGTCCCCCGCCGGGACGCGTTCTTCGTCCGCCGCCTGCGCGACGCCGGGTTCGTGATCGTCGGCAAGACGACGCTGCCCGAGATGGGGATCCTGCCGACGACCGAGCCGCGGCGCTTCGGCCCGACGAGCAACCCGTGGCTGCGCGACCGAACGCCGGGCGGGTCGAGCGGTGGCGCGGCGGCGGCGGTCGCGGCCGGGATGGTGCCGATCGCGCACGGCAACGACGGCGGCGGCTCGATCCGGATCCCGGCCGCCTGCTGCGGGCTCGTGGGGCTGAAGCCCGCGCGCGGGCGCGTCTCGCCGGGGCCGTTCGAGGGACAGAGCTTCCTCGTCGTCGACGGCGTCCTCACGCGTACGGTGTCGGACACCGCCCTGGCGCTCGACATCCTCGCCGGGTACGAGCTCGGCGACGCGAACTGGGCGCCGCCGCCCGTCGGCGCATACGCCGAGCTCGCGCTCCGCACTCCGGACGCGATGCGAATCGGCCTCGCGCTGGAGCCGCCGCTGCCCGACGTGACGCTGCACCCGATGTGCGAGGCGGCCGCCCGCGACGCCGCGACGCTGCTCGAGTCGCTCGGCCACGCGGTCGAGCCGATCGCGCCGCCGTGGCGCGGCATGGACCTGCTGTCCGAGTTCACGCGCGCGTTCGGGCCGGCGGTGTCGACGACGACGATGATCGGCGGCCGGCTGGCGGGTCGCGACCCGGTCGAGACCGACGTCGAGCCGCTCACCTGGGCGATGTGGGAGCACGCGCGCGATCTCGGCACGATGACCTTCCTGAGCGCACACGCGAGGCTCGAGTCGGTCGCGCGCACGATCGTCGCCGCGGTGGACCCGTACGACGCGGTGCTGACGCCGGCGCTCGCCGAGCGGCCGGTCCCGATCGGCGAGCTCCACGGCCGCGGGCCGGACCCGTGGGAGCACTACCGGCGATCGGCGTACTTCACGCCCTACACCTCGATCGCCAACATCACCGGCCTGCCGGCGATCTCACTGCCGCTCTGCCAGGGCGAGGACGGCTTGCCGACGGCGGTGCAGCTGATCGGCCGCCCGGCACGCGAGGATCTGCTGCTCGCGCTCGCGACGCAGCTCGAGCGGGCGCTGCCGTGGGCCGATCGGCACCCGGAGCTCGACCCTCGGCGAGGCTAGGCCATCGGCAGCGACATCCCGACCGGCTTCGGCGCCGCTGCGGGCGCCGGAGCCTGCATCACGGGCAGCTCGATCGGGGACAGCGCGATCAGCCCGCGCGCGCCGTGGCTCAGCGCCTGCGCGGCGGGGTCGTCGGGATCGGTGAACACGACCGGGAGCCCGGCGTCGGACTGCTCGCGGAGCGCCATCGTCAGCGGCACCTTCGCCAGCAGCGGGACCTCGAGCTCCTCGGCTAGCAGCTGACCGCCGCCCTCGCCGAAGATCGGGAAGCGCTCGCCCGAGGGGGTCACGAACGCGGACATGTTTTCGATCACGCCCGCGATCTCGAGCTTCAGCTTGGCCGCCATCTCGGCCGAGCGGCGCGCCACCCCCTGCGCCACCGGCTGGGGCGTGGTGACGATCAGGAACTTCGCCTGCGGCAGCAGCTGCGCCAGCGTCATCGAGACGTCGCCGGTGCCCGGCGGCAGGTCGATC
>Ga0187766_10000431_pt1 | contig 23214 bp, 21 predicted proteins | sample 0216_QUI02_MP05__4_FD_132971 | JGI IMG/M metagenome (GOLD analysis project Ga0187766, IMG submission 132971) | Tropical peat soil microbial communities from peatlands in Department of Meta, Colombia - 0216_QUI02_MP05_20_MG | ecosystem: Environmental > Terrestrial > Soil > Wetlands > Peat ... | reverse complement strand
GATGAGCCAGGGAAGGCCACCGAAGATCTGTTGGACCCCGGCCGGGTTGTAGTAGCTCATCCCCGCCGAGATTGCAGCCCCCAGATTGCCAACACTGACGCCGAAATACGGATAGTAGAAGAACTCCACCGTCAGGACAGCGAAGAAGACTAGCACCACGACGCCACTCGCAATTAGCGCCGACGACGTCGACTTCAGTTCCGCCCGCTTCCTGTATGCGAAAATCATTGCCGTAAGACCGATACCCGCGAAGTAGATTGTCCCCAGCGCCGTAGTCGTGAACGCCGAAAGGAACGAGTTGTACATTATGTAGATGGTGATGAGACCTGAAATGACGGCCGGGAAGATTAGTCCGTTGACCGGCGAGTGGAATCTTTCGTTCACATTCGCGAACCAGGTGGGGATGAACCTGTCGAAGCCCATTCCAAGGAGATACCTAGATATCACGAGGATGGTCTGAGCGATGGAAGCGAGGAACCAGAGCGAGAATCCGAGGTTCATGAACCACCCCAGGGCCGCGTTGTTCCCCGAGACCATGGTCGCCACGCTAAGCATCGTCGACGAGGTTTGGGCAAGGCCGTAGGTAACGGCGCTCCCGCCGACATATGAGATGTACAGCTGAGAGAAAACCATGAGCAGGACCCCGCTCACGAGGACGACAAGGAATGTTGCATACATGGCCGACTTCTTTATGCTCTTCAGCTCGCCGCCGAAGGCTGCCACGTTGTTGATCCATGGCATGTAGATTGCTACGAAAGGAAGGAGGAGAAACACCCCGAGCCACGTGAACGAGGGGACCCCGCCCCCGAGCAGCGGTAGGGTTGCCAGCTGAGTGGTGTTGGTGGCAGGAACATACGTCGTGCCATTGAAGTAGTAGAGCCCATAGGTGCCCAGGTAAGAGTTCAACGATGACTGGACTCCTGAGGGCCCCGCGGCGAGGAAGACTGCCGCCATCACGAGGGCGGCAGCGGTGCCAACGGCTACAAACCCTGCAAGAACCTTGAACCCGAGCGAGGGCCTGACTATGTCTATGACGGTTATCACCGCGATTATCGCGAGCCCTATTGCAATCGCCTCAGGCGCGTTGAAGCTTCCCCCGTAGAAGTTCAGCGCAGATGCCGCTGAATAGAGTCCTCCATTGTTTGTCACCTGACCAAGAGTCGCGAACGAGGGGGCCATCGTCGAAAACAGGAAGAACAGATCGACTGCTATGAACGGAATCCCGGTGAAGACGAAGCCGAGCATCAGGAACCCGGCGAAGGTCGGGCTGATGACTCTGCTCAGCCACACGTAGTCACCGCTCGTCCTTCCTACACTGTGGGTAATGTAGTAGAAGAGGTAAGCTTCGAAGGCTACCGCTATGGTGAATACCCCCACAGCAGGGATAAGCTCTTCGGGGTTCGACCCCCCAGGTATCGAGCTGATGAATGCCGCGAAAATGATATTCAGGAATAGAAAACCGCCTCCAAAACCGACTTCACCCATGTTCGCCCAGAACATGGTCAGGGGATTGACATTCTTCACAATCCCTGTGGCTTCCCTAATCCAAACCGCTGGTTTAGACAAGGAACACCGAACCAAGCCAACGCTCATAATATAACGCTTGCCATCGGCGACAAGCGCCATCGGATGGCGACCGACGCGCAGTCTCCTCCTGTTCGGCCACGCGACACGCAACTAGGGAGCAGGAGACTTCGGTGCCTCCCTGCATTCTGCGGAGGGCGACAAAAAAGCGCGGGCCTGGCTTCGGCCCGATGACTGGCCAACAGTTGTGCTCTTAACACGTTTCATTGCCAGCACGTTTATTAGCGAACCGGCAGGGGTCGGTGGCATGCCTAGCAAGGATATGCGAGGCATAGCGAAAACAACATTAGCAGTTCTAATCATCGTCATAATAGTAGTGGCAGGTGTCGGCATCTACTTCGCCTACACCACCACGACAGCAACCTCCACAAGCACCGGGCTGTCGGGCCACATCACGGTTGCAGCGGAATCGGGATACAACGATGCTGCCCTGAAGAAGATTGCATCCGACTTCATGGCTGCCAATCCCGGGACCACAGTTACCGTGGCGGAGCTCTCGTTCGACAACGCCCTGCAGAGCTATCAGACCGCGTTCTCTGCCAACCAATCGTCATACGACGTCCTGTTCTTCCCCAACGTGGGGTACATCGGATCGATTCAACAGTACCTGCTTGACCTAAACCCCTACGTGAATAACCCGACCTACTTCCCGAGTTCGTGGAACTACTCGGACTTCCTTCCAAGTATGATTGCCCCATTCCAGATCGGCGGCCACCTGTACGCGATCCCGAACACCGGTGATGCCATGCTGTTCTTCTACCGACCATCGTTCTTCAACAGCACCGCCAACCAGGCAGCATTCCAGTCCCAGTACGGTTACGCGCTGCCTGATCCAGGAAAGCAGACGCTCACGCTCCAGCAGACTGTTGACATTGCCAAATTCTTCAACGGCGCCCACGGTGCGAAGTACGGCATGGAGTTCATGACAGGGCCGGGCGACGACGACATGATCCAGACGTTCCTTACCCTACTTGGTGGTCCGAGGACGGCATCCAACGCGACGTCGACCTACGGAAAGGTGACTGCGCCCTACGGAGACATGTTCTCCAGCGACGGCAAGATACTCTCCAACACACCTATGTTCCAGAACGCTGTCTCCGACTTCGTCCAGTTGATCAAGACAAGTGAAGACCCGCTGACCGCGACGTTCACCACCGTTCCAGGAACCTTCCAGGCGGGTGACGCGCCAATGATGGTCTACTGGTCCTATCCGATACTCTTCCTCGGCAACAAGACCGCGGGACCACTTGTTTGGAACGACTGGGCAGTCGCACCAACTACACCTGGTGGAATCTCTGAGACCGGCGGCGTCGGCCTTGGAATCTACAAGCATACGCAGAATCTGCCTCTCTCCCTAGCATTCGAAGAATTCGCCACGAATCCGACTGAGTCTGTGGTGTACACCACCGTAAGCGGCCTCTTACCATTCAGGTACACAGGGTTCAAGTATGCTCTTCAGCACGACATCCTCCCGACCTCTCTGGCGAACGAGCTTCTGAGCAACCTGCAGAATAGCGTCCAAGGGCCAGCCAACATCGCTTACTGGCCGCAGATCTCAACCTATTTCAGGGGCGAAGTCCCCAACATTGTGAGCGGCCAGGAGACCGTCGCACAGGCTACGGCCAAGATAACGCAAGAATGCGTGTCGGCTGGCGCCACTGCATACCAGTAGAACTGCACCTCCCTTTTTTCTCTGTGAGAATCCCGAGGTGCTGCACGGGTTCACCAGGCTAGGCCGGCCGCCTCCTGGGCCATGACCGCGCGTCGTGCTGGTGTCCTCGAAGAACAGCGGGGTGTTCTTGCTGGCCGCTGCTCCTGCATCTGGTTTAAATTCGCCGCACTAGCGACCGCGAATCGTGCAGCGAGGGCAAACCCTCAAGGTTGGCCTGGTCCTGGCGTCCCCGATAGTAGTCTACTTTGCCGCCTTCTTCGTCTACCCGCTGTTCAACCTCCTTCAGAACGCCTTCACGTCCAACTCGGGTGCCCTCACGATTGCGAATTTCCAGTCGATGCTTTCCGATCCGATACTCAGCGTCGCACTTTCCAACACGGCCTACTACTTCGTAGGGTCTGTGGCCCTCGAGTATTCCGTGGGGTTCATGGTCGCCGTCCTGCTCTACGCCTACTCTGGCAGGCTCAAGTCGATATTCAGGACGATAATCTTCCTTCCTCTGATGGTTTCTCCAGTCGTGATCGGGCTGATGTGGATTCTCATACTCAACACGAACTATGGGCCCCTCGATTACATCCTCAGCCCCCTCGGCCTCGGGAAAGTAGACTGGCTAGGGAGCCAGAGCCTCGCGATGCCGTCGCTTATTCTGGCAAATACCTGGGAGTACTCTCCCTTCGTGTTCCTGATAATCTACGCGGGCCTCCAGACGGTCCCTCCACAGCTCTACGAAGCGGCCAGCGTCGACGGGCTTTCCCGGTTCCAGACTTTCAGGTTCATTACTCTCCCGGCGATCAGGCCTTCCATAGTGGTTGCGTTCCTGCTCAACTCGATTGGGGTTCTGAAGGGCTTCGACCTGATATACGTCCTGACAAACGGAGGGCCGGGCTTCGCCACGTACATCCTTAGCTTCTACACCTACGTGGTGGGCTTCTCATTTTTTGAAACGCACTATGCGGCGGCAATCGCACTGCTCTTCCTGGCCATAATTGGAACTTTCGTTTTCGCGATGCTCAGGTTCACTTCTGTGGAGGTTTACCTGGGCTTGAAGAGAGGAGAAGGCGAGTGAAAGGCCGGAACCTCCTGCTCATCGCGGTCCTGACCCTAATCTGCCTGGTCTATCTCTTCCCGATCTACTGGACTGTGGTAACCTCGCTGAAGACGAACTTGGAAGTCTTCACCCGCCCCCCGATCTTCCTCCCCTCCCAGGTCACTCTCAGCAACTTCTACGTCTCCGTTGACGTGTTCAGAGCCGTCAGCCAGACTGCGGTCGGGAGCATCCCATGGATGATCGACAGCACGATAATCGCCGCCGTGGCCACCGTCGTGAGCACATTCCTAATCGCCGCCCCTGCGGCCTACTCTCTCGTCCGATTCATCAGGAGCGTTTGGCTGGCGAGGCTCATCCTGTTCATGACCATGATTCCTGAGGCGGTTTTCGTGGTGCCGTTTTTCATCATAGTCGCGAAGGTCAACCTTCTGAACACGTGGTGGGGGCTCATTCTCGTGTACATCAGCTTCTCCGCCCCCTTCTCGACTTGGCTGCTGATGGGATTCTTCAACGACGTCCCGAAGAGCGTGGAGGAGGCAGCCCAGATCGACGGCTTGTCTCCATATCAGATCTTCTACCGCGTGAGCCTTCGCCTGGTCACTCCCGGAATAATTGCCGCGGTCATCCTGAGCTTCATTTCCTGCTGGAATGAGCTGCTTTACGCCCTGGTGATCACCTTCACCCCCTTCCCAGCGGGTGCGCAGACCGTACCTCTCTTCCTGACGAGTTTCATCATCGTCCAGAAAAGCTTCGCCTGGGGTGGGCTGGCGGCCGCTGGCGTCTTCACGATGCTTCCCACCCTGATAATGGGGATCTTTGCTCAGCGGTATTTAGCTAGGGGTCTTACCCTGGGGTCGGTGAAGGGGTAGAAGGCATGTCTGAAATCGTGGTCGAGGGGCTCACCAAGAAGTACGGGAAGAACGTGGTACTCGACAACGTCAGCCTGAAGATAAGCGCAAAGGAGTACTTTGTCCTGCTCGGACCATCCGGGTCCGGGAAGAGCACGCTCCTCAGGCTCATCGCGGGGCTCGAGGAAATCACGTCTGGTTCTATCTACATCGGGGACAAGAAGGTGAACGACCTGCTGCCAAAGGAGAGGAACGTGGCCATGGTCTTCCAGAACTACGCGCTCTACCCCCATATGAACGTCTTCGAAAACATAGCTCTTCCACTGAAGGTGAGAGGGATGACAAAGGTGGAAACCAACCGGAAGGTGAGGGAGGTGGCCGAAACGCTTCACATTCAAGGGCTGCTCGAGAAGAAGCCGAAGCAAATCAGCGGCGGGGAGCAGCAGAGGGTCGCTCTAGCCAGAGCGCTCGTGAGGGATCCTACAGTCTTCTTGCTAGACGAGCCACTTAGCAACCTCGATGCTAAGCTCAGGGTCGAGGCAAGGGCTTTCCTCAAGAGACTCCAGAAGGAGGTCGGGATAACCACAATCTTCGTGACCCACGACCAGGCCGAAGCGACCACAATTGCCACGAGGATTGCAGTGCTGAACAGGGGGACCATAACACAGGTGGATGACCCGTACATGCTCTACTCCAGGCCGAGCGACGTTTTCACCGCCGGTTTCGTCGGATCCCCCAGCATGAACCTGATTCATGGGGTGGCGCGGAAGCAGGGGGCGGATTGGGAGTTCCACAGCGAAGACCTGGACGTCGTGCTCGGGAAGACCGGGCTCGCCGATGAGAAGGAAGTGATCATAGGGGTAAGGCCGGAGGAGCTTACCGTCTCCAAGGAGGGACCGGGACTGAGCGGGTCGGTGTCTAACGTAGAGCTCCTAGGCTCGATTAGCTACGTCACCGTGAGCGTAGGCAAGACCTCCCTTGTCGTCCAGCTCCCAGGTCGACCCGGAATCGAGATCGGGGACCAGGCGAAGGTGGAGCTCCGCCCCGAAAGCGTGCTCCTGTTCGACGCCAAGACAGGCGGCCGGATCGACACAAAAGCTTAGGTAGAAAGTCTGCCTTCGAGTGTCTCGATCGCCCGCAGAGCGACCTGAGTCTCCTTCAGCCATCCTTCTCTCAGCGCTTCCGGGACCTTCTCCGGCACTATCGATTTCCTTGCGAAGTTCTCAGAAGCTGACAGGATGCTCCCGGATTCCAGGCCGCGCGCCCTTGAAACCACGAAGATCGCCGAGCTCTCCATGTCCAGCCCCAGGGCGCCGAGGGCCGTCATCCTTCCGATGAACTCAGGGGTCTCCCCATAGAAAGCGTCGTCGGAGGACACGACTCCCACGTGGTACTTGAAACGAAGCCTCCCCCTGAGGGACTCGGCGGCATCGACGAGAGAATTGAGCACCCTGTAGCTCGGGACCGCGGGGAATTCGTTTGGCTCGTACATTCTCGAAGTGCCTTCGTTCTTGACCGCGCCGCTCGGTATGATCAGGTCGCCAACGTCGATTGGCAACTGCAGCGCGCCAGTGCTCCCCGTTCGAATGAATACCTTGGCGCCGATGTTGGCGAGCTCCTCCACTGCTATTGCTGCAGCAGGGCACCCCATCCCCGTGCTCATCACGGTGACTCCGATTCCCTTGTAGGTTCCCGTGTGAGCCACGTACTCTCTGTTGTTTCCAGCCTCCCTGACGTCTTCGAGGGAAGCAGACATCATCGGTACTCTAGCCCTGTCTCCGGGAAGGAGGACATACTTCGCCGCGTCGCCCCCCTTCATCTTCAGATGGTACTGAAGCTTGCCTTCAGTCGCCAACCTCTTGTCGATGTCGCTCAATCGCAGCACTTACGGCCTCGCGCGATGCTATAAAATCTAGCAGGGACCAGGCGCCCCCGACATACAAGGCAGGGGTTACGCAGTTTGGAGTTCGAAGATAGTCTTGATGGAGTCTCTCGAAGACGCTGCCCTGAATGCCTCGACGCATCTCTCCAGGGGGAACCGGTCTGTTATCAGTTCCTTCACTCTGATTGACCGCGACTCGAGGAGTCCGATGGCCTCGTCGAACGGTCCGCACCTGGACCCCTGGACTCTTATTTCATCGACCACGACCTTGGTCACATCAAGACTGACCGGCACTCCGTGTGTGCTCTTGAGGTGGATCGTGCCTCTGGGCTTCACAAGCCGCAATGCCAGGTCCAATCCATTGGGGTTCCCGGTCGCTTCCACGACGTTGTCGAACTTCGCCCCGCCGTTGAGCCGAAGGGCAGAATCGAGGCTTGCGGCGTCGAAGGCATCTGCGCCAAAGCGCCGTGCCATCTCCAACTTGACCCCCTCATGGCCTATTGCGACGAGGGTTCTCGGTTGGATCTGACGAAGGAGCTGGATGATGAGCAGACCCATGCGCCCTGTTCCTACAACAGCACAGTCGGAACCCGATTCGATTCTGCCCATCTTGGTGAGTTGAATGCAAGCTGCTAGCGGCTCAATGAACACGGCTTCGTCATCCGCTATCGAATCGGGAACCAGGTGCACGTTCTCAACCGGCGTGGAGAGATATTCCGCGAACCCCCCGTTACGGTGTATCCCGATGGCTTCCCCACGTGCGCAGTGAGACCGCACCCCGGCCCTGCAGAACTCGCATTCTCCGCACCCAACGTTGATCTCAGTTACGCACCTTTTTCCTCGCAGGTCAGCTCTCCCATCAGGCACCTCCCGAGCGGTCCCGAACACCTCGTGTCCCAGGATTAGCGGGGGGTTCACCCTGTAGTCTCCGGACGCTATTGCGAGGTCGGTGCCACAGATTCCGGCCTTCTTGACCGACATGAGCACGCTTCCATCCGCTCGAGGCGCAGGGACCTCCCTGCAAGCAACGCTCCCGTCGAACACCACAGCCTTCAACGGGACGGCGGGACATCGTCCGCTTATTTAGCTGGCACACCCGGTCGGGACCAAGACCGCAAGATTCGTTCGGTGGGCGGCCCGGCCGAGGTTTGTCGCGCTATCATAGCGAGGCCGCGCTTTCGGGGCATGGGATTAATACCACTGCGCGGGAAACGCAGTACTTGGAGCCCTCACTCAGCGCAATTCGGAAGCTTCCATTGGCCGATCTCCACAGCCACATCGACGGCTCAGTCTCGCTGCGGGAGCTGTTCCGGATCGCGCAGAACCATCACAGGAAAATACTGACACCAAACGGAACGGAGCTGGACAGCATCACGGGATTCATGCGATACGTGGTCGGTGACGGGTATGGTTCGATGCTGGACAACATTGTCGACCGCTTCTACCCGATGACGGGATTGATGCAGACGGAGGATACCATTAGGGACGTCGCGGTCGAGTACGTGAAGGAGCAGAGGGACGATGGTGTGGTGTACGCGGAAGGAAGGTTCGCACCTCAGTATCACACCAGGGAGGGGCTCTCGTTCAAAGAAGTCATTGCGTGCATGGCTGACGGCCTCAGGGAAGGGGCCGAAGAACACGGGGTGAAAACAGCCCTGATAGTGGGGATAGGGAGAGAAGCGTCGGCATCGCGCGGAGTGGAGGTGGCAAGAGCGGCTGCCCGCAGCGGCGTTGTCGCAGCGCTCGACCTCTGCGGTCCCGAGGCAGGGAACCCGCCGCGGAGATTCAGGGAGGCTTTCCGGATTGCTTCCGGAGCCGGTCTAAGGGTGACAGTCCACGCTGGCGAAGGTGCCGGCTCAACCAACCAGAACATCGCATACATGGAGGAAGCGATAACCGAACTCGGGGCCGATCGACTGGGGCACGCCATCCCCCTGTCAAAGTCTAGGCGCCTGGTTGATTCAGTCCTTTCAAAGCTGATTGCAATCGAGATGAACCCCGTCTCCAACCTTGTCCTGCGCAATATAGGGGATCTGAGGGACCTGGCCATAGATCAGCTCCTCAACCAGGGAGTTGCGGTCTCGGTGAATTCAGACGACCCTTCGCTCTGGCCTAGGGGGCACCTCGCAGAGGTCTATCACAGGGTCTGCGAGGCCTACGGGTTCGGATTCAGGGAGCTGGACAAGCTCGCAAGCAACTCATTCGAAGGTTCCTTCGCTTCTTCGAAGGACAAGTCATGGCTCGCTCAGCAGTATCGTGAGGCCCGAAAGCGAGTCGGAAGCGGCAGCTGATACCCCCTTCTGTCAGTCTCCTGCAGTGTAGGCTGGGGCAGAGCCTGTCTTCCGTCCAAATGGGCATTTCTTGAAGCGCGACGCCATATGTTTAAAGGGAGACCGAAGTCGGGACGGAACAGCCTTGTCAAAGAAGAGGAAGAGCCGGGGACGCTCCAAGGGAGGCAAGGGACGGAGCGACACCATCTACTGTAGCAACTGCGGGGCCAGCGTGCCGAGGGACAAGGCAAAGAGGGTGACGACCCGCCTCAATCTGGTCGAGCCGACCCTGGCGAGGGAACTGAGGGCGGCTGGGGCGTACATAGCGGCTCCCACCGTTTCGAGGTTTTACTGTGTCTCATGTGCCGTCCATTACGGCGTCGTTAAGGTAAGGGCAAAGTCCGAAAGACGCAGCTGGTAAGTCTAGCTCTTACACGCGGTAATCGGCTGCGGCGTGGGAACCTGTGTCTGGGGGATCATGGTAACGCTGTTCAGCATCGCGGCTGTCAGGTTGAGGGGCTGATCAGTTATTGTATTCCCGTTCTGCGTAGCTGATGCTCCGTAGACTGGCAACTTGGATATGCTACAGACTGCACTCATTCCCGATATCACCTTTGCAAAGACCGTGTAGTTGTCGTCCAGGTTCAGGTTGGTGGTGCTGTTAACGAGGTTCACGAAGAACTGCGAAGTCGAAGGCGCCTTGACCCCTGTGCTGGCCATTCCGACATACCCGGCGTAGTTGTGAAGCCAGCCGCACCACTCGAAAGGAACCTGCCGGGTCGACTTTCCCTGCCCCCACGTTGAACGGGTGCTGTTGACCGCGCCCTTGCTGTTTGGGTCTCCTGTCTGTATCACGAACCCGGCCACGATTCTGTGCCAGACCAGATTGTTGTAGAACCCCGTGTTCGTCAGGTTCTCGAAATTGGCGACCGTCTTCGGCGCGCAGGCTGGGAAGAGCTCGAGGTATATGTTGCCCTGGCTCGTACTTAGCCTCGCATAGGCGGGAGGCGGGCTGTAGATGTAGTTGTCGTAGACGAGATAGCCAATGGCCCCGATTACAAGGACTCCAATGACGACCGCGACTATCTTCCCCCACGGGGTCTTGTTCTTCTTCCGCCGCCCGGGCTTGTCGACCATTCCGGATTCTCAGGCTCTCGAGGTTCTGTAGAAATAGGCTTCGGTCGGTTCGATAGCACCTAAGGCAGATGTCACTGGTGTAACTGACCTACATCCGCCTGAGCGCCCAGTCGAAGGTCTTCGCCAGGCCCTCGGAGAACGGCGTCCTCGGCTCCCAGCCGAGCGTCTTCTTCGCCAGGGAAAGATCAGGCATCCTGTTGAGCGCCCCGGTCGGCTTGGACGGGTCAAGGGCGGGTTTGATCCTCTTTCCTGAAAGAGCAATGATCTTCCTTGCGAGCTCGAGCACCGTGACCTCCTCCGTACTCCCGACGTTGACGGTGAGACTCCCCTTTTTCTCGACGCGCTTTAGCAGCCTGAAAAGGGCGTCGATGACATCGTCTATGTACACGAAACAGCGCCGCTGGCGGCCGTCCCCCCATACGACAAAGTCCTCCTTCGGGTACCTGATCGCTTTCCGCATCAGCGAAGCGATCACCTGGCTCCTGTCGGGGTTGAGGTAGATGTTCTTCCCATATGCGTGGAATATCCGCGCGACCCCGACAGACACATCGGACATGTACGAGAGCTCCTTCTCGGCGACGTATTTCGACCACCCATACCCACCCTCCGGGTTCACCTTCTCATCCGCATCGTTTTCGCTGAACTTGGCGTGTCCCCCGAGCTGCATGTCGAAAGGGTAGACCGACACGCTGGAGGCGTAGATGATGTTCCTGACCCCGTTCTCGGCACACGCGCGGAAGACGTTGGCGTCTATGGTTACGTTGGAGAAGAAGGCAGCTAGCTCCCGGGCCTTCGACCCGTGCAGGTAATCGACGCTCCCGACCTCGGCAGCGAAGTGGAAGACAGTGTCTGCTTTCCTGAGGGAGCGCTTGGCGAACCTATAGTCCTTCAGGTCCCCTACGTTGACCTGCTGTTTCACGCCAAGGTCCCTGAGGTTCTGGAGACTCCCAGCGGAGAGATCGTCTATGATCGATACCTCTTGCCCGTCATCGACGAGCCGCTTCACGATGTGGCTCCCGAGGAAGCCGGCTCCTCCCGTCACCGCCACCCTTGCCATGCTTCCCTACGTCACCTTCCAGCCCAGCTCCTTCAGCGTCCACTCGGCCGTGGCCCGGATCGCCTCCTTTGGAGAGGACTTCGGTCTCCATCCCAGCCTCTTGATCCGCTCTATCGAAAGCTGGACAACGGGGTTGTCCCCCTTCCAGCCGCGGGGGCCACCGGTGTACTTCCTTTTCACGCTCTCAAGGTCCATCACTTCTATCACGATGTCGGCTACTTCGTCGACCGTGGTTCTCTCCCTCAGGCCGAGATTGAAGATATTGACAGGAGAAGAGCTCCTTTCGTAGCCGACCATCACCCCGTCGACACAGTCTCTGACCGACAGGTAATCCTTGACCTGCCTGCCGTCGCCTAGTATCTCGAGCTCCTTCGGGTTCTCCATCAGCTTGTGCTCGAAATCCCAAATTGCCCCCCTCCTGCACCTTTCTCCCAGGACGGTCCCAAACCTGAAGGCCCAGAACTTCATCGGCCTGAACTGCACGAAGGCAGACGCGAATGCTTCCCCTGCCAGCTTCGACGCTCCGTAAAACGACGTCTGCACGCCAGAGAAGTCTTCTGGCGTTGGGGAGACTTCCGCCTCGCCGTATAGCGCTGACGTGGACGCGAAGATGAAGTCGGAGACGCCGTTTGCAGCGGCGGATTGGAGCGCGTTCACTGTGCCAATCAGGTTGTAATCCATGTCTGCGGTCGGGTCGTCCATGCTTACCCTCATCAGCGCGTGGGCGGCAAAGTGGAACAGGGCGTCGCAGTTTCTTGACGCCCTCGCTAGCGTCTTCGGGTGGCGGATGTCGCCCTCTAGAACCGTGAGTCGTTTGTCCCCCTTGTGCTGCTCGAGGTTCGACCGTCTGCCCGTCAGCATGTTGTCAAGGACGACGACATTCCAGTCGTCCGCAAGGAGGCGGTCTACGAGGTGACTCCCGATGAAACCGAGGCCTCCCGTTACCAGCGCCTTCTTCATTCTCAGGGGCGGCGCCCGATGCGGTGATTAAAAGTGTCGCGTGCCAGCGAAGACCAAAGGGGCCCGGTCGCAAGCCCTCTTACTTGCGGGTGCCCCGCTTCTGCCTGGCGACGACCCTCACCTTGGTGCTTCCTCCGTGGATTGCAAGGAACTCCTGCCAAGCCTTGTCGAACTCCTCACGTGTCTCTTCTGTCCTCTTGTTGAACGGCATCTGCCTGAGGATCTTCGTTGGTATGGTGACTATGTGAGCGCCCGCCGTGAACGCGGAGGCGACGTCTTCCGGGGTTCTGATGCTCCCCACTATGAGCTTCGCCTTCAGCCCGGACTCCTTCGCTGTCGCGCTGTAGTCCCTGATAATCTTCACCGGATCCTCCCCTGCTTCCTTGGACCTGTTGTAGAAGAGCGAGACGTAGGTCGCGCCCGCCTTGGCCGCCAGGACGAGCTGATTGTAGGTCATCATGAGGGTCATGTTGGTCCTGATTCCCTCCTCGGCAAGCTGGTGCACGACCTTCAGCCCCCTGCCGTCAGCAGTCATGGCCACCTTGACCACCACCCTCTTGTGCCAACTGGCGTACTCGCGTGCTTCGTCAAGGAGCTCGGCCTCCGTGTTTGTCGTTGTCTCAACGCTGACCGGTCCGTCTACGACCCTGCAGATGTCTATCACCCGCTTCTTGAAGTCGACCCCCCCTTCTGAGAGGAAGATTTTCTGGTTCGTTGTCACCCCGTCGGCGATTCCCCACTTCGACAGTTCCACGCATTCGTCAAGGGACGCAGTGTCCAAGAATATCTCTGGCATTGCCATATCACCTGCTGGGTTTGATGGAAGGCCTGTCTGCGGGGGCGCATATAAGGAGAGACCCACGCGGGAGGGGAAGGAGTTAAGGCGCCGGCCCCCTCCCCTGTGGTTGAAGCGAGAATGAAGCGCAACAGAGCCGTTTTCCTGGACAGGGACGGCGTGTTGAACGACCTCGTCTATGACCCCGAGGAGGGTCGTTCCTCAAGTCCCGTTTCAGCCAAAGAACTCCGAGTCTTCCCCTTCGTCGCAGATGCCGTGAAGAGGCTCAAGGGCATGGGTTTCTTGGTCATCGTCATCTCGAACCAGCCGGGCGTGGCAAAGAAGCAGTTCACGGAAGCCGAGCTGAGAAGGATGAACGCCAAAATCGACAGAGAATTGTCCTCAAAAGGCACGTCGCTTGATGGCGAGTACTATTGCCTGCACCACCCGGATGGTATGGTGAGAAGGCTCAGTATCTCCTGTGACTGCCGGAAGCCGAAGCCTGGCCTGCTGCTGCGAGCCGCAAAAGAGATGGACATCGACCTCGCGGAATCCTACTTCGTTGGCGACGGCCTAATCGATGTCCAGGCAGGTAAGAGAGCGGGGTGCGAGACAATTCTCGTTGGGCACGTGACAACATTCCTCTCCAAGATGATGGAGGAAAGGAATGCGACCCCAGATCATATGGTCCACACTCTGAAGGAGGTCCCTGAGCTAATCGCGAAACTTCAGCTTCGGTAGCCGCCGCTGACGCCCTTCTTCTCTTTCGCCGATATCAGCTCGCGCAGTTGCTCACTCATAAGGTGGGTCAGAACAAGGTGCATGCCTTCCACGTGTGGGGTTGACTCCGCTGGGACCACCACGCAGGCGTCTGCCGCGGTCCGGAGCACCCCTCCGTCGAAACCCGAAAGGCCCACTACCTTGCCACCGTTGTCCTTCACGTACCTAACGGCCTTCAGCAGGTTCTGCGACCAAGGCCCTGCCTTGTCGCTCCCCGACCCGCCGTGCACGCTGATCGCAACCAGGACGTCCCCCTTCCGGAAGAAGTTCTTCAGCTGTTCAACGTAGATCTCTCCCCACCCGTTGTCGTTCGTGAGGGCGCTCACTAGGGGGATATTGTCTACGAGCGCGAAGGCCCTGAACTTCCTCTCCGCCTCATCGGACACCCACTTGTTCAGGTCGCAGGCGAAATGGGTGCTAGTCGATGCGCTTCCACCGTTACCGATGATGAACACTTGGTTGTCATTCTTCCATGTGTCGAATAGGATCCGAATAGCCTTGTCTATCGCGTCCCTATCCAACCTCTTCAGGATGTCTTGCGATTCAGTGAGATACTCGTCGGTTCGGGGCAATCGAGCAGGGCGCGCCTTTGGCTACGCCTATTAGGTTTGTGGTCGCTTGGAAGGCCTAAGGCTCTACCGCGTGCACATTCTTCGCCTACGGGTTATATCCAGGCCGAATCGAACGTGCAACGGGGCGGTTGCATCCCTGTTGATAGTCTCGAGGACGCCTTTCAGGCTGTCTCTAGGAGGAGGGGGGACAGACCTCCCTGCCTACTATACGAAACACGGCGGGTTCTTCGTTTCTGGGGTGGTGAACAGGTACATGCACATCGTCCTAAACGACAGGTTCGAACCGGGCATAAGAGTGAGCTACTCGCAGACCGAAATCGTCCAGTCCGCAGACGCCATACGGCATCCGATCGTCCGGGAGACGCTGAAGCACTTGGATTTCAAGGAAAAGATCGAGATAGTGTCTCTCGCAGACGTTCCGGCAGCAACGGGCCTGGGGTCGTCGGGGAGCTTCTCCGTGGGTCTGCTCAACGCCCTCTACGCCCACCAGAAAGTGATCAAGACACCTCTGGACGTGGCGGAGGAGGCGTGCCACATCGCCATGGTCAGGCTGCACGAGCCTTCGGGGAAGCAGGACGAGTACGCGGCCAGCTTCGGCGGTATCAGGTCCTACGAAGTCGAGAGGGATGGGAAGGTCACCCCCAGAGAGCTGGCAATCGCTCCCGAGACACTCGACGAGCTGGAGCACGGCATCATGATGTTCTACACCGGAATAAAGAGGAACGCGAAAGACATCCTGGGAGGGCAGCGCGACAGGGTGTCGTCTAACGAAGGGGGTGCCGTAGAGAAGATGCACGCGATCAAGTCGATAGGGTACGAGAGCAGGAAGGCCCTCGAAACGGGGGATCTCAGGCGCTTCGGGGAACTCCTTGACGAGCACTGGAAGGTCAAGCGCGGCGTCACCGATGCAATGACCACGGATGGCATCGAGCGCTGGTATGCGATGGCGAGGGAGCGCGGCGCCCTCGGGGGCAAGGTCGTGGGAGCGGGTGGGGGCGGTTTCCTCATGCTTTACTGCGAGGAGGGGCGACGGGACGTGAGGGCTGCCCTCGCGAAAGAGGGGCTGGTCGAAATGAAGTTCAGGTTCGACTTCGAGGGAAGCAAGGTAATCTACAACATTTGAAGGTCTCAGGCTGAGCGTTTGGTGCAAGCTGCGATACTTGCTGGGGGTCTGGGAACGAGGTTGCGGCCGCTGACCGAGACTGTTCCAAAGGTCCTGATTCAGGTGAGAGGGAGGCCGTTTGTGGACTACCAGCTGGACCTGCTTCGCAAGAACGGGATAGTAGACCTCGTTTTCTGTGTCGGCTATCTGGGGGACGAGGTCGAGAAGCACCTGGGTGACGGTCATGCCTTTGGGTGCAAGGTTGTGTACAGCCACGACGGACCCCATCCGCTTGGGCCTGCGGGGGCACTGAAGCGTGCCGAGCATCTGTTGCATGGTCAGTTCTTCGTCACTTACGGAGACGCATACCTGCGCGCGCCCTACGGACACCTGATGGACGCGCTTTCAACCTCGGGGAAGCTAGCCGTCATGGCGGTCTACAAGAACAGCAACAGGTTCGGCAAGAGCGACGTCGCTGTCGAGGGGGGCGCGGTCGTTAGGTACGACAAGAAGACAACCTCCGAGGGAATGGACTGGATCAACTATGGGGTCACGGTCCTCCGGAAGGAGGCGCTGGACCTCATCCCGGGGGGCAGATTCTGCGACGAGGAGACCTTCTACGGAGCACTTATCGAGCGAAAGGAACTTCTCGCGTTCCCCGTACAAGAGCGCTTCTACGAGATAGGGACCCCTGCTTCGCTCTCCGAGTTCGAAGCCTTTCTGGGCAAGCGACCCTGACCGTTCCTTCGTTTCGACCGCAGCGGGCTTCTAGGTCATGCTGCGGATGATGTCAGCGCACCTTTCAACCCCGTGGTACCTCGTGGAGACCGCGCTGACGACCTCGAGTCGCCTCCTGTACGACGGGTCTGTGGCGCAGCTTTCAATGGAATCGACCAGGTCCTGGGGCGTGAGCCGTTCGGCCTTGATTACTGCCCCAAGCCCCAGTCTGCCGAACTTCTCGGCGTTGCTTATTTGCTCCGGGTGGTTTCGGATGGGAACCAGTATCGCTGGCTTCAAGCGATCGATGCACTGTGCGATTGTGCTGAGGCCAGCGCGCGCAACAGTAACGTGAGAGAGCTCGAAGAGCTCGTCCTTGATGGGGCACCAGTCATATATCCAGCCACCTCCCGCAAGTTTCCTTGGTTCGGTAGACCCGCCTGCGACGCCCATTGAGATGACTGTGTTGTACCGCTTGGACAGCTCCTTGCTTGCCCGCAGTACAATCTGGCTGAAGGCGCCTTTCGTTATGTCTGGCCCGCTGATCGGGAAGTAGATCAACGGCCTGCTGTCCAGCCCAAGAGCCGACTTCGCTTTCTGTATTCCCTGCTCCTCAACTCTGACCCTGGGAACTGTGAACCCGGTGAACTCGATGACTCGGGCCATTGACAACCCCGAAAGATTCTCCTCTCCGATGGTAAACGGGGGTGGGAGATCCGTCACCAGCACCCTGTCGCTAAGCGACCACATTAGGCCAAGGGCTTCCCCCGCGATGTCCTCAAACACCCGCCCCGATCCGTTTCTGAACCTCGGGGGGAAGAGAACCTTGAACTGGTTTAGCATTGTTATCACGGGCTTCGATTTCGACCAGGCCGCGAGCACGACAGAGAGCTTCGAATCCGAGACTACCACGCTTGGGTCAAACCGTGCTATGGCTCCCCGCTCGAAGTCCAGCTGCCTTAGGAAGCCATTGAACATAGATGGGAAGCGAGGAAGAACGCTCCTAGACGAGAACCCGCCGTCCGCTGTCCATTCTACGTCCAGTGGTGGGCTGGCGGTTGTCCGGTTCCCTTCTCCCGTGGCTCTGAAGTGGGTGAGGCCCTGTTCGGATGAGGAGAATAGGATCTCGAACTCGGATGGTGGCAGGCGCCGTGCAATCTCGAGGGAACGGGTTGCATGCCCCATCCCTGAACCGAAGACAGCGAAGTACACTTTGCGCGCGACCAATCTTATTTCCTTGCTCCGTTCTGAGCTCCCGAAACCGGGGCAACCTCGCGGGTGCTTAGCTGTTACTGTCTTGCCTGGCCTGAGGGGTCCTCGAGAGGGGGTCGGTGATGTGAGACCTGTAAGAAACCTCCGTTCCAACCGTTCCCGCGGGTCAATACCACTTAAGCAGCTGACGAATGAGCCACGAGGACTAGCGCTTAAATATCAAAAGCAGGTGGCGTTTCACGAAGACGGTGGCGCAAATTGGTCTTCAGCTCTCTATCGTGGTTTTCTCGGCCCGCACCGCTGGGCGCCCATTCCGAGTATCAGAGTCGAAATCTGCGCTCACGCTTTCATGACGAGGCGCCCCTCCTGAGGTACGAGCGGTGGGGGTCAGAACCTTGATAGTTCCTATTTGGCTTCTTCTGCAAGTCATCACCCTAGGGATAGGAATCCCAGTGCTGGCTCTCGAGTACTATTGGGTCATCCTTCTGGCGATGTCGCTGAAGTACCCCAGGGACCTGGGGAAGAAAGATGCCAGGCTGAGCCACTACCCACTCGTTTCTATCCTGATTGCGACCTTCAATGAACAGTTTGTGATCGAAAGGTCTCTTGATGCCGTCAAACGCCTCGACTACCCGAAAGACAGGATACAGGTGGTGGTCGCCGACGATTCCGACGACCAGACCACGTCCATAATCGACGCCAAGGTGAGGGACCTAAACAGCTCGGGCATACAGGCCATCGTTTCGAGGAGGCCTTCAAGGGAGTTCTTCAAGTGCGGCGCCCTCAACAAGGCGCTGGAGGCTGTGAATGGGGAGTACGTGCTCCTCTTGGACGCCGATTCGCTGGTATCCCCCGACGTCCTGGCCGAGGGAATCGACGCCATTGAGTCCCACCCCAGGGCGGCTTTCGTGTCTTATCGCTATGGGCACTACAACAGGGATTACAACATGGTGACAAAGCTCTTCGCGCTGAGCCAGGACATAGGCGACACGATTTCAAAGATGGGAGCCTACCGGATTGACGCCCCCTTCTCCGCCCAGGGGGGGCAGACCCTCGTCAGGACGAGGGACCTGAGAGAGGTCGGGGGATGGACGAACCAGAGGATCGCCGATGATACGGACATCTCGATCAAGCTCTACCTGGCGGGGAAGAGGGGAATCTATCTGAGCGACGCGAAGATAATGAGCGAGGACCCATCGACCCTTGAAGCCTGGAAGAAGCAAGTGGGGAGGACCTCGCAGGGGTGGTGGAGGTGTATCGCGAATTATTGGGTTACGATTGTCACGGCAAAGGGGGTTTCGATGAGGAAGAAGGCGGGGCTGCTACTGATGCTGATGTCCCCCTTCTCCAGCCTCAGCTGGATCGTCGTCACCTTCCTCTCTACCATAGCTGTAGTCTTCAACCTGATTCCGCCAGCTACTTCGATATTCAACAATCCTGTTTATGTTGGAATCGTGGCTGTCCCCTTCGCGGTGTCGCTCGCTTCTGGCGCCTGGGCGCTGAAGGTGCAGGGATTGATGACGTGGAGAAATGTCGCTCTGATTCCGATGCTCGGCTATGCGACGGGAGGCATGCTCGTCCTGGGTTCCATTGGATTCTTCTACGGTGTGTTCGATCGGATGGGCTTCTTCCTGTACAGAACGCCCAAATCCGGCGCCGCGAAGGAGATGACGAAAACAAGCTACTTCCAGCACCTCAGGAACGACCGCAACTCAATAGTTGAGATGGTCCTTGGGGTGTCAGGCATAGTCTTCGCGTGGTTCGTCTTCATCCATGGCGTCTGGTTCCTTGCCCTCTCGATGTTTGGATTCGGCCTCTTCACGCTGAAGTCGATGAACCTGACCCGGTCTATTACAAGGAGGCTCAACAGGCCTCTAATGCAGGCGCGTGGCCTCCGCGGTTCAGGTCCCGAAGTGCGAATGGCGGCGTCTGGCGCATCCCTTGCTGTCATGCATTTCGTGAATGCTTACACCTCCGCCACCATAACAACAACACACTGAGCCTGCGAGCCGCGGGGACGATGCCTCATACGTGGTCTATCCGATGTTGTCACGCCTGAGCTTCGCTGCCAGCGCCCCGAAGTGACGCTACCGCCCTCCCCGTTCGCTCCAAGAATGTGTAAAGGGCGACTATCAATACGAGTATCACCCCCCAGTATAAGAGCCCCAGAATGGACGTTATCGCAAGTATGAGGAGCCGTTCGCTCCTCTCACCGATTCCCACGCCAGAGAGTGGCACCCCGAGAGCGTCCCCCTTCGCTCGCGTGTAGCTCACGAGCAGACTGAAGGAGAGCGCCAGGAGCACCAGGATCGGCGGGGAATACCCTCCCACCATCACGCCGCCGAACAGGGCTACCTCTGCGACTCTGTCCAGCGTTGAGTCGAGGAAGGCTCCCCGCTTTGATGCTCTCCCTGTCACCCTGGCGACCGCGCCGTCCACTATGTCGAACCAGCCTGCCACAAGCACGAGGACGCCGCCAAGCGCCTGCCCCTCATATCCAGAGGTGGAATAGGCCACCGAAGCGAATAGGGATACCAGCAGCCCAACCACTGTCCAGGCGGTGGGCGAACTCTCGAGACGGGCGAACCAGTTCCCCACAGACCGGAGGTTGGTCTCCAACCGTGCCCTGAGCCTGTCGAGCACGCCAACCCTCGGCCGTCCGTTTTTATATAGAGTGGGAGGAGGAGCAGCGGTATTCTTGGGGAAGGTAGACAAGGGCGTTGGCTGCAGCGTGACCGGCTGCAGCAACCAGGCCGAGAGATCGATAAGCAGGAGCGAAACGGGAGGGAGCGGCCTCAGCCTGGGTGGGGACGGGCGCCGTGTCTACCTGTGCAGGGACCACTACAAGGCTTGGAAGAAGGCGACGAAGAAGTCTAGGAACATGGAAAGGTCCCGGTGGTAGGGCATCACTGAATGAAGATCCTCCAGATGCACGCTGACTTCATAGAGTACACTCCGGTGAAGAAAGAGATCAAGGCCGCTGAGAGCATCAAGCCCCGGACGGTCCGGGAGGACGACATTGTGGTGCTCTTCACCGCCTTCGAGCAGGGGGACGATGTCGAGCTCGTAACAAAGGCGGTCACGGAGTCGCGCGAATTCCTAGGGAAGCTCGGGACCAAGAGGGTCCTTCTCTACCCGTTCGCGCACCTCAGCCAGTCCTTGGCATCTCCCACGGTCGCACTCGCTCTCCTCCTGGAGATGGAGAAGGAAGCGAAGAGCGCAGGGCTGGAAGTGCATCGGGCTCCTTTCGGGTGGACAAAGGCCCTTCAGATCAAGGTGAAGGGGCACCCGCTTGCCGAGATGTCGAGAAGCTACTCGCACGCAGCCGTCGCAGTCCAGGCGCCCCCTCCCAAGCACAAGAAAGAGCTCACCGCCGAAGCGGCGATGGCCCGGCTGAGACGAAGCGATTTCGTCAACCTGCCGGACACTGACCACAGAGTGATAGGCGAGAAGCTAGACCTCTTCAGCTTCCAAGAAGTCTCTCCAGGCATGGTGTACTGGCACGATAAGGGGCTGACGGTGAGGAACCTCCTGATCGACTTCCTGCGTTCGGAGCTCAGGGCACAGGATTACCAGGAGGTCAGCACGCCCACCCTCGCCAACACCGCCCTCTGGATGGTCAGCGGGCATTCCGAGCACTACAAGGACAACATGTTCCTGACGGCGCTTGGGGACGAGGAAATGGGGATGAAACCAATGAACTGCCCCTCGACGTTTCTCATCTACAAGTCCCGTAAGTGGAGCTTCCGTGAGCTTCCTGTCAGGTACGCGACCTTCGACCCGCTGTACAGGAACGAGCTCAGCGGGGTGGCGAGCGGCCTGTTCAGGGTGAAGTCCCTGATGCAGGATGACGCCCACATCATTGCGACGGAGGAGCAGGCAGAGGGGGAGCTTTCCAAGATGCTCGACCTAATGGAGAGAGTGTACAGGGTATTCGGGCTTGAGTTCAAGGCGAAAATCTCTACCAGACCGGACGACTACATGGGGAGTGATGAGGAATGGGAGAGGGCCACCAACACCCTGATTCGCGTCGTCAAGTCCAGGGGGTGGAGCTACGAGGTCAAGGAGAAGGAGGGGAACTTCTATTCTCCGAAGATCGACGTCGACATTCGGGATTCACTCGGGAGGGAGTGGCAGTGTGGTACCTTCCAGCTCGATCTCCAGATGCCGAAGCGCTTCAAGCTGGCCTACACCGGCTCGGACGGCAAGGAGCACACCCCTGTCGTCCTCCACAGGACCATTCTCGGCTCCCTGGAGCGCTTCATGGGGGTAATGCTCGAGCACTACAAAGGGGTGCTCCCGGTGTGGCTCTCCCCTCTCCAAGCGAGGGTGATCCCCCTTTCAGACGAGCACATGGGTTACGGCAAGAAGGTGCTTGCAGCCATCGCGGAAGGCGGCCTGCGGGCGGACGCTGATTTCGCCAGCGGCACCATGGGCTCGAAGATACGCAACGCCCAGCTCCAGAAGATGCCGTACATGCTCGTGGTGGGCAAGAAGGAGGAGGACTCGGGGACGGTCGCGGTCAGGACTCGCGCTGGGGAGCAGAAGTTCGGAGTGAAACCTGCCGATTTCATCGCCCAGGTCAGGGCAGAAGTCGCTGCCTACAAGTAGGCAATCTAGCGGAGCGAGGGGATCTGTTGGGTGGCGCAATGGAGCGTCCCCAGCCCATAGACCAGGGACCTGCAGTCGAATCCCATGACATCGCGCCCAGGGAACGCGTCCTCCAGACACTTGACTGCGAGCTTGTCGCTGTCTCCCCCGAAGGTGGGCACGGCCACGGTACCATTCCCGATGTAGAAGTTCAGGTGGCTCGCCGGCAATCTTCCATCCGGACCCGTAATGACCGGCGGCATCGGGATCCCAGTCACGTCCAGCGGGCGACCATCTTGGTCCGTTGATTGTTCCAGTCGTTTCTTGTTCTCCTCAAGGGCTCTATGATTGCGATCCGCTGGGTTGGGCTCGACAGCGGCCACGACCTCGCGGGGGCCCACGAAGCGCGCTATGTCGTCCACGTGCCCGTCCGTGTCGTCCCCTTCAATTCCATCCCCCAGCCAGATGACGTTCCCGGCTCCGAGGTTGGTCCTCAAGATATCCTCGAGCCCCTCTTTGCTTGTCCCGGGGTTCCTGTTGGGGTTGAGGAGGCACTGTTCTGTCGTCAAGACGCTTCCTTCGCCGTTCACGTCGATGGACCCGCCTTCGAGTACTATTCCAGGCCTGAGGACGGTCAGTCCCGATTCGCCCGCGATTTCTTCCCCTGCTCCATCGTCCGGCATCAGATCGACGTACTTGTTCCCCCAAGCATTGAAGATCCATTTGACGACCGCCCCTTTCCGACCGACGACGTACGTCGGCCCGTAGTCCCTCACCCAGACATCTACCGTCTTGATGCGGTGAAAGGAGACTCTCGCATCCCGGACCATGGCCTTCACCCTCTCCTCTGCCTTGAAGTCGTTGACAAGAATGTGGACCTCCTCGCCCCTACCGAGGGCCTTCACCAGATCCACGTACGTCCTTTCGACGGCGGGAAGAATCTCTCCGGGGAACGTGTCTGGGTCCTTGGGCCACGATATCCAAGTGCCCTGGTGCGGTTCCCACTCT